>Ga0078972_1000460_pt1 | contig 169770 bp, 158 predicted proteins | sample YelNatPaOPGAMG01_FD_67568 | JGI IMG/M metagenome (GOLD analysis project Ga0078972, IMG submission 67568) | Hot spring thermophilic microbial communities from Obsidian Pool, Yellowstone National Park, USA - OP-RAMG-01 (SPADES assembly) (version 2) | ecosystem: Environmental > Aquatic > Thermal...
TGCGAGTTTTGCTGTCTCGGCGAGGGATGAACTGCGCCTTGTGTCGCTCCACTCCCCCGACGGCTCCAACCGTTCAACTCCGCCTTTTCAACACCTCCTAGAAAAAACGGGGAATGTCCTTTGCACAGAAGTATTGACTGTTGGCCGTAAATCTGGACACTAGCCGCCGATTATGAATCCCCATCGCAAACCCATCATTGCCGGCAACTGGAAAATGTACAAAACAGGCGCCGAAGCCGCGGCGCTGGTCAACGCACTGAAAACCGAGGTCGCAGGCGTGGAAACCTGCGAAATCGTTGTTTGCCCGCCGTTTACCGCGCTGGCCGCGGTCGGCCCGGCGCTGGCCGGTTCCAACATTCAACTGGCCGCCCAAAACGTCCACTGGGAAAAAGAAGGCGCCTTCACCGGTGAAATCTCCGCCCCCATGCTGAAAGAACTCGGCGTCCGTTACGTCGTCATCGGCCACAGTGAACGTCGCCAGTTCTTTGGCGAGACCGACGCGGGCGTCAACAAGCGCACAAAAGCGGCTCTGGCCAACGGGTTGCGCCCCATCGTCTGCGTCGGCGAGACATTGCAGGAACGCGAGTCGAACAAGACCGAGCAGGTCGTCCGCACCCAGGTCACCGGCGCGCTGGCCGGCCTGAGCAAAAACGAGATGCTGGAAACGGTGATCGCCTACGAACCGGTCTGGGCCATCGGCACCGGCAAAACCGCCACCCCCCAACAGGCACAGGAGGTCCACGCGCTTATTCGCAAACTGATCGGAGCGCTGTTCGATACCGACACCGCCTCACGGGTGCGCATCCAGTACGGTGGCAGTGTCAAACCCGACAACGCGAAAGAATTGCTCGCTCAACCCGACATTGACGGCGCGTTGGTGGGCGGCGCGAGCTTGAAAGCGGACAGTTTTGCCGCGATTGTAAAGGCAACCCAGAGCCAAAATCAGGAGTCAACATGAATGTATTGATTTGGATACTAACAACCATCCACGTGCTGGTCGCCGCCGTGTTGATCGTGTTGGTGCTGATGCAGAAATCCTCCGAACAGGGTGTCGGCGCCGCGTTTGGCGGTCAAATGACCGAAACCGTGTTCGGCGGCTCCATCACGCCACTGGTCAAAATGACCATCTACTGCGCCTGCATTTTGCTGGCCACCACGCTGACGCTGGCCATCCTGCATTCACGGCGCAGCAGCCAGTCGCAGGGCAGTTCATTGCTCCAGCGGCTGCCGCAAACAGCGCCCGCCGTTCCGGGTAGCCCCCTCACGCCGTCCCCCGCTCCCGAATCGGCCCCCGTTCCTGCGCCTACCCCGGCGGGAACGCCGACACCGGCTCCGACTCCGGCGCCCGCTCCGGCCCAATAAACAACCGTTTGAAAGCGACGATGCTCTCCGTCCGCGCTTTGACAGCGATTACAGCGGCGGGGAGCATCCTGCTTTTCGCAGGAACAGGATGCGCCCCCAAGCCGGAAAAAACCGCTTCCACCCTCTACCTTGTCGGCGGCGATTTCAAGGGATTCGACCCCGCAGACAGCGGTGACACGGAGACGGCGGAAGAAATCTGTCGGGTGTACGAAGGCTTGATGGAGTACTCGTACCTGGAACGCCCCTACAAGGTCATCCCGCGCCTGGCTGAGGCGTTCCCGGAAATCTCGCCGGATGGATTGACCTATACGTTCCGCCTCCGCAAAGGCGTCCGTTTCATGGATGACCCCTGTTTCCCCGGCGGCAAAGGGCGCGAGGTAACGGCGGAAGATTTCATCTACTCGTTCAAACGGTTGCTCGACCCGAAACAACAATCCGACGGCGACTGGATTTTCATCCACCACGTTCTCGGTGCCAAACCATGGGCGGAAAACGGCCGTTTCGACGATCCCCTGCCCGGCTTTGTTGCCCTCGACACCCACACCCTCCAAATCAAACTCACCAAACCCTACCCGCAACTGCTCTGGGTCCTGACAATGCCCTACGCGTTCGTCGTGCCCCGCGAAGCGGTCGAGTTCTACAAAAAAGATTTCCGATCCCATCCCGTGGGCACCGGCCCGTACCGCCTGGTCTCCTGGCGACGCCGCTATCGGATCGAATACGAGCGCAATCCCTCTTTCAGCGGCCAACGTTACCCCGACGTGGGAGAACCCGGTGACCGCGAGGCGGGACTGTTGGACGACGCGGGTAAACCGTTGCCGATTGTGGATCGGATTGTTCTGTACGACATAAGCGAGTATTACACATTCTGGCAGATGTTTCTCGCCGGCCAAATTGCCGCCTCCGGGCTGAACAAGGACTATTTCGAGAAGGCCATCACCCCGCAACTGGGGCTGACCGAAGAGTTGAAACGACGCGGCATCCGTCTCTACAAAACACCGGAGGCGAGCACCTGGTACATCGGCTTCAACATGAAAGACCCCGTGGTCGGCGGCAGCGATCCGCGGTTGCGCCAGGCGTTTGCCTGCGCCATCAACGTGCCGAAACTCTGCGAGGTCATTTACAACAACCGCAACACACCCGCCAACTCCATCATCCCGCCGGGCATCGCCGGGCACACCGACAAACCGTACCCGTACCCCTATGACCTGGAACGGGCCAAACGACTCATCGCCGAAGCCGGCTACCCTGGCGGGCGCGACAAAAACGGCAATCCGCTGCGTCTGACCATGATCATGCCCGGCGCCGGCAGCACCGATGCGCGACAACTGGCGGAGTTTTTCGTGGACCATCTCCGCGCCATCGGAGTGGAACTGGTCGTGCAACGGCTGGGATTCTCCGAGTATCTGCGCCGCGAACACGAGGGCAACTACCAGGTCATGTACGCTGGCTGGATCGGCGACTACCCCGATGCGGAAAATTTCCTGAAACTGTTTTACAGCCCCAACAAATGTCCCGGCGTCAACGCCACCAATTACGAGAACCCCCAGTTCGACCGTCTCTACGAGCGCGTTGTCGTGATGCCGGATTCGCCCGAACGCACAGCCCTGTACGAGCAGATGGCCGATTTGGTAATGAAGGACTGTCCGTGGGCGTTGATGACCTATCCGCTGACCTACGGCCTCTATCAACCGTGGTTCCAGAATTACAAACGACATCCGTTCTCGTACGCCAGCTCGAAGTATTACAAGGTGCTGCCCCACTGACGCCATGACCGCCTATCTTCTACGCCGATTGCTCTCTGTGATTCCGATTGCGCTCGGCGTGTTGTTGTTGACGTTTCTGTTGTTTCGCATCATCGGCGGCAACCCCGCCATCCGTCTGGCCGGCAAAAACGCCACGCCGGAAAAAATCGCCCAGATCACCCGCGAACGCGGCTACGACAAGCCGTACTTCCTCAACGTCGAAAACTTTCCGCATCAACTCTTCGACGCCCAGTTCCCGCGTCTGGTCGGGCGATTGTTGCGTGGCGATTTCGGCGAGTCCATCACCACCCGACAAAAGGTGCGCGACATCCTTGTTGAAGGATTCTGGCCGTCGTTGTGCGTGACGGTGCCGCTGTTTTTGCTGAACCTGACGCTGGCCATTGCCCTGGCCCTGCTGGCGGCGTACTACCGCAACACCTGGGTGGACCGGTTGTTGGTGGTGCTTTCGGTAATGGGCATGAGCGTCAGTTCACTGGTGTACATCATGGTCGCCCAATACTGGCTGGCCGGAGAATGGGGGATTTTCCCGGTCTGGGGTTTTGAAGGGCCGCAATATCTCCTCCTGCCGGTCCTGATTGGTGTCGTGGCCGGTGTCGGCGGCAGCGTGCGTTTTTACCGGACCATTGTGCTGGATGAAATGTACCAGGATTACGTCCGCACAGCCCGCGCCAAAGGGGTCTCGCCCGCGCGCATCCTGTTCAGCCATGTCCTGCGCAACGCGTTGATCCCGATTCTCACCAATGTCATCATTGCCCTGCCGTTCCTCTACACCGGGTCGCTTTTGCTGGAGAGCTTTTTCGGCATCCCCGGCCTCGGACGAATGCTGGTGATGGCAATTCCCAACGGGGATGAAGACGTGATTTACACCGAAACTTTTTTGGGTTCGATGCTTTTTGTGCTGGCCAACACGCTCACCGACATCGCGTATGCGTGGGCTGATCCGAGGATCCGTCTGCGATGAGCCGCGTTCCCGACAAACCAGAAAGCCTCTGGGCCATTGCCTGGCGCCAGTTGCGACGCAACCGTCTCGCCATGCTCTGCCTGGGTATCCTCGCGGTGTACGCGGCGGTCTGGTTCTATGCCGAAGGCGTTTTCTGGACCAGCCGTATCCGCGACAGCATTCCCGCCTACAAGATTGCCCACTACGACATCCGTAACCAACCGCCCAGTCGGGAACACTGGCTCGGCACCAACTACGCCGGCAAGGACAACCTTCTTCTGGTTGCCCAGGGCACCCGTATCGCCTTCGAAATCGGCTTGCTCACCTCGCTCATCGTCATCCCCATCGGTTTCGTGCTCGGCGCATTGGCCGGATACTTTGGACGCCGCACCGATACCGTCATCACCTATTTGTTCAGCGTCGTCGGCAGCATCCCGGACATCCTGCTGATCATCGCCATCGCCTACGTCGTGCACGGCGTCGTCGAACGCAGCGCCACCATGCAAACACTAACCCGATTCATTGACAGCGGCCTGCTCTCCGTCTGTGTCGCCATGGGATTCACCGGCTGGGTCGGCCTCTGCCGCCTCATCCGCGGCGAATACATCAAACACCGCGACCGCCAGTACGTGCTGGCGGCTCGCACCCTGGGCGTTAGCCACCTCGGTATCATGTTCCGACACATCGCGCCCAATGTCTTGCACATCGTGATCATCAACTTCTCGCTTCGTTTCCCCCACCTGATCCTCACCGAGGTCATCCTCAGCTTCCTCGGCGTCGGCATCGCCAACGAACCAAGCTGGGGCGCCATCATCAACGATGCCAAACAACGCCTCTGGCTCGGCAACTGGTGGGAACTGGCCGGAGCCACTGCCGCCATGTTCTTCCTCATCCTTGCCTTGAACCTTTTTGGCGACGCCCTCCGTGACGCGCTCGACCCGAAACTGCGTTCCGCCGATTGATGGAAACGCAACATCTGATATGATGTAAGAGCCAATGAGACGTGAGAACATCCAATTTGAAACCGCCGTGCTGGTGTCGTTGCTCCTGCACATCGCCTTCCTCGGCGGCTGGGCGCAACGCGACACGCTCGCGCGCCTGCCCGTTGTCGGCGTCCTGGCCCAAGCGCTGACTCCGGCGCCCAAACCCGCGCTACTTGCCAAAGCCAACTCCGAAGAAACGCCCGTCGAACCAGTCATCACCTTCGTCGAAGAACCCACCCCACCCGCGCCATCCCCCACCGCTCCCACGCCGCCGGCTCGTCCCAAACAGTTCATCGAGACCGACGACACCCAGGTCAGCGGCGAGAAACCCAAAAACGCCGATTTCTACTCCGACCGTTCCACGGTGGCCGCCAACCCCGTCAACCCCACAGGCAAGAGCGGCGACACCCCGTTCTTGGACGGCACGGAAACGCGAATGATGAGCACGGCGGATGTCGCACCCAAACTGTCCCCAACGGGCGCGCCGTTACCACCAGGGCCGCCACAAATGCCCCGTCCCGCCACCCCGGCAATGCCGGCCTCACCGGCACCGGCTCCGGCTCCGGCACCCTTGTTGAAACCGGTGGATTTGCCCTCCCGCCCCACGCTAGAGGCAAAAGCCGATACAAAACCAATGCCGGAAACGAAACCCGGCCCCGACACAAAATCCGAACCGGAACCAAAACCCGAACCAGAAACAAAGCCCGTACCAGAAACAAAGCCTGGCCCGGACGCGAAATCGTCTTCGGAAAAGGAACACAAGGGTGTGAAGGAAGGAACCGAACCGGACGGCGCGCGGGAAAAACCGAAACCGGTGCCGGAAGAAGGGTTGACCGCGCAACCGGAAACGAAACTGGCCATGCTCACGCCGCCGCCAACGCCCAAAACCGTGCCCATGCCGCCGACGCCGCCACCGGCGCCGCCGCCGATGCCGGACACGCCGCCGGCAAAACCGGAACTTTCCCTGCAACAACCGCCTTCACCCGGCTCGGCCGGTTCGCCGCCGATTCCTGACGCGGGTGGCGGCGGTGGCGGCGGAGGAGCAGCCGGCGCGGCCGGCAGCGGTTCGGAACGCGAGATCGCGGCCCGTAAATCCCGCCTGAACACCGTCGGGGTAACCCGCCTGGGAGTGGCCGCCTTCAACGTCGAGAGCAGCCCGTTTGGCGCGTATGACAAACAAGTGGTGCGGGCGGTGCAAAGCCGCTGGTACGCGCTCATTGAAAAGAACGGCTTGTACGAGCGGGCCGGCGAGGTGACGATTCATTTCCAGTTGTTGCCAGACGGCTCGGTAACCAACGCGACTGTCAAAAGCACGTCGGCGGGAGAGATTTTGGCGTTGTTTTGCCAGAAAGCTATTGTAGAGTCCGCTCCGTTCGCGCCGTGGCCGGAGGAATTGCGAACCTACCTCGGCAACGAGCCGCGCGACGTGGATTTCACGTTTTACTACTAACCCAACAGAATCTGGAGAAACGACATGATACCCGAATGGTTTCACCAAGGCGGCGTCGCCATGTACCCGCTGTTGTTGTGCTCGGTCGTCGGCCTGGCGATCATCCTGGAGCGCGTCTGGGCGTTGCGCCGTTCGCGCATCATTGCGCCGTCGCTGAAGGAGTTGATTGACCGGTTGCCCGCCACCGGCGAAGGCCACGAGAAAATCAAGGAACTCAGCGTCCACGACACGACGGTGCTCGGCGAACTGGTTCGCGCCATTTTCGCGCATGCCGGGATGGCCAAACACGAGAACGTCGAGGCCGTCCAATCCATCGCCCGCCAGATTGTCGGACGAATGGAGCGGGGCCTGACAACGCTTTCCATCGTGGCCGAGATCAGCCCATTGCTCGGTCTGCTCGGCACCTGCAGCGGCATGGTGAAACTGTTCGTGGACGTCTCCCAACACGGTCTCGGCGAGCCGGCGCAAATTTCGCGCGGCATTTTCGAGGCGCTGATCGCCACCGTCACCGGCCTGGCCGTCGCCATCCCCGCGCTGGTCGCCTACATGTACCTGCGCCGTCGCGTGGAACTGCTGGTGCTGGAAATGGAACGTTACACCAACGAACTGCTCGGACGATTGTACCGGTAACCCGCCATGCGCCTGGTCGAAATGTCCCAACGCCACCGGACCCCCTCGATCCGGATGATCAACCTGGTGGACATCCTGCTGAACCTGTTGATCTTCTTCATCGCTTCGACCACGTTTCGCGTCGCCAAAAAAGAAGCCACCGCGGTCAAACTGACCCTGCCCGACGCCCGCACCGCCGAGGCGGTCGGCAAAACCGAGATTCCGCGCCTGCGCGTGGTCGTCGCTCCCGACAACAAAATCTACCTCGACGGCGAACCCGCCACGTTGGCGACGCTGGAAAACGCCCTGACCGCCGCCCGCCGCAAAAACATCCACACCATCCTGGAATTGTCCGCCGACAAGAGCGCCAGCTACGGCACCGTTGTCGGCATTGTGGACGCCGCGCGCGCCGCCGGTATCCGCGACATCACGGCGTTCACCAAAAAAACGGTGACAACGGCTTCTCCCGAACCGGCCCAACAACCCTGAATCCCGCCGACCGACGCGTCGTCGAAGCGCGCTCCAACCCTTTGCGGACAGCAAAAAAAGCGACCCCAACCGAAGTGGGGCCGCTTTTCACGATTGCGGACGTGCCGCAGAGACATCGTTACTTCTTCAAGATGGCATCCTTGGCCGCCTTGGCGATCCGGAACTTGACGACCTTCTTGGCCGGGATCTTGATCGCTTCGCCGGTGGCCGGGTTGCGGCCCATGCGGGCTTTGCGATTGACGAGCACGAGCTTGCCGAGACCCGGGATCGTGAAACTGTTCTTGGCTTCCTTGTAGGCGAGCGCGACCAGTTCATCCATGAAGATGCCGGCCTGTTTCTTGGTGATCCCCGTCTTCTCAGCGAGGGTCTTCAGGATCGCGGACTTCGTCATTTTAGCCATGATGTATCCTCCTTGTTTGGGTTTGGTTCTTGGCTTGGCCTGATTCCTACCAAAAGCCCGATGGCTTTGCAACCCCTGATTTTCAAGGCGAAAGTCGCTCTCGTCCCGTCAGGAACGGATTGCGAAACCGCTCCTGCCCGATCGTCGTGGCACGTCCATGCCCCGGCCAGACCCGCACCTCGTCGTCCAGCGACAACAGTTTTTCCCGAATCGAACGCAGCAGCGTCGCCAGATCGCCGCCCGGCAGGTCCGTCCGCCCGATTGCGCCGGCAAACAACACGTCCCCGGTAAACACCATCTTCTCGTTCGGTTCGTACAACACCACACTGCCCGGACAGTGCCCCGGACAATCCAGAATCTCCAATCGCAAATCGCCAATCGAAAGCGGTTTCCCCTCCTCCAGAAAAAAGTCCGGCCGACAGTCCGGCATCTCAACATCGAAGCCGAACATCCGCGGCTGCGGCATCGCCAGCCACGGCAGCGCGTCGCGGTGCAAACCGTATTTCGCGCCCGATCGGCGCAGCAATTTCGCGTTGTCCAGCAGATGATCCCAATGCGGATGCGTCGTCAGCAGAAACGCAATCGGTGTCTCCCAGCGGCGGGCCTGTTCCACCATCGCCTCCGCCGTGTCCAACGGCGCGTCAATCACCGCCGCCGTGCCGCCATGGCGGTCGGCCAGGAGATAACCTTTGGTGGCAACGGGACCGCCTTCAAACGATTCCAGCAACATCACTCCTCCTCGTCCATGTCCGGCTCCTCTTCCCAGTCCTCCTCCTGCGCCTCGCTCAGGTCAAAGCCGCAGATGGGACAACGCAGAAAGTTCCGCTTCAACTCCTGCGGATCCACATCCACGTTGCAATTGGGACAAGTCAGTTCTTCCATGGCGCCGTCAGAATAAGAAAAAACCTTCCCCGCGCAAGGCCGATTTGCTCTAATGTCCGCGATGCGTTTCCCTCTGCGCGCCATGGCCGACTTATTGCGGCTACCCAATCTTTTCACCGCGGTTGCCGACCCGCTGGCGGGCTGGTTCCTCGCCGGACAAGCCGCGCCACTGGCGTCCGCGCTCGGAGCCTCCGCTTGTCTGTACGCTTCCGGTATCGTGTTCAATGACGCGTTTGATTATGCCGCCGACTGCCGCGACCGGCCCGAACGACCGTTGCCGCGTGGCGACCTCTCGCGCCCGTTCGCGTGGACGCTGGCCACGGTGTTGATGCTCGGCGGACTCGCGTTCGCTCCCAACGAGAAAGGACTGGCCATCGCCGGGTTGATGCTCTTCTACAACGGCGTCCGCAAATGGCCGTGGCTGCTCGGTCTCTGCCGGGCGCTCAACATGACACTCGGTATGGAGACCGTCATCCCCTGGCCGCCGACGATTCTCGGCGCCTACGTCGTCGTTCTCTCTTTCATTGCCCGGCGCGAGGAAACTCTTCCCCGATTGCGCCCATTGGTAAAAACGCTGTTGCTGGGCATCATCCTCCTGGATGCCGCGTTGGTGGCCGCCGCCGGTCACTGGTCCGGCGCCGCCGTGGTATTGTCCCTCTTGGTACCGGCGGCTTGTTTGGGTAGAATCCTGGCCATGACATGAACCGGCGCGTCGTCATCCTCAACGTGGTCGGGCTGGCGCCGCATCATCAGCGGCAGATGCCGAGCCTGGCCGGGTTTACGTGGCGACCGATGCGGCCCAGTTTCCCCGCTGTCACCTGTTCCGTGCAAGCCACGCTGCTCACGGGCACGCCACCGTCCGAACACGGCATCGTCGGCAACGGCTGGTTCTATCGCGACACATTCGAGGTGAAATTCTGGGAACAACCCGGCTCGCTCGTCCAACGCCCGCGCCTCTGGGAGCTGCTGCCCGGCAGGAAAACCGCCGTCCTCTTCTGGCAACACTCGATGTACATCAACGCCGACATCGTCATCACGCCGCGCCCCCTTCACGCCCATCACAAACTCATCCAGTGGTGCTACTCCAAACCGGCGGGCTACTACGAAGAACTGACCTCTGAAATTTCCGATTTCAAATTGCAAACCTACTGGGGACCGCTTGCCGGACTGGCCTCCAGCCGCTGGATTTCCCGCGCTGCGCAGATGACCTGGCAACGACACAAACCGGACCTGATGCTCGTTTATCTGCCGCACCTCGATTATGCCTTCCAGAAACTCGGTCCGGACCAGCCGACAGCGTTGCGCGAGATTGACGCCGTCCTCGCCGAACTGCTGACGGCGTTCGGCCACGAGACCGCCGTCATCGTCTGCTCCGAGTACTCGCTCCTGCCCGTCACCGGCGCGCTCTATCCGAACCGCCAGTTGCGACGGGCCGGGCTGTTGCGCGTGCGCGAGATTGCCGGGCACGAATATCTCGATTTCGAGCAAAGCGACGCTTTTGCCGTTGTGGATCACCAGATCGCCCACATCTACTGTAAACCCGGCGCCATCCAGGCCGCCCGCGACGCCCTGACCGCCCTCGGCAACATCGAATTCACCGCCATCGCTCATCCGCGCGCCGGCGAACTGGTGGCGGTGGCGCCACGCGACCAATGGTTCGCCTACTACTGGTGGACCGACGAACGCAAAGCGCCCGACTTCGCCCACTCGGTGGACATCCACCGCAAACCCGGCTACGACCCGTGCGAGTTGTGGTTCGACTGGCCGCGTACCCTGCGCTCGTTACATCCGGCGACATCCACAAATCCCGATCGGGTGAAAGGTTCCCACGGGCGCGTGGGCGACGATGGCGAAGGCTGGGCGGTGCTGGCCGCCAACGGGGCGGCGGCGGCGGCGTTACCCGACGGGACCGCGTCGGCCACCGATCTGGTCCGGGTTTTGTTTCGGCTGACCGGCGCCTGAGACGGTGGCAGCGGTTGGCGGCTTGATTTGAGTCGGTGTCGAGTGCATCGTAGTCCACCATGAAAGCCTTTTTCCGATGGGCGTGGCTGGCGCTGGCATTTGCCGCGCGAGCGGAGGAGTTAACCACACAGGCGTTTCTGTCTCAGGACGCGCTCGTGCCGGGAACGACGTTTCGCATCGCGGTCACCGTCGAACTGATCAAGCCGTGGCATGTCAATGCCAATCCCGTCAACGATCCCAATCTGATCCCGACCACGCTCACCTGGCAGGCGCCGCCGTTTGTGACCGTGGAACGAACCCTCTATCCGCCGGGCCGGCTGGTGAAACCGGAGTGGGCGGACAAACCGATCTCGCTGTACGAAGGCCGCCTGGTGATTTTTGCCGAGGGACGGGTGGCCGCTCATGCGCCGTTGGGGCCGGTGAAAATCGAAGGGAAACTGCGTTACCAGGCCTGTGACGACCAGAGTTGTTTACCGCCCAAAACGGTGCCCGTCGTGGTCGAAACCGCGGTGGCGGCGACGGCAAACCCGCTGCATCCGGAACTGTTTGGCACCGTCCCGTCGTCGAGGTCGGAGGAACCAAATCATATTGCGTCGTTGATCCGCCAGTACGGCTGGTTGCCGGCATTGTTTTTTGTGTTTGTCGGGGGGCTGGCGTTGAACCTGACGCCGTGTGTGTATCCGATGATCACCATTACCATCAGTTATTTTGGCGGCACCGGTGGCGCGCGGAGCGTGGGGCGGGCATTTGTCACTTCGCTGGTTTATTGCGCCGGCATTGTGGTGACCTATTCGACGCTGGGGTTGCTGGCGGCGCTGACCGGGTCGTTGTTTGGAGCGCTGCTGCAAAACCCGATTGTGCTTGTTGTCGTGGCGCTGTTGTTGGTGGGGTTGGCGTTGAGCATGTTCGGGTTGTACGAAATCCAGCCGCCGCGGTTTCTGTTGGAACGGGCCACGGGATTGTCGTCGAAGGCCGGGTTTGTCGGCGTGTTTTTCCTGGGCGCGATGATCGGGATTATTGCGGCGCCGTGTCTGGCGCCGTTTGTGGTGGCGTTGCTGACGTTTGTGGCGCAACGGGCCAATCCGTGGCTCGGTTGGTGGCTGTTCTTTGTGTTCGCCTGCGGATTGGGGTTGCCGTACGTGGTGTTGGGGACGTTTTCGGGATTGTTGTCGCGGCTGCCGAAATCGGGCACGTGGATGGTATGGGTGAAACGCGTGTTTGGCGTCGGATTGCTGGGGGTGGCGGTGTGGGTGGTCAGCCCGTTGTGGATGGGCGGTGGCAGCGGCGGGGAAGGCGGTATTGTATGGGAGCCGTTTTCCCGCGAGCGTTTGCGGGAGGCGCTGGCGGCGGGTCGGCCGGTGGTGATTGATTTCAGCGCGGAGTGGTGCGGTCCCTGTCGGAAAATGGAGCGGACAACCTTCCGCGATGGCCGGGTGGTGGAGAAGGCGCGGGGGTTTGTGATGTTGAAGGCGGATTTGACGCGCCCGGACTCGCCGGCGTCGGAGGCGGTGCGCAAGGAATTTGGCGTGCTCGGCGTACCGACGGTGGTGTTTCTGGGGTCGAACGGGGTCGAGCACCGCGCGTTGCGGCAAACCGAATACGTTTCGGCCGACCAATTTCTGTCGCTACTGGAGAAGGCGCTCGCGCCCGCGTCCACCAATACGTCCTCGGCCGGCACGATGCCGGAGATGCCGGCGAGTTTGATGAAGCCGTTTTAGGCGGTTTTGCGGGCGATTTTGGTAATGACTTCCTGCAGCACGAGACGTTCGTCGAGCTGGCTGCTGACAAGCTGGAGGTTGGCTTCCTGGAGCAGGTCCATCGCGTGGATGAGTTCGGAGAAGGAGAAATGGCGGGCGGCCAACGCGCAGCGGTAGAGACGCCAGGGACTGGGTGGTTTTCCTTCTTTGGTGAGCGGGAAATGTTGTTTCTCCGTATCGGGCAGTCGCTCGAAGGCTTTCACATACTCAATGCCGGTTCCGCCCGGCGCGAGCACCTTGCGATGGATGTGATCCTTGGTCAGCAGAATCAGCCGAATCTGCGTCACCAACATGATCAGGATGCCAATGGGCGACTCGCCGTTGTCGAGCAGGTTTTTGAGCGCCGCCAATGCTTGCGGGAGTTTGCGTCCCCCCACCGCGTCGAGCAGTTCCCAGATCACCGCCTCGCGCGTCGCGCTGCAAACAGCCCGCACATCCGCCTCGGTAATCTCGGCGCGCGAACCGACATAGAGACAGAGTTTCTCCAGTTCATTGGCCATCTCGCGCATTGTCGGCGCCACCAGACTGCGAAATGCCTCCAGCGCCCTGCCGTCGGCAAACCGTTTCTTCTCTGCCGCCAACCGTTCCCGGAGAAACGACTCGATCTGCTCCTCGCCCGCCGGCTTGCCGAGGTCCGGCGCCTCGAAGAAAAACGTCTCCGCCATCTTCTCCAGCGTTCTGGCCAACGACCGACGCCGATCCATCGCGGGCGCGCTGATCAACAACGTCACTCCTGGCGGCAATCCCCGTTTCAGCTCATCGCTGAGCGCGCCCAACGCCTCCAGCGTCGCCTCGCCCCCTGGCGGTGCCGCGCCGAGCAGGTTGGTATTTTTCCACCAGACCAGTTTGTCGCCGCCGAACAACCCGACCGTGAACAATGCCTCCCGCAAACGGCCAACAACCTGTAACGCCTCGTCGGCATTGGCCGCGTCGCCCTCGATGACCTCGACACCGAACTCGCTCGCGTCTTTCGGCGCGAGCCGGGCGGCGAGCTTTGCCGCGTGCTCCTTGATGGCAAACTCGTCGCTGCCGCCGACCAAATAAACCGAATGCGCTGCTGGCATGGGGTGGAGGTTAGCGCAAGACTTGCGCGGCGGCAACAGGCGACTTACTGTAACGGCCATCCCATGGACGATACCGACAAAAAACTGCTCAGCCTCCTGCAACGCGAAGTGCCCATCATCCCCCGGCCATGGGCCGCCTTCGGCCTGCCCGAAGCCGAAGCCCTTCAACGCATCCGCGCCCTCAAACAAGCCGGCCTTATCCGCCAGATCAGCGCCATTTTTGACACCCGTTCGCTCGGCTACCAGTCGTCCCTGGTCGCCGCCAAATGCGATCCCCAACACGAAGCCGCCGTTGCCGCGCTCATCAATGCCCATCCCGGCGTCAGCCACAACTACGCCCGTAACCACGACTACAACCTCTGGTTCACCATCGCCGTCAGCCCCGCTTCCCGCCTCGGCCTCGAAAAAACCGTCCAGCGCCTCCAACAACAAACCGGCGCCGACGCGATGCGTCTGTTACCCACGCTGCGCCTGTTCAAAATCGGCGTTGAACTCGATCTCGAAGGCGACGGCCACGGCACGGCCGAGGTGCGCTACAGCCAGGCGCAACAAAACGCCCCGACACCGTTGACTCCGCGCGAAATCGAATTCGTCCGGGCCATGCAACGCGATTTGCCGCTCGTCCCCGAACCGTTCACTTCCACCGGGTTTTCGATGGACGAACTCCAGCAAATCAGTGCCGCCATGAAAGCCTCGGGACGCCTGCGCCGCTTCAGCGCCGTCCTGCGCCACCGCGAGGCCGGCTTCCGCGCCAACGGCATGGGCGTCTGGGCCGCGCGCGGCACGGAAAACGAAATCATCGCCATCGGACAAAAAATGGCCGCCTTCCGCGCCGTCTCGCACTGTTACCTCCGCCCCACCTATCCCGATTGGCCCTACAACCTCTTCACCATGATCCACGCCCGATCCGTGCCCGAATGCGACGCCATCCTCGCCGAACTCTCCCGCGAAACCGGCGTCACCGACTACCGAGTCCTGTACTCCACCAAAGAATACAAAAAGACCCGCGTCGAGTATTTTACCGACGCCGAAGCGCATTGGGAGGCCACCACATGAAACTGGCCTTTTTCGAACTGCACGAATGGGAAGAAAATTATCTGCGGGAACGATTGCGAACCCCGCACGAGTGGATGTCATTCCGACGCCCCCTGGAAGACGATGACTTGCCGCAACTGGCCGATGTCACGGTGCTGTCCCCCTTCATCTACTCGAAACTGACGGCGGAGCGGCTCGAAAAACTCCCCCGCCTGAAACTGGTGACCACCCGCTCCACCGGCTTTGACCACATTGACCTCGATGCCTGCGCCCGACGTGGCGTTACGGTCTGCAACGTCCCCTTCTACGGCGAAAACACCGTCGCCGAACACACCTTCGCCCTGATCCTTGCGCTCTCGCGCAAAGTCCATGAAGCTTTTGTCCGCGTCCGCGCCGGCAACTATTCCCTCGACGGCCTGCGCGGATTCGACCTCAAAGACAAAACCATCGGCGTCGTCGGCGCCGGACGAATCGGCCTGCATGTCATCCGTATTGCCCGCGGCTTCGGCATGAACGTCATGGCCTACGACGTACGGCGCGACCCCTTTCTCGCGGATGTCCTCGGCTTTTGCTACGCCGATCTCCCCACCCTGCTGGCGGCCTCCGACATCATCACCCTCCACGCGCCCTACACCCCCCAAAACCATCACCTCATCAATCGCGACACCATCCGCCTCATCAAACCCGGCGCCATCCTCATCAACACCGCCCGTGGCGGACTGGTGGATACCGACGCGCTTTTGCAGGCACTCGACGACGGTATCCTGGCCGGGGCGGGCCTCGACGTGCTCGAAGGCGAAGAAACCGTTTACGAGGAAAGCGCCCTGCTGGAAGACTCCGTCAATCCCGAACGCCTCCGCATCGCCATCCAAAACCACTTGATCCTGAAAAAACCCAACGTCGTCTTCACCCCGCACAACGCCTTCAACAGCCAGGAAGCGCTGGAACGAATCCTCGCCACCACCGCCGACAACATCGCCGCCTTCCTTTCCGGCACCCCGAAAAACGTGGTCCGCTAACCCCTCCCCGTTCGCGGCATCAAACCAACCGATCTGTTGCCGATACATTCCGCGGAGCATACGGCCAAAGTTTTTGTTGTTATTTTGGATCCGGGAAACGAGAACACCGAGCGGGACTTTCCAGACCCAACCTCAGGGCAACAGACGTACCCGGTAGAAACGCCGGGGCACGTTGGCGGCATCGGGATCAGCAATCTGGATGGCGGCACCGGTACCGTTGGTGGCGACCAAAGGCAACCACGAGGGGTCGGTGAGATTGTTTTTGTATTCGATCTGGTAGGTTCGACCGGTCACGCTGTCAAATTGAACGAGACCGGGCTGCGGTTCGGTGATACGAAGCGCGCTGGCAGCGTTGGTCGGATTGGTGCCAGCAAGGATTTCCTGCCAATCGGTAAATCCGTCTCCATCGCTGTCGGCAGTGGTCGAGTAGATGTGGAGCGTAACGAGCGCGGGAGCGCTGGTGGCATAGCCGTCGGTGGCGGTGAAGGTGAAGTTGGTGGTTCCGGTAAATCCCGGTGGCGGAGTATAGGGAAATGGGTTGGGAACGGGAATGTTGTTGGTGAGGTAGCCGAGCGGATCGGCATCGGAGTCGGCGGCAATGAGCGCGAGATTGGTGGTGAGATTGGCGGGGATGTGGTAACTGGCGCCAGTAGCCACGGGGACGGTGTTGTAGAGGGTGGCGCTGTATTGATTGGTGTGGGAGAGGATGTGTAGTCCCCACCACAAGAGCGTGCCGGTGTCGCCGGCGGTGTCGTCGTTGATGCGGAGTCGCCAGGTGCCGGTGGGCGATTTGCCGTTGAGCGGGGCGAGGCTTTCTTCGGGGCGATAAACGCCGGCAAAAGGCGCGGTGCCGGCGGTGATGGAGGTGGCGGCGGAATCGTCGAAGGTGGTGGGGGTGGAACCGCTGCCGTAGTTGTCGCCGCTGCTGCCGTTCCACCAGGAGAGGAGGATTTCGGTGCCGTCGGGATGTTGGAGGGCGATGGTGAGATCGGCGTCGTAGGTGTGGTTGATTCGGACAAAGACATTCACATCGTCAAGGACGCTGTTGGTGGGAAGCGCAACGGCCAGTGTGGAGTAGATGGTGCCGGTGTCGGGAATGGCCACGGAGGTGGAGTTGGTGATGGAGTTGGTGGAGTAGATGGGGGTTGCCTGGCCGACGAGGTGGCTGAAGGTGTTGGTGAAGGTTCGTCCGTTGGCGGTGGCAATGTTGGTGAAGAGGATGGTGGCGCCGGCGGGGATGGTTTTGGAGAGGCGGTAGGTGTAGGCGGCGAGGTTGGTGCCGGTGGCATTGCTGGCGAGGTCGGGGTAGGCGGCGAGCGGTTGCAAAAGGGTGACGCCGGGGGTGGTGGTGGTGAGACTGGCGGTAATGTTGGTGGCGGAGGCAGCGCCAGCGTTGTGGAGAACGATGGTTTCGGAGATTGTCTCGCCCGGATCGAGGCGGCTGTTGCCGTTGCCGAGGGTTTCGGCGGCGGTGGCCGTGACGAGGGAAAGATGAGCGTTGGTGGTGGTGCCGTAAATATCGAGTTGGATGGAAGTGACGGTGCCGGTGTCGCCGGCAGCCAGGTCGGCGATGTTAACCGACCAGGTGCCGCTGGAGGTTTCGCCCCAGTGACGAACACTCATGAAGGTCCAGGAGGCGTAATTGTCGTTGGGGTCGGTGTGTTTTTCGGCGAGCCGGCTTTTCATGCCGCTGGGTGAGGTGAGCGTGATGGCGAGGTCGCCACGATAGGGGTGGAGAATGTTGACGGTCACGGTGACATGTTCGACGCGAAGGGCGGGAAGGGCGGTGGTGTTGAAGACGCAGGTGACGCCGTTGGAGTTGTTGTCGGGGATGGCGGTGGAGAGGTTGGTCTGGGTGGAGATGTGGATTTGGGGGCTGAGATTTTGCCAGTGGTTGGTGGCGAGGGCGAGGGCGGCCTGCGCGTTGATCAATCCGGCACCGTATTTGTGATTGAAATGGAAGCCGGCGGAGTTGGTGGCCCAGTCGGAGTCGGTGGCGTGGTTTTTGGTGGCGGAGCGAATGAGGATTTCCTGAAGGTCGCGCCAACCGAGGTTGGGGTTGGCCTGAAGGATGAGAGCGCAGACGCCGGCGGCCAACGGGCAGGCGGAGGAGGTGCCGCCGAAGGTCTGGGTGTAATCGCGGTTGGAGAGTTCGCCGGTGACGCCGGAAGCGTTGTAGCCGTCGTTGCCAACAAGATCGGTGGTGGTGATGCCCTGGCGGTTGGTGCTGCTGGAGGGGGCACAAACAACGAGGCAGGCGCCGGGTTCGCTGTAATCGGCCTGGGTACCCTGGTCGCTGATGGCGCCGACGGCAATGGTGTAGATGGAATTGGCGTAGCCGTCGTAGTTGGCGTCTTCTCCCGCCAAGCGTCCGTTGCCGCCGGCAAAGAGGTAGATGGTGCCTTTAGCGGCGCGTCCTTGGGCACAGCCCTGAGCCAAAGCAGCCGCCGCGAGCGGCCCGGGACCGCCGATCATCTGGTAACCGTCAGGGATTCCCCAACTGTTGCTCATGATGTGGATGACGTTGTTGCTGCGGGTGAAGGCAGCCGCTTCATCGGCATCGGTGTTGGCGTAAGCAATGAGACGGTAGCCGATGAGGGTGGCATTGAAGGCGGCGCCGCAGACGCCGAGAGAGTTGTTGCCGTGGGCGGCAGCGACGCCGGCGCAGGCGGTACCGTGGAAGTCTTCGTTGGCGGGATTGGGAGAGGGATCGGCGTCGTTCCAGTTAAAGTCCCAACTGAGGGCGGCGTTGTAGTGGTTGGTGAGGTCGGGATGGGTCCATTGGAGACCGTCGTCCACAATGGCGATGTTGATGCCGTTGCCCTGGTAGGTGTCCCAGACATTGGTGACGTTGACGTCCACACCGGCCGTGCCGCCGTTTTGGCCGGTGTTGCGGAGGTGCCATTGTTGGGTGAAATAGGTATCGTTGGGCACGAATTTCTTTTGTGCCTGACGAGCCAGCAACGGTTCGGCGACGAGCACGCCGGGGCGGGTTTTCAGTGTCTGCGCCAGCGCGAGCGCATCGCCGGGGTCGGCGGTTTCAAAGATGAAATGACCGGGAGCGTACGGGGTTTCGCCGCGGGAGACGGCTCCGACGGAAGCGGCGAGTGCCCGGGGATCGGCGCCGGCGGCGAGCTGAACATGAATGCGTTTTGTGAGGATGCGGCGGGTGAACTCGTTGCGGGGTCGGCCGGTTTCGTAGAGAACGAGTTGGTATTCCTCTCCCGTGGCGCGTTGGCGATCGGCGGCGTATTGGCGGACAGCTTCGGCGCTGGCCAGCGGCGCAAATTTTTCGATGCGGCGCTGGCGGGCGCGAGTTGAAACAAGGACTTCATCTCTTGCCACCTCGAAGCGGCGTGACTGGCCGCGGTCGGAGATGAGATATTCGTTTTCCCGCAGCGGAATGGCATGAGTGACGAAGGACATTCCCACTGTCAAAATGATCACAAAAAGCCACAGGGTTCTGTGTTTCATTAGTCGGGGTTAGTAGCATTTTTACCCATCGGTTGCAAACCCGGCGGCGTATCGCAGGACGGAAACAGATGCTTTGCGTACGGCAACCTTGACGCACAGAGGGGTAAGCCTATAATCAAAATAGAGACACAACTACACAATGAATGGCGTCTCCAAAGGAATTTCGGTCAACACAACCGGTAACGACGTATACGTACGGGTGCTGGGACGAGGCACGTTTCAAAATGGACAACCGTTGCGCCGGTATGCGGCCGATATGCTGAGCCGGGGTTGCCAGCAGTTCTTTGTGGATCTGAGCCAGTGTCAGGGTATGGACAGCACCTTTCTGGGCGTACTGGCCGGCATCGGATTGCGACTCACGCAAAGCGGACATGGCGGCAAAGTCCATGTTGTCAATGTCAGCGCCCGCAACATGGAACTGCTCCAGACACTCGGACTGGACCGCCTCTTCGATATCAATCTCGCCGGGCGCGAACACACCCAGCACCCGTTTCCACCCGACGACCGTTTTCAGTTGTTGCCCGACTCCGACCTCGCCGATGTCGCCCGTCGCCTCAACAAACACGACACCGCCAATTTCATGCTCGAAGCCCACGACAACCTCATCAAGGCCGACCCCCGCAACGAGCCGAAATTTCACGATCTCACCGAGTTCCTCCGCCAAAAGGTGTCCACTCCCCCCGCCGACTCATCCCAAAAACCATAAGGATCAAACGATTCCAGGAGCCTCCAATGAAAGATTTCCGCATTGAACATGAACCGCGCGGCGACGTTCAACTCATCCGCCTCCACGGCTCGCTCGACATGTACTCTTTCCCGCGCCTCGAAACCCAGCTCCAAACCCTCTTCCAACAGGGCAACTATCGCGTCATGCTCGATTGCAGCCAACTCGACTATATCGGTAGCGCCGGCCTCGGCGCCCTCATCGGCTTTGCCAAACAAGCCCGCGAACACGACGGCGACCTCAAACTCCTCCACGTCCCCGACCGCATCTACAAAATCATCGAACTGCTCGGCTTCACCAAAGTGCTTCAAGTCCACACCTCCGAACAGGCCGCCCTCGACAGCTTCACCAAACCATAATCCGGAGCCGCGGGATGGACGCCGCCAAAAAGATTCACCTCAAAAAAACCACCCAGCGAATCCTCATCCGCGCCCCCGGCCACGGCAGTTCCCTCTGTCACATCCGCGCCATCGTCGCCGACCTCGCCCGCCAGGTCGGCTTCCCGGAAGACGAAGTCGCCAAAATCGAAATGGCCGTGGACGAAGCCTGCTCCAACGTCGTCGAACACGCCTACGCCCACGACCGCGACTGGTCCTGGAAACAACGCGACCCCGAAATCCGCCTCGACATCCACACCGAAGGCAACCGCCTCATCATCCAAATCAACGACCACGGACAACGTTTCGATTTCGCCGCCTACTGCCCCACCGACCTCCTCGAACGCATCCGCGGCATGCACCCCGGCGGATACGGCATCTCCATCATGCGGAAATTCATGGACGAAGTTGAGTACAAATCCGACGACAAAACCGGCAACACCCTCCGACTCGTCAAGTACTTGAAAAAGTCCTGATTCTCCGTCATTCTTATCCCCCCTCTATGACACACAAAACCAAACACGATACTCCTGTCCCCTCCGCCACACCCGCGGAAAACCCAACCTCCACGCCCGTCTCCGAAACACCTCCCCCACCAACACCCCCTAAAACCGTCACCCTCACCGAAACCGAACTCGCCCAACTCAAGGCCGATGCCGCCAAAGCCGCCGAAAACTGGGACAAATTCCTCCGCGCCGCCGCCGACCTCGACAACTACCGCAAACGTGTCCTGCGCGAAAAAGAAGAACTCACCCGCGCCGCCCACGAACGCGTCGTCGCCGCCCTTCTACCCGTCCTCGACAACCTCGAACGCGCCCTCGCCGCCACCCAAGAATCCTCTCCCCTGCTCGACGGCCTCAAACAAATCCAAAACCAATTCCGCCGCGCCCTCGAAGAGTTCGGCCTTAAAGAAGTCGTCGCCAACGCCGGCCACCCCTTCGACCCCAACCTCCACGAAGCCATCGGCCACGTCGAACACCCCGAACTACCCGAAGGCACCATCATCAACCAATTCCAACGCGGCTACAAACTCGCCGACCGACTCATCCGCCCCGCCCGCGTCGTCGTCAGCAAAGGAAAACCCGCCTCCACCCCCCAACACCCACCCGCGCCAACACCCACACCCGCCGAACCTGAAAAGAAAAACTCCTGGTTCAAATCCCCCTTCTCGAAATGACCAAACGCGATTACTACGAAATCCTCGGTGTCAGCCGCTCCGCCTCCGATGAGGAAATCAAAAAGGCCTACCGACGGCTCGCCATCAAATACCATCCCGACAAAAATCCCGGCGACAAAACCGCCGAGGAAAAATTCAAGGAACTCGGCGAAGCCTACGAGGTCCTCAGCGATCCCAACAAACGCGCCGCCTACGACCAATTCGGCCACGCCGCTTTCGCCCCCGGCGGCGGCGCAGCCGCCGGTGCCGCCCGTCCTGGCGGTGCCCCCGGTCCCCAATGGGGCGGCTTCCACGATCCACGCGACATCTTCGAACAATTCTTCCGCAACGCCGGCTTCGGCGGGTTCGGCGACATCTTCGGCGAAAACGCCCACGAACCCGGCGGCCCTCAACAAGGTAACGACCTGCGCTACGACCTCGAAATTGACCTCGAAGACGCCGCCCGCGGCCTCGAAAAAGAAGTCGCTTTCAACGTTCTCGACACCTGTCCCTCCTGCCACGGCAGCGGCGCCGCCGCCGGCGCAAAAATCCAAACCTGTCCCGCCTGCGGCGGACGCGGCCAGGTCGCACACTCCCGCGGCTTCTTCACCGTCGCCACCACCTGTCCCCGCTGTCACGGTGCCGGCCAGACCATCACCAACCCTTGCAAACAATGCAACGGCGAAGGACGCGTCCCCCAACGCCGCAAAATCAAAATCCGCATCCCCCCCGGCATTGACGACGGCTCGCGCCTGCGTAGCAGCGGCAACGGCGAAGCCGGCATCCGCGGCGGCCCGCGCGGCGACCTCTATGTCGTCATCCACGTCCGCCCCCACGAAATTTTTGCCCGCCAAAACAACGACCTGCTCTGCGAAGTCCCCATCAGCTTCCCCACCGCCGCCCTCGGCGGCGAAATCGAAGTGCCCACCCTTCAAGGTGCCGCCCGCCTCAAAATCCCCCCTGGTACCCAGCACGGCACCCTCTTTCGCCTCCGCGGCCAGGGCATGCCCGACGTCCACGGCCACGGCCGCGGCGACATGCTCGTGCGCGTCCTGGTGGAAGTCCCCACCCGTCTCAGCCGCGCCATGCAACAAAAACTCGAAGAGTTCGCCGCTCTGGCCAACGACGACGCCTACCCGCAACGCCGTTCCTGGCTCGAAAAAGCCAAACGCTTCTTTGGCGCCCACTGATTCATGCACCGCTTTTACCTGCCAAACCTCGAACGCCTCATCCTGAGCAACGAGGAAGCACACCACTGCCGCGACGTGCTCCGACAACAGGTTGACGACGAAGTGGAAGTCTTCGACGGCCAGGGCCATGCCGTCCGCTGCCGCATCGCGGAAATAACACGCCACGAAATCCGTCTCTCCCCGCTCCAACACCTCCACACACCGCCTCTGTCCGTCCGCATCACACTGGCCGCGGCGCTCATCAAAAAAAACATGGACTACATCGTCCAAAAAGCCACCGAACTGGGCGCTGTCGCTATCGTCCCCTTGCTGACCGAGCGCACCGTGACCCGCAACGACCGACCAACACGCTGGCGCGAAATCGCTCTCGAAGCCTGCAAACAATGCGGCAACAACTGGTTACCGGAAATTGCCGCCGCCCAACCACTCCGCGCGTTCCTCTCCACTCCCCACACCCGCGCCTTCGACCTGAAACTGGTGGCCGCGCTCCAACCCCAGGCCAAACCGCTGAAGACCGCGTTTACCCCCGCTCGAACCGTCTGTGTCATGATCGGTCCCGAAGGCGATTTCACCGCGGAAGAATATGCCGAGATTACCGCCGCCGGATTCCGACCCATCACGCTTGGCCCGCTGGTGCTGCGCGCCGACACGGCAGCGTTATACGCGCTCAGCATTGTTCACCACGAGCTTGTGGTACACGGCAACGTCCTTTAGATTACACCACGATGGCAACCAAAAAGACAAAGCCCACAAAGAAAACGCTGATCGGCCTCGGCCTCGATGCCAAGGACGGCCACACCCGGGTCACTGTTGGCGAGAACTACAAGCTCGTCGGCGGCAGTGAGGAAACCCACGGGGTCATGCAGGAAAAAGCCATCAAAATGAACGAGCAACTCAAAAAACGTGGCAAAACCCTCGAAACCGTCAGCCGAGAGGAATTCCACGAGATCGCCGACAAACTCGGCATGCCGCTGCTCGATCCGCATCCCCATCGAGATAACTGATCCCTCATCCGACCGACAACCCGTCCCACCGTCTCTGCAAGCAGAACCAGAACATCATCTTGTACGCATTGTCGCGCCCGCCTGTTTTCCCTCTTTTCCACCAATACCCAGTCATACCGCTTACAAAGAACCGATCGCCTCTCAATCGGTGTGCCCAAACGTGGTGGGCAGCACACTATCTTGTCGAACACGTTCCAACCCAGCTTGTCCACCAACGGAAGCGCCTCCGCTACCCCGCCACAACACGAATGGGGGTAAGCAGGACGTTTACCCTACCTTGACCATCACTTCGGATCACATCCCCTCTCAATAAACGGTCGCTTTTGATTTGTTCCACGAGCCGACAACATTGAGAACCGTGAACGAAAATTACTTCACCTCCAACGTGAAGCTTTCGCTGTGGCTGTTGAATTCGGGAGCATACATGCACTGGATTTCGGCAATGCCGGTCTGGTAACGACCTTTGAGCTGGATGCGCGTCGAATACTCAAACACATAAACCCCTTTCGGCAGGTAATCTATGAAGAAGTGGCTGGCGGTGTCACGCGTGCTTTCGTAGTAGGCGAGACCGTCTTGGAATTTGTACCGACTCAACACGTTCACCGGCTCGGTGCCGCTGCCACGCTGATCCTTGAGATGGACATATTCCATGTCGCGGTCGGTCCGTAATTCGATGCGCACCACCAACTCATCGCCAACCGACACCGGACCGGTCACGGGCTTCAACTCCTGGCCTTTCTTGGTCGTGTCCTTGATCCAGAGCGTCTTTTTCAGTTTCAACGGCGTCGCTTCGTGCGGTGTGACCTTGGTCATATCTTCCAGATATTGCCAGTGGACGCTGCCCCAACTGACCCCTTCATCCACTTTCTTGACGGTGATCTCGCCCATCGCGGGTTTGATCTCGTTGCGGATGAATCGTTGCTCGTAAAAACCGGTGCCGGCCTCAACTTTCTCCGGCTTGATCCACTCGCCACCGAGGACGACTTCGACAAGGGCATCGCTGGCGAGCAGGTTGGCCCCGCGCACTAACAGGGCATAAACGGCGTCGGCTGTCGCTTTGGTTGTCTTCCAGTCTTGTGTTTGTTTCTGTTTGAGCAGCCAAACCTTGCAGTCTTCGACGGCTTGAGCGTCGTTGGCGACCTCGGCGAACATTTCAATCATCATCGCCTGCGTCTCGATGGGGGCGCGATACCACCACCAGCTCAGTTCGAGGTCGCGCCAGAACATGCCGAGTTCTTCGTTGCTGACGCTGCGTTCCTTGATGGAGCGCACGATGTCTTGCGGCGTTTCCTTGTCACCGAACCGTTGCAACGCTATGGCCAGATGCGCCTGCGATTGACGGGAATCCACTTTCAGCCAGAAGATTCGAGCCTGGCGCAGGAAGAAATCCACCGCCTCTTGATGTTCCTTGGCAATCGGTTTGTCCTTGAGGAAAAAGCTGCGGCCATACAGGTACAGCGCGTCGGTGTAACTCGGCACGTATTTGTCTTTGTGGATAATGTGGCGGTAATGGTTGTCCATCCAGGCATCGAGCGCGCCGAGCGATTTCACTGCCGGGGTAATGTCCACGGGCACGCCGAGGTGACGGAGACGCCCGAAGCCGGTGGTGATGTAGAGGCTGATGTATTCGCTGGGGCGACCGCCGGGGAACCACGGCCACAAGCCTTCGCCGAGCTGCATCTCGGAAAGTTTCCGCAACGCCCGCGCGGATTCATCGTCGAGACGGTTGGCGTCGAAGAGAATACCGACGTTCTTGCGGGCCTGGCTTTCCTTCATGGCCTGACGGAGCCACGGGGTTTCTTCGAGCATCACGGATTTGAGGTCCTGATTTTTCTCCATCGGACTGTCGAGCGCGGGCGTGTCTTTCCAGAGATCGAAGATGCGGCGGATTTTCGGGTCGGAATGGGCGATGTAACGGGCGAGCGCGTTGGCATAGAGCCGGTTGAAGATTTGTTCGCTGCACTCGTAGGGATACTCCATCAGATACGGCAACGCCATCACCGCATACCACGCGGGCTGACTGACCATCTGCACGGTCAACGACTGGCTGCGAAGCGTGTCGGATTTGCCGGACTCCAATAGCTTCTTGAACTCAAACTGTTTGGTCGTCTTGCCGCGAATCGGCAACGGCAACGATTCGGTCACCAGAATCCGACGGCTCAAGACCGGCAGGTAGCCTTCCTCGCCGTCGCTGGCGCCGGCGGTGGCGCCGACGGCCTTGTAGGTGAGGAAACCCATACCATCGGGCACGGTGATGCGCCAGGAATAGCTGCGCGATTGTTTGGCTGGCACGTCAAAGCTCTGTTCGGTGGCGCGATTGCCGAGGGCATCGTCAACAGGCCTCAAGGTCGCAGCATCGGCGAAGGTGAGTTTGACTTTGCCTGTTTGCGGCTTGTCGGTCTGATTGCTGACTTTGACGGTGAACTCGATCGTGTCGCCCTCACGCACAAAACGCGGCGGGTTCGGCTCAACCATCAGGTCTTTCGCTGTCACCGTCTTGTCGGTAAGGAACCCGGCGCGAAGTTGCTTGTCGTGGGCAAATCCGAGGAACTTCCATTCCGTCAACGCCTCCGGCATGGTGAAAACCATCTTCACGACGCCATCGTCGCCGGCGAGCAGGTGCGGGAAGAAAAAGGCTGTTTCATTGAGATTTTTGCGGGCGGCGACTTTGCTGAGATCGGGGGCGGGTGACGCGCCGCCGCCCTCGTCGCCGCCAGAGACAGCTTTGTCTGCAGCGCGACGTTTGGCTCGCTCCTCAAAACGACCATCCGCGGCGGCTTGTTTTTCCGCAAAAAACGCGGCAGTGGGGGCTGCCGGCGATGCCACAGCAGCCACAGGAACCGCCGCCGCGTCCATCGCAAGTCCGTTGGCTTGCATCGCTTCTCCTTTGGCGAGCGCCAACGCGCGGTTACGCAGCATACCGCGTCCGCCGAAATAGCCGTAACCCCAGAGATTGGCAATGATGTCAGGCGGGAAGGAGCGGTAAGTCCAGTTCACATCACGCGAGGGCGTTTGCCACCAACCCAGAATGTGTTGGAAGTCGAACTTGACGTTTTGGAACTGGGCGTTGACCCGGTCAAACTCGCGGCGGAACACGCCAAAGGTTCGCGGCCAGTGGTGTGGCAAATACTGGTCGAGCGAGGCGTCGTAAAGCGCGGCGACCATTTCGGCGGCGGCGCGTTTGGCATCGGGACCGGTGATGATCGCGCTCCAGGTTTCCTTCTGGCCGGGCAACAGCTTGGAACGGAAACTCTCCCATTTGACCGTGAGTTGTTTGTTTGACCACGGCACCTCGATGATGCGCTCGTTGAGGTAGGCACGGTTTTCACGCACATAGGTGACGCGCACGGTGAAACCGCCGCGCATCTCTTCGGTGACGGGCTGTTCGATGAGTTCTTGTGTCCGGTTGCTGGCGGTCCAGTAGCTCTTCAACGGTTTGCCGTCGCATTCCAACTCGACGAACGCGCGCCCCGTATCGTAGCCGCTCCCCCAGAGCGCGGTGAATTTGTCGCCCGGTTCCAGCGACCATTTTGGCGCGACAAACCGGTTGGCGATTTTGACCGGGTAATGTCGCTGGCGCGGGTCAACCACCTGCACGGTCAGGCGCGCCGTGACGGTTTTGCCAAAGCGGTCTTTCGTTTCGAGCATCGCCCGATAAATCCCGGTCTTCAATTCCACATGGACCGCCGTTTTGCCGGTGGCGGCGTCCGTTTTGAAAGCCTCTTTGGCGACGGCTTTGCCGAGTTCCCACGAATCGGGGTTGGACGGATCGGACGGTGGTTCGGCGTTTTTGCCCCACCACCAGTATCGTTCGCGCTGCAACGGTGCCCGCTCGACCTTCGCCGGTTGTTTGAGCGCGAAAATCGTCACCATGCCGTTGGCCGGTTGGGGGTCGCCGTCGAGCGACCGGGTCTCGACGGTGAACTCGACCGGTTTGTCCGGCGTCTGCCAGTCGCCGGCGGCGAGCGACGCCTGCAACGCGGTGTAACCGGCGCGGATCACCCGCTGGTCAGAGCGCGTTTCGCCGGTCGTATCGGTCACGTCGGCATTGATGGTGAACACGAACACCGGCTCGTTTTTCTCCGGCACACTCCGATCCGGCTCGGCGGTGAACTGAATCTTGAACGTGCCATCCGCTTCCGTAACAGCGCTGCCGTGGGCGATGGCCTTGACCGCAGGCGGCCGCCACCACCAACACCAATACGGGCACTGCACACCGCGTTCGACGCGCCATTTAACTTTCGCGCCGCCGATGGCCGCCCCGGTGTAGGCGGTGGCTTTGCCGGTGAGCACAACGGGCGCACCGAGCCGGGCGGCTTCGGCGGGGGGAGCGAGTTCGACCTGGAATTTCGGGCGTTTGTATTCTTCGACGCTGATTGTCGCTGCCCCGTTGGGGCCGATCAGTCTCATACGCCCGGTAATCCGGTCGCGCGGTGCGGTGAACGCGCCACTGAATGCGCCGTAGTCGTTGCAGGTGTGTTCGGCGCGGGCGATTTCCTTGCCATTGGGGTCGCGGAAGAAAACGGTCAACTTTTGTCCGGCAACCACTTCGTAATTGGCGTTCCCGCGGTCGTAACGGAGCTGAATGCCTTTGTAGTAAATGGTCTGGCCGGGACGATAGAGGGCCCGGTCGGTGAAGAAAACGGTTTGTGTGCCGGTTTTGTTGCGGTCGGCATTGCCGTGTGCCCAAAACTCTTGCGCACAGGAAACGGCCTGGCCTTCGTGCTCAGCGAGCAGGATGATGTTTTGGTCTTTGATCGAGAACTGGAATCGGCCGTTCGCGTCGGTCTTGGTCGGTTCCATCGGCTTGAACCAGCCTTCGCGGTCGCGTTGCCAAATGCGAATGGTCGCACCGGCAACCGGCTCGCCGCTGTTGGCTTTGAGGACAAAACCGCTGTGCGGTTTGCTGTCGTTGCGGAGTTGCAAAACCAACGCGAGATCGCTGACCCAAACCGGGGCGAGGCTGACCTGATTTTCCTTTTCGCCAAAAGTACGGTCGTGGCTGGCAATGATGAAATAGAACCCCGGTTTGAGCTTTGTGGGCGCGGGAAGGTTTTCGGTGCGCTCTTTGTAGTCTTTGGTCGGCGGCAGCTCGGCATCCCATTCGAGCGCGGGCGTGGCGCTCAGCAGTTGTTTGCGCTGTTGATCGTCGAAGCCGCCGAGTCCCCAGCGCGTGCGTTTAATGTAGTCCTCGAAATCGGCGGCAACGGCGCGGAAATAAACTTTGGTGATGTTGCGGTAGCTGACATTGAGCGTGGGCCACGGCTCGTTCCACACCCGCTCGGTGTCGAGGCGAGCGGACCTGGCTTCAATTTGTTGGATGAGATTGAAACACATCGCGCCGCCGGCGGTCTTCGGGAAAGCGTCCAAACCCCGCTGGGCCAGTTCGCGGGCTTTTACGGCGTCGCCTTCTTCGTAAAACAACGCGGCCAGAGCGGCGAGCGCGCGGGCGGAGACCTCGTGTCTGGCGGTGACTTCGATAAAACGTTGGAGCGCGGCTTTGTAGCGGTCGAGTTTGGTTTCGCCGACGGCCTTGTTGTAGCCGAAGCTCAACCGCGCCAGATCGGCGTCGTAGAAGGCGGAACGGTCGGCATCTTTCTCGTGAAATTGAAGAAGCTTCTGGTAGAGCCTCACTGCCTTGAATGTCGAAGACGACTCGTCGGCGGTCGCGGGTTGCCAATTCATGAATTCGGCGGCATCGGCAAAAATCGGACTGGTGGCGTCGAGTTCAAACTCGTCCTCGGCCTTGACAGCGCCCTGCTCGCCGGCCTGATAGAACTGCAGCGCCTCATGGGCGAGAAAATCAAACAAGGCCGGGCGATAGCTGTCCGGCACGGTGCCCTTGGTGAGCAGATCGTTGTAGTCGGTGACGGGCGTGGCCTTGAGGATTTTTTCGTTGGCAAGCGCGGCGGTGAAATGTTTGTCAATCTCGGCAAGAATACGGGCAAGGTCCCACGTCTGGATATCCGGCCCCGGCGCCGCAGCAGTCTGGGTGCGTTGGAGAAAACGCCAGCGATTGTGTTGGAAATAGTGCCAATACCAGTGCGCAAGAATGGCTTCCATAACCGGCTTCATCTCGGCAGGGGCTTTTTCCAACTCGGCCTGCATCCGAAAGATTTTTTCCTCGGGTTTGTTGCCTTGGATATTGCCTTCCAGGGCGATTTTTGTCCCGATGGCTTTGATGGCTTCGGCCCAAGCCTTGTCCGCAAGCGCGTTCTGGATGATCGGTTCCAGTTGCTCAACAGCAGTCTTGGGCAACCCTTTTTTCATGGCTTCTTCCACTTTCTTCCATTGCGCATCGCGCGGCCCCGCGTCAGCCAAAGACCCGATGAGTGCCATACAGATTGCGATTGCCGACAAGATGTTTTTCATGACCGTGATCCTCTTTGTAAAGCGTTGGACACCATCCGTGCCATTTGGTTCCCATGATTCCTCTTTGGCCGACCGACTGCAACGTCAATTTTACCACCTCTCACCAAAGACTCTGCGACAAATCCGCGGTAAATCTACGGTAAATCCGCGCCGACAACATCAACGGACTGCTCACCAAATCGGCTAAACTTTGGAACGATCGTTCCAAAGTTTAGCCACATTTTGGATTGCGAGTTCAATCTGGGTGACGATATTAATCGTGGACATGAGCCGAGTTCGAATTGATTACGTCGAAGTCTTGGAGATGTTTCTGTGGGGACTTGATAAACTCATGTGCCCCACCTTCAACAACCTCTTGGCTGGCTATGAGGAATTCGCTCATCGGCCAGGAAATCGCGAGTTGTTGCGGCGTCTGGAACGCCAAGGACTTATCCAGCGACAGGGACGCGGTCAAAACGCTTCGTTTTCTATCACGGAAACCGGACGACAACGACTCGCCACTCTCGATCCGCAACGCGCATGGAGCTTGCCATGGGACGGTTGCTGGCGCGCCATCACGTTTGACGTACCGGAAAACCGCCGCAAAGATCGCAAAGTATTGTGGCGAGCATTGCGGGCGCACCGCATCGGGTTATTGCAGCGGAGTGTCTGGATCTGGCCACATCCGTTGGAACCAATTGTGCGACGGATCATCAAGGCCGAGGGTATCCCGGAGTGTTTTTGCGGGTTGGAAGTGCGCGGACTGTTTCTATGCACCAATGAGGAAGTTGTTGCTTCCTCTTGGGACTGGGAAGAAATCGGCCGCCGTCACCATGGCTATCTCAAACAGGCACAACACCTCATCTCAGACGCAAAATCAGCCACCGAATTGGCTGAGTTGACGAACCTCGCGCGTCGGGAACGCGCGGCTTATGAATATGCGTTCTCTTTTGATCCGTTTTTGCCTCGCATCCTGTGGCCGCGCGCTTATCGCGGGGCTGCCGTGGAGGAGCGGCACCGCGAGTTTCGAGATGTGCTGGGCAAACGTCTGTCAAGCGTGGTCGCCACAAAAAACGGCTAAACTTTGGAACGATCGTTCCAAAGTTTAGCCACTTTTTCGGGTTTCATTGCAAGGCAAAACTCCGATCCGGCTCAAAATCGGGATTGAATGGGAACCCCTGATAGCATAGTGTCCGCCCTCACCATGCCAAAACGAAACGACATCCATAAAATTCTCATCATCGGTTCCGGCCCCATTGTCATCGGTCAAGCGTGCGAGTTCGACTATTCCGGTACCCAAGCCTGCAAGGCACTCAAAAGCCTCGGCTACGAGATCGTGCTCGTGAACTCCAACCCGGCCACCATCATGACCGATCCCGGCATGGCCGACGCCACCTACATCGAGCCGCTGAACGTCGAGCGGCTCACCCAGATCATCGAGAAAGAACGTCCCGACGCGCTTCTGCCCAACCTCGGCGGCCAAACGGGGTTGAATCTCTCCTCCGAGCTCCACAAGGCCGGCGTACTCGCCAAATACAACGTGCAAATCATCGGTGTGCAGGCCGACGCGATTGAGCGCGGCGAGGACCGGTTGGCGTTCAAAGAGACAATGCGCAAGCTCGGCATTGACCTGCCGCAAAGCGAGCTTGCCTACTCGGTCGAAGAAGCCGAAGCGATCGCCGCCAAACTCGGCTACCCGGTCGTGATCCGACCCGCCTACACGCTCGGCGGCACCGGCGGCGGCATGGTCTTTAACATCGAAGAACTTCGCACCATCGCCGCGCGTGGTCTCGCCGCCAGTTTGATCGGTCAAATCCTCGTCGAAGAATCGGTTCTCGGCTGGGAGGAACTGGAATTGGAAGTCGTCCGCGACGCCAAAAACCAGATGATCACCGTCTGTTTCATCGAGAACATTGACGCCATGGGCGTGCACACCGGCGACTCGTTCTGCGCCGCGCCAATGTTGACGATTGACGAGAAGCTTCAACAGAAGCTCCAGAAATGGTCTTACGACGTGGTCGAAAGCATCGGCGTCATTGGCGGCACCAACATCCAGTTCGCGCACGACCCCAAAACGGGCCGGGTGGTGATCATCGAGATCAATCCGCGTACCTCGCGCTCCTCGGCACTCGCCTCCAAAGCGACCGGTTTCCCCATCGCGCGCGTTTCCACACTGCTGGCGGCCGGCCTGACGATGGACGAAATCCCCTACTGGCGCGACGGCACGCTGGAGAAATACACCCCTTCTGGCGACTACGTGGTGATCAAATTCGCGCGGTGGGCATTCGAGAAATTCAAGGGAGCACAGGACAAACTCGGCACCCAAATGCGCGCCGTCGGCGAGGTCATGAGCATCGGCAAGCACTACAAGGAAGCTTTCCAAAAAGCCATTCGCTCACTCGAAATCGGTCGGTACGGACTCGGTTTTGCCAAGGATTTCAACAAGAAAACCTTGCCGGAATTGATGGCGCTGCTCGGCCAGCCGACCAGCGAACGACAGTTCATCATGTATGAGGCGCTCCGCAAAGGCGCGGATGTGGAAGAACTTTACAAGCTGACCTACATCAAACCGTGGTTCATCCAGCAGATGAAAGAACTGGTTGAACTCGAAGAAAAAATCCTCCAACACAAAGGCAAACCGTTGCCGGACAAGCTGCTCATCCAGGCCAAGAAAGACGGCTTTGCCGACAAATATCTCGCCAAACTGCTCGGCGTGCCGGAAAAACAAATCCGCGAACACCGTAAAAAACTCGGGATCGTCGCCGGCTGGCACGCTGTGCCGGTCAGCAGCGTGGACAACGCCTGTTACTATTATTCGACCTACAACGCGCCCGACGCCGCGCCGGTCAGCAACCGTCGCAAAGTTATGATCCTCGGCGGCGGCCCGAACCGCATCGGCCAGGGCATCGAGTTCGACTACTGTTGCTGTCATGCCGCTTACACGTTGAAAGAACTCGGCTACGAGACCATCATGGTCAACTGCAACCCGGAAACCGTCTCCACCGACTACGACACCTCCGACAAACTCTACTTCGAGCCGCTGACCGTCGAGGACGTGCTGGCCATCTACGAAAAGGAAAAACCCGAAGGTGTCATCTGCCAGTTCGGCGGGCAAACGCCGTTGAACATCGCTGCCGAGTTGCAGGAAGCGGGCGTCAAGATTCTCGGCACCAGCGTCGAGACCATCGCCGCCGCCGAAGACCGTGACCTGTTCCGCAAGATGATGGACAAACTCGGCATCCCGATGCCGGAGTCTGGCATGGCCGCGACCATTGAGGAAGCCATTGCCGTCGCCAACCGCATCGGTTACCCGCTCATGGTACGGCCCTCCTACGTGCTTGGCGGACGCGGCATGGAAGTTGTTCTCGACGAACAAATGCTGCGCGAATACGTCGCCGCCGCCGTGGATGTCACTCCCGACCGGCCCATCCTGATTGACCGTTTCCTGCAAGAAGCCCTCGAATGCGAAGCCGACGCGCTTGCCGACGGCACGGAGGTGTTTGTGCCGGCCGTCATGGAGCACATCGAACTGGCCGGTATCCACTCCGGCGACTCCGCCTGTGTCATCCCGCCGGTCACCATCCCGAAGAAGCATCTCGACACCATCCTCGAATACACCCGCCGCATCGCCCGCGAACTGAAGGTCGTTGGCCTGATGAACATCCAATACGCCATCGAGAACGACAAAGTGTTCGTGCTCGAAGCCAACCCGCGCGCCTCGCGCACCGTGCCGATCGTCTCGAAAGTCTGCGGCTTCAGCATGGCTCGTGCCGCCACCCGTCTCATGCTCGGCGCAAAACTCAAAGACCTGAATCTGAAACACCGGACGCCGAAACACTTCGGCGTCAAAGAATCCGTCTTCCCCTTCAACATGTATCCCGAAGTGGACCCGGTGCTGGGTCCCGAAATGCGTTCCACCGGCGAAGTGCTCGGCCTGGCGGACAGCTTTGGCATGGCGTTCTTCAAGGCACAAGAGGCCGCCAAACCGCCGCTTCCCACCTCCGGCACCGTGCTGATCACCACGGCGGAAAAGAACAAGAAACTGATCGAGATCGCCCGCGGATTCGAGAAGCTCGGCTTCAAGATTCTGGCCACCGAAGGCACGCACAAATTCCTGGCCGACCATGGCATTGTCAGCACCCACATCCGCAAACAACACGAAGGCCGCCCGAACATCACCGATGCCATTACCAACAAGGAAATCCAGTTGATCATCAACACCCCGGCGGGCAAACGAGCCATCACCGATGACTCCTACATCCGCAAGGCCGCGATCAAACACAAAGTCCCGTACATGACGACGCTGGCCGCCGCGTTGGCGAGCGTTCGCGGCATTGAAGCCGAGCGGGCCGGCCACGCCGGCGTCAAATCCCTACAAGCCTATCACGCCAGTCTTGGCTAACCCACATGCCCAAACGAACCGACATCAAAAAAATCCTCATCATCGGCTCCGGCCCCATTGTCATCGGCCAGGCCTGCGAGTTTGACTATTCCGGCACGCAGGCCTGCAAAGCGCTCCGGGAAGAAGGCTACAAGGTCGTGCTCGTCAACTCCAATCCCGCCACGATCATGACCGACCCGGAATTTGCCGACGCCACCTACATCGAGCCGGTCACGCCGGAAGCGGTCGAAAAAATCATCGAGAAAGAAAAACCCGATGCGCTCCTGCCGACACTCGGCGGCCAGACGGGACTGAATACCGCCATGGCATTGTGGCGCAGCGGCACGCTCCAAAAACACGGCGTCGAAATGATCGGCGCCAAGGCCGAGGCCATTGAGAAAGGCGAAGACCGCCTGAAGTTCAAGGAAGCAATGCTCAAAATCGGCCTCGACGTGCCCCGAAGCGGCGTGGCCCACACCCTGGACGAATCGCGCGAAGTCGCCCGCCAGATCGGCAGCTTCCCGCTCATCATCCGGCCCGCCTACACCCTCGGCGGCACCGGTGGCGGCATCGCCTACAACCGGGAAGAATTCGAAATCATGGCCCAAAAAGGTCTCGAAGCGTCGCCGGTCAGCGAAATCCTCATCGAGGAATCGCTCATCGGCTGGAAAGAGTTCGAGACCGAGGTCATGCGCGACAAAAACGACAACTGCGTCATCGTCTGCTCCATCGAAAACCTCGACCCGATGGGCGTCCACACCGGCGACTCCATCACCGTGGCGCCGATCCAGACGCTCACCGACAAAGAGTGGCAGATCATGCGTGACGCCAGTTTCGCCTGCATCCGCGAGATCGGCGTCGAAACCGGCGGCTCCAACATCCAGTTTGCCGTCAACCCGCAGAACGGCCGGATGTGTATCATCGAGATGAACCCGCGTGTCAGCCGCTCCAGCGCGCTGGCCTCCAAAGCCACCGGCTTTCCCATCGCCAAATTCGCCGCCAAACTGGCCGTCGGCTACACACTCGACGAAATCCCCAACGACATCACCAAGGAAACCCCCGCCAGCTTCGAACCGACGATTGACTACGTGGTCGTCAAAATCCCCCGGTTCGCCTTCGAGAAATTCCCGATGGCCGACCCGACGTTGACCACACAGATGAAAAGCGTTGGCGAAGTGATGGCCATCGGACGCACCTTCAAGGAGAGCCTACAAAAGGCGCTTCGCGGTCTCGAAATCGGCGTCTGCGGCCTCTACGGCGGACGCTGGGGCGGCGCCCGGGAACTTCGCCCGCGCGACGAGATCGAACGGAAGCTCATCATGCCGTGTGCCGAACGCATTTTTTACATTCGCCACGCCTTCCGCGCCGGGTTTTCCCTCGACGAAATCCATCGGCTCACCCGCATTGATCCGTGGTTTCTCCAGCAGATCCGGGAAATTATCGAGATGGAAGAGGAACTGGTTCGCGTCGGCCGTCTCCAGGCGCTTGTCTGAGCGACAACAGGGCGAACAGGCGCCCGGTCCGTCCCTTTTCGGCGCGGTAGGAAAAATAACGGTCGAGCCGGCAGGCTGTGCATTGGCGCGGGTTGTACACTTCACGGACACCCGCGGCGCGAAGCTGTTGTTCGATCGGGGTCCAAATGTCCATGTCGTAATGGCACGGACCGATGCTGGGCCCGATAAACGCGAGCAGATCGGACGGATGCGATGGCATGGCCGCGACCGTGGCGCCGACCACGTTGGCCAGCGTACCTTTCTTGCCGGAATGAACCAACGCAATGGCAGGACGAACGCGATCCACAAGAAACACGGGCGCACAGTCGGCGCATCGAATCACCAACAAAAGCCCGACAACCGTCGTGACCAGAGCATCCACACCGGGATAGGCGCCGGCGGCGGTGACGAAAGCGACGCCGTTGCCGTGAGTCTGTTCCGCCCGCGCCCATTGCTCGTAGCCAAAAGCGGCGGCAAGCCGCTGTTCGTAGTTGTCATCGCGAGTGGGGGCGTCCGTTCGAAGTGTAAAGGCGTGGAACAGGAACGGTAGTTCCGCCAGCGGGTCGAACGTCTCAAAGGGAGGAGTCACGGAAGCGCAAGTCTCCCCAACAGGCCCGCAGGGACGCGGGTCATATTTTGATTTTTCTCCAGGGCGGGACGGTGGCGAGGAGTTGGTCGAACGGCGCTCGCTGACAATTGTAGGCGCGCAGGGCATTTTGGGAGGTTGTCTGGGCCAGTTCGTATTGTTTTGTCTCCATGAAAACCTGGACCAGGCCGAGATAGGCGGCGCAGAGATGGTTGCGGACCAGCGCGCTGTCGGCATTCAGTCGTGGTTGTGTTTGCGAGCCGATGCCGGAGAAGACCAGGGCGTTGCCTTCGCGGTCAATCTGGCGGTAGATGCCAATCAGCGTGCGCAACGCTTCCTGGCGGTTGTTGTCCAGCAACAACGCCTGCAACAGGGGAATGGCGGCTTCGTCGAGTTTGCCCTGAGCGATGGCGACCGAGGCGAGGCTGATGTAGGCGTCGGGATTGGTGGGCGACAAATGCCGCATGTAGAGGTAGGCCTGGCGCGCCGCGTCGTACTGGCCCAGCCGCATGTGGGAGTGGCCGAGGTTCCAGTAAATCTCGTGGTTGCCGATGTCCGGGATGTCCTCCGGTTTGCGTCCGCGTTTCAATTCCTTGTTGCGGTTGTCCTCGTTGAAGGCCCGGTCCAGCGGCACGGCGCGTTGCAGGGTTTCGACGGATTTACGGTAAAACTCGGTGCTTTCCGCCGAAGGGATGATGGAGCCGTCGGGGGCACGTTGTGCGGTCAGGTCGCCCTTGATGCGGTAGTAGGCGCCAAGGTGGAGGAACACGATCTGCGCCCGATCGGTGATCCGGGCGGCTTTCTCGCCCTCCTCAATGATACGGTCAATGTTTTTGCCTTCGGGATCCTTCTCGTAGAGGGCGTAGGCAAGCGATTTGTGGCTCTTGAAACTGTTTGGACACACTTCCGCCGCCTTGGTCCAGAGCCGCACGTCGTCTTCCCAGTCGAAATTGCGAACAAACGAGCGGATGGCGTATCCCAACGCCAGCACACAGAGAAAACCGCGGGCCAGCGCCTGCAACCACACCCGTTGCGCCCAGGTCGAAATGTCCAGTCGCCCCACCAGTTTGCGGCAGGCGGCATACACCGCGATGACCACCAGCCCGGCGTAGCCGATGCTCGGCAGATACAAAAATCGTTCGGCCATAATGCTGCCAATGCACCAGGACACCTTGTCAAAGAGCGACTGGCCAAAGGTCGGATTCGGGATCAGATTCGATGACGGCAGGAACGTCAGGAAAAAGAATCCGATGAAGAAGAACACCGGTTTGTGCCGCCGGTAACAGAGCACCGCCAGCGCGAGCAATCCCACCACCAGCGCCAACACCGCCACCGATTTCCAGTCCTCCCAGCCGTTCATCGGGAAGCGCACCAACGGAATCTCGTTGTAGGAATAGTCGCACGACAGGCGTGCCGGCCACAGCAACAGCAGGAAATAGCGTCCGATCACCTTGATGGCCGTCAGGCGCGCCTCCCAGAAACCAAGGTCAATCAGCGGATTGTCCACAAACGGCAGTTCGGGCGGACGCAGTTTCCCGAACACCTGGGAGCGCACGTAAAACAACCCCGCCAGGGTCGGCACCAGCCAGAGGTAGCCCTTGAGGAAAAAATCCCACGCATTTGCCAGAAGGTTCAACGCCCTGTTGGCCGTCAACCGCCGGATCCGAAACGTGAAATCGTACAGCATCATCACCGGCAGAATCGCCACGGCGCTTTCCTTGCAGAACACGCCCAGCGTAGTGATCAGCGCCATCAACGCCAGCCACAACGCCCGCCGCAGCCCCTTGGACACCGTGCTCTTGGCGTAAGCCAGAAACGCGCCCAACACCGACGCCATCGCAAACAGGTCGGCGCGTCCGACGATGTTGGTGACCGACTCCGTGACGATCGGATGCACCGCAAACAGCATGGCCGTCAGCAGCGCCGGCCAGAGTTTCTCCATCAGCACCAGCACGAAGAAATACACCAGCACCGCGTTGAGCAGGTGCAACAGGAAATTGATCCAGTGATAGCTGGCCGCCTTGTCGGCGCTGTGCAACACCGCATAGTTGAACAGGTACGACAACGTCGTCAGCGGTCGGTACAACCCGCTCACCGCCTTTGGCCACCAGTAGTCCTGCGTGAAGATCAGCTTGATGTTTTCCCACTTCGCCTCCCGCAGGCGGGGGTCTTCGAGAATGATGAACTTGTTGTCCAGCGCGAACTCGGTGTTGTGCAGCGTGTTCGCAAACGTGATCAACACCAGCGCCGCCAGCAGCGCCACCACCCCCAGATGCGCCGCCCAGCCGCACGAGGGCCACAACGCGGTCTTTGACGGCGTTTCCAGCGGCGCCGGTTTGGCGGCGGGTTTGGCAGTAGGTTCTTGTGACGAAGAGTTGTCCATGGAACAAACGCGGCGAAAGTGTGTCAGCAGCCGCCTCCAAAGTCAAAAAACTTTTCGCAACCGGCCTACCGCCGGAACGGACGTCGCAACAGTTCCGAGAGCGGTTCCACCGTCATTCGCGACGGGCGACGGGCATCGGCGCAGATGACCACGCACTCACCGAACTCCGCCAGCGCCTGCCGACACGCTCCGCATGGGCTGAGGCGCGGGTCCGCCGCGACACAGGCAATGGCCACAAACCGCCGTTCTCCTTCGCTCACGGCCCGGGCCAGCGCCACGCGCTCCGCGCAGAGGGTCAGGCCGTAACTGGCGTTTTCCACGTTGACGCCCGTGTACACCTTCCCGCTGGCGGCCAGCAGGGCCGCGCCCACCCGGAAGCGCGAGTACGGCGCATACGCCCGGCGTCGCGCAACGGCCGCCAACCGCACCAGGCGTTGGATTTGTCGCGGGGTCAGGTTCACCATTACAAAGCGGCCAGAAATCGGCTCAGCAGTTTCACCAGCTTCTCTTCGGTGAGGCGGGCGACTTCCAGCACCTCCTCGTGCGAGAGTTTCTTGCTGGAAACGCCGGCAGCCAGGTTGGTGATGCAGGAGAGGCCGACCACTTCGAGGTTGTGGAAACGAGCAACGATGACTTCGGGCACGGTGCTCATGCCGACGGCGTCGGCGCCGATCCAGGCGAACGCTTTGACCTCGGCGGGCGTTTCGTAGGTCGGACCGAGTGTGGCCAGGTACACACCCCGTCGCAGGGGGATTTGGAGTTCCTCGGCGGCTTTTTCGAGTTTTTCACGCAACCGGGTCGAATAAGCCTGTGTCATGTCCAGAAACCGCACGCCGCCCTCGCTGGCGATGCCGCCGACAAGCGGGTTGACGCCGAGATGGTTGATGTGATCCTCGATGAGCATCAGGTCGCCCGGATTGAACTGCGGGTTGATGCCGCCGGCGACGTTGGTGATGATGAGCGTTTTTACGCCAAGGGCGTCTATCACGTGCACGGGATAAACCACTTCCGTGACGGAGTTGCCCTCGTAGAGGTGGGAACGACCACAGAGCATCATGACCTTTTTGCCGCCCAGTTCTCCGAAACGCATTTCGCCGGCGTGTCCGGGCACGGTGGTTTTCGGGTAGTTCGGCACCTCGGCGTAGGGAATGGTCAGTGTTTTTTCCAGCGCCGCCGCCACGCCGCCGAGACCCGATCCGACAATCAGGGCTACGTCGGGCTTGAAGCCCGCCAGTTTTGATTCGAGGAAATCTTTGGTTTCTTTGACTGTTGGCAACATATCAACTCATCCTCTCACCGATCAACCGCGGCCGATGCGTCGGCGGCTCGGGGCCGATGACGTAGGCGCGTTGGACCATGGTTTCGGCTTCCGCCGCTCGGGTCTGGTCATTGTAGTGCATCCAGGCCAATGGTTCGCCTGCTTCCACCGTTTCACCGATCTTTTTGGGGCGCTCGAATCCGACGGCCGGATCAATGGTTTCGCCGGCAACGCGACGCCCGCCGCCCAGCGCGATGACGGCATAGCCTATCTCGGCGCAGGCGATCGCCTGTACCACCCCCGTCACAGGCGATCGCACCGGCCGCACATGTCGCGCCCGCGGCAGATCGCGTTGCCACGCGCCCCCTTGCGCCGTCACCATTGCTTCAAATTTCCGCAGCGCTTCGCCATCGGTGAGTTTCTTTTGCAGGATTTCCCGAATCTCTGCAACATTTTTTGCCACGCCGGCCATGATCAACATTTCCGCCGCCAGCGTTAGCGTCAGTTCGAGCAGGTCGGCCGGAGCGGATTTTCCCTGCATGATTTCGATGCATTCCCGCACTTCCAGCGCGTTGCCGATACATTCGCCGAGTGGCTGGTTCATGTCGGTCAACAATGCCACGGTCTTTTTTCCGTAGCGGGTTCCCACGGCAACCATGGTTTGTGCTAGTTCGCGAGCGGCTTCGGGCGTGCGCATGAAGGCGCCGCTACCCCATTTGACGTCGAGGACCAGTCCGTCCACGTTTTCGGCCAGTTTTTTGGAGAGGATGCTGGCAACGATCAGGGGCAGAGACGGCACGGTCGCCGTCACGTCCCGCAACGCGTACAGTTTGCGGTCGGCCGGGGCGATTTCGGGGGTTGCGCCCGTGATGCAGCAACCGACCTCCTCGGTGACGCGTTTTACTTCGGCCAGCGACAGGTCTGTTCGGAATCCGGCGATGCTCTCCAGTTTGTCGAGCGTTCCGCCGGTCGGGCCGAGGCCGCGCCCGGAGATCATCGGCACTTTGACGCCGAAACAGGCCACCAGCGGAGCGAGCAGAAGCGAGGTTTTGTCGCCGATACCGCCGGTGCTGTGTTTATCGCAGTAAACCGCGTCGCCGCCGCGGGGCCAGTGAATGATCTGGCCGCTGTCCACCATGGCGCGGGTCAGCCAGAAGGTCTCTTCCGTCGTCATCCCGCGGAGACAAATGGCCATGGCCAGCGCGGCCATTTGGTAGTCGGGAATGTCGCCGCGGGTGAATCCTAGGATGAAGGAGCGGATTTGCTCCTCGGTCAGGGGATGGCCGTCGCGTTTCCGTTCGATGATCTGAGCCGGGAGCATGGAGGGGATTGTAGCGGGTTGGGTGGCGCGTCTCAAACAAAACAGCCTGTCCAGCGGTTCGCGCAGGACAGGCTGTCGAGATCAAGCGGGCGGGAGGTTATTTCCGCCAGAAGAAAATGACCTGAAACAGATTGTAGAAGAAGGCGCCAAGTTGCTTGAAGAACTCGCCCACAACGCCTCCGCCCGTGCTATCGCCCTGCACGTCGGCGGCAGCGCGGATCATGTCCACCTGGGCGGCCAGTTGTTCGAGCTGGGCGTCGTTCAGTTGGGCCAGACGAGCGTTGACCTGGTCACGGCTCAAACCGAGAGAGGTCAGTTGGTCGGCCACCGTTTTTTCCGCGACAAACCCCTGCACTTTGGCCAGGGCGGCGGCACGGCCGGACTCGATGGATTCGACCGGCGCGGCCAGGGTTGAGGAAATACCGATGACCGTTACAGCCACCGCTGTTGTGATGACGTGAGTTAGCTTCATGACTCGCCTCCAGTATCTTTTGGGCCTCACTATACTGAGGCCTTTCGCTCAGACAAGGAAATTTTTTCGCGTACCCAGGCCAGTTCGCGGGCGGCGGTTTCCACGACCTGCTCGCGGGTGGTGTAGGTCTCGATGATGGCCGGGACAACAGGATCAATGGTCGGCAGGGTATGGATCAGGAAATGTTCGACCTCCCGGATGGTGGAGCTTGTTTCAGAAGGAAACACCGGTAGATGATAGTGGACACGAAAAGCGCGAACGGTGGCGGGAGGAGGCGTTTGGGGCCAGTCCAGGGAGAAGTAAGTCTTTTGTCCGCTGACATCTACGCCGCAAACCTGGTGGAGGTAGATCGAGTCGGTGTGAAACGGTTTCCATATGGCAAGCTCGGCGGCGTTGGAGACGTGGATTTTGGCAATGGATACGCCGTGTCGTTGGAGAGCGGCAACGGATTCTGCCAGGTCTTCAAATTGGACCAGTTGGTGGGCGAGGTCGAAGTTCACGCCGAGATGAGGTCGCAGATTGTCGGGCACGTATCGCTCGAAGAACTCAATAATTTCTGACACGGTTTCAACGCACAAGCCCGGTTCCGGTTCGAGGGCGAGGAGGCCGCCGGTGTCGCGGGCGTGTTGGGCGCTGCGCAGGATGTTGGGGGCCACGGCTTCCATGGGCACGGGTTTGAGCGCGCCAAAGGGCGCGCTAATGGAAGTGCCGGGCGCAATGTGCGCGACCAGATCGAGACAGGCATTGGTAAAACGGACACGGGCATCCGATTCGTGCCAGGCAGGCAGATAGACGCGTTCTTTCACGCGCTCGCCGTGAAACGCCGGCATGACGAAGGCGTTAATGGTAACCAAAACGAGCTGATGGGTCTGGAGGAAGGCGGCCAGCGGGGCGGGGTCCTGCAATTCGCGCAGGAGACTTTCGGAAAGACGCAGTTCAATCGGGAACGGCTCGTTGGGAAAAGCCATCTTCTTTAGTTTCAACACGTCGCCGGCGAGGCACTCCCACAATTGCGCCAACGTGCGGTACGGGAAGACGTTCAGGGCGTAGCCGACGGTGCGGCGGAGAGTTTCTGGCATGTGGCGGTAAGGAACTCGTAGGCGCGACGTGCCACTTCGGGCGCACGATGGCTGTCGCGAGAGAGTTCGACGTTGATGAGACCGGTGTATTTGTTGTCGGAGAGGACGCGAAGGATGTTGACAAAGTCCAGTTCGCCTTCGCCGAACATCAAATGCTCGTGTTTGCGGTCGCGGATGTCCTCGATATGGACGTTGCGGACGAGGTTGGCGAACTTACCGAACACCTGGCGAAACGGCGTCGTCTCGGTGCAGAACACATGCCCCACATCCAGCGTCAGCCCGAAACGGGCGCTGGTGATGTGTTTTTTGAGCACCTCAAACTTCGCCATGTCATCCACCAACATCCCCGGCTCCGGCTCAAACGCCAGTTGGATGCCCCGGCGTTTGGCGTGTTCGGCAAGTTGCAGGCAGGCGGTCACAAGCCAGTCCCACGCCTGATGATCCGGCACCCCCTCTTCCGTGGCGCCCGACCAGAAACTGACACACTCCGCATTCAATTCCGCCGCGATGTCAATCGCCCGTCGCAAAAACTCCAGCCGAATCTGCCGTCCTTCGGTGCTCACCAGGGTGGGGTAATGTTTCCGATGTGGATTCAACAAGTAACGCGCACCGGTTTCGATGACACAACGCAACCGCAACTTGTCAAGCAGGATGCCGAGACGCTGCAAATCCGCTGGCTCGCTGGTAAACGGATTGCAGTGATAATTGTCCAACGTCAACGCCACACCCTGGTAACCGCAGTCCGCAATGACCTCCAGCGCCTCCTCCAGCTTGTGATGAGCAAACCCGTTGGTATTGTAGCCAAAACTCAGATTCATCTCGCCAATCTCACCTAAACTCCTCGATAATTACCGTGAATCTGTTAGATTTACCAGCGCAAATGAAACGATGGATTATTTTCGCCTGTGGCCTGAGCGTGGCCGCCGTGTGGCGTCCTGCCGCTCCGGTTGACCCCGGTTTGCTGCAGAACCTCCACATGGTTCAACAACGCGACACCGCCCGCGCCATCGCTCACCAGTCCCAGGGCCTCAAGCTCGTCGGCGAAAACAAATTCGCTGCCGCTCTCGACCAGTTCCGCCGTTCTGCCGCCTACGATCCCAATCTCGTGCCCACCTATATCAACATGGCATTCTGCCTCGACAAACTGGGCCGATTCGAGGAGGCCATCGCCGAATTGCAGACCGCCGAAAAACTTGACCCCACCAATGTCATGATCTTCATCAACTGGGGTAATTCTCTCATCAACCTCAAACGCTACCAGGACGCCCTCGAACCCCTCCAGAAAGCCGTCGCCCTCGAATCCACCAACGTCCTCGCCCGCCTCAACCTCGCCGCCGTCTATTCCAACCTGAACCGCCCCAAAGACGCCCTCACCGAACTGGAAAAAGCCGCCGAAGCCGCTCCGCAAAACCCGCAAATCTTCTTCAACTGGGCCTTGTTGCTCTCCAACACCGGCGACACCACCGCCGCGTTGGAAAAATACAAAAAAGTCATCGAACTCGACCCCAAAAACCTCTCTGCCTACTACAACCGCGCCGCCCTCTTTGAAAAACTAGGACAGCTCGACAACGCCGTCACCGAAATCCAGGCCGCCATCAAGGTTTTTCCCGATAATGTCACCTTGAAGGAAATCCTCCAGAAACTCGAAGCCGTCCAACGCATGCGCCAGCAACCCATTTCCATGCCGCCGCCTGCGCTGCCGCCCCCACCCCCATAACCCGCGCCAACTCCCTCACATTGCGCCAGTTTGAAAATCACCCTCAGATACAGTAGCCTGCCTCACGGCCATGTCCGATCACGGCGCAACAGGTGAGGATGAGTTTTTTGCCGAACTGCTGGCCCGCTACCAGCGGCCCGTACTCAACTTCGTTTATCGCATGCTCGGCAATGCCGCGGAAGCCGAAGACGTCGCGCAGGAAGTCTTCGTTCGCGCCTACCAACACCTTCATGAATACGATCCGCACCGCAAACTCTCCACCTGGCTCTTCGCCATGGCCCGCAACGCCGCCATTGATCGGTTGCGATACCGACAGCGTCACCCTACCACCCCACTGGACACCGCGCCCGAGCCGTCCACCGTTCCCCATGAAGCCGAAAACCGCGAACTTGGTGAACAAATTGCCACAGCCATCCAACAATTACCCGAGGAACAACGCGCGGCTATCATCCTGGCCGAATACCACGGTCTGTCGCACGCCGAAATTGCCGAAGTACTGCGCTGTACCGAGAAATCGGTCGAATCCCGTCTCTACCGCGCCCGTCAGGCCTTGCGGGTAAGCCTGAAACATTTGCTGGAGTAACTTCCACCTGTCCGTTCTGGTCTGACGAGAAAGATGCGCTCGCTCCCTCTCTCTCTTCTCCTGTCTCTACCTCCCGTCGCTTCACCCCCATCACCTTCTCACCACACATTACACAATAATGAGACGATCGTCTCAATTTAGTGTAATAGTTGTTTGTAAAAGCGTGAAGATTCTGTTAAATGTTGGTTATGGCACGGCTTGGTTATGAGGAAGTTTTGGATTTGTTTCTTTGGACAACGGATATGCTGACGCGCCCCACGTTGCACAACTTGCTGGCCGGCTACGAAGAATACGCGCACCGACCGGGCAACGTGCACTTGTTCCTGCGCTTGGAACAGCGGCGGTTCTTGGAACGTGTCGGTAAAACTGACAAGGAACCAATCTACCGTATCACAGCAGATGGCATTCAACGCGCGCGCGTTTATGACCCGCAGGCCGACTGGACCCGTTCGTGGGATGGCCAATGGCGCGTGGTGGTGTTTGACCTGCCCGAAGTGCGGCGTAAAGATCGCCAAAACCTCTGGCGCACCTTGCGAGCACGGAAACTGGGGTTATTGCAACGCAGTGTGTGGATCTGGCCACATCCATTACAACCGATTTTGGAGGAAGTCATTCAAGCAGAAGGGATACCGGAATGTTTTTGCGGATTCACCGCGCGTGATCTGTTCCTTTGCAGCCATGCGGAGGTGGTGGCCAGCGCGTGGGATTGGGAAGAAATCGAGCGGGCGCATGAAACGTATCTGCGCCATCCGGTTCTGACCGGTCACGGGCTGGCGGACGCTCATACTCTGGCCCAACTGGCAGCACTGGCCCGCAACGAGCGCCGCGCATATGCTTATGCCTTTGCGCTGGACCCGTTGCTGCCGCGTGCGCTTTGGCCCAAAGGCTATCGGGGCGCTGAGGTACAACGACAAAGCGACCAGTTCCGTCGCCAACTTACGGAAAAATTCCAAGCACTGACCAAGTGATGAATTACACAAAAATGAGATGATCGTCTCATTTTTGTGTAATTTACAGAGGGAGGAAAAAAAGGGGAAAGGGAGGCACATCTTCAGTTCGTTTATAGAACTTATAGGGAACGTCTTGGGGTGCTGCTTTGGTTCTCACAAAAAAGCGAGGGTTTTGTAGCCAGCTCACGTAGCACTATGTGAATGAAACACATCTTTAATCAAAAAGAGGCTCAAGAGACTCGCGCGGGAAAAGGTCACGTAAAACGCGATTTCGTGCGATGTCACGACCTCGCCGTCAAAACCCGGCAAGAAAGGAGTACAAACATGAACACTCGTTGGAACAAGGCCATCTGGGGGGCGGCTCTCATCGTCGGTTTGACGATGCCCCCATTGATCGCACGCGCAGAAGACGGTTGCGGGGTTGCAAGCAGTCCGAGTTCGCACGCCAGCCACAGCATTGTCGCAACACTGAAGGAACCGTTGTCGTCGGTGTTGGACAATTATTTGAAGATCGGAGCCGCGCTGGCCAAGGACTCGCTGGATGGTGTACCGGCGGCCGCAATGGCCATCAGGAGCCAAACGTTGCCGTCGGCTGTCATTACAGCGGCTGAAACACTCGCCAGAGCGAAGGACCTTGCCGTCGCACGCGCCGCGTTCAAGGCGCTCAGCGCCGCATTGATCCAACAGTTGGAAGAGGTAAAGGCGCAGACGGGTCGTTACCACGAGGTCTATTGCGGGATGGCGCAAGCGAGTTGGTTGCAGGAGAGCAAAACCGTCGCGAATCCCTATTACGGACGGAGCATGGCTCGTTGCGGCGAGATCAAACGGACGTTTTGAAGAGCTTATTTGCAAGGTAAAACACATGAACCGACAAGACGATGAGAAACTCAGCCGACTCCTCCAGCGATGGCAGGAAATCGAATCGCCGAGCGATTTCGACGCGCAGGTCTGGCGTCGAATCCGCCAGGCGGAATCGGTCGCTCAACCGACATTTGTGGATTGGATTCGGGAACTGTTGCCGCAACCGGTGCTCATGTTGACATTGGCGGCCGTTGTCGGGTTGTTAGTCGGCGTGAGCAGTGGGCTGTTCTCGATTTCCGTTCCTGTGCGAGAGAGAGAGGAACGTCTCGGCTTTCTTGGGCCCGACACATTGGCCGGGGCGCTCTGGAGGTAACCTATGAAACGCGCTTTTATTGCCCTGTTGCTTGTCACATTCTTCGTCACCGGCGCGGCTTTTGGTGTTGCCCGGTGGCTGCGTTGCCGTGGATGCACAGCGTTGGCCCGGCCCGACCTTGTTCGAGAACTCCGCCTCAGCGGCACTCAAGCAGCGGAAATCGCCAAATTGCAGACCGAGTATCGTAAACGTCTCGATGAGATTTGCGTCGCGCATTGTGCTGCGCGGTCCGCTCTGGCAGAGGCGCTTCCCGACCGGGACAGGGCTGCGGACTGTTGCGCGAAGATGTGCGCCGCCCAGACCGATGCCGAAAAAGCCGCTCTGGAACAGATTTTCAAAATCTGCGCCCTGTTGACGCCCGATCAACAGCAACGCTATCTCGCGTTGGTCCGTCAACAACTGACCGGAGTCTGCCCGATGCGGATGTCTCCGCCATGAAAATCGCCACACTCGTTTTCCTGCTGGCAACGATGCCGATCTTTGTCGGTTGCAATCGCGCGTCAACGCATCCGGCTATTGTCGCCCGCTATGTCTGCCCGATGCATCCGCAGATCACCTCCGACAAGCCCGGTTCGTGCCCCATCTGCGGCATGGACCTCGTGCCGGTGGGAAACGGCCAGTCCCGTCACGATGGCGCCATTGTCATCACCCCCGAAACACGTCAACGCATCGGCCTGACGCTCGGCACGGTCGAAAAACGTCGCCTGATCCACGAAATCCGCGCCGCAGCGCGGATCGCGGTGGACGAAACCCGGCTCTACCACGTCAACGTCAAGGTGAACGGTTGGGTGGAAAAACTCTTTGTTTCCACCACCGGCCAATATGTTCACAAGGGGGACCCGCTCTTGACCATCTACAGCCCGGAACTGCTGAACGCGCAGGCCGAACATCTCAGCGCCAGCCCCGCAATGCGTCCCGCCGCCCGTCGTCGGCTGGAGTTGCTGGACATGACCGACGACGAGATTGCACGGCTGGAACAAACGCAAAAGATCAACAAAACCCTATTGTTGTACGCGCCGGCCAGCGGTTACGTCCTCGAACGCAATATCGCTGCCGGCCACCGGGTCAGCGCCGGCGAACAACTCATGGCGTTGGCCGACCTGTCCAACGTCTGGGCCGATGCCGACATTTTTCAGGACGAAGTTTCGCTCGTGCAAACCGGCGCCACGGTCCAGGTCACGGTGGGCAACGAAACATTCACCGGCAAGGTCAGTTTCATTTCGCCGTTGGTGGACCCGGCCACGCGCACCGTGACAGTGCGGATGGCAATTCCCAATCCCAACGCAAGGCTCAAGCCGGAAATGTGGGGGACGGCGCGGCTTCAGGTGGACCTCGGTGAGCGGCTGGCCATTCCGTCCGGCGCCGTTCTGCGCGCGGGCGAGCGGACGTATGCCTTTAAAGTCGGCGAGGCCGATCATCTCATGCCGGTGGAGATCAAACTGGGAATGCGCGCCGGCGACTGGTTCGAGCTGCTTTCCGGCCTCGAAGACGGTGAGCAAGTCGTCACCAGCGCCAATTTCCTCGTGGATTCCGAATCGCAATTGAAAGCCGCTCTGGCCGGGATGAAACCCTGATGATTCGGCATCTCATTCACTTTTCGGCGCACAACCGGCTGTTGGTAATCCTGCTCACGGCGGCGGCGGTCGCATATGCGATGTACACGATGAAACACATCCGGCTGGATGCAATACCGGATTTGTCCGACACGCAGGTCATTGTGTTCACCCAATGGGACCGGTCACCGGACATCGTCGAGGATCAGGTGACCTACCCGATTATCACGGCGTTACTGGGCGCGCCACGGGTAAAGGCCATTCGCGGCTTCTCGGATTTCGGGTTTAGCTACGTCTATGTCATTTTTCAGGACGGCACGGACATCTACTGGGCGCGGTCTCGGGTCGTGGAATATCTGTCGAAGATCACCGGTCAGTTGCCGGCGGGCGTGACGCCGGAGTTGGGACCGGATGCGACGGGTGTGGGGTGGGTGTTCCAGTACGCGCTCGTGGACACGTCCGGCAAACATGCGCTGGGGGATTTGCGCTCGTTTCAGGACTGGAATCTCCGGTATGCGCTCCAGAGCGTGCCGGGCGTGGCGGAGGTCGCGGGGCTCGGCGGATTCCAGAAACAGTATCAGGTCACGGTTGACCCGGTAAAATTGCAGGCGTGCGGCCTCGGCATGGTGGAGATCGCCGACGCCATCAAACGCAGCAACAACGAAGTCGGCGCGCGCCTTATCGAGTGGAACGGACGCGAGTTCATGGTGCGCGGACGCGGCTATATCACGAAAACCGATGACCTCGGTCAGGTCGTCGTGAAAACAACGCCTACCGGCACGCCGGTGTTGTTGCGCGACGTGGCAGAGATTGCGATTGGCCCGCAAATCCGCCGCGGCATCGCCGACCTCAACGGCGAAGGCGATACCGTCGGCGGCATCGTCGTGATGCGCCACGGCGAAAACGCGCTTCACGTTATTGAGCGCGTAAAAGCGAAGCTGGCCGAACTGAAACCGTCGTTGCCGGAAGGGGTTGAGGTATTGACGACGTACGATCGCTCGGAGTTGATCCGTCAATCCATTGACAGGCTGAAACACGATCTCACGGTCGAGATGATCATCGTTAGCGCGGTGATTTTGTTTTTCCTCTGGCACATTCCGTCGGCGCTCGTACCGATCATTACGATTCCGATCTCGGTCGCGCTGGCGTTCATCCCGATGTATTTCATGGGTATCACCTCCAACATCATGTCGCTGGCCGGCATTGCCATTTCGATCGGTGTGCTGGTGGACGGCGCGATTGTGGAGGTCGAGAATGCCTACAAGAAACTCGAACGCTGGCACGAGGAGGGCGGTCGGGGCGATTTTCATGCTGTGCGGCTGGAGGCGTTGATGGAGGTCGGGCCAAGCGTGTTTTTCTCGTTGCTGGTGATCGCCGTGTCGTTTCTGCCGGTGTTCACGCTGGTCGAGCAGGAAGGACGGCTCTTCAAGCCGCTGGCGTACACCAAGACGTTGGCGATGGCGCTTGCCGCCGTGCTGGCCGTCACGCTCGACCCGGCGGTGCGGATGTTGTTCACGCGGATGGAGCGGTTTCATTTCCGGTTCCGACCGCTGGCGGGGTTACTCAACGCGGTCTGTGTCGGCAAGTACTACCCCGAAGAGAAGCATCCGGTCAGTCGGGTGTTGTTCTGGTTGTACGAGAAACCGTGCCGGCTGGTGTTGCGCTGGCCGAAGACGGTCATCGCGCTGGCGACGCTCATTGTGGCGACAACGGTGCCGGTGTATTTCAGACTCGGTCATGAGTTCATGCCGCCGCTCAATGAAGGCACGATCCTCTACATGCCCACCACGATGCCGGGCATTTCCGTCACCGAAGCTGCCCGTCTGCTCCAGCTTCAGGATCGCATTCTAAAATCGTTTCCCGAAGTCGAGAGTGTCCACGGCAAGGCCGGTCGTGCCGATACGGCAACCGATCCCGCGCCGTTCTCGATGATGGAAACCGTGGTGCAGCTCAAACCGAAGTCGCAATGGCGTCCCGGTCTGACGTGGGAAAAGCTCGTCGCGGAAATGGATGCAGCGCTCCAGATTCCCGGCAACGTCAACGCCTGGACGATGCCGATCAAAGGCCGTATTGACATGCTTTCGACCGGCGTCCGCACGCCGGTCGGTATCAAAATCCTCGGCGCCAACCTCGACGAAATCCAGCGCATCGGCGAGCGCATCGAGGCCGTGTTGCGCCGCGTGCCCGGCACCCGCAGCGTGTTTGCCGAGCGGGCGGCCGGCGGTTTTTTCGTGGATATCGTGCCGCGACGCGAGGCACTGGCCCGTCACGGGTTGACGATTGAGGACGTTCACGGCGTCCTGATGACCGCCATCGGCGGCGAAACGGTTTCCACCACCATCGAGGGACGGGAACGCTACACGATCAATCTCCGTTACCCGCGCGACCGGCGCGCCGAACTGGATCAACTGGAGCGGGTGCTCGTCAAAACGACGATGGGCCGTCAAGTGCCGCTCGGCGAGTTGGCCGACATCCAGCTCGCCACCGGTCCGGCAATGATTCGCGACGAAAACGGGATGCTGGCCGGGTACGTGTTTGTGGACATTGTCGGACGGGACGTGGGCGGTTACGTGGAGGCGGCGAAGAAAGCGGTGGAAGCAGCCAAACTCGCCCCCGCCGGCTATCATCTGGTCTGGAGCGGCCAGTACGAGAATATGCTCCGGGTCCGGGAACGACTGAAGATCGTCGTGCCGGTCACGCTGGCGTTGATTTTTCTGTTGCTGTACTTCAACACGAAATCGTGGTTCAAAACGCTGGTCGTGATGCTGGCCGTGCCGTTCAGTCTGGTCGGCGCGGTCTGGCTGCTCTGGTGGCTCAACTACAACGTCAGCATCGCCGTCTGGATCGGCATGATCGCGCTGGCCGGACTGGATGCGGAGACCGGGGTGTTCATGCTGTTGTTCCTTGATTTGAGTTACAACGAGGCTCAACGCGCCGGCAAACTGCGGAACCGGGCCGAGTTGGAAGAAGCGATCATTCACGGCGCGGTCAAACGGATTCGTCCGAAACTGATGACGGTGGCCGCCGCGACGATGGGGTTGCTGCCGATCCTGTGGAGCGCCGGCACCGGTGCCGACATGATGAAACGGGTCGCTGCCCCGATGGTGGGCGGTTTGACCACGAGTTTTGTCATGGAATTGCTGGTTTACCCGGCCATTTATCTGTTATGGAAGCAACAAACGATTGGAGGAAAACATGACGGAACTGCAACAGATGTTGGAAGCACTGAAACGGCCTGAGTACGTTCACGTGCTGCTGAACCCGTTACCGGTTTACGGGATGATGATGGCGCTGCTGGCGTTGGTGCTCGGCTTGATCACGGGGAACAAAGGCGCGCAGATGGTGGCGTTGGTGCTGATGGTACTGGTGTGCGGCTCGGTCTGGCCGGTGGTGGAGTTTGGCGAGAAGGCGGCGGCGCATCTGGCAACGACGCTGGACGCCGATGGATTGCGCTGGCTTCGGTTGCACGAGCAACGTGCGGAGGTCGCAGCGTGGGCGTATTATGTTACCGGTGTGATGGCGCTGGTCACGCTGCTCGTAAAATGGAAACTCCCCAAGTTCGAACGCTGGTTGACGACGTTGGTGCTGGTAGCGGCGTTGACGGCGCTCGGGTTTGGCGGCTGGGTGGCGCACGCGGGCGGACAGGTCCGCCATGTGGAGTTCCGCACCGGATCGCCGCCGCCTGCTTCGGCGATGATGAAGCGTTGACGGCAAGCGGTCCTCAGCGTTTGCGATACAGCCGCCAGTGGGGGGATTCGTCAACCTGAGTGAAGTGTTCTCCAAGGAATGATGAGTAGAGGTCGAACACCCCCTCGCAGATGGACGGGGGCAATTCGGATGCAGGTGGCCGTTGCCCAACCATCACCAGAGTGGCGTCACCCAGCAATCTCTGCGGGGAGGGATGGAATTGGCGATTGAATGTCACGTTCAAGTGCCACCACAGCGCGTCGCCACGGGGCGGCGGTTGTTGCAGGGCAAACGAGAATGGATTGGAAAAATCCAGCGCGGTAATCCGGTCCGTCGGACGCAGGTGGCGACGTAGCAACGTCAGTCCCTCGTCGAAGTTCAGATACCAGAGCATCAGGAAACTGCTAATAACCGCTGCCGTTCCCAGTCCGCACCACCGGACGCGGTGTTGCGGCATGAGCAGGACGCCGGCTCCGATACCAAACATCCCAACGGCAAAGAAATTCGCTTTGAGAAACGCCACCACCAACGCCACGCCGGTGGATGCCCCTTCCAGGAATTGTGTTCGAACGCTCGTTTCGGCCTTGTCGGTCCCCAAGGCTTCCACGAAAATCAAGCACAGCAGCGCAACAGCGTATCGGTTGTACAGTCCTTCATACGTAATCTCGTATTGGGTGTAGCCATAGCCATACGCGCTGGCCACCAGGAAACCGACGTAGAGCGCAAAGACCAGACGAAAGCTTGCCACCAGTTTCGAACGGGTAAGGCTCCATGCCCATAGCGATACCAGAACAAACACCACCGCGTTTGCATATCCAATGCTGGCAACTGTTACCCCCCAGTCGCATTCCCAAGGCTATCACCAACAGCATGACCGGCCCCAGCGGCGTGTAGAAATCCACGTGCGGCACCTATCCGTTCCATACGCGCCATCCTTCATCCAACAGGATGGCCACATCACCCGCCCCGTGGCGGACCACCACGGGAGCCGACAGCAGCAACACGACCACCGTCAGCACGATGATCCCTGCCAGCACACAAAAGGACTTGTGCACCGAACCGTCGGAATCATCATCAATCAATTTCATGATCCTTGTCAGCCGATTGGATGGATCGTGAGATGTCATGGCTCACAGGGGCAGGCGCAGACGGAAGGTGGTGCCGCGACCAGGAACACTTTCGACCTCGAGTTGGCCGCGGTGAACCTCGGTAACGATGCGGTGGACAATGGCAAGACCAAGGCCGGTACCGCCGGTTTTGGTGGTAAGGAACGGTTCAAAAAGACGTTGCCGTTGTTCCTCGCTCATGCCGACGCCGGTATCGGTAAACGTGAGCACGGCGGCGGCCTTTTCCACGGCGGTGGCCACGGTGAGGGTACCGCCGTTGGGCATGGCGTCCACGGCGTTGAGGATGAGGTTGAGACAGGCTTGTTCGATCTGGGCGCGGTCGGCGCGGACGGCGGGCAGGTCGGCGTCGAAACAGGTGCGGAGGACGATTTTTTGTTGGGCCAGTTTGTGGCGGGTCAACAACAGGATGTCTTCGAGGAGGACGTTGAGGTTGAGCGGTTGGTGAGTGGTTTCGGTGGCGCGGGAAAAGCCGAGGAGACGGTCCACGATGCGGTTCAGTTGTTCCATTTTTTCGGCCATGACTTCGGCGTCGCGGGCGCGAGGGTCATCGGGGTCGAAGCGGAGGTTGAGGGAGTGAAAGAGCATTTTCATCACAGTCAGCGGGTTGCGGATTTCGTGGGCAACCTCGGCGGCGAGCAGGCCGAGGGTACTGAGGCGTTCATTGCGTCGGAGTTGTTCCTCGACATCCACGACCCGGCGATGAAGTCGGGCATTTTCGATGGCGATGGCGGCGAGATTGGCGAGGGCGGAGAGGATGCTGATCTCCTGGTTGGAGAAACGATGGGGGGCGCCGGTGTACACGCTGAGAGCGCCGATGGCGGTGTCGCCGTGCATCATGGGAACAGAGAGTAACGAGACAAGACCGTCGCGGCGGGCGAGTTCGATGTGTTGGTAGGCGTCGTGGTGTTGGACATTGTGGACCTGGACGGGTTTGCCGCGTCGGACGACGTTGCCGATGAGACTATCGTCCACGGAAAGGGGCGGTTTGTGGAGGTAATCGGGGCTGGCGCCGTGGCAGGCCCGCAATTCGAGGCGATCACGGGCGGCGTTGAGGAGCATCAACGAGCCGATTTTGGTTTCCATCAGGGCACAGGCGTCGCGGACAACGAGTTGGAGAATTTCTTCGAGGTCGTGGGAGGCGATAATGGTGCGGGCGATACCAAAAAGGGATTGAAGGCGGCGGGCGTTGAGGGCGACGGCGGCGTAGAGCCAGGAGTTGTGAATGACCTGGGCGGCATGGTTGGCGAGGGCAACGAGAAGCATTTCGTCGTCGGCGCTGAAAGCATTGCGCCGGGTGGAATCCACATTGAGGACACCGATGAGTTCGCCGTTGACGATCAACGGAACGGCCAGTTCGCTGCGGATGTCCTTGCGAACAGGGACGTAACGCGGGTCGGCGCGAACATCAGAGATGCGGAGAGGCTGGCCGGTTTTGGCGACCCAACCGGTGACGCCACGGCCAATGGCGAGTTTGAGACGACGGGCGGCAGGTGTGAGGCCGATGGCGGTTTGGATTTCGAGAAGCTGGGTATGGGGTTCGATGAGCGCGAGCGAGCCGCTGGTGGCACGCATGACGTTGACGGCTTCGCGAACGACGAGATTGAGAAGTTTCTCAGGTTCGAGTGAGGAATTGATAACGTGGCTGACGCGGGTGAGCAATTCGAGTTGGCGGAGGCGGGTGGTAAGTTGCCGCGCGGTTGGACGAGAAGGCGAGGCGGCAGCGGATGTGCGGGGTTTCATGGACGGAGTATTGTAACGAAGGCAATTGGCGTTGGCAAACAACCTTGCAAAAGATGGCGGCATGAGGGATGCTAAAAAGGAAAAATCCATGGAAAATATGGCATCTCTTCCCGTGGTTCCCACTTCGACACGCTGGTCGCAACGGGCGCGGCTGTACGCCTCGGCGGCCGGGGTGGCCATCATTTATTTTCTGGTGGGACGCCTCAGCTCGGACAACCCGCGCTGGGTCCAGGTGGATTTGCCGTTGAGCGCGGCATCGGTGTTGGTGTTTGGATTGGGAGTCGGAGAAGCGGTGTTTGCGATCCAACGCTGGCAACGCCGCTATCACGAATTGCAGGCGGCACGCGCCCGCGAGATCGAATTGGCCGATCGCCTTGCCGAACAGCGACGCAACATCCTGAACCAGATTTCCCGCGCCTTACTGAACAATCTCGACATGCGACAGGTGCCGACGGAACTCGTGGAACGACTGGCATTATTGTTCGAGACGGACGTGGTGGCGGTTTGGATTGTCGAACGTACCGCCGAGGGGTTACTGGCCGCGCGCGGCATTTGCGGCCTGAGCGACACCGCGGCAAAGGAACTCGGTACCATCGGGCGGGTGTCGCCCTGTTTTGAAAAAGTATTGCAAGAGCAACGACAAATCATCATCGAGAACCTGCCGCACGATGCTGTCCCGGCCCTGGCGGGTTTTTGCAAACGCGAAGGCCTGATCACGGGCGCCTTTACCCCGATCATCAGCCGGGAAACGGTGGTCGGCGTCGTCGCGGCGTTTTACCGTCAGAACCGTCAGATTGCGGCGCCGCTGGCCGCCGAAATGCAGACCGTCGCCAACCTTTTCGCCAGTGCGGTGCAGGCCGAGGAATTGTACCGCAACGTGGCCGAATCCCAAAAGATTGACTCTCTGGGGAATCTCGCCAGCGGCATCGCCCACGACTTTAACAACATCCTCGCCGCCACCCTCTCCTGCGTCAGCTACGTCAAACAACACACCGAATCCACCAACCCCTCCTACCGCTACCTCACCGCTGCCGAAACCAGTATCCACCGCGGCGCCGCCCTCTCCAAACAATTGCTCTCCTTTGCACGCCGCGAAGGACCCTCCACCACCGTTTTGAACCCGAATGACATCGTGCAATCCACCCTCGACCTGCTGGAACGCGGCTTTGAGAAAAACCAGCACATCCTGTTGCGGCTCGCCCCCAACCTGCGCCCCGTCGAAATCAACGCCTCCCAACTGGAACAGGTCGTCCTCAATCTCGCCATCAACGCCCGCGACGCCATGCCCCATGGCGGCACTCTGACCGTCACCACGCGCAACACCCGTCTCGACATCAACAGCCCCGAACGCACCCGGTTGTCGTTGCCGGAAGGCGACTATGTCGTGCTCAGTTTCCGCGACACGGGACACGGCATGGACGAGGCCGTTCAGCGGCGGATTTTCGAGCCGTTCTTCACCACCAAAGCGCACGGCCAGGGCAGTGGCCTCGGCCTGGCGCTGGTCCAAAACATCGTGCAAAATGCCGGCGGCGAAATCCTCGTGGAATCGGCGCCGGGACACGGCGCGTTGTTCGAGGTATTCCTGCCCGTTTCAAGCAAACCATTGCCGGCGGCGGGCAAACCGCTGGCCGCCGAGGCGCGCGGCGGATGCGAGCGGATCCTGTTGGCCGAGGACGAAGACGTGATCCGGGAAATGACCGCGCTGGCGTTGGAATCGCGCGGCTACACGGTGATCACCGCGCCGGACGGAGCCACGGCGCTGGCCTTGTATGAGCGAGACTGGAAGAACATTGACCTGGTGATTGCGGACATGGTCATGCCGCACCTGAGCGGAGTGGAACTGTTGACGCGCCTGAAAGAAATCAACCCGGCGGTACGGGTGATTGTCTCCAGTGGGTTCAGTCACGAACTGGAGGGTCAACAGATGCTTCAGTCCGGTTGCCTCGGTTATCTGCAAAAACCCTACGACACGCAGGCATTGCACCGTCTGGTAAGGTCGGTGCTCGATTCGCAGGTGCAGTAGTTTTTCCCGACGGTTGACTTGCCGGACAAAATGTTTACTCTACCGGGCGTATAGGCATGCAATCCGAATCCCTCAAAGAACCCGGTCTCGTTTCTCCTGCCGGCGCGACAACATTGTCTCCGCGAGGGTGGGGCTGGGAGTTCTGGCTGTTGCGAACCAAACTGTATTTTCTGGCCCTGCTGGTCACTCTCGCCTACCTGTTAATCGGACGCATGAACAGCACCGACCCGGCGTGGGTTCAAATCCATTTGCCCCTGAGCGCCGCCTCGGTCCTGATACTGTGCCTCTCCGCATCGGAATCATTCCTGCTCGTGCGACGCCTCCGCCGTCACAACGAAGAATTGGCCACAGCCCGCGCCCGCGAGATCGAACTGCAACAACGCCTCACTTTCCAGCGCCAAACCCTTCTCTCCCAGATCACCAGCGCCCTGATTGACCGACTCGATGCCAGTCAAGTGCCGACGGAGGTACTGGAAAAAATCGGCCAGCTTTTCGAGGCGGACGTCGTCGCCATGTGGGTCGTCCAGAAAGGCGATGCCCGGCATTTTTTCCTGCGCGGCATCCACGGCCTCAACGCCTCCTCCCCCGAACAACTCCAGAGCAGCGAATGGCCCCTGCCCGAATTCCAGGACCCGCAAAAAGAACCCGCCCAGATCATCGTCCACAACGCCCCCCGCGAACTCTCCAGCGCCCTCGCCAACCTCGCCGAACATGAACACCTCACCGTCGCCGCCCTCACCCCCATCATCCGCCGACGTGAACAGGTCGGTTTGATCGGATTGTTCTACCGCGACCCGATCACAATCTCCCCGCCACTGGCCGCCGAAATGAAAGTTCTCGCCAACGTCGTGGCCAGCGCCCTCCAGGCCGAGGAACTCTACCGCGACCTCATCCAGGCCCAAAAAATCGAGTCCATCGGCAATCTCACCAGCGGCATCGCCCACGACTTCAACAACGTCCTGGCCGCCATCCTTGCCTGCGCCAGCTACGTCAAACAACACACTCCCACCTCCAGCCCAAACTACCGATACCTCGAAGCCACCGAATCCAGCGCCCACCGCGGCGCCGCCCTCACCAAACAACTACTCGCCTTCGCCCGCCGCGAAATCCCCCGCCAGCGCGTCCTCAACCCCAACGACTGCATTGACCTGACCCTGCAACTACTCGAACGCAGCTTCGACAAAACCATCCTCTTCCAACGCAAACTCGCCCCCGACCTTCATCTCGTCGAAATTGACCCCTCCCAACTCGAACAGGTCATCCTCAACATGGCCGTCAACGCCCGCGACGCCATGCCCCACGGCGGTATCTTCACCGTCACCACCCGCAACGTCACCCTCAAAGCCAAAGACCCCAAACGCCCCAACATCGCCCTGCCCGACGGCGATTACGTGATGCTCGGATTCAGCGACACCGGCCACGGCATGGATGAAGCCACCCAACAACGCATCTTCGAGCCATTCTTCACCACCAAACACCCCGGTAAAGGCACCGGCCTCGGCCTTTCACTCGTCATGAGCATCGTCAAAAACGCCAACGGCCTCATTCGCGTCGAATCCGCCCCCGGCAAAGGCGCTCACTTCGAAGTGTACCTGCCCGCAACCACCAAACCGTTACCCACCGCCGAAACCATTGCCGAAACCAAGCCACGACGCGGTACCGAATGTATCCTGTTGGTCGAAGACGAAGACATCATCCGCGAGATGGCCCAAATCACCCTCGAATCCGAAGGCTACAAGGTCATCGCCGCCCCCGACGGCGCCGCCGCTCTCACCCGCTACCGGCGCGACTGGCCCACCATCGCCCTGGTCATTGCCGACATGGTCATGCCCCACATGAGCGGCCCCGAACTGCTCTCCAAAATCCGCGAAATCAACCCCACCGCCCGCATCATTGTCTCCAGCGGCCACAGCCAGGAACTCGAAGGCCAGCGCATGCTCGAACACGGCTGCCTCGGCTACCTCCAAAAACCTTACACCGCCAACGCCCTCCTCACCCTTGTTCGTCAGGTCCTCGATTCCGGCCTTTAACCCGTCGCCTTTCCTCTTCCAGCCATTGACATCCGGTTGTCAGCCATCGGCTATTCCTTTCCGCTCTCTCGCACCAAGGGCACAAACGCCACCGGCACCACATCCCGACGGGTCACATTCCCCTTCGCATCCTTCCGCAACACCACCAACATCTGCGTCTCCCCCGCCGCGCCCAACGGCACCACCAAGCGTCCGCCCGGCTTGAGCTGCTCCAATAGCGGCGGCGGCACCGGCTCCACCGCGCACGTCACCATCACCGCGTCAAACGGCGCATGCTCCTTCCACCCCAGATAGCCGTCGCCGCATGTCACTTTCACCCTCTCGTAGCCCAAGCGTTTCAACCGTTCTGCCGCTGATTTTGCCAGCGTCTCCACAATCTCGATTGTATAAACCTCCGCCCCAACCTCTGCCAGAATCGCCGCCTGATAGCCCGACCCTGTTCCCACCTCCAACACCTTTTCGCCCGGTTTCAGCTCCAGCAACTCCGTCATCAACGCCACCACGTACGGTTGCGAAATCGTCTGCCCCCGTCCGATCGGCAACGGCCCGTCACGATACGCCAACTCCCGCCACGCCATCGGCACGAACTCCTCCCGCGGCACCTTTCGCATCGCCGCCAACACCGCGGTATTGGTCACGCCCCTGGCCTCGATTTGTTCACGTACCATTCGTTCCCGACGCGGTTCGGCGCCGCAGGCTACGGCCAGCATCACGGCCGACATCATCATCGCGTATTTCTTCGGCATCATACACACCTTCCTCCTTCTTCTCCCCCTCTGCTGCCACAAGAGTGAAATATCTATTGGCTTTTGGCAAAACACAGCCAGCTACCGCAACGTTGTTCGCCGCGCAATCCATCTCACCGTCCGCTCCATCACCGGGGCCGACATCAACACGCTGATGTGCCCGTGCTGTTGCCGCCACAGCGTCGGTTTCCCCCACGCCCGCCACAATTCCTCGATGGTCTCCATCGGCGCAAACAGATCGTGCTCGCTGGCCACAATCAAAATGTTCTCCGCGTCCATTTTCGGGCGGTGCGACATCAGGTTCAGCGGTTCCATGCGCACCACAGCCCCACCGAGGCTCTGCCGAATCGGCTCGCAAAACTCCAGTTCCTTGATCACCCGATCCATCCGCGACACCGGCGTCATCAACACCGCAAACGTCACCCGTGGCTCCACGCACGCCAGCAACCCGCCCAACCATGCCCCTAGCGAGATACCCCACACGCCGACCTGCTCGCATCCTTGTGCCGCCAGCCATGCCACCAGTGCCCGCGCATCCGCCAGCGCCTGATGCGTCGCCAGCGTCACATGCCGCAAATCGTCGGCAATGAAATTGCGAATCGCGTCGCGTCCGCGCGGTTTGCGCGGCCCGTGATAGGGCAACGCAAACATGGCGGCGTTGATTCCTGTCGCGTTCAATCGTCGCGCCAAATAGGGAAACAACGTCCGATAACCCATCTCCGCATTCCATCCGTGCAGTAACACCACTGTGGCTCGATCCCGCCAGGACTCGCCGACCGGAAAGAATCGTCCCTGCACCGTGTTGTTACGTTTCCACGGCGAGACCACCGGCGACGTGAATTGAAATGTACGCCGCTTCAACTGGAAGTCGGCAGGAACACCGACGGCGCCGCAGAAGAAACCGGGGTCGTGCAACAATGCCTCCACTTCTGCCGCCTGTCCGCGTCCCCCGGCGCCTCGGTGAACGCTTAGTCCAGCCAGCTTGATCGAAAACCAGTCGAGCGGTTTGGCAATAGCTTCGTGCACATCACAAACTAATCCTACTTTGACCGGTTGTCATTCCGGCGGAAAAGACTTGTGTCCCTCCAGTGAGATTGGTAAGGCCAACCACGGTTCTGGTGTGGGGATGGCAAGGAGAACAAAACGATGTTTACCGTGATTTTGTTTGGGATCGCGCTGACCGGCGGCTTTGTGACGATGGTGGCGCGGAAACAGAAAGGCTCGGCGCGGTTCCAGACGCTGGCGGGTTGGTTGTTGGTGTGTCACATGGGTGTGGGCGGGGTGTGGGCGTTTGTCGGGCACACGGCATTTCACGCGCAGGTGGCCGAGTCTATTGGTTGGTCCCCCAGCCCGTTCCAATGGGAAGTGGCCGTGGCCAATCTGGCTGTCGGAACACTCGGCCTGCTCAGCGCCGTGTATCGCGGCCAATTCCGGCTGGCCGCCGCCATCGCTTGCAATGTCTTTTTGTTGGGTTGCGCGGCGGGACATTTCCATCAGGCCTTTGTCCACGGCAATTTTGCCGCCGGCAACTTCGGCGCGATTCTTTGGATTCACGACATTCTGTCGCCGTTGCTAATTCTGACCCTGGTTCTCCTGGGAGAAATGCGCAATCGCTCCCTGACAACCACCTGAAAAGAGCAGCTTCTGCTCTGTCAACGCGCCGCGGTTTGTGAGACGCCGATAAACGTTTCCAACCTCTCCCAAGCCGCCCCGCTGTCAATCAACTCCGACGCCAGCGTCCAGCCGCTGGGGAAATCCGGCGTTTTTTCCGCCGTCACCAGCGCGGCAGCGGCGTTCAACAGCACAATGTCGCGTCGCGGGCCGCGATCGGCACCGGTGAGAATGTGGCGGACAATCTGCGCGTTGGCGGACGAGTCGCCGCCTTCGAGATGACGGAGCGTTGGCGCGGAGATTTGGATGTCGGATGGCCGGTACGGGAAGACTTTTTCGGAAACTTCAATGCGGTTACCCCACAATTCAGCCACATGGTTGGGACCGAGGATGGTGAATTCATCCAGGCCGTCACCATGCACGACCATGGCGTGTTTGACTCCCAACAACCGCAACACCTCGGCGTACTTCACCACCAGCGCGCGATCGAACACGCCGAGAAGTTGGCGCGACGGACGCGCCGGGTTCACCAGCGGGCCGAGAAGGTTGAAGACCGTACGCTGTTTTCGTTCCGCCAGTTTCCGACGGACCGGCGCAATCATTTTGAAGGCGGGATGATACAGCGGCGCAAAAAAGAAGGTCAGCCCCGTCTCTTCGAGACAACGACGCGCCGCGGCGGGTGGCAGTTCGATGTTGGCGCCGAGCGCCGCCAGCACATCGGCGCTGCCGCAGCGGCTGGTCACAGCGCGGTTGCCGTGCTTGGCCACTCGCGCCCCGGCGGCGGCGGCAATAAACATGACGCAGGAGGAGATGTTGAAGGTGTGCGCCATGTCGGCGCCGGTACCAACGATGTCAAGCAGGTCGCCGACGAGTTGCGGGTCCACGGCGCGCTGGCGCAGTTCCTGCGCGAAAGCCGCGATTTCCGCCGCGGTCTCGCCTTTTTGCGCCAGCGCGGTGAGAAAATCCGCTTTCAGGTCGTCGCTGGTGGTTTCGTCCAGCAATCCGACGACGGCCACGGCCACTTCCTCGCGGGTAAGTTCCTCGCCGGCACGGAGTTTGTGGGTCAGTGCGAGCATCGGTCGTCTCCGAATCAAAACAAGGTGGCCCGGCAATCGTCCGCGTCAATCTCAATGACGGCGTATTGACCGCGCATCGCGGGACCGCAGTTGACTACCAGGGTCGCGCCGAGCCGTTCCTGGCCGTAGGCTTCGTGGATGTGACCGCAGATAACCAGCGAGGGTTGTTCGCGCTGGACAAATTCACGGACCGCTTCGCTGCCGGCATGAACACCGCTGGAGGTGAAATCCACAACTCCGCGCGGCGGCGCGTGGCTCACCAACACGCGCGTGGCGGCGCCCGCGGCGCCTTTTGCGCCACGAGCAAGACGCTGCGCGATGTTTTCCTCAGAAATCTCGTAGGGTGTGCCGATGGAAATCGGCGCCGCGGAACAACCAAAAAACGCCACGTCGTCCATCTGTCGGCAACGGGCGTTCACGGAGACCCCGATATCTTCCAGGTGGCGTTCGATTTCCGGCGAGTCGAGGTTGCCCGCCACCGCGATCAACACCGGCGCCAGGGGACGCCACAAGGCCATGGCCCGATCCACATCGGAGGGCAACCCGAATTGCGTGATGTCGCCCGCCACGATGACGGCGTCTACCGGACCGGCGACGCGCAATGCCGAGGCAACCATGTCGAAGCGACCATGCACATCTGCAAAGGCGATAATTTTCACATGGCGATTGTAGCCGCCGCGCGTTTCGCTGTAAAGCAACGGACAATCCTCAACGCCACGGCGCGCCAACCGGATATCGGCCACGACAACCTCTCCGACTCGCTCCGGCTGCGGATCCTCCGTCTCCTCCCCATGACCGCTGTCCACGGTTTACACTTTTTTGAGACGATCGTCTCAAAAAAGTGTAATGATTGGCGCAAGATGTTTCGTTTTTCAGGTGCTTTTGGGGTTCTGCACAAAACACGGAAACTGGTAGGATGACATGACAAACGACATGAGCGAGGAGCGCATTTCTGTCGGCACCGCCGGCTGGAGTTATCCGGACTGGGAAGAAATAGTGTATCCACCGGGTCTCACCGGCGCCGAACAACTACGCACGCTTGCCGAATTCCTTGATTGTGTCGAGGTGGACAGCTCGTTTTATCGGCCTCCAACAGCGCGGACGACGAACGGCTGGTTGCGCGCAACGTCGGATGCTCCGCATTTTCGTTTCCTTGCCAAGGCGTGGCGACGATTCACGCATGAACGCGACTCGGTCTGGTCGTCGTCGGAGTTTGCGCGGTTTACGGAAGGCTTGTGGCCGTTGCGTGAAGCGGGGCGTCTGGCGGCGGTGCTTTTTCAGTTTCCGTGGTCCTTTCGAAATGAGCCGTGTAATGCCGACTGGCTGCGGCGCATTGCCGGCCAGTTTACCGGCTGGCCAGTGGCGGTTGAACTGCGGCATGATTCATGGGCGGGAGAGGAGCCGATCGGGTGGTTGCGTCGTCACGAATTCATTTATTGCAATGTAGATCAGCCGATGTTGTCGCATTGTCTTGGCCCGACGGAGATCGCCATCGGTACGGTCGGTTATTATCGGTTGCACGGACGAAACGCTCAGCACTGGTTTTGCGAGAAAGAGCCGGTGTACGGCGCACGCTACGATTATCTGTACACCGAGGAAGAGTTGGACGCGCTACTGGCGCGGATGCGGCGCGTGGCGGCGAAGACGCAACGGATGTTTGTCGTGTTCAACAATCACAAGAACGCCCAGGCGTTCGCCAACGCGCTACAGTTGAAGGCGCGGGCGCGTCCCGAATTGACGGTGCGCGCCCCGGCGACGTTGCTGTCGCGATTTCCGCAATTGCGCGGACGCGTCATCCCATCGGGTGCGGAGCAATTGCCGCTGGTGTGAAAGGCATTGCAAAGCGCCGTCGGCATTCGTAAGCTGCGCGAGATGGTGAAGCGGATCCTGGTTCCAACTGATTTTTCGGCGTCCTCCAACGCGGTGTTTCCTCATGCACTGACCATCGCGCAGGCGTTCGACAGCAAGCTGTATTTGTTGCACGTGATGCCGCCCTCCTCGGTGAAGGAGCCGGAGCGGCTGGGTGATTTTCCGCCGTTGGAATCGTTTATTCACTCTCATTTGGATGAGGAATTTGATCCGCCGCTGAAACCGGAAGCGCCCTATACAAAACTGTACCTGTACGACACGAACACGCCGCGGATGATTGCCGACGTGGCCAGGGAAAAGGAAGCGGACCTGATCTGCATGGCGGTGACCAGTCAGCGCGTGGAGCTGACATGGTGGTCGGCCGGCAGAACGGTGGAACAGGTCATCGAACGCGCTCCCTGCTCCGTTCTGTGTCTTCGGGGCCGCCCGATCAAGGAGAAGGACTGGCAACGCCCCCGGTTTCACCATATCGCCCTGCTAACCGACCTCGGCCCGCAACGTGAAACCCTGATTGAACGCGTCATCCCGTGGGTCAAACGATTCAACAGCATTCTTCACATCTTCCCTCTCCAGCACGGGCGCAGCGTTCGATCGGGAGAACAGGAGGCTTTGCGCGAGTTGTGCCAGATCACCAAGATCAACGCCAACGTCCTGTTGTTCCCCGAACCGAAAAACCGGATGCAAAACCTTCTCACCTTCGTCGAGGAAACTCCGGTGGACCTGATCGTCATGACCCCACGCACCCGAAGCGAGTTCTCCAACCGTCTCGTCAGCGACATCTTTGTGCGCCTGTTGCGCCTCGCCAAATGTCCGGTTCTACTGTTGCGCTGACAACAACGCCGTCACCGCCCGCCGATGCGCCACCGGCATCGCCCGCCGCGCCAGTGAGCGGCACGACACCCATTGACCTGCGCCCGAGTCACCCGCAAACACCCGCAACGTGATCCGCCGATTCATGATCGTGTGTCGCAACGTCAACAACAATTGTCCGCCACCATTCTCGCGTGGCGGCAGTTCCCATAGCCCGGCCAGAAGTCCTTTCGCCGGTCGCCGACACAACCGAATCTTTCCGTCGCGTCGCATCCAGACCACGTCCTGCGTCACCGGCGTCATTCGTCGTTTCGGTCCGCGGTTTGGAAGCGTGTCGCCCGGCATTTTGCAGACACGCCGCAACGGGCACTCCTCGCACCGCGGACTCGACGGCAGGCACACGAGCGCGCCGAGTTCCATCAACGCCTGATTGAACTCGCCGCAACCGCGTGCGGGCAGGAGTGCTTCCGCCAACGCCCAGAGACGTCGCTGTGTTGTCGTTCGCTTCACATTAGCGCGGATGTTGAACACGCGGGCCAATACGCGCGCCACGTTGCCATCCACCAGGGCGGCGCGCTCATCGAAGGCGATGCTGGCAATTGCCCCGGCCGTGTAGCGCCCGACTCCGGGCAACCGTCGGAAAAAAGCGGCTAAACTTTGGAACGATCGTTCCACGGATTGACCACTTTGAAGGATGAGGTGGTTTGGATTGTCGCGGTTGTTGGGGTTGTTTGCGGAGGAAACCAGTTGACGGGCGGCACGGTGCAGGTGACGGGCGCGATGATAGTAGCCGAGTCCCTCCCACAATCTGAGAACGCGGCTCAGGGGGGCGCGCGCCAGTGATTCGATTGTGGGAAAGGCACGGAGCCAGCGTTGGTAATAGGGGATTACCGTCTCGACGCGGGTTTGTTGGAGCATGATTTCGCTGACCCAGATGGCGTACGGGTCGCGGGTTTGCCGCCAGGGCAGGTTTCGTTTGTGGCGGCGATACCAGCGGGGCAACGCCCGCCGAAATGCGTTGACCGTGGGCGGCGCGATGTGGAATTGTCTGGCCATGTCCGAGCGCACATCTTACACGTGCCAACTGCCCGCCGACAAGGTCGCGCAATTGCGTCGCGAGCTGGAGGCGCGCGGATACATGTTTCGGGACGTGCCGTATGCGCATTTTGGCGCGGAACATCGCGGCGAAAAGGTGAGTCTGGCGCTTTACAAGTCCGGCAAACTGGTCATTCAGGGAAAAGGCACCGCTGATTTCATTCAGTTTTATCTCGAACCCGTCCTGCTTGGCGAAGTGAAATTCGGTTATGAGGACCTTCTGGACCCGTCGCGGCTCCAGCCACGGATTGGCGTGGATGAATCCGGCAAGGGCGACTTCTTTGGTCCGCTGGTGGTGGCCGGGGTGTTCGTCAACGAGTCCGCCATCCAGGAGCTGGCTGAATTGGGGGTAAAGGACAGCAAAGCGGTCAGCAGCGACAAGCGGATTTTCGAGCTGGCAAGAGGGATTCGGGGCACAAAAGGGTGTTTATGGAGTGTGGTGCCGATCGGGCCGGAAGCGTACAACCGGCTTTACGCCTCGATGCGCAATGTCAACAGTATCCTCGGCTGGGGGCATGCCCGTGTCATTGAGAATCTGCTGGTAAAAGTTCCCGACTGCCAAAAGGCCATCTCCGACCAGTTTGGCAACAAGCGGATCATCGAGAAGGCGTTGATGGAACGGGGTCGGAAGATTGAACTGGTTCAACGCCACAAGGCCGAGAGCGACATCGCTGTCGCGGCTGCCTCGATCATCGCGCGCGACGAGTTTGTTCGTCGCCTGATCGCCTTGGGGCGCGAGGTGGGGGTCACATTGCCGAAAGGTGCTTCGGAGACGGTCATTGAGGCCGGCAAAGAGATCGTGGCCAAACACGGGGCTGAGATATTGCCGAAGGTTGCCAAAATGCACTTCCGTACCGCGCAGCGGGTACTGGACGCCGGGGCATAACCGGATAAAATACAGCCATGCCATTGTACGAATTTCATTGCAGCAAGTGTAAAAAGGATTTTGAGCAGTTGGTGCCGTCAAGCCGGTGGGAAGGCAAAGCGTCCTGTCCGCACTGCGGTTCCAAGAAGCTGACAAAACAATTCTCGACGTTTGCGCCCGCGGGACCGGTAACGTCCGGCCCGATGCCATGCGATTTTGGCGCCTGCCCGACGTCGCGTCCGAAAGGACACGCGACCGGGTGCGGTTGTTGTCGTGGCCGATAACGGCTCAGCCCTTGTAGTGCTGGAACACGGCAGCGAGCAACAGCAGTTCGGGATGGGCGGCAGAGAGTTTTGGTAATACCAGTTGGATTCTCGATCGGTAAGCCAGCAATCGCTCGCGCAATGGCGCGAGGTCTTCGACTTTGTCCCAATGCAAACGGTTTAAATCGAGGACGAGACGGTTCTTGGTGTTGGCAAGGGAATGTTGGATGCGGCAGGCCAACCCCTCGGCATGTTGTTTGGGAAGCGCGCCTTCGAGGCGGAGCCAGACCAATTCGCGGGCGTGTTGGAGTTCGACCTGAACGGACAGACCGGGGAGGGAGATTTCGCGTGAGAGGTTCTCCCAGTGGCGAAGACGGTACTCAGTGCGCATCAGGCGCGGGTGCTGGAACCAGTCAAACATCAGCGTGATCTTTGTCCAGGCGGCCGCCCCGATGGCGGCCAGCGATTTCAAGCGCTCGACAAATGTTGGTTGCCCAAGCGCCGCGTGCAACCGTCGTTGGAGGGCGCGGGTCCGGCGTCGGGCTTCGCGGTTCGGTCCGAACAGGCCGGCGGCGAGGAAAACGGGGTAGGCATCGCGCAATTCGCGGGCGTAATGGCGGGCCTTGTCGCGCAGGGCGGGATTGGGCGCGTTTTTGAGTTTCTCATGGCCGAGCAGCCGGGTTTCCAAAAACCGGATGATGCTGGGTCCGAGTCGTTGGAAATCTTCCTCAAAGCACCAGCGTTGCAACGCTTCAATCTGTTCCGCGGAGAGTGTGGGGTGTTTCATCGTCGTGGTAAATCCGTCGGCGCGACGATAAAGCAAATTGGTGTCTTTGAGATACTGCTCGTGCATCAGATTGCTTTTGCGAACGCGATCGCCGAACGGTGTGCCGGGCACGGGACCGTAGATGAGGAACTGGGTGAGCGACGGGTGGAGACTCAACAGGCGATCAAGCTCCTGTGACACCACTTCGGGGGTCTGGTAATCGAAACCGAGGATCATCGAGGCAAGGATGGTGATGCCGTGCTCGCGGAATTCGGTAAAGATTTCCTCGACGGGCCGGCCTTGTTGTTTGGCGTACCCAGAGCGGCTGCCCTCGTAGCCGATCCAGAAACCGTCAATGCCCATTTCGAGGATCTCCTCGACCGTGTACTGACTGATTGCCTTGATGCTGGAGAAGACAAAGATGGATGGGATCCGGCCGCCCTTGAGGACGCAATCGCGGAACTCCATCGCGCGTTTTCGGTTGAGCAGGAAATCCTCGTCAATGATCAGGAAGACAAGGTCGGGATCCTGTGCGCGGTAGCGTTCGATCACTGCATAGATGTCCTTCCCTTCCGGCAGCAACCGGATGTGCCGGCGTTGGTAAAAATGCGAGGTACAACAGAAATCGCAGCCGTTGGGACAGCCGAGTCCCGCAAAGATTTTACCCGTGCGCGACGTGGGCCATGAGAAAACCTTCAGGGAACTGACCAGGAGTGGATGTTTGTACGGCATCGGAATGGCCGGTTCTTCCAGTAACCGACGGAAAAACCCCACGCCCTCCTCCCGGCAAATATAATCGCCATATGGCGCGAGTTCCTCGTCAGTCAGAATGGTGCCGTAGCCGCCGAGGACAATTTTGGTTTTGGGTGCGTATTGACGGACAAGCGCGACCATTTCCTTCATCTTGTGAAAGAGGGCCATAATGAAGGAGATGCCAACATAATCATACCCCTTCTTTAGTTCGCGGATAAACTCCCGCCTGGTCGGGTACTGCAACACCACTGTTGGCGCATCGAGGTTCTCGGCAATGTATTCGAGAGCAAAGTTCTCGTTGACGGTGCGCGGACTGAAAATGCCCTGCACGCGGGTCACTTGACAGTGCAACAACTCATAACCGACTGACGGCGCGTCTCCGTGTTTCGGTCCCAAGGGACGACACACGCTGGTCAAAAGAATTTTTTTGGTCTTCAACATTCCTGGCTCATTGGCTTGCCAGGAAGGGGTGGGCTACCTGACACGGTGTACCAAACGCCGGAAACCCCTCAAAGTCAAAGAATATTTTCCCGGCACCAGCCAAGCTGTTGAAACCGCAGATACAACTCCCGGCAGACCCATGCATCCGTTGCCGCATAACAGATCTGTCCCGGCGACAGTTCAGGGCGTCGCCAGTTCGAGGTACGCGGGCCTTTGGTGATCCGAATTCCGAGGAAGATGCCGGCCAGATTCCGCACACCGGACTGTTTCAAGCCGTGATGCTGTGCCACCTTGCCGAGATCAAGGATCCCGCGTTCCTCAAATGGAAACACTTCCTTCAGTTTCCGCAGGTCGTCCGCCAACGCCACACCCACCTTGAGGAGGGACGGGTTTTCCAACAATTCCCGCAGCGCGTCGGAAAAATCCATCCGCCGCAACTGGAAAAGATACGCCGCCCGCGCCGTGGCAATTTGCACGAGTGTCGGCTTGTGCGATTGCCCCGCGCGAAAGGACGGAGGTGTCTCCGTGTCGAACCCGACAACATGTTCCTGTCGGAAGTCGCGCATGGCCTGCTCCAGATCGCAACGGTCGCCCACCACCACAATCTTCCCCTCGTACCGCCGCACCGGCAATGCCGCGAGTTGCTCTTTACTGATGGGATGGTCGGGAATCATTTGAATAGATGTCGACATTGCTTGAACGCTTCCGTGCCGGCCTCGCGCAGCAACTCGAAGATGGCGCTCTCCACCGTCGTGATCACCGCGCCGCAATCCCGCAGTCGCTCGATGGCCACGTCCCGGTCCAGATCACGCCGGGAACAGACCGCATCCACCGGCACATACACGAAATAATCCTTCATCAAATCAATGGCCGTCTGTTGCACACACACATGCGTCTCCACACCACACACAATGAGCCGTTGCCGTCGCAACTCTTTCACGGCCCGCTGAAACGCCGCCTCACCACAACATGAGAAGGTCATCTTTTCAATAACCGGCCCGCCACCAATTTCCGGGCAGACCGGCCCGAGTCCTTTCGGATACTGCGCGGTTAGCACCACCGGCAACTGCAACACTTTGGCGGCGCCAAGCAGCTTTTGTACTCCGCTCAGCAATTCTTCACGCCGCGGCATGGCCGCCATCAGTTTCTCCTGCACATCCACGACCACCAGAGCCGTGTTCTCCGTTGTCAATCGCCAATCGCTCATGAAAAAAACCTCCAATATAAAAATCCTACCACAACCGTTCCCTTGTGCCGAGAACAGACCATTTTCTGTGCCGACGAGATGGGGGTGTTTTCTCTCGACCACAACATCCGAAATCGCATTGTGCGCCACCGGCTCAATTCACCCAGTCAGCGCAAAGGAGTTCGGCTTGCTGGAGGACGGTCTGCGTGGCTTTTTCCTGTTTGTCAGGCGGGTAACCGTATTTGCGAAGAATGCGTTTGACCAGCACCCGAATCTGCGCCCGCACCGCTTCGCGCTCGGTCCAATCAATCGTCACGCTGTTGCGCACCGCCTGCACCAACTCGCGGGCAATCGCCGTCAAGGTCGGCTCACCCAACACTTTGACTGCGCTGTCGTTGACCTCCAGCGCGTCGTAGAAAGCGAGTTCATCGTGCCGATGATCAGCAAATTCGCCGGCACGCCAAACTCCTCGCCCGAATACGGCAGCATCACCTTGACCTCGTACGGGTAAATCTCGTGGTCGCACGGGATCGTTTCCGCTCACGTCTCAAACAGATCACGCGGCAACTGCGACTGGCGGATGATGGAAGAAAGCGTACCGTGTGCAATCTCTCGGTGATTGGGGACCGGCACGGTGATGGTCGAGCCGGGAATTTGTTTCTGCATGATCACGTGGCTGCCACGCTGCCGCACCTGCACAAATCCGTGCTCGGCGAGAATTGCGCAGATTTGTTTGCCCGACAGAATGCGCCGTTTACCCAACAGCAACCTCCACCTGCGTCACATACGTCGTCTTGTGCAACCGCTCCCGCACCTCCGACGGCGAAGCCTCCTCCAAAAACAATTCCACCGCTTCTGCCAGATTCCGTCGTGCTTCCTCGACCGATTTACCCTGGCTGGCCACGTCCAGTTCGGGGCAAAGCGCCACGTAATATTTGCCCTCTTGCTGAATGATAGCCGTAAATTGTTTTGTCGGTTTCATCGCTTCAGAGTATGCCGCAACTCCGCGAAAAGGGCAACCCGCTGCTCCGAATCCACGATGCAGACGCCCTCCACATCTGTGTTCATCAGGGGTATCTGTGGCCGCTGGCTGCGCCCGCCGTCACGACCGCTGAAGCACGTTGGCTTTGACTCGACTAACCCATCGCCAGTTCTTTCAACGCCTCCACAAATTCTTCGTCTTTGGCAGGCAAGTTCGGCCGGTAAACCGTCCGTTCCTCTACGGAATCGCCAGCACCGACCTCGATCTTCTCAGTTTGAACGAACGCCCTCCCCAGAACGCTCAGCAGCTTTTCGCCGTCGCCGTAGAAATACTCCTGCAACAGCGGCATGACTTTGTGCTCCCATACAAACCGCAGGTCGGCAACGTCGCTCAACCCCATGAAATAGCTGTGGCCGATCTGGTGGTCGCGGTCGAGATACGCCTCCAACTTCCGATTCAACGCCGTCAGCAGTTGGCCGAGCGGCACGCCCGCCACTTTGCCGAGCAGTTCCGGCTGCGGCATCAACTCCACAAACGTGAACCCCGACAGGCTTGTCGGGGTGAACCGCCGCCGCAACGCCACGTCCAGCAGCGCAATGGACCGGTCCGCTGTGTTCATCGTGCCGATGATGAGCAGATTCGCCGGCACCCCAAATTCCTCGCCCGAATACGGCAGCGTCACCTTGATCTCGTTGGCCGCGCCCAGCCGCTTGTCCGGCTCGATCAACGTGATCAACTCGCCAAACACTTTCGAGATGTTCCCCCGGTTGATCTCGTCAATCACCAGTGCATACGTGTGCGCCGGGGCTTGCTATGAGCTCTCGCACTACACTATAAGTATGAGTATCGAGTTCCCTGCAGCAGGGCATATGAATGACCAGCAGGCGGTTAGCGCAATTCGTTGCGATGAACAGAAAGGAGTACAATGGCAGAGCTGACAATTTATTTTGGCGATAATCTTCCGATTCTGCAGCAATTGCCGACTGGGTCTGTGGACCTCATTTATATTGACCCGCCGTTTAATACGGGGAAAGTGCAAAGGCGGACATGTCTTGCAACAGTTCGCGACGAGAATGGGGATCGCACTGGGTTTCAGGGCAAACGATACCGGACGATCAAGTTGGGCACGAAAGAGTACGCGGACTTTTTTGACGATTACATGGCTTTTATTGAGCCTCGGCTACAGGAGGCACGTCGTATTTTGCGCAGTAACGGCAGTTTGTTCGTTCACATTGACTATCGCGAAGTGCATTATGTCAAGGTGTTACTCGATTTGATCTTCGGACGCGAATCGTTCTTGAATGAAATTATCTGGGCCTACGATTACGGTGCACGGTCTAAGACGAAATGGCCTGCTAAACACGATAATATCCTCTGGTACGCAAAAAACCCTCTCGACTATCAGTTCCATCTTGAAGAATGCGACCGTATCCCCTACATGGCACCGGGGCTTGTCGGACCAGAAAAAGCAGCCAACGGGAAAACACCCACCGATACTTGGTGGCATACAATCGTTAGTCCCAATGGGCATGAGAAAACCGGTTATCCCACGCAAAAACCCCGTGGCATTCTCGATCGGATCGTAAGAGTTCATTCTCGCCCCGGTGATACACTACTCGATTTTTTTGCGGGAAGCGGGTCTTTTGGTGAAGCCGGAATCGAGTTTGGTCGCAAGTGCATCTTGATTGACAATAACGAGGAAGCCTTGCGGGTAATGGAGGAACGCTTCGTGGGTAGGGATGTTGAATGGATCAACTGGACACCCCAAGGAGAACATCAAGCGCCCGTGCAGGAGAAATTGTTCGCATGACAATCAAGAACCCCGAAGTACGTATTTTGGCTGGCATTAGTCATGCCTTGCAGGCCGAATACCTCAGCGAGAATCGCGAGTGGGAAGGGAGTCCGTTTGCCTGGATCAAAACTCGTCCCTCTCGTCAAGTCGGCGCAATAGGAGAAAAACTTGTTGCTGGTTGGTTGGCTGCTCGCGGCTTCAACGTTCTGCGGGCCGGCGATTCGGATGCCGACCGGGTGGTTGAGAATAAGCGCGTGGAAATCAAGTTCAGCACTTTGTGGGCAAACGGTGGATACAAGTTTCAGCAACTTCGTGATCAACGGTACGACCTTGCCATTTGCCTTGGCGTTTCTCCTTTTGATGCCCACTGTTGGATCATTCCCAAAGAAGACGTGATTCGCCTCTGGAAAGTTGAACACAAGATTGCCAGCCAACATGGCGGCCAAGGTGGGGCTGATACTGCATGGATAGACGTTCGCCCTGATGCCCCGCCGGATTGGTTGAAACCATATGGCGGCTCGCTTTCGGATGCTATTTTTGCTTTGTCCGAAATTACTGGTTTCAAGGTTAGGAAAGTACGCGAGGAGTTCGGGGAATATGAAGTGTAAGGCGTCTTGGCCTCCCCACGCACAAGAACGAGTCATTCTATGACAAGACAATCAATCCGGAACGAAGGTGAACCTGCTGAGGTAGCCTTTTCAAAGGCACTTGGAGAAAAAGTCAAACCCTCTGACGACTCGAGAAAGGGTGACCGCCTATTCTTCCACCAAGGCCAATGGCACTATGTGGAAATCAAGCATTGTGAAAGCAATACAGTGAACCAAGTGCGCGCCATCAAATGCACTCCGCTGGTGGTCTTCTCACCGGACAAAGGGAAAAGGTGTTGGGCAGTCCTATCGGCTCGCTTGGTAGCTAAACTGGTTGCAAATAAGAGGCGTGGTCAGCATACGGAGATTCCATTTGAATGTGCCAATCTAACGCGGAGTAGCTTGCATGACCAAGTTTGGTGTACCGATACTGAACTCGATCAACGGCTACAAGCTGCCCTCGATGATCCTTTGAATGGCCCAATCAAATCGGTAATGAATGAATTGCTCGCCGAGATCAAGAGTCTCTGCGACAAGTACCGCAAACGGTTGAAAAGCCTGTTCTCTATCTGGTGAAGGTAGAGCGTGATTGCCAGGCTTCGCGCAGTTCGCGGCGGATGAACTCGGCGATGAATTCCTCGAAGCGTTGGTTCATGTCGTCCCGACAAGTCGGGATCGGTGCGGCCAGGAGGGGGACGGGGAAAATCTGATGGATGAACCCTCCTTCGCCAAGGCTTCGGCGGGCAGGTGCAGAATTCTGAAGAGCCGCCGACGTTGGCTACTGCAAATTCCCTGTCCGCAGCATCCGTTGCACTTCGTCGTGGTCGGCCAGCGCGAAGATGTAAAGACATTCGGGCCGATTCTCAAAGAGATACCGCAGTTTGATAGTGGCGCGGCACTCGAAGGTTTTGGCGCGAAGTTTCCGAATGCTCAAACCGGTATGCTGATGCGGGCGGCCAAACGCCTCTCGGAGGTCGTGCAATGCCAGCAAACATTCTGCACGTTCCGAGCGAGATAACGCGCCGAGCCGCTCAAATACGGCGACGTCAATGAGGATGGGTTTGTCCAAGAGCTTTCTCCACCTCATCCACCGTCATGAGTCGACCGGCGGTTTTCTCGCGCTGAAATCGCTTATCCACGGCCTGCTCGAAGCGGTCCAGTTCCGCCGGGGTCGCGCCGTACTCGCGCATAGCATAGGTGTAATCCACGGGTTCGACCTCCACCTTGCGCAACGCAATGATGCTGTCGCCCGAGATAATGGCTACATCCTTACCGCGAGCGGCTTCGGTTAGCCACCGGCTCAAATTCTTCTTAGCCTCGGTGATAGTCAGCGTCTTCATAAAGCACTTATAAAGCCCATTTACAGCCTCGTCAAGTCCGTCGTTAGAGGTGGCCCTCGTTGGCGCGGTGACGACCCCGACATCCAATGTCGGGGTTGGCGGCTTGGTCGAAATCGTGCGGCTGCGGGGTGACATCGGCCACGTCGGTAAACACGGCGCGGAGTTGCGTCAGTCGCCGGCGGGTGTCGGTCCATTGCGCCCAGCGGGAGAGGCGATGGACGGTGGCTTTGAAGAGCTGGTTGGGGAGGTTGTCCTCGGTGAACTCGTCGTAGGCGACATCGAACCGGTCGCGTCGCCAGCCGTCGGGGCGATCGGCTTGGGCGGCGACGAGCCAGCGACCTTTGAGGACATCGAGCCGGTCCTCGATGGTCACGTAGCCGCGCAGGATTTCCCTATGGACGGCGTTCCAGAGCCGGTGGGCAAAGATCCAAAAGAGGATTTCAGAGAATGGCGCGTGCTGGGCCGTCAACCGGCTGATCTCCGGCTCGGTCACGTCCAGCTTGCGGGTGTAGCTCAGCAGGAACAACAGGTTGGCGGTGGCTTCGCATTCCTTGGCGTCCTCGTGCCGGTACATCTTGGGCAGTACCTGCAGCGTGGTCTGTGGCAGTTGCACGACGCCGACGAATGAAGTCGCCCTCGTCTCTCGCCAACCGACCTCGAACAAGCTCTCGTTGCGTGGGCCGCGCAGTTGATCCAGTAGATTCTTCTCCGCCGGAGTCAACCCTTCGATCTGTCCATATTCGAAAACGCTGAGCGTTCTCATGCGCGGTCGCGAGTATGCCGTGGGGTATCGCAGAAGGCAAGAACCCGCACCAAAACGAATCGGGCGTCACGGTTGCCCGAGACGCCCCATGGGTGATGATGTTTGAATGGCTTACAGGCTCTTGCCGACTTTGCGGACAAGGTCCACGGTGCGGCAACTGTAGCCGCACTCGTTGTCGTACCAACTGATGAGTTTGAAGAACTTCTTGTTCAGGCCAATATCACTGCCGCAAGGCAATGATGACTTCCGCAGGGGGCTTTCGCAGCCCCGTTTTTTTGGCGCTCACTCTCGTTGGTTTGCCGTCGTCCATGAACAAAACGCTCGCGGTTTCATCCGAGCATCTTTACGAACTCGGGTTCGGTGAGGGTTTTGACGCCGAGGGCTTTGGCTTTGTCCAGTTTGCTGCCGGGGTCGGCGCCGACGATGAGGTAGTCGGTCTTTTTACTCACGCTGTCGGTGACATTGGCGCCGGCGCGACGCAACGCTTCTTTGGCTTGCTCGCGACTGAATTTTTCCAGCGTGCCGGTCACCACCACGGTCTTGCCGGCAAACGGGCCGGTGGCGGGGCCGCGCGCACGGCTGGTGGCCACCGTGTTCAGGCCGGCGCGCCGCAGTTTTTCCAGAACGGCCTGATTACGCGGGTTGCGGAAGAAATCGTAGATGCTTTGCGCCATGACCGGGCCGACATCCTCGCATTGCTGGAGTTCGTCCACCGTGGCGGCGGCGAGTTTGTCGAGGCTGCCGAAATGGGCCGCGAGTTTGCGGGCGGCTTCTTCGCCGACGTGCAGGATGCCGAGGCCATTGAGTAACCGCCAGAGGTCGCGGTCTTTGCTGGCGGCAATGGCCTGAATGAGGTTGGTGGCGGATTTTTCGCCCATGCGTTCCAGACCGGCTACTTGTTGGACCGTCAGCGCGTAGAGATCAGCCACGTCTTTGACCAGACCGCTGTCCACGAGCTGGTTGACGAGCACTTCGCCGAGGCCTTCGATGTCCATCGCGTTGCGCATGGCGAAATGTTGGACGGTACGTTTGAGTTGGGCGGGACAGGAGATGTTTTCGCAGCGCCACGCCACGAATTCCGGGTCGCGCCGCACCGGGCCTCCGCAGGCCGGGCATTCTTTGGGCATGTGGAAAATCTTTTCGTGGCCGGTGCGTCTGGATTTGATCGCTTCAACCACTTCGGGAATGACCATGCCAGCTTTGCGGATGATGACGGTGTCGCCGATGCGGATGTCTTTGCGTTTGATTTCTTCTTCGTTGTGGAGTGTGGCGCGGCTGACGGTGCTTCCCTGGACGAAGACCGGCTCCAGTTCGGCAACCGGGGTGAGCACGCCGGTGCGGCCGACCTGGACGGTGATGTCTTTGAGTTTGGTCTCGGCCGGTTTGATCCAGTGTTCGGGTTTATAGACGATGGCGTAGCCGGGGGCGCGGGCTTTGGGCGGGATGCGGGCTTGTTGATCGAGACGGTTGACTTTGATGACGATGCCGTCGAGTTCGTAGGGGACGTGGGTGCGGAGGTCTTTGGTTTCGTCGCCGCCGGCCACGATGTCCTGCTCGTAGTGGCGCAGGACTTCGTCCATGTCGCGACAGAGCCAGTGGGGCGGCACGGGCAGGCCGAGGCGTTTGAGCAGGGCCAACGCTTCGGCGTGGGTCGTGACGTTCAGCCGGGCGGTATCACCGACCACGGCGTAAAACACGGCGCTGAGCGGTCGGTTGGCGACCACGCGCGGGTCGAGTTGTTTGAGGGTACCGGCAGTGGCGTTGCGGGGGTTGGGAAAGGTTTTTTCGCCCTGGGCGCGGAGTTTGTCGTTGAGTTTTTCGAAGGCCGGCAACGGCATGTAGGCTTCGCCGCGCACTTCGAGGGTGACCGGCTGCGGCAGCCGCAGCGGGATGGCACGAATGGTTTTGATGTTGGCGGTAATGTCGTCACCGGTAGCGCCGTCGCCGCGGGTGGCGCCGAGCACGAGTTGACCTTTGTCGTACCGGACGCAAATGGAAACGCCGTCAATCTTCGGCTCGAGCACGTACGCAATGTGTTCGCCCGGCAACTGCTTTTTCACGTCGGCATCGAACTTCTTCAGTGCTTCCAGTGTGTCGGCTTTTTCCAGCGAGAGCATCGGGACGGTGTGGTGGACACTGGGGAACTCTTTCAGGGGGGCGCCGCCGACGCGTTGGGTGGGTGAGTCGGGGGTAACAAGGTCGGGGAATTGGGTTTCGAGTTGTTGGAGTTCAGCGAATAGCTGGTCGTACTCGTAGTCGGAGATTTCCGGGCGGGCCTCGACGTAGTAGAGGTGGTCGTGGCGGCGGATTTCGTCGCGGAGTTTAGCGATTCGTTGCTGGGCGTCGGCGTGATTCATAAGCATAGAGGGCAGTCAGGGTGAGGACTCCACCGGTGGTGTCAATGGCCATGTCAGAGACCATACAGTAACGGCCGGGGACGAAGGACTGGTGCCACTCGTCGGAGACAGCATAGGCGGCGGCCAACAGGGCGGCGGCGAGGGCGGCGTTACGGGGGCGGAACTGGTGGCCGCGGCGCAGGGCGCGGTGGATGAGAAAGGCGAGGATGGCGTATTCGGTGGCGTGACCGAGTTTTTGGAGAGTGAGTTGGACATCTTCCTTCTTACTGACCTGTGGCGCGGCGGGTTGGGCAGAGAAATAAAAGATGATCGCGGCCCAGAGCAGGGCCGGCAGCCAGTATCGGATTCGGTTCATACGGGTTTGGAATAAAGTCGGGGCATTTTCTTGTAAAGGATACGATCCAAGAGTCGGGGTGCAAATTTTTTCAGGTGATACGTAAAACGGGCATGAGCAGGAAGAATGACCGTTCGTTTTCGGGAGACAACGGCCTCGAGAACAGCGTGTGCGACAGCTTCAGCGGACACTTCAGGAGCATTGTAGAGTTCGACCTCGCCGTATTTTTTGGCAGCAGCAAAGAAACCGGTATCAGCCAGGCGGACACGACCGGGACAGACAACGGTAATATGAATGCCATAGTCCTGCCATTCAATGCGCACTGCATCTGAAAGAGCAATCAGCGCGGCTTTGGTGGCGGCATAAACCGAGCTGTTGGGGATAGCGCACAGCCCGGCAAAGGAGGCAATGTTGACAATGTGACCGGCGCGCTGGCGCTTGAAATGTGGCAGAACCGCTTGAAGGCAGTGAAAAGGACCAAAGAAGTTGGTGGCAAACAAGGTTTGTGCATCAGCAGCTCGAACCTGTTCAAAAGGAGCAATCAGACCGATACCGGCATTGTTAATTAGAATATCAAGTCGCCCGAATTGTTTGACGGCATCAGCCAAGAGCAATTCGACCTGAGCGCGCTCGGTGACATCGCACGCGCGGGCAAGGATGCGCTGGGGGAATTGGCGTTGGAGTTTGGCCGCGACAAGATCGAGTCGTTGTTGGTTCCGCGCAGCAAGAACGACATTGGCGCCTTCGGCGGCGAAGGCGGAAGCGACGGCAAGACCGATACCAGCACTGGCACCGGTAATGACAACAGTCTGGTTGGAAAATCGGGGTGTCACAGGTGCAGTCATCGGCGGTCTTATGCGCGAGTTTGGAGCGAGAGACAAGAACGGAATTTCTTGTTTTGCAGTTCCCCGTTCGTGTCGTTATAGTCGTTGCTGTGAACTTCAGCCCTTGGTTGATCGTGTTTCTGGCGGTGGCAGTAGCAGAACGAATTTACGAGCGGCGCTATTCGCACAATGCCATACGCGGCCAACGCAAGATGGAGTGGTCGTTCACGGCATTTCATTCGTTGCATGTGCTGATCTACCTGGCGACCGCTGTGGAGAACCTGTTGTGTGTGCAGTCCGTATGCTGGACGGCAACCGTGGCCGGCCTGCTGTTGTTCTCAGTGGCAACCGTTGTGCGGTTGATTGCGATTCGGACACTGGGAAAATTCTGGAGTCTGCACTTGGAAATTCGTGAAGGCCATCAATTGATAACAAGTGGGATTTATCAGTATATGCGGCACCCGGCGTATGCGGCGATCATGCTGGAAGTGACCGCGATTCCGTTGGTGGGGAATGCATACTGGACGTTACTGGTGTCGCTGGGGATGTATATCCCGCTGTTGCTGGTGCGGTGGAGGCGGGAGGAGGCGGAAATGGTGGAAAAATTTGGGAAACAGTACGAGCAATATCGCCGGGCGGTCCCGGCCTTTGTCCCGTGGCGCCGGGGACGATGGATCAAGGAGTAACTTCGGATTGGCCGAGTCTTCATGGTCGCTGTTTATCACTACTGGATCTTATTGAACGCGGCGGCCTGTTTCACGGTCGCAGCAATTACCTATTGGAGAAACCGGTTCCAACCTGTAGGGCTGTTGTTTGGGATGGCCATGATGTTTGTGGGAGTCTGGCTTGTCGGTTTTGCCCAGTACTTTCGCCCCATGAGCGATGCTTCGGCGTTACGGTGGGCAAAGTTCACATTGGCGGCGGCGATTATCAACCACCCGTTTGTTTTGCACAGTTTTTGCGCCCTGGTTGGCCAAACAAAACGGTGGCGTTGGTGGATTGTCGCGGCGTATGTGGTGACCGCTTTTTTCATCGGGCTGCTTTGGATGGACATGTTGATCACTGGCTTAAAACAAGTCCCATTCATGCATCATTATGTTCATTACAATCGCGCTTGGTATCCTTATCTGGGGATTCACTTGATCATCTGGGAGTTTTTGGGAACGGGCATCCTTGCTTATAGCGCTTGGAAAGCAGCAAGTTACCGCCGCGTCCAACTGTTTTATTTTGTCGTTGTCTGGCTAATCTGTTTCCTCACAACCAACCTGATCGTATTGCCGTTGGAATACAACATCAACGTGCAGCCATTCGGGTTCCTGTTGCTACCGGTGAATTTGATTTTGCTCGCCTATGCGATGGCCAAGGCACGACTACCGGACGTGAACGTGGTCATTGCTCGTGTCCTGTTATACGCGGTGACCCTGCTAATTGTGGCCGCACTAAGTTTGGCGTTCATCGGGGTCATGCTTTTGATGCATCCGAACTTCATGACACCCGAGCAATTGTATTTCACCATCTTGTTGGTTGTTATGGTCGGTGTCATCCTTGCCACCGTCCTACCGCGCTTCTTACCGCGTGCCGAGCGGATGATGCAGAATCGCATTTTGAGCGATCGGTTGGGCTATCAAGACCTGCTAGCGGATTTGGTGAAAGAACTCGCCCGACCAACTTCCATGGATGAAATGTTGGAGACGGTGGTCACGACGATCCATTCCCAAATGCAGGTGACGCGGGCACTGGTTCTGTTGGAGGACCCGCTGACGGGCAAGTACTCGCTCAAGGCGCAAAGCGGCATAAGACCAGAAACTTTGTCGGAAGGATTGACGGTGACCAATCGCAGTCCCATTGTTCGCTGGTTACGCGAGCACAAGGACATATTGGTGCGTGACGAAGTGGCCCAGCGGTTGCCGCCAGAGGTCTGGGCGGAGCTGTCAACGGAAATGGATCACTGGGGAGTGGCGATGTGCGTGCCGATGTGGTTGGAAGAACACTTGGTCGGAGTCCTTGCGCTGGGAGAAAAGTTGAACCGGGAAATGTTTTATCTCAGTGACCTGGGCCTGCTGAGCACACTGGCAACCGAGGTGGCGCTCGCGGTCCGTTACCGGCGGATGGAGGAACAAACCCTGCGCAACAACCGGCTCATCGAGTTGGGCACCATGGCGGCAGGTATCGCGCACGAGATTCGCAACCCACTCGCTTCGATCCAGACCCTGGCGCAGTTACTACCCGAGCGGGCAAAGGATCCCGACTTTCAGAAGGAATTCATTCCGATGGTGGTTCAGGATGCGAATCGGGTGATAAATGTCATACAAAGCATCCTGTCGTTTGTGCGACCGGGAACAATGATCATCGAGTCTCATGCGGCAACGGACATGGTAGAGGAGGCATTGTCCATGATGGCGCCGCGGTTTAAGAGCAAACGCATCGAGGTCACACGGCTGTTTCAGGAACGACCGTTGTTGCGTGTGGACCGGCAGCAGATCCTGCAGGTGTTGTTGAACCTGTTGAACAACGCCGTGGACGCTGTTCCCGAAAAGGGACAGGTACGGGTGGTGGTCGGCATCCAACGTGCCGAATCTTTCAACAACCACTCCGGGACTCGGTTTGGCATCATCGAAATCGCCGACAACGGGCCTGGGATTCCCGCCGCGGTACGCGAACGCCTTTTTGTTCCGTTCTTTACAACCAAGAAAGAAGGCACCGGATTGGGATTGTCCATCTGTCAACGTATCGTCCGCGATCATGACGGCTTTATCAGCGTCAGCAGCCTCGAAGGACACGGAGCCAGTTTTCAGGTGTATTTGCCGCTGGCCTGAGATTTGTCAGGAAATTGTTTACTGTAAAACCCTTTGCCGTATAATTCGCGGCGTGGGGAGCCGTTCTTGAACCAGAAGAGTGTGGAGGTGTGGCGCATGGATTCGACGCATCACAGGCGAATTGTCATTACCGGCATCGGCGCAGTAACTCCCGTTGGCATCGGCGTGGAGGAATTCTGGAAAAACATCGTCGCCGGCGTCTCGGGCGCAGACCTGGCCCCGATTCTGGTCCACTCCGATTGTCCCTGGAAAGTGGCCGCCGAGGTCAAGGATTTCCGTCCTGAAGACTGGATCAGCAGCAAAGAGGTCCGTCGCATGGATCGGTTGGCCCATTTCGGCGTCGCCGCCTCGTTTGAGGCGGTCAAGGATGCCCGCCTCGATCTGGACAAGGAAGATCGCGAACGAATCGGAGTAACCATGGGCACGGCGCAGGCCGGTCTGCTCTACGGCGCACGCGAAATGTCGAACTACCTGCAAAAAGGATTGAAAGCCGTCACGCCCTATCTCGGCGTCGCCGTCTTCACCGGTTCCTGCGGCGGGCTGGTCTCGATGCACCTCGGCCTGAAAGCGCCCAGCATCACCATCTCGACCGGCTGTGACTGTTCGACGGCAGCCGTCGCGCATGCCGCCGACACGATCGTGCGAGGCGAGGCGGATGTGATGCTGGCGGGCGGTTCGGACGCGCCGATTCACCCGATGGTGGTCATCTCCTTCGGCCTGGTCTATGCCATCACCAACCGCAACCAGGAACCAAAACGCGCCTCCCGCCCGTTTGACGCCAAGCGCGACGGATTTGTCATCGGCGAAGGCGGCTGCGTGTTGGTGTTGGAGGAACTGGAGCACGCCAAACGCCGCAACGCCCCCATCTATGCCGAACTGACCGGCTGGGGCGGCACCTGCGACGCCTATCACATGTGCCATCCCTCCCCCGATGCCGAACAGGCCGCGCGCGCCATGAAACTGGCCCTGACCCGCGCCGGGGTCCGTCCCGAACAGGTGGACTACTACAACGCGCACGGCACCTCGACCCCGGCCGGCGACGTGGCGGAGACGCTGGCCATCAAGAAAGTCTTCGGCGACCACGCCTACCAACTACCAATCAGTTCCATCAAGTCATCGGTCGGCCACATGCAGGGCGCCTGTGGCACCAGCGAGGTTGCCGCCTGTTGCCTGGCCATCCGCGACGGCATCCTGCCGCCCACCATCAATTATGAATACCCCGACCCCCAGTGCGACCTCGATTACATTCCGAACAAAGCCCGCCGACGCCGCGTCAACGTCGCGGTGAGTAACTCCTTCAGTTTCGGCGGACGCAACACAGCGGTTGTCCTGCGCCGCTACCACGGCGCCCAAGCCCGGGGAGCCATTCTCCAATGAAAACCATCTTGCTTCTTGCCGCCTCCGACCAATGCAAGCCGTTCTTTGCCGAGGCATTCGGCCCCCAGGTCAATCTTGTTCTCGTCGAACCACCGCCCGATTCGACCCGCGAAACGTTCGACGTACTGCTGGCGAACTGGCTGCGCCTGGCAGACGGTGTGGTGGTGGACGCCGTTTCCCTCGACGAGACCACACGCTGGGCACTGGAATCGCTCCGTGCCGGACGATGGGCGGAGACGACGGCTGTCATGCTGCGCCTCAACGCCGCCCAACGCGCGCTCTACCACATCGAACCGGGCTGGCTTACCCTCTCCGAAACCGATTCCATCGAACAGGTCCGCGTCGCCCTGCGCTCCTATCTTGACCTGCGCGATGCGAGGGCGCGCATCCAACGCGCCGACGCGCTTTTGGACCGTCACCGCCATGCTGCGGCGGCAGTCGCGGCGGCTCCGAGTGCCGCCGGTTCCGCGCCCCTGACGGCGGCGGCGGAATTGTTGCGGTACCGGGATGCGCTGAAGAATTTCGGGCCTGTGCTGAGCAAAAACCTCGATGAACAGGCGTTGTTGAAGGAGTTTTTGGAATTTGTGGGCGAATTGCTGGGCGTTGGTAAACTGGCGCTGTTCATTCGCCATTATCAGAATGATCTGTTTACCGAGGGATTGACCCTGGCCGAGCGTCAGTTGGCGATCGCATGCAGTCATGGGATTGCCGCCGACGTGGCGGAACATCTGCGGCTGGATCTGGAAACCGGCATTGGCGGTTATCTGGCGCGCGAAGCGAAAATCCTGCGGCGAACGGCGTTTGCCGATCCGCTGGCACTGCACCACGATCCGCAGGTGGCCCGCGAGTTCGAGTTGCTGGGCACCGAGGTGGCCGTACCGATGTTTGACAACGATCAGTTGCTCGGCGCGCTCACGTTCAGCGGCAAGATCACCGCCGAACCGCTCGGCAACGAGGAACTGGAACTGGTCTATCATCTGATGGCCCAGCTCGCCCAGGCCATCCGCAACCTCCATCTCCAAGCCAAACTCGTCGGCCAACAACGGTTCATGGGCGAAATCCTCGCCCACATGCAAAGCGGCGCCGTGGCTGTCAGCCAGGATGGCCGCCTCTTGAGCGTCAATCGTCGCGCCCGTGCCCTGCTGGAACTCGGCAACGAAGAGTTGGTCGGACGCGATATGCGTTGCCTGCCGCCCTGCGTGGCCGACGCGCTGTTCGAGGTCCTCCAAACCGGCCACGAAATCTGGGAATACGAAGTCACGCTTCCTCGCAGCCGTCGCCCGCTCAGCCTGAGCGCCACACGGTTCGCCGCTCATCTCGGCGACAACCTGACCCTGGTGGCGGTCGGCCTGCTCGACGACCTGACCCAGACAAAACTTCAGCAGGCGCAGGCCCGCGAACTGGCCGACAAGGAGTTTTTCACGCGGTTATCCTCTCGCCTCTCGCATGAACTGAAAAACTCGCTGGTCTCCATCAAGATTTACGCGCAACTGCTCCCCGAACGCTATGAGGAACCCGAGTTTCGCGACCAGTTCAGCCACACGGTCACCCATGAGATCAACCGCGTGGACATGCTCGTCAACAATCTCACTTTCTTCGCCCATCCGTTGTCGTTGTTGTACGAGCCACTGTGTCTGGAGGAACTCGTGGATACCTGTATCCGCAGTCTCGCCGACGAGTTTGCCCGCAAAAAACTTCTCCAGGTTGTTTCTTTCGGCCAGTCGCCCAGCGGCGATCTCCCCGCCGTCGTCGTCAAAAAGACGTTTGCCTCCCCCTCGCAGGTCGAAGGCGACCGTGTCCGCCTGACCCAGGCGTTTGAACACGTCATGCGCAACGCCCTTCAGGCCATGCCCAAGGGCGGACGCCTCAGCATCAGCACTGCCGCGGCGGAACCGTCGGATTTCCCCGACGGCAAACTCCCCGAAGGCGGCGCGTTGCGCCTGGAATGGCAGGACACCGGCGAGGGCATCCCACTGGAACAACTCAAACACGTCACCGAACCGTTCATCACCACCCGCAACGTCGGCGTCGGACTCGGCCTGACCATCGTCAAGCGCATCCTCGAACGCCACAGCGGACGACTTTTGTTGGATAGCATCCTCGGCACCGGCACAAAAGTGACCATGATTTTGCCCTTGAAAGCCCAAACCCATCCCGAAGACCAACAAATCGAGCCGCCGACGGCCTCACCGCGGCAAACCGCCGTGCCGTCCGCGACCGGATCATAACGAGCCATGTCCCGACCGAAAGTCTTGTGCATTGACGACGAGGAAAGCCCGCGCGAGTCGCTGCGCTACATCCTGAAGGACCGCTACGAAGTCCTCACCGCCCCGGACGGCGTCAGCGGCCTGGAAATCTTCCGCGAGCGGGGACCGTTTGACGCCGTGTTGTTGGACATGAAAATGCCCGGTCTGGACGGGATCGAAGTTCTGGCCAAAATCCTCAAAACACCCGACGCGCCGCCCGTGATCATGGTCACCGCCGTTACCGACGCTCGTCCCGCCGTGCAGGCCATGAAAATGGGCGCCGCCGATTATCTGAACAAGCCGTTCGATGTGGACGAAATCCGCCACACCCTTGAGCGGGTCCTCCGTGAGCGTGCAGCAAAACGTCCCCCGGCGACGGTTTTGTCCAAACCCGCCCCACAGGACATGATCGGCGCCAGCCCCGCCCTCCAGCGAGTGCTCGGCCTCATTGACCGGCTCAAAGACACCGAGACCACCGTGTTGATCACCGGCGAGACCGGCACCGGCAAGGAACTGGTGGCGCGCGCCCTGCATTTCCGCAGCATCCGCAAGGACGGCCCGTTCATTCCCGTGCATTGCGCCGCCATCCCCAACGAGCTGCTCGAAAGCGAGTTGTTCGGTCACGAAAAGGGCGCTTTCACCGGGGCGCTCGCCCGTCGTATCGGCATGTTCGAAGCCGCTCATGGCGGCACGCTGTTTCTGGACGAGATCGGCGAGATGCCGCTCGGCACACAAAGCAAACTGCTCCGCGCCATTCAGGAACGCGAAATCCGGCGGGTCGGCAGCCAGGAAACCATCCGCATCAACGTCCGCCTCGTTTGCGCCACCAATCGCAACCTGGAGGCCGAGGTCCGAAAAGGCACCTTCCGCGAGGACCTTTTCTACCGCATCAACGTGGTGCCAATTCAACTGCCGCCGTTGCGCGAGCGGCGTGAGGACATCTCAACGTTGACGTTGTATTTCACACAACGGTTTGCGAGGGAACTGGGCCGTCCCGTTCCGCAGTTCACGCCCGCTGCCATGGCCCGGTTTCTCCGGTATTCCTGGCCGGGCAACATCCGCGAGCTCGAACACACCATCGAACGGATTTTGATCACCTGCGATGCGCCCCTGATTGATGTCGAGCATCTGCCCTCCCTGATGGCCGAATCTGAGGTCGTGCCGGTGGAAGAAACAGCGCCGACACGCGGCGGCCTCGATTTCCCGTCGGCGGGGCTTGACCTTCACCGGCTCACTCAGGAGATGGAACGAAAGGCCATCGAGGAAGCATTGCGGCGCAGCGGCGGAGTGATCACCGAGGCCGCGCGTCTCTTGAACATCACCCGGCGGGTACTGCGCTACAAAATGGATCAGCTTGGCATCAGCGGTCGGGACACGGATTGATGTTCAAAACCGAACGCGCCGGACAATTTTGTCACCGACAGCCCCTCGGCAGAGGTGTTTTCCCTGTTGAATTTCATATGGCACAGGGGCTGCTAATTCCAATGGCTCGTGTGGAGGCAATCGTGAAACAGTTCGGCTTTTGGCTTTCGTTGGCGCTGTCCGTTGCCACCGTTCCCGCCTGGGGGCTGGGGTTTCGCAACCCCGACCAGGGCGCGCGCGCCACAGGACAGGGCGAAGCGTTTGTGGCGCAGGCCGACGACGCCTCCGCTATTTATTACAACCCGGCGGGGCTGACCCAGGTCAAGGGCGTCCAGGTCACCTCTGGCGCCTATTTTAGTTTTCCCAACATTCATTTTCATCCCGTTGGCGGCGGGGAGCTGAAATCGCATGACGATGTTTTCATGCTCCCACATTTTTATGCCGCCAGCGATTTCGGGCAGTCGCGATGGCGGTTGGGTCTCGGCTTTAACATTCCCTACGGCAATTCGATTACCTGGGGTGGCGACAATCCGCTCTCAATGGCCGTGGACAAAAGCACCATGGCCATTTACGCCATCAGTCCCACCGTGGCCTATCAAATCAATGAACAGCTCTCCTTCGGTGTTGGCGCTAATGTTTATTACGGCGACCTGTTGAGCCGTTTCCGGTACATCCCCGGCGTTGACTTCGAGTTGCGCGGCGACGGCCTGACCGCGGGCGCCACCGTCGGGTTGCTCTGGAAACCGCACTGGCAACACGCGATCGGCATCGTGTATCGCAGTCCTTTCACCGTCACGTTTGAGGGCGACGCCACCGTTCGGCCCGCGGTTTTGCCCGACTCCGGACCGTCTTCGGCCAGCTTCACCATGCCGTTCCCGCAATCCGTGGCTGTCGGCTACGCGTTTCGTCCCAACAAGAAACTCAAACTCGAAGTGGACATCGAATGGACCAATTGGGACACGCTCAATGTCTGCACGGTCAGCTCTCCGAATCCCTTTGTGGCGATGGATCCGCGTGCCACGGTCGCCTTCAACTGGCAGGACAGTTTTTTCTACGAATTCGGGATGCAGTATGACCTGAACGAGAAATGGGGGCTGCTTTTCGGATACATTTTTTCCGAGAACACCGTTCCCGAAAGCACCTTCAGCCCCAACCTACCCGACTCTGACCGCCACATCTTCAGCGTCGGCGCCATCTACAACACGGCGCGGTTGACTTTCCAGGTCATTTACCAATACAGCCGTTCCACCGACCGCACCGTTGTCGGCAGTCCCTACGGGCTTACCGATGGTCGTTGGTCCAGCGACGGCCATGCCGTCATGTTCACCAGCACCATGAAATTCTAAGCATCCCAAGCCATGAGCACACCTCCCACGCAACCGCCGACCGTTCAAACCTCGCGCAAACCTGTTCTGCTCATCGTGGACGACGAACCCGGTCCGCGCGAGTCGCTGCGGTTCATCTTCAAGGATCGCTACGAATGCGCCCTGGCCACCTGCGGCCGCGAAGGCATCGAGTACGCCCGCGCTCACCCTGTGGATGTCGCCATTCTCGATGTCAAAATGCCCGATCTTTCCGGCATCGAGGTGTTGCGCGAGCTCAAAGAGATTGATCCCTGCATCGAGTGTGTCCTGCTCACCGGCTACGAGACCATTGAGACCGCTCGCGCCGCCATTCATTTCGGCGCTGCCGAGTATCTGAACAAGCCGTTTGATGTTTTTGCCATTCGCGAGATCATTCAAAAATGCCTCGAACGCAGCCAGCAGCGCCGCAACACCGAGGCCAACCTCCAGGCACTCCAACAAATGAACGATGAACTGAGCCGCACGCTGGCGGAAAACGCTCGCACCGAGACGGCCAAGATTCTTTCCGCCGGGGTGGTTCATGAGATCAACAACCCGCTCACCATCATCGCCGGTTACGTCCAGCTTCTGAACCGTGACCTGGCCAAACTCGCCAACGGCGACAGCGGGATCTCACAAACCCTCCAACAACGTCTGGCCGTCATCCAACGCGAAATCCAGCATTGCCGGGACATCGCGCAACGGTTTCTTCGATTCTCCCGTTCTCCTGCCGCCGACTTTGAACTGGTGGATGTGGCGCCCCTGATTGACGATGCCGCCCTGTTGCTGCGCGCCCATCCCGATGCCGGGCAGGTCCAAATCCTCGCCCAGTCCCACTATCCTTCTCTTCCGCTGCGCGCCAACCCCGTCGAAATTATACAAATCCTCCTCAATCTCGGCGTCAACGCCCTTCATGCCATGAACGGCAAGGGCACTCTCCGATTCACGGCCGATCGCGCCTTTCATCTTCCCCATCATTACCTTCACCAATCGGCGGTTTTTGACCCGCGCATACCGCTGGTCGGTATCGCCGTGACCGATACCGGCTGCGGCATCGCCCCGGAGAACATTGAAAAAGTGTTGAAACCACATTTCACCACCAAGCCCCACGGCACCGGTCTTGGCCTCGCCATTGTCGGTGAACTGATCAACAAATACCGCGGCGCCATTAGCGTCGAAAGCGTGGTTGGGCAGGGCACCACCTTCAACCTGTACTTGCCCATGGCCGTTTGAGCCTGCTATCGTCCGCCCTCGTGCAGCTCAAACCCGGTTTCCATCTTGCCATCGAAGGCGGCGGCACCAAAACCACCGTCCTGCTCGCCGATTCCAGTGGCAAAATCGTTTCTCGCCTCACCCGCGGCCCGCTCAACCTGAAACTTTCCAGCGACCGCGACATCCTTCGCGCCCTTCGCCTCCCGCTGCCCGCCGCGCCAACCACCGTCTCCGTCTGCCTGGCCGGATGCCGCACCAATGCTGATCGCGCCCGCCTCCGCGCTCTGGTCGCCCGTGTCTGGCCCCATGCCGTCATCGTTGTCGGCAACGATCTCGATTCCGGACTGGCCGCCGCCTTTGGTTCCAACCAACCCGGTATCCTCGTGCTCAGCGGCACCGGTTCCGTCGTGGTGGGACGCAATGCGCGCGGTCAGATTGCCCGCGCCGGCGGTTGGGGACATCTTCTTGGCGACCACGGCAGCGGCTATGCCCTGGCGATTTCAAATCTCAAATCTCTAATTTCAAATTATGACCGCACCGGACGGGTCGGCCCTTTTCTACGCCGCGTCCTGCGCCGACTCTGCCTCAATTCCCCCGAACAACTCCTCGACTGGGTCCACGCCGCCACCAAGAACGATATTGCCGCGCTCCTGCCCGACCTCATCCATGCCGACCGCCGCCATCTCCGTGAACAAGCCGCCCTTCTGGCTGCCGACGTTCGCGCCGTCGCCCGCAAACTTCGTCTTCGTCGTCCTGAAATTGTCCTTGCTGGCGGCGTATTCAAGAATCGTCCGTCATTTCGGCGAGCCTTTCGCGCCGCGTTGCCCGGTTACCGGATTCGTCTTTTGAAAACCGACACCGCCTTCGGCGCGCTGGCGTTTTCTCCCGCCAAACCGCCTCCATCGCCTCCTTCCGTCCTCCCGGTTCTTCCTCTTCCGCTCACCGAGCAACGCAATCCTCGCACGATGGACCTGGATCAACGCAGTATCCCCCAACTGATCCGCACCATGCTGGCCGAGGAAGCCCGCGTCATTCCCGCCATCCGTCGAGCCGCCCCGTCTGTGGCGCGTTGTATCCGCGCCATCGTCGCCGCTTTTCGCCGTGGCGGGCGCCTTTTCTACGTTGGCGCCGGCACCAGTGGCCGGCTGGGGGTGCTTGACGCCAGTGAATGTCCGCCGACGTTCTCAACGCCGCCCGACATGGTGCAGGGTATCATTGCTGGTGGCGTTCAGGCGTTACACCGTTCGGTCGAGGCAGCCGAGGATGATCCCACGGCGGGTGCCGACGCCGTTCGTCATCGCGGAGTCGGCCGGCGCGACGTGGTGGTCGGCATTGCTGCCAGCGGGCGGACTCCGTTTGTGTTGGGGGCGCTGGATGAGGCGCGCCGTCGCGGGGCGAAAACGTTTTTGTTGTGTTGTTCGCCTCCCCCGACCGATCGTCATGCGCCCTTGTTGATTCGGACCGGTCCGGAAGTTCTCACCGGCAGCACTCGTTTGAAGGCCGGAACGGCGACCAAACTGGTTCTCAACATGCTGACAACCATTTCGATGATTCGCCTGGGCCGGGTGAAAAGCAATTTGATGGTCGCCATGAAACCGACCAACGCCAAGCTCCGCGCCCGCGCCGAACGGATTCGTGCGGCTTTGTCATGATGTTGGGTTGTTTGGCCGGGCTTTTGTTGGCCACAAGGTCCGCCAAGATGCTATCGCCACGGATCGGAGGCGGTTCACAGGAAATCGGTTGAACCCCCTGGACTGACCCTTGCGTTGCCGTGTGTTTGCGAGTATGCAACGGCTCATCATGAGCTGGCAGAAGACACTATGCGTTTTCCTCTTTGCGGTTGCATGGGGGATTGCAATGGATGGATGGGCCGACGATGTCGTTGTTTTGATCAACGCGGATCGTCTTACCGGTCAGATTGAATCGGTGACGGATGAAGTTATTCGGCTGCGTAATCCGCATCTGGGCGAAGTGGTCATTCCACGGAAATCCGTGGCTTGCTTCGGGCCACGGGAAAAGACCGCGATCCCGTCTCTGACGGCCACCACCGCCGGCTCGACCAACACGTGGAAAAACTCGCTGGAGTTTGGTTTCAACCTTTCGGAAGCCGAACATAACACTCGAAACCTTGTGTTGCGTTGGGAGAGCCATCGCGACAAGAAACCATCCCTTTTGCACCTGCAAGCACTGGCGTTTTGGGGTGATTATGACGGGATCACCACCACCCAAAAATCGGAAGGACGCGCCAAGTACGAACACGACTGGGTCCGACATTGGTATTGGTACAATCAACTCAGTGCCGCTTATGATCGTTTTCGCGGATTGGACCTCGAACTGCAGGAAGGCCCCGGCCTGGGTTATCGTTTTTTGGATACCCCCTCCCAGAACCTTGCGGTCGAAGCCGGCCCCAACTACCTCCTGCGTTTCGAAACCGACCATCAGCGACGTCAGTCGTTTTCCCTGCGGGCGGCGCAATACTATACCTGGAAAATCAATGACAGGGTGTCGTTGAATGAAAGCGCGGAATTCCTGCAGCGGACCGATGATTTTGCCGCTCGCCAATTTCGCGGGGAACTCTCGCTGGTGATGACGCTGACGCGGGTGTTATCGTTGCGTTTATCGCTGTTGGACGAGTATATGACCCGTCCTGTTCTTGATACGCCGGAAAACTCTCTACAATTCATCACGTCCCTGGGCGTGACATTTTAAGGGAATATTTTTTCTCGCCGAACAAGAGGGCTTTCCTTATCTTGCGTGCCCATGAGAATTTTGTCCGGCATACAACCCAGCGGGAAACTGCACATTGGAAACTATTTCGGCATGATGCGCCCCGCGCTCGAACTGGCGCAGAAGGGGGAGGCGTACTATTTCATCGCCGATTATCACGCGCTCACCAGCGTGCGCAATCCCGCCGAGCTTCGCCAAAACGTGCTCGATGTGGCGCTCGATTTCCTCGCCTGCGGCCTGGACCCGGCCAAAACCGTTTTCTATCGGCAGAGCGATGTGCCGCAGGTGACCGAGTTGTCGTGGATTTTGTCGTGCCTGACACCGATGCCGATGCTGGAAAACTGCGTCAGCTACAAGGACAAGATTGCGCAGGGGCTTACGCCCAATGCCGGGCTGTTCACCTACCCGGTGTTGCAGGCGGCCGACATTCTCATCGTCCAGTCCACCGTCGTGCCTGTCGGCAAAGACCAGAAACAACACATCGAGGTGACCCGCGATATTGCCGGCGCGTTCAACCGTCAATTTGGCGAGGTATTTACGATTCCCGACGCCAGTATCCGCGAGACCGTCGCGGTGATGCCGGGCACCGACGGGCGAAAAATGTCGAAGAGCTACGGCAATACCATTGAGATTTTCGGCGACGAGAAGGCGACGAAAAAAAAGGTGATGAGTATCGTTACGGACAGTCAGCCAATGGAGGCGCCGAAGACCGATCTCGACAAGAACATCGCGCTCCAGTTGCTTCGGGTGATCTCTCCCGATCGAGCTGCCGAGCAGGAAGCGCGGCTGGCCGCGGGCGGTTACGGGTATGGGGAATTGAAGAAGACCCTGTTTGCAGTGTTGATGGATTATTTCGCCCCCATGCGCCAGAAACGCGCCGAGTTGGTCAAGAATCTCGATTACGTTGAGCAAGTGTTGCGTGATGGCGCCGCCCGCGCCAATGCTGTTGCCGATGCGACCATGGCAAAGGTACGGCAGGCCGTGGGGTTGCGTTAGCGGTCGCGTATCGCGCCAGTATTTTGGTTGCGTTCAAGGAACAGCCTGGATTGCCAGTGCCGTTTTTTCGGCAATCACCACCGGTGAGTCGTAGATGGGAATCTTTTGGAACGACGACGGCAGGGCATATACGTCGCCGGTCAGCAGGTCGGCATATACGGGTTCTTGAAAACGCAATGACGAGAATGCGATTTCGATTTGCTTCTTCGCGTTGGAATCCGTCGGCGGCGCGCCATTGAGCCAAACCGTGACCAGCGGCGCGCCACTGTCTTTTTTACGGTAGGCGAAAACGGCCAGCGATTCCTTCGTCGTGGTTGTGAACTGGAAATCGCGGATGCGTTCGAGCGTGTCGTCGAACATCGAGAACACGCGCTGGGCGGCAAAGTAGGCAAGCTTCGGTCTGGCGACGGTCTGATCGTCATTGCACTGAAGCAATCCTTTGCGATTGAAGCCGGTCATCTTCGGCTGGCTGTATTTGAGGTCGCAGAGCGTGAACAGGTTGAACGGCACATCCTTGCCGTGATGCGCCAGCATCCGACGCAGGTCCCATTTCGCCTGCTTTAGCTCCGTCCATTGAAACTGACGAAGGGCGCCGACCGTTTCGCCGCTGGGTGCCCCGGTTTCGCCCTGACGAATTTCGATGTTCGGTGAATACCGCGTCACCAGTTCGCGGAACCGGTCCACGGGGCGCGTGTCATCGGGATTCGACGGGTAACCGTGAATGGTGATCGCGTCAATCAAGTTGAGTTGACCGCGTTCCCTGGCCAGTTTCAGTAATGTCTCGGCGAAATCGCTCCTGGCGGTGTTGGCCAATGCCAGCGCGTAGATGCGCGCTTTTGGTTGCTCGGCACGAATGATGGCTGCCGTGCGGAGGTGAAACTCCGCAAATGCTTTCGCCGTGATACCGTGGCCGCCGTCGGGTTCGTTCCAAATCTCCCATTCGTAAACGCGGTCTTTGTAACGGCGTACCAACGCGCGCACCCAGTTATCCCACGCCTGCAACGCTTCCGGCGATTTCGGCAGGCCCGCGCCGAGTCCCGTACCGCCACCGTCGGGATAAATCGGGTTACCGTAGGAAGTCTCAACCCACGGCTGGACGCCTTGGGCAAGCGCGTCGTTGATACACTCATCAAGCCACGACCAGTCATAGACGCCGGGTTGTTTCTCGCATTTGGCCCAGCCGGCTTGGAAACGGATGGCCTTCGCGCCAAGTGGGCCGAGATACTGTTTGTAGTTGGCGTAGATGGCGAAATCGCGGTCAAGTGTCTCGCCGCCCACCGACCACGGGGAGGAGCGGATGTCGCGGGCATGACGTGTCGCCAATTTGCCAATGCACGGGAACTCATCCAGCGCCGATTTGCGCGGCTTCAAACCCTGGCTGGCCGCTTCCAGTTTCGCGCTCAGTTCGTTGAGTTGGGCGCAGTTCATCTTACGGTCGCCGCGATACCAATCTTTGAACTCACCGCGACCGGCCAACGCCTTGCCATCCTCGATAAGCGCCGTGGCCTCTTTGGTTGCCTGAATGTGGCGCTTCACGGCGTCCACTTCGCCGGCATCAAGCGCAAGGTGCGCTTCCAACACTGCCTCGGCAAACCGTAACAGACCGAGCATGATTTTGTGCTGTGCCACGAGATTGTTCTCGAAAAACTCGCGGCTTTCGCCTTCCAGGCGTGGCAGAAGTTCGCTTGTCTCGCGGGCGACCTGATGTTGAATTTCGAGTTGGGGACGGAGTTTTTCCAACAGTTCCTTTGTCTTGTTCGCGGACTTGCCGCCTTTCTCCAGTCGCGCCAGTAGATCGGTCGCCAGCCGCGCACCGGCGCGTTTCCATTCGCCATCAAGCATGGCGCGTTTACCAGTCTTTGCGTCGGCCAGAAACGTCGAAAAATGTTTCCGATACACCGACTCCGCCGCTTTCGCTTCTTTGCCGAACCGCTGTTCGCACCATTCCGTCAGGAACTTGCGCGGATCGAATGACCGAAAATCGCGCAACAGTTGTGCGGAGGCAGCCAGACCGAGGACAAATTCGCGGACGTTGCCGACATTGAGCATGGCGTAGTAGGTCGAACCGCGTTCGACGACCTGCTTGAACACCTTGTGTGTCCGCCATGGTGAAACGCCCTGCACCAAGTGCGGCCCCTCCCCCCAGAGCTGATGATGATAGTAAATGCCGTAGGGGCGACCCGTCTCGCGTTTGACGTTGTAGAAATCGCTTTGTAGTTCCCAGCCCGGACTGTTGTCGGAGAAAATCACCGCCACGCCTGGCGGAAACTTCAGATGCCCGGCGTCGTGCAACGCCGCGCCTTCCATCCAGAGCGTGGTGGTAGCGAGCGGTTGCGGCCGTTTGTCCACGCTGCGGATGATTTCCCACTGCTTGGCCATCGCATCGGAAATCAGTTGGCCGCGGCCGGCGTCGGACTTCGGGACGTTCGGGTCTGCCTGCCAGACGGGACGGTCGGCGATGCCGCGCAGACCGAGTTGCCAGATGACCTGCGAGCCGAACTTCGCCCAGCGACCCGCGTAATCGCGCCAGATTTCGTAAAACTTGTCCGGGTGTTGGGTGAACTGAAACGGCACGGTCAACCCGCGATCCTTCCAGTAGTTGTCGAATCCAAACGCGCTGACGCCTACCGGCTCGACATGATGCATCGAGACGAACAAGCCACGCCGCACGGCATCTTCAATCAGCCGCGCTTCCGCAGGATTGCGAATGTCCACAAACGAGGAGGGAATAATGGTATTGAACTGGAGCCGCACCGCCGCCTCGTAAATCCGTGCCGAGACGCTTGGCGCAATGACCTGATGATAATAGGGGTAGTTGATCCGGCGCTGACCGTCGCCGTCGCGGAATTCCGTGAGCAGGTCTTCATCGTTGATGAACCAGCCACGGAACTTGAAGGTCGGTTCTCCGGAGATGATCGTCACGTTGTCCCATGCCAGTTTTTCCCGCTTTTGCGGCGGGCGGGACGCCCAGTAGTAGAGCGGGTCCACGCCGAGATATTTCTCGATGAAGGCATACAGCCCGAACATCGTCCCGCGCTCGTCGCTGCCGGCGATGAGGAGGCGGTTGCCGATCGTCTCAACGCGGTAGGCTTCCCATTTGCCTTTGATGGTGTCGCCAAAACCCGGCGCGAGTTTCTCCAGCAACGCGGCTGATTCCGGGCGGTTCAACGAAGCCACCACAACGGTGCCGTCGCCCTCGCCAACTGGCAGGGTCTTGCCGGTAATCTTCTGCACGTCGCTAACGAGGTCCGCCACGGCCAGCCGCACGCATTCCGGCTCACCCGCCGGCACCTGGATGGAACCGGTCAATTCAAATGCGGCACCTCGCGTTGCCAGCCATGCGGCCAGAAATAGGAGAACAGTTTTCATGCGAACACCCTTTCGTCAGCGATGATCAGGACGTAGTCGGTAAGTGGCAGAGCGTCGAACGATTTGATTTTGTAGATTTGGCCGGTCAACGGATCAAACAGTGCCGGGGATTTCGGTTTGTGGGCGAGCGCGAGGCGGACGGTCCTTGGCGGCGCGTCTTTTGTCAGCGCTTCGGGCATCCAATAAGCGTACAGTGGCTCGCCGTGGCGTTGGAAACCTGCCGTTACGACTTTTTCATCCTCGATCTGCACCGGCAGGTCTGCTCTGCGCGTTTCGGCATCGAACAACGCGCAGAGATTTTGATACGCGAAGTAGGCCGGCTTGGGCGTGTAGTCCGTGCCGCGCAAGAGACCTTTCCAGTTGGTGCTGCCACGATAGCCCACCAGGTCAACAATCAGGAAATACGATGTCAGCTCGATTTCCAACCGCAGGTCGCTGAGAATGCGACGGGTCAACCATTTGGCCTGGCGGGTTTCGTTCCAGTCCATATCGCGTAATGCGCCCGCGCCGCCTTTCTGTGACGGGCATCCATTCTCGCCTTGCCACAAGGCGACCGTTGCGCCGCCGTGTTGTGCCAGCAGTTCGCGCATTGCCCGGACTTCCTTGTCGTAGCCCGACTCCGGCGTTGGCCGGTAGGGATGATAGGACATTTTATCCATGTGCCGGGCCAGCCCGGCTTCAAGGCATTTCCTGATGTAGTCCATCGGGATACCGGCAAACGCTCCGCCGATGATGACGGCGTCGGAGACATGTTGACGGATGATAGGAGCGGTTTGCTCGACCAATTTGACGTAGCTGACCGCATCGGGTTTGCCGGGTTTCCAGAAATTCGTAATGTTCGGCTCGTTCCAGATTTCGTAATGTCGCACGCGGCCGCGGAAATGCGCCGCAATCCTGGCTGTGAACCGTTTCCATGCTTCCATGGCGGTGTCGTCGAACACCGGTACCCAGCCGACGGCGGTTTCGTCGGCTTTCGGCGTGTAAAGCGGGTTGCCGTAGCCGAGGTTGAACCACGGCTGGATGCCGATCTTCAACAGGCCGTCCACCACCTCATCGAGCCAGCCGAAATCGTACCGGTCTTTTGTTTTCTCGCAGCGCGCCCAACCGGTTTGACAGCGCGCCCATTTGACGCCGAGTTGCGCCGCGTGCAGGTAGGTCTTGGTCGGATCAAAGTGCTGGCGGTCGAGCGTCTCGTAGCCAACCGACAGCGGGGATGCCGCGATGGCAACGGACGGGCGGGGTTTGAGCCGGCCAAGAGGTGTCAGCCCGTCAAACGGATTGTCAGCCCAAAGCCATGTCGGTTTCCATGTTGCCAGCGCGAGGGCGCCGGCGCTTGTTTTGAGAAAGGATCGTCGCGAGTACATGATGTTTATTCCTCCTATAGGGTCACACGCCTGACGATGCGAGGAAACCGCCGTCCACTGACACGACGATGACGGTGACGAAGCCCGCCTGTTCGTCGTTCAACAACCAGAGCACGGCTCCCAACAGGTCCGACGGTTGCCCGAATCGTTTCATGGGCGTGTGCGCCATCACGTTGTGTCCGCACGGCGTCAGCGCGCCGTCGTCGGTCATGAGGATTTTGCCTGCGTTCGTTGACGAAAAAGCCGGGCGCAACGGCGTTGACGCGCACGCCGGCGAGAGCGAGATAGGCAGCCAGCCACGGGGTGAAATTGACCACACCGGCCTTGGCCATGCCGTAGGCGGGCATTCGCGAGAGCGGCCGGTAGCTGTTCATCGAGGCGAAATTGACAATGGCGCCGCAACCTTGTCGGGCCATTTCGCGTCCAAACACCTGGCACGGAATGACCGTGCCCATGGTGTTGACGCGGATCACATCGAGATAACGGTCGGGATCGAGGCTGAAAAATCCACGCGCCGTCCCGTCCAGTTCATCGGGAAAAAACTCGCTGAGCGTTGTCGTGTCTTCCGTCTGGTTACCACCGGCGGCGTTGATGAGAAACGCGACGGAGCCGAGCGTCCGAGCCACTTCCGCGCGCGCGCCCGCATCGGTCACATCCACACAGAATGAGCGGCCAACACCGACGGCATCGAGTTTTGCCTGACTACGACCAAGCAATGCGACGCGGGCGCCCTGGCGGGCCAATTCCCAGGCAACGGCCGACCCGAGCAGGCCGCCGGCGCCGGTGATGACGGCGAGTTTGTCCTGGAAAAAGTTAGTCATGGCTCAAAATCCATTGTCGGGCGTTTTCATAACAAAGGGCGCGGACGAGTCCTCCGAGGTTCGGCGGCAGTTCACCGGCTTCGACTTTTTCGCCGAGCCAGTCGCACAGGACCCGTCGGAAATATTCGTGGCGGACCATCGAGAGCAGACAGCGCGAGTCAGTGGTCATGCCGATAAAGGTGGCCAGCAGGCCGTAGTTGGCGAGCGTGTCGAGGTGGTGGCGGATGCCGAGCGCGTGATCGTTGTACCACCAAGCGGGGCCGAACTGGAGTTTGCCGGGGAAGGAGCCGGTCAACGTGGCAATGGCGGCGTAGTCCGATGGATTGAGCGGGTAAAGAATCATGCGCGGCAGGCAGCCGTCCTGTTCCAAGTCGTCGAGAAACCGACAGAGACCGGGAATATCACAACGATTGCCGATGGTCGCATACCCGCCGGCCGGCCCAGCCAGTTTTCGCAGGCGGGTACTCGTTTCGCGTTGGGCGCCAAAATGCAACTGCATAATCCAGCCGCGCCGGGCATATTCGCAAGCCAGCGACCGCAGCGATGAAAAGTCGTCCGTGCCGTGGTCGGCCAGCCGACAACCGAGTTGCTGAAACTCGTCCAGACGCGCGGTGTCCAATGTTTCCGCATCACGCACCGACGGCAGAATCCGTGTCGGAAACCCTTTCAATCGCGTGTAGGCGTCGAGATCACCGGTGAGCCGCTCGGAGATGCAGAGACATTCGACGTTGGCGATCAATTGACGGGCCGTGTAGCCGCGCTCACGGCAGGCGTCCCAAACCCGGTCGGCGTTGTCCGGGGAAAGCGGTTCGGTGATGTCGAAGTAACGTTTCAGTTCCAGTGCGGTCCAATGGTAGAGCGGGTTGCCGATTGTTTGCGGCACAGTGGCGGCCCAAGCATCGAATTTTTCGCGGTCAGTGGCGTTACCCGTAATGAAGCGTTCGGGCACGCCGGCCAGACGCATGGCGCGGTGTTTGTACGGATCAGGAGCGATCCAGAGTTGCGTGATGTTTTCAAAGAGACGGTCCTCGACAAGGTCGCGGGCGTCGAGATGATTGTGGTAATCAATGATTGGCAACGACTCGGCGTGCTCGTGGTACAGCCGACGGGCGGTTTTGGTTCGCAAGAGAAAATCGTTCATAAGCGAGGCAACTCCATCCTTTCGACGCGGCCGACCAGCGTAAACAAACCGAAACACGCCACCACGGCGAGCAACCCGACCGCCCCAAACACGGGCACGTAACCGGTCCTGTCCACAAACTGCCCGACCAGATAGGTGAAGATGGCGCCGCCGAGACGAGCCGCTTCTGCCAGCGGCCACAAGCCTCGAATGGTGTAAAAGTGATAACCGCCGGCACCTTCAAACCACATCCCGTCGTCACGGACGCCTTGTTGGATTTGTTGGCGGAATCCCCGCTTTGGATCGTCAATCGCCATCTGAATCAAGCGTTCATTGCCCAGCAGGCATTCCACCGATCCGATGGCGGAGTTGAGCCAGCAACGGATGTTGTGGATGCCGCGCGTGCTGGAAAGGATCACCACGTTGAGTGTCGGACGAAACAGTTTTTCCTCTACTGCGCGGCGTTGATCGGCGGGGAGCACATCCCAAATGAGATCGGTGCCTTGTGCCATGGGAATCAGCCACGACGCCTCGCTGAGCGATTGCGATGCGACGCGCCCGCCGTGTTGCGGGCAAACGTAGTTGTGGCTCCAGTTGCCGCCGCGCGGTGGAAGTTCCACCGGTTGCGAGAGACTCTTGTCCACAACCTTCTTGCAGGCAGCCCACGTTTCCTTCCACGGTTGCTGTGCGATGCGCTGTTGCAGCGCCTGAATATCCTGCTGATCCAAAAGCAATCGCGGATGCGCCGGCAATGGCGCCGCGATAGCGGCTGCCGACATCATCGTCAAAAAAACACAGAGGAATTTCATTTGTGGCTCACACTCCTGACGATGCCAGAAAACCGCCGTCCACCGGCACTGTGATGCCCGTGACGAACCTCGCCTGTTCGTCATTCAACAGCCAGAGCACGGCTCCAACCAGATCGGGTGGCTCGCCGAACCGTTTCATCGGCGTGTGCGCCATGACGGTTTGCCCGCGCGCTGTCAGGCCACCGTCCTCGGTCATCAGGATTTTCCGGCTGCGTTCGTTGGCAAAAAAGCCGGGCGCGACAGCGTTGACCCGAATCCCGGCGGGGGCGAGATACACGGCCAGCCATTGCGTGAGATTGACGACGCCGGCTTTCGCCAGTGAATAGGCGAGATTTTTCGTAAGGGGACGGAAGCTGTTCATCGAAGCAAAATTTACAATCGCGCCACGACCCTGACGTGCCATGTCGCGACCGAACACCTGAGACGGGATGATTGTTCCCATGGTGTTGACCGTGATGACATCCAATAGACGCGCGGGATGGAGTTGAAAAAAACCGCGCAAACCATCCGGCACCTTCTCCGCAATCTCCGACGGGCTAAATTCCGTCGTGGTCGTCACGGCGTCATTGCGATTGCCGCCCGCACCGTTCACCAATATCGCGCACGGCCCCAGTTCTTCCGCAACACGCTGCCGCGCGGCCTCGACCGCCGCCGCATCGGTCACATCCACGCTCAAGGGCAACGCTCTGCCACCAGCGTTGCGAATCTCGCCGGCGACCCGTTCCAGCTTTTCCATCGTGCGCCCAAGCAGGGCAACCTTCGCGCCCTGCCGCGCCAGCGCGATGGCCACAGCGGAACAGAGCGTTCCGCCCGCGCCGGTTACAACGGCCACTTTATTCGCAAAAAAACTGTTGTTCATTGGTTCACCTTTCTGTTTTGAGTCGCCCCACACAAAACACCAGCGTCACACAGGCCAGCAGCGGAAGAATCCCGATGATCCCAAACACCGGCGCATAGCCGGCTTTGTCCACAAGCAAACCTGCTGCATACGTGAATGCCGCGCCGCCCAAGCTCGATCCCGTTCCGGTCAAGCCAACCGCCGTTGCTAATGTGCGCGCCGGGAAAATGTCCGCGTGCAACGCGTAGATATTGGCACTCCACATGCCGAACCCAAATGTCGCCACACAAACCCACGTGATGGCAATGATGGGCGTTGGCGCGCCAACCACCATCAACCCGGCGCTCATCATCAGGCCGCCACACACCATCACGCTTTTGCGCGCGACCGCCGATCCGAAGCCGCGCCGTAATAACCAGTCAGACATCACGCCACCGAACACTTTGCCGAAATCCACCGTCAGATACGGAATCCACCCGTAAATGCCAATGTCCTTCAGCGAGAATCCGCGCGCTTTACCCAAATAATCCGGCAACCAAAAAACGTAAAACCACCATACGGGCGTCGCCAGTAATCGCGTCACCAACATCCCCCAAACGGTTCGCGCGCCGATGATCTCGCGCAAGGCAGAGCCGAATGCGGCGCTCTGTTTCGGCGCCGCGCCCACTTCGGCCAACACCGTTTTCCGGTCGTCCTCCGAGAGCCAGGGATGTTGCTCCGGTTCCCGGTACACTTTCAACCAAACCAGCCACCACACAAAACCGATCAGGGCCGTTCCCACAAACGCAATCCGCCAGCCAAAATACGACGCCAAAAACGCGACCAACGGCGGCGCCAGCACGGCGCCGAGCGCTGCACCGCTGTCAAACACCGCCATGGCTGTCCCACGTCGTTGCGGCGGAAACCAGCGCGCGACCGCTTTCGTTCCCGCCGGCCAGTTGCCAGCCTCACTCAACGCCAGCAAACACCGAAACACACCAAGACTCACCGCGCCCCGCACGAGCGCGTGTGCCAATGCGGAGAGCGACCAACTGACAACGAAAATACTGAAACTGCGGCGCACGCCAATTTTGTCAATGACAATGCCGGCGCCGAGTTGGGCAACGGTGTAAGCCAGCATGAACACCATTGTGATGACACCGTAATCGGTGCTCGTCAGCCCTAGGTCAGCGCGAAGCTTCGGAAACAACACCGATAGTGCCTGGCGGTCCAAATAGTTGATTGCCGTGGATGAAAATAACAGCGCCAACAACAACCACCGCAATCGTTCCCGCGTCATGCCCCACCCCCTTTCCGCTCAACCCGATACGCCTCAGCCAGAAGCGTGACCGGATGCGCGACGCGGAACGTCCCGGCAACGGATTCCAGTTGCACCGAACATCCGGGGTTGGCGCTGGCGACCACAGCGGCTTGCGTGGCCGTAATGCGATCTTGTTTTCGCGCCAACAACTTCTGCGCCATCTCCGGCTGGGTGATGTTGTAAATGCCGGCGCTGCCACAGCACCAGTTCGATTCCGGCAGCTCAACCAGTTCAAGGTTGGGAATCACTTTCAACACCTCGCGCGGTTGCCAGGCCACCCGTTGCCCATGACACAGATGACACGACTCATGATAGGTGACCCGCCGCGCTGGAAGCGTCGCTTGCGGCTTGCGAACGCCGATTTCCACCAACCACTCGTGAATATCTTTGACCTTCGCCGACCATTGTCGGGCGCGGGCAGCGTAGCGGGGATCGTCCGCCAACAGTTCACCATAGTTTTTCAAGTGCGAGCCGCAACCGCCCGCGTTGGTGATGATCGCATCGAGGGAATCCAGATCAAAGGCGTCCATGTTGCGTCGTGCCAGTTCGCGGGCACGTTCCAATTCGCCATTGTGGGCGTGCAAGGAGCCGCAACAGTACTGCAAACGAGGCGTAACCACCTCGCAACCGTTGGCCAGCAACACATCGGCCGTGTCGCGGTTCACCTGGGGGTAAATCAGGTCCTGCACACAACCGGTCAACAGCCCAACCCGGTATTTTCGCACGGGCAGTGTCTCGACCTCGCGGATGAGCGCGTCAGAGAAATGCCGCTGGATGCGCGGCAACAGCGGTTCGAGTTCGCGGAGCCGACGCGGCAGCAGTCTCGTCAGTTTCCATTGCCGCACCAGCCGCTCCAGGCCGGAGGCTTGATACAGATACAACAGGCGGCCCAGCGCACGCAACGCGCGCGGATGACAAAAGACGAAACCGACAACAACGCCGCGCACGAGGTCGCGGAGCGGATTGGCCAAGACCCTCATTTCTTCGATGTCGGCGCGGGCGGCTTCAAAGAGTTTGGCGTAGTTCACGCCTGCCGGGCAGGCGGTCTGGCAGGCCAGACAACCGAGGCAAAAATAAAGTTCCTCGCCAAAAGCGCGTGTCAGCGGCAATTCGTCCATCGCAATGGCGCGCATCAGGGCAATTCGCCCGCGCGGACTGTGCCGTTCCAGCTTCGTCTCGGCATAGGTCGGACAGGTCGGCAGGCACAATCCGCAATGGATGCACTGCAACAAAATCGAGTAATCCATCCGCTTCAAGTGCATCCGTCGAAGACCTTTCCCGGATTCAAAATGTTGTGCGGATCGAGTGTTCGTTTGATCTGCCGCATCAACGCCACACTGCCGTCGCCGACCGCCTTCGGTAAAAACCGTTTTTTGGCCAACCCGACGCCGTGTTCGCCGGTGATCGTGCCGCCACGCGCCACGGCAAACTCGAAAATCTCCCGCATCGCCTCCTCGACACGACGCATTTCGTCGGCATTGCGTTCATCCGTCAGAAACGTCGGATGCAGATTGCCGTCGCCCATGTGACCGAAGAGGCCGACGCGAAGGTGATAACGGCGCGCAGCCTCCTGGATGAAGTTGACCATCGTCGCCAGTTCGCTGCGCGGCACGGTGGCGTCTTCGAGGATCGTGGTGGGTGACACGCGCGCCAGGGCGGAAAAGGCTGCGCGCCGCGCGGTGGCGAGTCGTTCCGCCTCGGCGGCGGTCCGTGCCACCTGCACGGAGGTCGCGCCATGCTCGCGGGCGATGGTTTCCATCGCGCGCGCCTCGTCTTCGACAACGGCAGGATGACCGTCGGTCTCCATCAGCAAGATGGCTTCGGCATCCAGCGGCAGACCGATGTGCGCAAACTCCTCCACGCAACGAATGGTCGTGTTGTCGAGAAACTCCAGCGTGCACGGAATGATTTTCGCTGCCACAATGGCGGAAACGGTTTCGGCCGCGGCATCCATACGCGGGAAGGTGGCCAGCAGGGTCTTTTTCGCCGGCGGTTTCGGCACGAGCTTCAACAGCACTTTCGTGACGATGCCCAGGGTCCCTTCCGAGCCGATGAACAGATCGCGGAGCGAGTAGCCGGCGACATCCTTGACGCATTTGCCGCCGAGCCAGACGATCTGGCCGTTGGCCAGCGCCACTTCCATGCCGATCACGTAGTCACGGGTGATGCCATATTTGAGGCCGCGCAGGCCGCCGGCGTTTTCCGCCACGTTGCCGCCGATGGTGGAAATTTTCATCGAACCGGGATCGGGCGGATACAAAAGCCCAGCCGCCTCCGCGCGCTCAGCAATGGTCTGCGTCGTCACGCCCGCCTCGACGAGCATGGTGAGGTTCCGCTCGTCCAGTTCGAGCACCTTGTCCATTTTCGCCAGGCACAACACGATCGCCCCCGGCACGGGCACGCTGCCGCCGCTCAGCCCGGTCCCCGAGCCGCGCGGCACAATCGGCGTGTTGTGTTCGACAGCCAGTTGAACGATCTCGGCAATCTCGGCGCTGGTGTGTGGCAACACCACACAGGCCGGAAGCTGGCGCAGCGCGGCGGTGCCGTCGTGCGCATAGACAATGAGGTCTTCGCGCTGGCACAACACGCGATCGGCGCCGAGCCGTGTCACAAGTTTTTCCGTGAGAGCGTTCATGGGCGTCTCGGTTTGCCGTCGGCGGGATGTGTTTTTAGCGCGTGAAAGGAATTTCGAGGACCCAGTGGTTGGGAGCGTTTTTCTTTAGGTGCAACGAGCGTTTGATGGAGACACCGTTTTGGGTAACGGTGACCTCGTAGGCGCCGTGGAAACCGCGAAATTGGGCATGGCCCTGGGCGTCGGTCTGGAGACTGACGCGGGTTTTCCAGTCGGTGTTGATGAGTTGATCGAGCGCTTTATAGGCGAGTTTGGGATTGAGTTCGGCATCGAGGAGGCCGCCCATGGCCTCGTTCTCGCCCTTGACGGCAGTGCCGTCGCCGAGGTTCCACCAGGTGATTCCCGCCATGCGGGGGACGGAAAACCAGAGGCGATAATGGTCGCGCACCACTTCCGCCTGCAACGGCTCGCCGCCGTCTCCCGCCGAGGGGATGGTGATTTCGGTGATGTAGAGCGGCAGGTTGAACTCGCCGAATTTCTCGTACACGTTGAGGAGTTCGGACGGGTTGTAGCGGGGGCTTTTCAGGAAAGCGTCGAGCGCCGCGCGTCGGAAGTAATGGTACTGAAAACCGATTCCGCGGATTTCCGCGCCGCCGGCCAACAGCGTTTTGATCTGGTCGAAATACTTGTCGGATGCCGGTGGGAAGTTGTAGCTGGTGACCTCGTTGATCATCAGAATCGTTTCTTTCGGGAACAGCGGCGCGATCTCTTGGAAGGCCCAGGCGACATAGGCACGGTCGGGCGTAAAGAGCGGGTAGGTTTTGGGGCAGACGAGCGATTCGTTGACCGCGTCCCAGATACCGATTTTCCCGGCAAAACGATCGGCGATTTCCCGGAATCGTTTCCGGTAGAGCGCGCGCAATTCATCGGGGTCATTCGGCAGCCATTTCGGGTTGTATGCGTGCCACTGCAACGGATGCCCTTTCAATGTGATCCCGTTACGTGCCGCCCACGGCAGAAAACGGCCTGGCGGTGGGCGGCGCCAGAAGTCGCTGGCCGGGTCTTCGTATCGCAATTCGCCCCTGTTCGGCTCGGTGCCCTCCCAGTAAAACGGCACGGTGGCAAAGTTGAACAGCTTCAGAAACGCCTCTTCGTAGCGTCGTTCCATCCCTTCGGGCTTGAGCTGGCCCAGCACAAAAGCATTGCAGCCGAACAGAAACTCGTGACCTGTCTGCCGCGCTTCGATGCTGGCTCCCTGAATCGGGCGGCCGGCGGTGTCGGTGACGACAATGGTCGCGTCGCTTTTGCGGTATTTTTCGATGTTTTGTTCGATGCGGGCGTTGAGCGCCGGGTCACGCCACAGTTTCTGGTACGATTCCGGCGTGGCAGCCTGCGTCGTGGCCACCAATAGGATCAACAATAACTTCGTCATCAGTATGCGTGTCATGGATTCGGCTCCTTGTTGTTAGTTTTTTTTGGCAACGAAATAACCAAAGGCATCCAATTCCAGCATCCCGTTCGTTTCCCGAACCTTGTCCGAGAGCAGGACGGTGTGTGATTCCGCGCCGGCGATCTTCACCCTGAGCGGTCGCTCCGACAGGTTGATCACAGTGAGAATGTCGCCGCGGCGAAATGCCAAAACCGCTTCCGGCTGGTCCGTGTCCAGCCAGACAACCTCGCTGCGGGTCAGCGCCGGTTCCTCGCGTCGCAAGCGGCACAGTTTCTGGCAGAACGTAAACCGCGCTTTGCCGGCGGGGGTGTCGCCGTTGGCCCAGTCAATCGGACATCGGCCGTAAATGCTGTGACGGGCGGTGTCGGCCACCTCCTGGCCGTTGTAGAGGAATGGAACGCCGTCGAGCGTGAACAACGCGACCAGTACGGCCTGCACTTTGGCTGCGCCCCAACGTTTTTCCAGGCGGTTCTGGCCGTCATCGTTGGCAACATCGTGGTTGTCAATGAAACGGGCGAATTTGGCGCCGCCGCGCGGGCGCTCGTTGCGCATTGTTTCCCATTGTTTTCGGATGGCAGCGGCGTTATCCCACGTTTTGAAGCAGGGCGCCCAGCCGTAATCCAGGTCGAACGCCTTCAGTTGATCGGCTTTGCGAATACCCTCGGCCAGCATCCCGATATCGGGGCGAATTTTCTCCAGTCGCTCGCGCGCGGTCTCCCAGAAATCCAGCGGAATGCCGTCGGCGACGTCGCAACGGAACCCGTCCACGTCGAAGTCGCGCACCCAATACTCCATGTTTTTCCAGAGATACTCGCGCAGTTGGGGATTGGCGAAGTTCAGCCCTGGAAAATTCCACGCCTTGAGTATCATGCGACCGTTTTTGTCGCGCTGCACAAAGTCGGGATGCTGCGAAAGAAACACGGCATTGGGTCCGCAATGCAAAAAAACCATGTCCAGCATCACCCGCAACCGGAGCGCGTGGGCGGCGGCCACAAAATCTTTCAAGTCTTGATCCGTTCCGTATTCGGGATCCACGTGATAGTAGTCTTTGATCCGGTACGGGTTGCGAGGGTTGTTCATTCCCGATTTTTTCTGGCGCGGACTCCAGCCCGTCGGGTCCGGGTCGTCGTCGGCAACAAACACCGGGCAGAGATAGAGGATTGTGACGCCCAGTTCCGCCAGTTTTGGCAGGCGGGCTTCTGCCGCTTTCAAGGTGCCTTCTGGGGTAAAAGCTCGCGGCTGGATTTGATAGATGATCCCGCGTGTCAACCACTCCGGCGACGGACGGGCGGGAAGCGAGGCGATGTCCTGGGCTGCCAGCGCGATCGTGCCGCTGAAGAGGATGAGCAGGAGTTGTTTCATTGCTAGAAGTAACCCCCTTTTTCGGTGATCTGGTGGATGGTTTGTCCTTCGGCGACCCAGCCGAAGATTTTCTTTTCGTTGGCGCGGATTTCCTCGGCACGAATCAGCACGTCGTAGGCAATGTCGCGCGGCACGCAGACCACGCCGTCGCAGTCGGCAAAGATCACGTCGCCGGGTTTGATGAGCACGTCGCCGATTTTGATCGGAATCTGGTAGTGCGTGATAAGACAGCGTCCCAGCGAGCCGTTGGGAATGCGGTATTTGTAGTAAACCGGGAACGGTTTCTCCAAAATTTGTTTCGTGTCGCGGATGCCGCCGTCAATGCAGGCCGCCTTGACGCCCTTGCCGTACGCCGTCGCCGTCATCACGCCGCCCCAGAGTGTTGCCTTCTCGTCGTGGGACGTGTCCCACACGACAAACGCGTCCTCGTGCATCTCGTCAAGCATCTGCGCGCGAAAGGTCATTTCGCCGGTGATTTTCACGTTTGGCGCGCTTTTGACCGTGAACGCGATCCCGGCCACGACATCGCTGTCGCGCAGCGGACGCAAATACCCCGGCAACGCCTGGTCCAGCAGGCAAAACTCGCGCAGCACATCGCTGATCGCGCCCGTGTAAAGCTGTTCGTAGCGTTGAAGCAGTTCCTTGACGGGAACCGGGAACGGTTTCGTGGAGACGCTTTCACGTTGGGCAATCAGTTTCTCCAGCTTCATCATCTTGGCTTCTTTTTGCAGCGGGTTCTCGTTGCTCATGAATCTCCTTTTATTCGACGACGATGATCTCGTGGATGGCGACTTGTGGGACGGTGAGTTGGATCTGGCCGTTGCGATAGTCGAAGGGCAACGACCGCCCGCCGGGTTCCAGGGTGACTTTCGCGGGTTTTTCCGGGTGGCGAATGCGGACGGTCAACGGGCCGACGGGCGGGATGGTCTCGATAATGGATTGGGTGCGGTGCGGCCCGGAGGTGTTGACGAGGTTGACAAGCAACTTGCCGTGGTTGCGGGCAACGCACACATCCACGCCGTGCGAGCCGCCGACTTCCACCAGGGGTTCGGGGAACAGGCGACGGACATGCTCGATCAACTGCGCAGGGTCACATCGGGCGATTTTTCCGCGACCTTCCACGGCAGGAAACAACCCGGCCGACTTTCCGATGAGCAGGAGGTTGCCGCCGGATTTCACGTAGGCGACGATTTCGTCTTTGAACTTCGGTTCGAGGTATTCCCATTCGGGGATGACCAGGAGCGGGTACTGCGACATCCGTCCAGTGAGGTGATGCTCGCCGAGAACTTCAACGGAGTACTGGTTTTCGAGCAATGTCTGGAGCGCGGCGGTCAGGTTGCCGTAGTTGCGCGGGAACAGGCCGTTGAGCTTGCGGTAGTGCGCGGCGGTGGAAAATAGCAACGCCACCTGCGGCACGGCCTCGGCACGGTGACAAAGGGCCTGTCGGGCGCGGCAAAATTTCGCCACCTCGGCCATGACAGGCATCTGTTCGTCGTAGATGGACCCGTCGCGTTTCTGTTTGAAATAGGCCTGAAACCCGCCGCCCAGAGCGATGACGACGGCGGCTTCGCGCTGCAACTGGACGGCGCTTTTCTGTCGGCGGTCCGGTTTGGTGGAGAAACTCCACGCCATCAGGTCCCACGGTTTGCCCTGCCGGGCCAGGTAGCGGGCGGAGACGCGCGCGGAGTTGACGCTGTCCTGCGGTGAGTAATCGCCCGATAGAAAATCCACCGGCGCGCTGACTGGCTCGGCCATGTGATCGGTAAAGGCCCAGTTGCTGCACAACTGGAAATCCGGGTTTGTCTTTTTCACCTCGCTGATGTAGTGGCGCAAATAGTTCCGAAACGCCTCGCGGTGGAATTCCAGAAACTCAAACCAGTGCGGCTCGCCCGGCTTGCGCGGCACGGTCTGGATACCGGTGGCGTCACGAAACGCCTTCACCGCCGCTTCGCCGTAGTCCGGCACCGCCGCCCAGCATTCGCCGTCCACCCAGGCGCCGTCCACGCCGTAATCGCCGGCCAGTTCGCGCAGTTGCGGGATGAGGAGTTTCTCGGCGTAAGGGCCCCAGAACGAGGTGGCCTTGGCGCTCGGTTGGCCGTCGGCGCCGACCGCAGCCCAGTCGGGATGATCCTTGACGGCTTTGGAGTCCCACACGCCGGAGTAGTGCATGTAGAGCGCGACGCCGTGGCGGGCGGTCACGTCGCGCCAGAGGCGAAGCGGGTCGCCCACGATACCGGGCGCCTGGTGGCCGACCTTGGTGGGATAACTGGAGTAGCCGGGATGACCTTTGCAGTCTATCTGGATGTAGTCGGGCTGAACGAGGCGAATGATGTTTTCGATCATTTGCGGCGTGGTGCGCGCTCCGATGTTGGTGCCATCGGTGTTGGCGTGGAAATCAAAGTGGATGCCGAGAAAGCTGTCGGCGCGTTTGAGCCGTGTCGGCGCCGGTGTTTTTGGTTGGGTAACGCAGCCGACCAGGGCGACGGCGGCAAGCAACAATGTGATCGCCATTTTCATGGCAAACGCAATCCTCCATCCACGGGCAGGTCGGCGCCGGTGATGTATCGGCCCGCCTCGGAGCAGAGCAGCAGCGCCGCGCCGACGCAGTCCTCGGATTCGCCGAAGAACCGCAACGGAACGGCGTTGCGGACACGTTCCGCGTAGGTTTCGTCAGCCAACACGGTGGCGTTGCGATCGGTGAGGATCACGCCGGGAGCGAGGTTGTTGACGGTGATGCCGTCGGGGCCAAGTTGTCGCGCAAGGTTGCGGACGAGGTTTTCCTGGGCCGATTTGCTGGCGGCATACACCACCATGTCCGGGTGGGGCCGATATTGTTGAACGCTGCCAATGGTCAGGATACGACCCCATTTTTTCGCGCGCATTCCCGGCGCCGCCGCCTGAATCAGGCGGAGGGTGGCGTGGAAGTTGACCTGCATCTGTTGTTGCATGTCGGCCGACGTCACTTCCGCCCACGGTTTGCGAATCTGGACCGAGGCGTTGGCCACCAGGATGTCGAGCGCTCCGAGCGCGTCGAGGGTCTCGGCCACTAGTCGCGCCGGGGTTTGTGGGTCGCTCAGGTCGCCGGTCAGCGCGATGCTGCGCGGCGAGAAAGCGCGCACGTCGGCAAGCGTCTCGTCGAGACGACGGGACGATTGGGTGCCGTGAACGGCCACCGTGGCGCCGCATTCGGCCAGGCCGAGCGCAATGGCTCGGCCGATACCGCGCGAGGAACCGGTCACCAGCGCCTGTTTGCCGTGCAATTGGAATCGTTCAAGTGATTTCATGGCATGTCCTTTCGGCGGGTGGGATCACGGTTGAGTGCCGGTGGCGGAGTGGATGAACTCCAGAATGGCCAGGCGGGCGGAGTCGTTGTCGTCGGCGATCCTGTGGCCGACGCTGCCGTGATCGCGGTTGGCAATCATTCGGCCAGTGACGCGCGTGTGGCCGATTCCTTTCAGGAGCGCCACGAGATAGGCGTTTTCCTCGGCCCGCGCCGGCATGTCGTTTTCGGCCCATAATACCAGCATGGGCGGCGCGTTTTTTCGGGTGTGATAGACCGGTGCCGCTTCATCCGCGATAACGGTAAATCGGCTGCGGATGCCGCGTTCGGCGCGCACGGTATAATGGGTCATCGTTTGGCCGCTGACCGGGATCAACCCCGCCACGGCCGAGGACGGCACGCCGGCGTCTTTCAGGTAATGCGCGTCCAGTCCCAGCATCAACGTCAGGTAACCGCCCGCCGAATGGCCACCGATGAACAAGCGCGTCGGATCGCCGCCATGTTGGGCAATGTGGGCATGGGTCCAGGCGACCGCGGCCGCCGCGTCCTCGATGTAGGCCGGGTAGGTGGCTTTCGGGCTGAGCCGGTAATTGGGCACAACCACTCCGAGGCCGCCCCGCGCGAGGCTTTGGGCAATCGCTCTTGTTTCCTTGTCATTCTTGCTGCCCGCCGTCAATCCGCCGCCATGAAACCACACCAGCGTGGCGAATCCCGTCCGGTTTGTCGGCAGATACAGGTCGAGCACGCAACGTTCCGTTTCGTAATCGTTCTGTGGCGCGCGGGTTTTGTAGGCGATGTTCGAGAGCGTGACGGCATGAGTGCACGCCGACACCAACAATAATAAAATGGCAGAGAAAACGATTCGAATCATCATGTTCCTCCCACAACGGGATACCATCCGGGACGGCGCGGGTCCTGATGGAAACGCGCGTAGTAATCGCCCTTTTCCTCGAAGTATTTCTCGTAGCGACGCATTTTCTCCTCATCGAGTTTGACTCCCAAACCGGGACCGGTGGGCACGGCGATGCTGCCGTCCACATATTTCATCGGCCCGCCCTCGATGATGTCGTCGGTGAGATAATGATAATGGGCGTCGCCGGCGACGTGCATTTCGGGAAGGGTGGCGGCCGTGTGCAACATCGCGGCCAGTTCGACGCCAAACTCCGCGCCGCTGTGCATGGCAACGCCGAGGTTGAACGTGCGACAGACGGCGACCAGGTCCTTCACTCCGCGCGGTCCTTCCCAGTAATGAAGGTCGGTCAGCACAATGTCCACCGCCCCCATTCGAATTGCCGGGCCGAGGTCGTCGAACTTGTTCGGGTACATGTTCGTGGCGATGGGAATGCGAACGGCGCGGCGGACGGCGGCATTGCCTTCGAGGCCCCAGGCTGGATCCTCAAAGTATTCCAGGTCGAGCGGCTCCAGTCGTCGCCCGATGCGGGTGGCGGTGGCGACGGACCAGGTGCCGTTGGGGTCAATCCGCAATCCGAACGACGGTCCCAGTCGTTCCCGGCAAAGCTCCAACACGCGCGCCTCCTCCGGTGGTGGCATGACGCCGGCTTTCAGTTTCATCGCCTTCACGCCGAGTGTTTCATGCAATTCCTCGCACAAATCAGCCAGGTCTTCGGCGCTCTTGTCATCGCCGCCCTGCGGACGATCGTAACGCCAGAACAGATAGGCAATCATCGGAATCGCGTCACGAACCCGTCCACCCAGCAGGTCCGACATCGGGCGGCCGAGCGCTTTGCCCTGGATGTCGAGGCAGGCCATCTCAATGGCGGCATACAGACGAGCGTTGGAAAGATAATAGATACTGCGGAGCGTTTTGAGTTTGATCACTTCCAGTTGGAACGGGTCCAGGCCGAGGATGCGGGGTTTGAGTTTTTGAAGCGCGCCCCGCTGGTCGCCGCCGCCGACCTCGCCAAGGCCGACAATACCCTCGTCGGTGACCAGTTCGAGAATGGTGCGCAGAAAATAGCCCGGATGCACGCCCGTGTTGTGGCGGAGCTGGGCGTTGAGCGGAATCGCCACGGTACGGGTTTTCATGTCAACAATCTTCATGGCAAAGCCTCCTGAGATGAATCGGATGTTTGATGGACATAATCGCGCGACAAAAAGAACCGCACGGCAACCAACAGACACGCGGCTCCCAACAAATAAAACCACGCCAGCGAAGACAACGCCGTCGCCAACCCAACCCGCGCCTTCATCCAGCCCAACATGGCCGGTGCCAGCGATCCCACAATGAACGCAAACGAGAGCATCAACCCGGTGGCCGAGGCACGCAAGCGCGGCGCAACCACATCAAATAACGACGCAAACAGGTTCGAGTCGTACACTCCCCGGAAAAGACCAAAAAAACCGAGCGCAACGTAGCACGCCGTCACCGTGGTGGCTTGTCCCAACCCGTAAATGAACGGCGCCCCCAACAGCAGTCCGACGAAATTCGTCTCCATCCGCACCGATGGTCTCACGAGGGCAAACCGATCCGCAATTTTGCCGCCGACCAATACCCCCACAAATGCAAACAAATGATGGTACACCATCGAATGGAAACCCGCCTGGGCAAGCGACAACCGAAATCGCTCATGCAGAAATGTCGGCGCCCATGTGAGAAAACCGACATTCACATATACCATTGCCCCAAACGCCAGGCTCAACAACCAGACCGAAGGACGACGAGCAAGATACGACAACGTTTCCATCAGGGGAACCCGCGCGCGCTCCGCTGCCGCGTCCCGCTGCGGCGTGTTCCGCAACCGCACGGTTACCACCGCCGCCCACACCAGACCCACGCTGCCAAAAACGAAAAACGCGTTGCGCCACCCGTACCGTTGCCCCACATAACCGGCCACCAGCCCGCTGAGCGTGATGCCGACGTAAAGCGCGGTCTGCAAAATCCCCAACGCCAGGGCGCGGGTCCGCTCGTGAAACTGCGCCAGCAACGATGTCGCCGAAGGATAAAAAAACGCCTCGCCTCCACCCGTCGTAACACTTCGAAACACAACGAGCATCACCAGCCCCGCGCTCCATCCCGACAACAACGTGCCGGCGCTGAACACCAGCAGGCTGGCAACAACAATCCATTTCCGCGGCAAAACATCCCCAACAAACCCCGCCACCGGCACCAGTACACCGTACACCAGCGTAAAGACCGAGCCGACCAGCCCGAGCTGGACATCGCTCAATCCGAGACCGGTTTTGATCAGGGGCAGAACAGCGTTGTAGATTTGTCTGTCTCCTTGATGCAGGAAAAACGCCACCCACAACAGCGCCAACATCTCCCATTTGTACCAAGCACCTTCCCTCTCGCAGAGGCGCGAAGTCGCCGGGTTCATGACGGACCCCCCTTCTGGGGTTTGCCCCGACGATTCAATTCCGCGGCTTTTCGAACCAACAATTGGCGCCACAACTGCAACTGCGCATCCGACCGACCGTGAAGCAATCCGGTCAGCGTGATCACGCCCTGCAACCGCCCCTCCCGATCCCACAACGGCGCCGACAAACCAAAGACATCGGGACGAAACCCGCCCAGATCCGCCGCGTAACCGTGTCGCCGCGCCTCCCGTACCCGACGCCAGACATCCTCCGGTTTCTGGTGTCGCCAGCACTCGGCCGGCGCCTCACGGAGAATCCGTTCCACCTCCGCATCGTCCAGCACGCTCAAAAACACGGCCCCGGACGAGCCGAACGCCAGATGAAACCGCGCCCCCGCCTGCACGGCCAGCGCCATCGGCTCAGCGGAATTCACCCGCAACAGGGTAACCGCCTCGTCGCCATCGCGCACCGACACCTTGCTGGTGATGCCCGTGGTCTGGGTCAGATCCTTCAACGTTTCGGCCACCTGCTGGCGCAGCAGTTCGTGCTGCTCCACGCGCTGGACAATCGGCAACAAACCCAGTCCCAACTCACAACGCCCGTCGTCGCGCAAATAAATCCAGTGCGCCTGGGCCAGGGTCTGGACAATGCGGTAGGTCGTGGCGGGAGCAATGCGCAGGGTGCGGGCAAGCGCGGGGACGGTCGGTTCGCAGGAGCGGTCTGCGACCGCGAGCAACACGCGGATGGCCTTCTGAAGGACCGGGATTTGATGGGCGGCGGTCTTGCTCATGTGAATTTCAATAGAGAAATTTCTATTTCAATAGAGAAAAACTGTCAAGACGTTTTTCTCCCCTCACCCCACCGCCCCGCGCTGAAACACCTGTTGCCGCAGGAAAAGGCTTGTGATAGGTAAAACACCCGCAGACCACATCGGCCCATGGAATCCGATTACAAAGTCAAACTGGAGGTATTCGAGGGACCGCTCGACCTGTTGCTCTACCTCATCAAAAAGGAAGAGGTGGACATCTACGACATTCCCATCGAACGAATCACCAACCAGTACATGGAATACCTCTCGCTGATGCAGTTGCTCAACCTGGAGGTGGCGGGCGAGTTCCTGGTCATGGCCGCCACGCTGATGTACATCAAAAGCCGGATGCTGCTGCCGGCAGACCAACAGGTAACCGATACCGAAGCCGAGGAGGGCGAGGACCCGCGCTGGGAACTGATCCGTCAACTCGTCGAATACAAAAAATTCAAGGAAGCCGCCCTCCAGCTCGGACGCCGCGAGGACGAACAGGCCAACCTCTTCCCCCGCCAGTCGCCGGAGACGGGCATCGAGGCGCCCAAAGAAGTGCCGCTGGCCGAGGTCAGCATCTTCGACCTGATCGCCGCGTTCAACGAGGTGCTCAAAAAAGCCAGCGCTCGCGAGGATTTCCGGGAAATCTACGAGGAACGCTTTACCGTTAGCGACAAAATCGAGGAAATCCTTTATAGTCTGCGCGATCGCTCCCAGATACTGTTTCGCGAGCTGTTTCAGGAAACGGCCACGCGTTCCGAGGTGGTGGTCACCTTTCTGGCGCTGCTGGAGTTGATCCGCCTGAAACGGTTGCGCGTGCAGCAGACGGAAGCGTTTGGTGAGATCCATGTGGTGAAAGTGACAACGTAGTTGTCACCCTGAGCGCCGCGAAGGATCTCGACGGGTCCGACAGAGATTCTCCGCGGCGCTCAGAATGACAAACAAGAACAGATTATGACACTGGAACTGAAAAAAATCGTCGAAGCGATGTTGTTTGCGGCGGAACGCCCTCTGACAACAAAAGAGATCCGCGCCATCTTCGCCGAGGCCACCGACGAGGAGCAGCCCGGCCTGACCGAGACGTTTCGCAACGTCCGCGAAGCCCAGATTGCCGGCGCGCTGGAGGAACTCAAGGTCGAGTACGACACCCAGCAGCACAGCTTCCAACTCGTGGAAATTGCAGGCGGCTGGCGGCTGGTCAGCCGCGCCCCGTACGCGCCGTGGCTGAAGAAACTGCTTGACGAGGTGCGCCCCCACCGGCTGTCCCAGCCGTCGTTGGAAACGCTGGCCATCATCGCGTTGCGCCAGCCGATTTCGCGCGCCGACATTGCTGCCATTCGCGGCGTGGAGGTGGACGGCGTAATCAAAACACTGCTGGAACGCGACCTGATCACCATTGTGGGCCGCAACGACAACATTCCGGGGCGACCCCTGTTGTACGGCACCACCCAGCGATTCCTCGAACATTTCGGTCTGCGCTCCCTGGACGACATGCCCAAGGCGGCGGAGTTGCGGCTGCAGGCGGCCGCGTTGCGCACGGCGGAACAAACAGCAGAACAAAAGGCGGCAACGGAGGCCGGTCATGAAGGACAAACTACTGCTCCTGCGGAAAAAAATTGACGCGATTGACGCAAAACTGGTCCGTCTCCTCAATGAGCGCACCCGGCACGTGCTGGAGATCGGAAAAATCAAACAACTTGCCGGCGAGGAAATCTACGCGCCGGAACGCGAGGAGGCCGTCCTGCAACGGGTCCTCGAAAAAAACAAAGGCCCCTTGCTGCAAGAATCGCTACGAGCCATTTACCGCGAAATCATGTCCAGCGCGCTGGCCCTGGAAAAACCGCTGGTGATCGCCTACCTCGGCCCCGAAGCCACCTACTCACACATGGCGTCGGTCAAAAAATTCGGCGCCAGCCTCCGCTACGAACCGCAACCCAACATTGCCGACGTGTTCACCGCGGTCGCCAAGGGTCGTGCCGACTACGGCGTGGTGCCCATTGAAAACTCCACCGAAGGCGCCGTCACCCACACCTACGACATGTTCATCCACAGCGACCTGAAAATCTGCGCCCAGGTGATGCTGCGCATTCGCCACAACCTCATGTCCGCCGGCCAGCGCAACCAGATCCGAACCCTGTATTCCATCCCCCAGGTCTTCGCCCAATGCCGGCAATGGCTTCAAACCAACATGCCACGGGTCGAGTTAATCGAGGTCTCCAGCAGTTCCCGCGCGGCGCAAATCGCCAAGGAAGACCCCTCGGCCGGCGCTCTCGCCAGCGAACTGGCGGCGGAAATCTACGGGCTGACCATCCATGACCGACACATTCAGGACTCCAGCGAGAACGTCACCCGGTTCCTGGTCATTGGCCGCAAATCGCCGCCGCGCACCGGCAACGATAAGACCTCGATCATGTTCAGCGTCCAGGATCGCGTCGGCGCGTTGCACGACTGCATTGCCTCGTTCAAAAAGTTCAAAATCAACATGACCAAAATCGAGTCCCGCCCCAACCGCCAGAAAGCATGGGAATACTACTTCTTTGTGGATTTCCTTGGCCACGCGGACGATCCCCGCGTGAAAAAAGCCCTGGCCGAGTTGGCCAAACACACCATGTTCGTCAAAATCCTCGGCAGCTACCCCAACACCAACGGCTGATGAACTTCACCTCTCTTGCCCGTCAGTTCCTCTGCGATGTGCCCGTGTACGAACCCGGACGCCCCATCGAGGAGGTGGCCCGCGCATACGGGCTAAACCCGCGTCGGATCGTCAAACTGGCTTCCAACGAAAACGCCCTCGGCCCTTCCCCCAAAGCCGTGGCCGCCATGCGCGCGGCGTTGAAGACCGCGCATCTGTATCCCGACGGCGGCGGCTATTACCTGCGACAAACCCTCGCCCGAAAACTGGGCGTCGAAATGGAAAACATCATCCTCGGCTGCGGCTCCAACGAGATCATCGAGTTTCTCTACCACACCTTCGTCGCTCCCGGCGACGAGGTCATCGCCGGCGACCGCGCATTTGTGATCTATTCGATCATGGCCAGAATGTTTCAGGCCAATTGCGTGACCGTGCCATTCCGCGACCAGCATACCCACGACCTTGATGCCATCCAGGAAGCCATCACCCGAAAAACAAAACTGATTTTCATCGCCAACCCGAACAACCCCAGCGGTACACGGGTCAGCAACGCGGCGTTGGAGCGGTTTGTGCGCCGTCTCCCCTCGCACGTCGTCTGCGCGCTCGACGAGGCGTATGTGGAGTTTCTCGACGATCCGCCGCCCTCCATCCAATGGGCGTTGCGACGCAATGTCGTCGTGTTACGGACCTTCTCAAAGATTGCCGGCCTGGCCGGGTTGCGCATCGGCTACGGAGTGGCGCAAAAAGAGTGCATCGGCCTGATGCAACGGGTGCGACAGCCGTTCAACATCAATGCTCTGGCGCTGGCCGGAGCGCAGGCGGCGGTTTCGGACACCGAACATATCCGACAAACGAAACGAATGACCCGCCAGGGACTGCGGTATCTGTACCGCGAGTTCGACCGGCTCGGCCTGGAATATGTGCCGAGCTGGGCCAACTTCGTGTTGGTGCGGGTCGGCGACGGGACGGCAGTGTTTGACGCGCTCCAACGGCGCGGCGTGATTGTGCGTCCCATGAACGGTTACCGTTTGCCCGAATGGATCCGTGTCACCGTCGGCTTGCCGGAGCAAAACCGCCGGTTTATCCGCGCTCTGGAAGAATGCGGCGCCTTGAGGTAGCATGAGCGGCGACATTCAACGGATCGAATTGTTTTCGTGAACACCGACACACAGATTTCAGCCCCTCCCAGGGATGTGGAGTTTCAAATCAAGCGCTGGCTACCGGTGCTTGGGGGCGTGATTTTGGCGGTAGCGGCTGGTTATTGGATTGGCAACAGCGACTGGACGCCGTTGAACCGCCTGAGCACGGTGGTGGTGGTTTGCATGGTGGCATTTGGCCTTCAGGAGCGGGGTTGGATACTGATTCCGTCGCTGTGGTTTGTCACGGGAAGCATTGCCGTGTTGCCGGTTCCGTTCGCCTACCGCGACCTCGGCATCTTGCTGGCGGCGGCGGCGTATGTGGCGCACCGTTGCATGGTAAAGACGCAGCCGGTGAAGTGGGGGCATCCGCTGGATTATCTCGTGGCGTTGAACGTGATGTGGGCGCTCGTGACGTGGTTGCGTCACCCGGTCGGGTTGCTGATTTTCCAATCCGAGATGGTCGGCGCCCGGATCTATTTCAACATTGTGCTAGCCACGATCGCCGCATGGATTCTGGTTCAGCAACCTCGCTCCTCGGCTCAAGTCAGGCGGTTGCCTTATTACTTGTTGATTGGTTCGTTGGTGCCGGGGGTGTTGAGTCTGATCATTTTCGCCCTGCCGTCGGCGGAACCGCTGTTGGTCATGCTTCACCGCGAGCAACTGGATATTCGAGAGATCTATCAGCAGGAGGTGGTGCGATTCCGGTCGCTGGCGCCGTTTGGTGTTGTGTTGATGCTCATCCTGTTGAGCCGTCACCGGCTGGGTGATCTGTGCAACCCGTTGCGGGGACGGTTCTGGCTGTTTTTGTTCAGCCTGCTCTGTCAATTGATTTCCGGGTATCGAATCGCGGCGGGGCGTATCATCGGCGATGTGGCCATGGCGGCCTGGTTCAAGGGCGGACTGCGCCAGTTGTTGGGCATAACGCTTGTGTTGAGTTTGGTTCTTGGCGCTGTCGTGGCCGGGCAGGGCCGGTTGTATTCGTTGCCGTTGCCGGTCCAACGCGCCTTGTCGTTTTTGCCGGGGAAATGGTCGCCGGTAGCGGTCGCGGATGTTGGTGAGGACGTTTTTGGCGGCGGCAGGGAAGGCCGATTCCGTTGGTGGAAGGACGTGGTCAAATACAACCTGATCGAGGACTGGTGGTTTGGCGACGGCATTGGCGTGCGTCTGTCCGAAATGGGCATCGTTTCCGAGATTGGCCGTTACAATTTCACCCACATCGCCGAATTTTATGGCATGTGGCACAATGGGCCGATCACCACCATCCGCAGTGTGGGATTGGTGGGGTTGGGGTTGCTGTTGACTCTCATGGGCGTCACCTGCCGATCAGCATGGCAGTGCCTGAAAAAAGCTCGCGGCACACCCTTTGAATGGCTGGCAATTTATCTGTTGATTGAAAGCGTCTGGCATCCGCTCTGTTTTGTGGTTTTGTTCGGGGATTACGGCACCGACATGCCGGAGCTTATTTTCCGAGCCGCCCTGGTGCGTCTCCTGGCGCGGATGATAAACGAAACAACCGCCGAGACTTCTGCGAAAACGGTTTGATGGACGCAATCTACATATCCCGCGACGATCCTCACGACATTGGTAGCTGGTCCGGGACAACCTACTGCATGGCGCGCGCCCTGGAGGCTGCCGGTTTCCGATTGAGCTATGTCGGGCCGCTTCGTCACCGTTTGCCGCTATGGTACAAGATCAAGGGACGGCTGGTTCGTATGCGCGGGTGGGATTACAACAGTTTGGGTGAACCGGCGGTCCTGAAAAGTTACGCCCGACAAGCAGAGCGACGGCTGCGCGGACTGCCCGGCCGGATTCTGTTGTCCTGCGGCAAACCGCACCTGGTGCATCTTCAAACCGATCTGCCCATCATTTTTTACGACGACGCCTCCGTCCCCGCCCTGCTCTCGCTCTACCCCCATCACACCAATCCTCATCCGCGCATCCGACAAAACCTGTTTGCCGCCGAACAACGCGTGCTGGAGAAATGTCTGTATGCTTGCTACTTTTCGGACTGGGCTGTGGAGGCCGCTTTGGCGGCGTATGGACAGCGGTTCGCTTCCAAAATCAAGGTGATCCCCATCGGCGCCAACATAGAAAATCTTCCCGACGAATCCGAATTGCCCCGGCTCCTTCAAGCCCGCCGCCGGGCTGACTGTCAGTTGTTATTTGTCGGTGTTGACTGGCATCGCAAAGGCGGGGCCATCGCCGTGGCGGTGGCGTCGGAATTGCAGGCGCGCGGCATTCCGGTTCGTCTGGACCTAGTGGGTTGTGTGCCGCCGGTGGTGGTGCCCGAATTTGTGCGGGTTCACGGTTTTGTCTCACAACGAACACCCGAAGGAAAAGCCCGGTTGGATCGCCTTTATCGTGAGAGCCATTTCTTCCTGTTACCGACCCAGGCGGAGGCGTATGGGGTGGTTTTTGTGGAAGCGTGCGCGTACGGTCTTCCGTCGCTTGGCTGTCGAGTGGGTGGCGTGTCGACCATCATTCGTGACGGTGTGAACGGCTGGTTGTTCCCGCCGGAGGCGCCTGCCAAACAGTATGCGGATCGTATTGAGCAACTCTGGCGGGCGCGCGACCTGTATGAATCCGTTTGCGCGGCGGCGTTTCGGGAAGCGCAAACCCGGCTGAGCTGGAAACGGTTCGGCCAAACGGTGTACAGCCTGGCCCGCAACGCAAATCTCATCTGAAACCTTCTCCTATGTCTCTGATAACACTGACCAAAAACCTCTCCATCGCGGCGGGATTGTTCCGTCCGGCGCTGCGGCTTTCCCGTTGCTTGCGCCCCTCGACCCGACAGACTCATTTGGATAACGTGCGTTTTTACCGTTCCCTGTTGCCGTCGGGTTGCCTGTGTTTTGATGTTGGCGCAAATCTCGGAAAGAAATCCGAGGCCATGCTGGAAGCCGGCTGTCGGGTCGTGGCTTTCGAGCCGAATCCGCTTGTGGTGCCCGAATTACGGGCGCGTTGTGGTCATCAAAGTCGGTGGACTCTTGTCCAGGCTGGTTTGGGTAAAAACGCTGCCATTCTCACGCTGTATGCCCGCCAACTGCACGGGCATTCCAGTTTCGCCAAGGACTGGGGAGGCGGCGCTTTATTGGGGGCCTATCATGTTCCCGTCGTGACTCTCGATGCGGCGGTGGAGGCGTTTGGGCTTCCGTTCTATTGCAAGATAGATGTCGAAGGTTGGGAACCGGAAGTCCTGAGCGGGCTTTCTCAATCCGTTCCCCTGCTTTCATTCGAATTTCATCTGACTGACAGGGAAATCGCCAAGACACTGTCGTGTTTGAAGTATCTGGCAAACCTCGGAGCCACCCACGCCAACGCGATTCTCGGTGAAGGCACTGTTTTTTGTCTTCCCGAATGGGTGTCGTTGGATTCCTTCTGCCAATCGTTTCCCGACAATCTGAAACGGTTGTTCGCTGACGGGACAACCGATTGTTACGGGGATATTTTCGTCAGGAACATCTCTCTCCTGCCAAAGAAGTAGGGCTTACCAACTGAAACACCGGTTTCTGCACATGGAAGGCCACCCGTCGGTCAGGAGTGGTTTGCGTGTAGATTTCGTACGTAAACGGCGCTTGTTGATAGCAGTCCTGACGCCATTTCAACAGCCGGTGGCGAGCCACCCAGAGCGGTTTCAACGCCCGCATCCACACCGGAGCGGTGGCTCGCAGTTGGCGTTTTTCCCGAATCGCGTTGGGCAGAAAATTCATATTGCAGGCAGTCCGGGTGAAAACGGACGTGTACCGGCGCAAGACAGCCATGCGAACGTTCTTTTCCAACGCCCGCAACATCCAGACCGCGTCGCCCACGTCCCGCCATTTTGAATCGAAGTACAACCCGTGCCGCTCCAGAAGGCTGCGACGAAAAAACGTCGCGCATGTCAGCACAGGCAAATGACTGACCCACACATGGGGCATGGACGGACACACGACCTTTCGATAGGCCATGAACTCCCCTCGTTCATTGACGATGAGCGCGTCGCCAAACACCATCTCCACCTCCGGGTGCGCCGCAAAAAACTCTTTCACCGCCAACAAAGTTCCGGGCAGGTATTGTTCGTCGCAATTGAGATAGGCCAGCAACTCCCCGCGCGCGCGCCGTAACCCGCGGTTGATGGCGTCGTACATCCCTTCGTCTTTCTCTACAAACGCCGTCACCCGAAGGTCTTGCGTCAGCCAAGCTAACGTGCCGTCATCGGAACCGGCATCCTGAACAATGTGTTCGTGGCTGACCCCCTGCTGATCCGCCACGGAGGCGATGCACAGTTTCAGCCACGATCCACTGCGAAAACTCGGCGTGATAATGGAGAAATCCACCCTCCTAGAATACCACACTTGCGCCACCCGGTGTCCAGCCATAGAATGGTTCCCGACAGTGAACACCCCCCTTCGCATTGCCTGGTTGGCACCGTATCCGGTGCAACAATTGGAACCGTGCGTCCAAATCGGACGGCGTCTGGCGGTGTTTCAACCGTGCAGTTGGATCGTAAACCTCGCCCCCGTGCTGGCACAACAACCCAACGTGGAACTGCACCTGATCACCGAGAGCACCCTGGTGAAACGGCATCAGGTCGCGCGTCTCGGCAACATCACCTTTCACATCGTCAAAACCGGCGTGCCGTTTACGCATCGCGGATATCCACCCTATTTCCCTTTGGACGTGCTGACGAAGTTCGCCGCCACCACACGCAAACTTGTGGCCGAACTGAACACGATTGCTCCGGACATTGTTCATGCTCATGGGACCGAAGGCCCTTACGCCCTGGCGGCCATCCGTTCCGGGCGGCCTTGTTTGGTCGCCATGCAAGGCATCATAGCTGAAATCTTCAAGACCAACCCCTGTTTCCGGTATCGAATCGTCCGCCATTACGAACGATTCGCCGTGCGCACCGCCCGATATTTTGCCTGCCGAACCGCATTCGACTCCGGTTTTGTCCGCGCCATCAACCCTGCGGCTCGTATTTTTACCGTGCAGGAAGCCATCCACCCGGTCTTTTTTCGCCAGAACTGGCAACCGCAAGACAATCCAACGGTTCTCTTTGTCGGCTCGCTGGAGAAACATAAAGGTCTCCATACGCTGCTGGAAGCCGTGGCATTGATCGCCAGGGAACAACCTCGAATCCGCCTAAAAGTGATCGGGGGCACCCGAACCCCCGGGGATTGGATGCAACGTTGCCGACAGCTCGGAATCGAAGACCGTGTTGAGTTTCTCGGATTCCTGTCCCCGGAAGAAATCGCGCGTCACCATTTGGAATCGCAGCTTTTCGTGTTGCCCTCCGAGAACGACAACAGCCCCAACGCGCTGGCCGAAGCGATGGTTTCCGGGATGCCCGTCATAGCCACCAACGTCGGCGGCATCCCTTCCATGGTCGAGCCTGGCGTGAGCGGAGCGCTGGTTCCGGCGCGCGATCCCCGCGCGTTACAAAAGGAAATCGCGCGTCTTCTCGCCTGCCCGGACGAACGGGCGCGGCTGGGACAACAAGCTCGAACTGTGGCGCGCATCCGGCATCTTCCGGAAAGAGTTGCCCGCGAAACGATGGATGCTTATAAGGAAATCCTCAACGACACGGAGAAACACCGGTGAATGTACTTGGAATCCATATTGGCCACGACAGTAGTGTGGCGTTGGTGCGGGACGGACGCATTGTTGCCGATGTGGCCGAAGAGCGATTTGTGCGCATCAAACATTACTGCGGCCTGCCCATTCGATCGCTGGAGTATTGTTTGAAGTCCCAACACCTGAGCATGGCGGATATTGATGTGGTTGCCGTGCCCACCTCCGGCACCATACCCGACCTCAATTTTCTGCTCGATCTCAAGGACAACCGACGCGAACAGTTCACCCCCGCCCGGTTCGCACTCGAAGCGGTACGCAGTGTCTTGAAAAAAAGCCTTCGCCGTCCGCCGCTCTACATCAAACGCTTCCCGCTGGCTCCGCGCACCGAAATTGTCCACGTCGAACACCACCTTGCCCATGCCGCCTCGGCCTACTACACCTCCGTATTGAAGGAAAAACAGCTTGTCATCACCATGGACGGCGCCGGCGACGGCGTCTCCATCTGCCTCTGGCGCGGCGAAAACGGCAAACTGACCCCGCTCAAAAAGTTTCCTCTCTCCGCTTCGTTGGGCTGGTTCTACAGCAACGTCACCGAAGCCCTCGGCTGGTGGCATGGAGACGGCGAAGGCAAAACCATGGGTCTGGCCCCGTATGGCGACCCCGCCAGGGCGCGCGGCGCGCTCGACAAATTTTACCCCAAATTCAGTGCTGGCGACCTCGTGGAACCGCATCCTTTCAACGGTAGCGCCTTCTGGAACGAAGCCGGCGCCATCCAATGGCACTTTGACGACGCGGAAGAAATCCAAAAACTGATTGCTCGCCACGGACGGGAACACATTGCCGCGGAAGCCCAGCGCGTTCTCGAGGAACAGACCAAACAGATCGTGTTCCCATGGCTGGAAAAGGAGAAAACCGCCAACCTATCCTGTGCCGGCGGGGTTTTCCTCAACGTCAAACTGAACCAGCGCCTCTGGGAATCCGGTAAGGTCCTCCATCACCACATCTACCCCAACGCCGGCGATTCCGGCCTGGCGGTGGGCGCCGCCTTGTACGCCTACTACCAGGCCAACCCCAACGCTCCCGTCCACGCCATCGAAGACCTGTACTGGGGACCGGACTATTCCGAACAGGAAATCGAGGACACCCTGAAACTCCGTCACCTGCGTTACCGGCGCATGGACGATGTCGAGGAATTCATCGCCCGACAACTGGCCGAGGACAAGATTGTGGGTTGGTTTCAAGGCCGCATGGAAAGCGGCCCGCGCGCGCTCGGCAACCGCTCCATCCTCATGAGCGCCAACAAGGCCGAGAATAAGGACATCATCAACGCTCGCGTCAAGTTCCGGGAAGCCTTCCGCCCGTTTTGCCCGTCGCTGCTCTGGGAAAAACGTGACGACTACCTGGAACGACCGCGTGACGAGTTTTTCATGATCACCTCGTTCACCTGCCGGCCCGAAAAACGGGGCCGCGTGCCGGCGGTCGTGCATGCCGACGCCACGTTGCGTCCGCAAACCGTCAAGCAGGATTTCAACCCGCGTTTCTGGAGGTTGATCAACGAGTTTGGCCGCCTGACCGGGGAACCGCTCCTGTTGAACACCTCTTTCAACGTCATGGGTGAACCAATCGTTTGTCATCCGCATGAAGCCGTCCGCTGCTTCTACGACAGCGGCCTGGATTGCCTGGCGCTGGGCAACTTTGTTCTGGAAAAGGATGGCAAATAAAAAACGCATCCTGCTGTTTGGCTGGCTGCCTCCGCCGGTCTTCGGGCCGAGCGTGGCCTATCAGGCTTTGCTCCGCTCCGATTTCCCGAAGCATTTCGATGTGACGTTCATCAACCTGAGCGTGGTATCGAACATCCGGGAGTTGGAACAGTTTCGTGTCCGTAAACTGCTGAAACTGGCACAATTTCTCGCGCTGGAACTGTGGTATCTGTTGACCCGACGGTTTGCGCTTGTCTGTTATCCGATCTCCTTCAATCGCAACGCTTTTCTGAAGGATACCGTACTGCTCGGTTTGGCCCGCGCTTTTGGCGTGCCGACAGTGCTCTGGGCACACGGCACGGGCGTGGCCCGGTTCCGAGAAACGCTTTCGCCACGGTTACGAACCCGGTTCGACCAAATGGTACGACGTTCCCGTGGCGTGCTGGTGTTAGCGGAATGTTTGCGGGAGGAGTTTGGCAATCTGCTGCCCTTGGAACGAATCCGCGCCGTAACACTCGGCATCGAACCGGCTCCAACCGACGCCCGCCACCCGGACGGTCGGACAATTCTCTACGTCGGGACCCTGCTGAAAGCGAAAGGCATCTTTGATCTGTTGGAGGCTTTCCCGACGGTGCGCGCGTGTGTGCCGGAGGCTCACCTGGTGGTGGCCGGAGAATGGTTCCGGGCGGACGAGGAACAAGCCACGCTGGAATGGTGTCGTCGCCACCACCTGACGGAGGCAGTGCGCTTCGTCGGTCCGGTGTGGGGAGAGGCGAAATGGGCGTTATTGCGGTCGGCGGATGTGTTTGTGTTTCCGCCACACAGCCGCAGCGAGGCGTTTGGGTTGGTGTTGTTGGAGGCCATGCAGGCCGGTGTGCCCGTTGTGACGACCCGTGGTGGAGCGCGCAACGAAATGGTGGCCGACGGTGTCACCGGTTTGCTGGCGGAGGAACAAAACCCGTCGGACCTGGCCGCAAAAATCCTGCAACTGCTCACCGATCCGTTGTTGCGCGAGCGCATGGGACGGGCCGGACGAGAAAGATTCCTCAGCCACTACACCCACGAACATTACGGACGACGAATGATCGAGGCGTTGGAAGCATTTACGTCAGAACCACCCGATCCCTTGCCGAACCACAATCCGTAGCTGACAGCCGCGTACATCGTCAGTAACCAATCCACCGGCAAACGGTACCGCAGATACCATTCGGTGATTACCAGGACCTCAGTGCTCATCACCACCAACCCCATCAGCAACGCCAGACGCGAAACCTCCAGGCGCCGCAACCGCCACCAACCGCACACGCCAGCAGGAAAAATCAGCAGCCAATACACGGTTGAAATCGCGCGATGACGCGGCGACATCATCCCGGTGAACGGCCCCAGCGTGGCACGCAGGCGAATGAAACACAGTTTTCCATACTGCGCGGGATTCTCGCGGATCCAGAGCCAGGCAGCCCGCGCCGGGTTGCCCCGCCCGCGCCGCCAGTAGTCATCGTAACGACGTTGTTCTTCTGCCGAAGGCCGCCAATCGCTCCATGGATTGCCCGGCCGTCGCTCCCACAAACTCGTCCAGTTCATGGACTCGTAGTAGGGATTGTTGGCCTCCCAGACAATCCCGCCGGTGTCGGTCTGATGAAGGGAATCACCGCGAGCCACCCAAAACGGCAACGCCGTTTTGATTCCCATGACGACCAGAATCGTGCCCACCCCAACCAACGCCGCCCATTGCCGTTGCCGGCTTGCCCGGACTCCCAACCACAATGCCCCGGCCCCGGCCATCAACAGAAAACCGGCCTGCGTAAATGTTCCCGCGACCAATGCTGTCACAAACAGAATCCATGCCCACGGTTTCGGCCACCACGTCGCCGCCCACATCGCCAATGCGACCCAGAACAACAGCAGACACGTCGGATTGATGGAACCGACATACATGGCAAACCGCAGATTGATCAGAAACAATCCTGTCGCCAGCAGAGCTGTCTGCCACGCCTTCCACGGCGCGATCCGATACGCCGCCAGCCCCAGCAACAACGCCGTCGCACCCGCCAGCGCCGCCTGCGGCACCACCACCGACAGCAGACGGACTCCCCCCACCGCATAACTGCCAGCGAGAAAATAGGCGTACAGCGGCGCGTGACTGAAAAAACTTCCCGACCTGGTTCGTGGCACCCCCGTCCGCAGTGTTTCCATGGCGGCGCGATTGTAAGCGGCAGCGTCATGTTCATGATCGCTGTTCCAACCCGTATAACAGGTCAGAAAACTCTCCTCCTCGTCCCGCAGGGAAGGCGGCCGTTGCGCCCCTTCGCCGCGCAAGGCATAGTACAAGCCAAATCCTCCATGACCCAATGCGGTCATCAGGACCAGCAACCACAACCACCACCACCGGCCGGACGGCGCCGATTGTTTGTCATCGTCCGAGCGCATGGGAAAGGTTTCTATCAGACCGGCCTCTCTTTGGCCAGCGGGCGTATCTTGGCACTGCCACCCTTGATTTGTAGGGCGCGATACCCCGTGTCGTTTCGGGGTATCCGCCGGAACCCGGATTTCCCAACGACACGGCCCGATGCCCGCACAACAGACATCGCGCCCTACAACACATTGTCCTTGCTGTCAGGGTGACCGTGTTCCGATGCGTTCTTGGCCGGGTTTTCCGGCATATTCTTGTTGGTCGGGAAACGGAAATCGGCTAGAGTATTGCCATGGCAATCACCGCAAAACCATCGTGGCGCGACGTGCTGGCGGATGTGCAGCAGCGACTGCCGGTCGGACAACAATTTGCGCAGGAGGCGTTTACCAGCGATCATCGCCACCTGGTGATGGTCAAGGTGAACCAACTGCGACCAGACACGTTTTATTGGTTCGACGAAATGACTGTCTGCGCTCTGTTCGAGGCGGTCATGGACGATGCGGTACACCGCAACGGAGGCCGCCTGACACTCAGCTACACGGCCTCCGACGAACTGAAAGCGCATGTTCACCGCCTTCAACACGCGGCCAGCAAACTGGAACAAATCCGCGTTCTCTCCGTCGGTCGCCCGCTCAACCAGATTCGCAACACCCCGCGTCTGGACTACTTCGATATTGCCGGGACGCCTCTTGCCCCCTACCGGATTGTCCTGGCAGAAGGTCGCATCCCGCGCCTGTTTATCGTCCGCGAAGAACGTCCCACCGCTGCCGCCGCGCCGCGTAGTCTCGGTTTTTTCAGCAGCGATGGCGACATGGTGGACGAGATGGCCGAGGAGATTGAGGCGCTGACACGCGGCATCGGACGGCGTCTGGCCACGTTTGAGCGGCTCCAGCAACTTCATCAAACCACGCAACAAATCAGCCGCGAACTGGAAAGCTACGCGCGCCGCATGGAACTGGCCGTCCAACGCGCCCGCCGCCGCCCTGACTTGTTGACCCCGGCTCGTTTTGAACGGATTGTGGCTCAATCCATCTCCAAACTGGAGGCCCTCAAGGAGATTCCGCAACGCGCGTTGCGCGCGATGAACAAGCCGCAGCGCTGACGGGTTATGGATGTGTTTGGCTCAGGCATTCCCATCGGCCGGTATTTTGGCATACCGGTCCGGCTGCATTTTACGTTTGTCATCTACGCGGTTTTTCGCCTGATGGAAACCCAACACCTGTGGCTCGGTCTGGCATTTCTTGCCGGCCTCTACTTCTGCGTCCTGCTCCACGAGTTTGGCCATGCGCTGGCCGCCCGCTGGTGCGACGGGGAAGCCACCGACATCCTGTTGTGGCCGCTTGGCGGACTGGCGTTTTGCCGTCCGGCATGGCATCCGATGGCGCACTTGATCACCTCGGCGGCCGGGCCGTTGGTAACATTTGCGCTAACGGTTCTGTTCATGGGCGCCATGTGGCTGATCAGCCTCGTGAACTGGCCGTGGACGGGTATGACTTATCTCTACTGGTTCGCCAAACAGATGGCCTGGCTCAACGGGTTTCTGTTGGTCTTCAATCTCATCCCTGCCTTTCCGATGGACGGCGGGCGTATTTTGCGCGATCTGCTCTGGTTCTGGCTGGGCGCGGAAGATGCCACCACCATCGCGGTCGCGGTCAGCCGCATTCTGGCCGTCATCGGCGGCGTGTGGGGAATCTACACGAGCCAATACATGCTGGTGATGGTGGCGCTGTTTGTCTTCATGTCGAGCGGCCACGAACGACAGGTGCTGGCGACGGAATCGAGCGGGGTCTATGGATTTTCCATCCGCGAGCGTTTGCGGCGCGGCAGCCGGCGGCGACGATTCTCTCAAGGGGTTGCTTCTCTGCGGGAGGAGGCATCGGCGGCATTTCACCGCTGCGCGATCTGCGGAAAAACCGAGCACGATGATCCCGATCTTGTTTTTCGCGTGTGTACGGATTGTTCGGGCGGACAGGAGTATTGCCAGGAACACCTTGAATCTCACACCCATGTTTAACACTTGCGCGGCAGCATTCCTCGAATAAGTTAGCAACGGAAGGAGTAAGAAAAAGTGATGAAACGATTTTCCAAACGATGCTTGGCGGTAGTGGCAGCAATAGGGATCGGTTTGCTTGCAGGCGCAACCGCCCAGGCGTCCAGCGCCTATGCGGTGAGTTTCGGATATGGGCGGGGTTATCCCGGCTGGGGTCATCACCATGGATGGGGTAGCCGTTACAGTTTCGGTTTTTCCTATTTCTACACACCGCCGGTTTACTATTATTACCCGCCGCCGATGTATTATGTGGTACCGGCGCCTGTCTATTACTACACGCCGCCTCCGCCACCGCCACCGCCGCGAACGTACTATGCGCCGCCCGGTCCCGCTTACTACTATTCGGGCGGCGTGATGTACCGGTATTAACCCCCCGGTGGCGCTCAGGGGCGCGCCCTTGTCGGTGCGAGACCTCCGACGGAGAAAGAGGAGGAAGGGTCGCGTCTTTGTCAGTGCCCTTGTCGTTCCGGTCGGGACCAAAAGAACCAAGCAGAGGAGAGCGAAGCAGGATCGGCGGCTCGATCCACTCCGGGGGTGAGGGACGGCCCCGCATGGCGGTTTTCAAAGTTTCAAACCGCGCCATGACCCACGCAACGACGGCTGGACTTCTCCGCCGGTTTGGACAATGATGGCGGCCCAAACGAAAGAACCATCGTATGGCAACTTATTTTTCCCGAGGCTCGGTCACCGACACTCTCACGACGGCAGACAAACGCGCGGCGTTGGCACAGGCGTTGAAAGCCATCGGTAAGCCGTTGCGGCGCATCCTGATTCTGCCGCCGGACCACACGCGATTGAACTCGGACGCCGGCGAACTGACACGCCTGCTCTATGAGTTGCTCTCGCCGTCGGCGCAAGTGGACATCATGCCGACGCTTGGCACGCACTCGCCGATGAGTGGGGCGCAGTTACGGATGATGTTCGGCGACAGTATCCCACTGGACCGGTTCAAAGTTCACGACTGGCGCAACAATATCCGACGTGTAGGCACCATACCGGGCCGTTTGCTGAAAGAATGGTCAGAAGGCCGGGTGGATTATGATGTGAACGTCGAGGTCAGCAACATCCTTTTCGGCAGTTACGACCTCATTCTTTCGGTGGGTCAACTCGTGCCGCACGAGGTTGTCGGTATCGCCAATTACACCAAAAACATCATGACCGGCGCGGGTGGCGCCGACACGATCAACAAATCGCATTTCCTCGGCGCAGCCTACGGCATGGAACGGATGATGGGGCGCATTGATACGCCCGTGCGAAAACTGTTCAACTACGGAGTTAAAACGTTCCTCGGCAACCTGCCGATTGTGTATGTGCTGACGGTCATGCAGAAAGACAACGCCACCGGCGCGATGGCGATGCGCGGTCTGTATATCGGCGACGATGACGCCACGTTCGAGATGGGCGCAAAACTGTCGCAAAAGGTCAACCTCGACCTGCTCGACGCGCCGTTGAAGAAGGTGCTCGTTTACCTCGACCCACACGAATTCAAAAGCACCTGGCTCGGCAACAAAGCGATTTACCGCACCCGCATGGCCATGGCCGACGGCGGTGATCTTGTCATCCTCGCGCCCGGCCTCAAAGAATTCGGCGAAGACCCCGAGATTGACCGTCTCATCCGCAAATACGGCTATCGGGGCACGCCCGCCACGCTGGCTGCCGTGAAAGCCAATCCCGAACTCGCCCGCAACCTCAGCGCCGCCGCGCACCTGATTCACGGCTCCAGCGAGGGTCGTTTCCGCATCACCTATTGTCCCGGCCCCGGCATCAGTGCGGAAGAGGTTCGCGGCGTTGGTTTTGAGGTGGGCAATTTGAAGGATTACCCGGTGGAACACTTGAAAGACGGTTGGAACGGCGGCCTTTTCTACATCAGCAACCCGGCTCTTGGCCTCTGGGCACTCAAGAGCCAATTCCAGGAGAAACCCGCATGAAACCATGGATCGCAGCTTTGTTGATCGCCGGCGCGCTCACCGCGCGTGCCGAGGAGAAACTCTTCGCCAAAGTCATTCCGTTGGTCCCGACGGCCACGGATGCGCCCAAACAATTACAGCTCAGGACTGACGACAAAATTGTCACCCTTGGCGACTCGATCACTGCCGCCGGCGGTTACCAGCGGTTTGTCGAGCAAGTGATTGCGGCCAACTATCCCCAGTTCACCGCCCTGAAGCTCATCAACGCCGGCGTCAGCGGCAACAAAGCCGAAAACATGATCGCTCGCTTTGACAAGGATGTGTTGGCGAAACAGCCCACCATCGTCACCATCAACGTCGGCATCAACGATGTCTGGCACCGCTTGAAAAACCCGCACGACGACAACGTGTTGAAGACCTACCGCGAGAACGTCGCAAAAATGGTGGACAAAGCGCAGGCGGCCGGGGCGCGCGTCATTTTGCTGGCGCCGACGGTGATTCAAGAAAACCCGGACGCCGAAGGCAACAAACGTCTGCCGCTCTATGTCGCCGCCATGCGCGAGATTGCCGCCGAGAAAAAATGCCAGTTTGTGGACCTGCACGGCATGTTTCTGGAAGCCCTCAAACACAAACCCGCCACCGAAAAGGGCAATTGGCTCACCAGTGATGGGGTTCACATGAAACCGCTCGGCAACGCCATCATGGCGTTGGGGATCCTTCGCGCGCTGGGCGTGCCCGACGAGAAGAGTGCCGCCACCGAGATCACGGTGCCGCCACCGAAGAAACCGGCCCCGTCGAAGAAGTGACCAGAAAACTCACGCGTGTGTCGCCGTAGATGGCTTCGCGTTTCACGAGCCATGCCGCACCGGGAATCAGGGGAACGCGCCGGGCCGATTCGAGCACGAACAGACCGTCGGGCGCCAGCGGCAACGGTTGCGCAAGCAGTTTTTGCGCCGCTTCGCCATAGGGCGGATCGGCAAAGATCAGAGAGAACGCCTCTCCCAACGGCGGCAATTTGAAGACGTCGGCGCGCAACACCCGGAAGCGGCAGTCCGCACCGGGATGACGACGGAACGATTCGAGATTGCGTTCGATGGCGTCGAGTGAAGCGCGGGTATTCTCGACAAATGTGACAGTACGAGCGCCACGGCTGGCAGATTCGAGGCCGAGCGCGCCGCTACCGGCAAACAAATCAAGCACCGTCGCCCCGACAATGCGTTCGCCGAGACTGGAAAAAATCGCTTCTCGAACGCGGTCGGAAGTCGGTCGGGCGTCGCCGCGCGGCGCGGCCAGCGTCATGCCCCTGGCGATACCGGCGATGATGCGCATTATTTGAAGAGTTTTTGGATCCCCTTCTGAATCAGGCTTCCCGCGGCGCCTTTGAGGAGGGTTTCCTTGATGTCGTTTTTCGGGTTGTCGTACGGGCCGGTGACGTGAAAGGTAATGGCGAGAAAACCGTCGGGTTGTTTTTTGAAGATGTCACGAATTTCGCTGGGCACTTTGGTGAGCAGGTCGGGCGCGACGGCCAAAGTCATTTCGTGGTTCAGAGAATAGTCCTCCAACGAGACAACGCCCTTGCCAGTGATTTGCACCTGCGGAGAGACAACCCGGATGACAGGAGTTGGCATCTGGTTGTCGGCCATGGTGAACTCGAAACGGCACTCGGTGAAGCGGAGGTTGCGAAGCTCGTTGATTTGAAGCAGCAGCGCCAGGGTTTCGAGTAACGGGACGCCGATGAGCGTGCCGTTGACGATTTCCAGTTTGCCGTGGCCATTCATCGTGGCGAGACCACCGGTGCCGAGCAGCGAAGTTTCGGCCTGGAGCTTACCGGTGAGGACGGGTTTGGCACCGGCTTCCTGAAGAAGCTGGGCCATGTCGCCATCTTTGACCTTGATATCCACGCTGTACTGGAAACCACCGGTCAGCTTCAACCCGACGTCGCCGCTGACCGCGCCGCCGGCGAGCGTGCCGCTGAGCGGGGCGAGCGCGACGTGTTCGGCGGACATTTTGATGGGCGCGGCAATGTTGCGCGCGAACAGCGAGTTGGCGGCGCTGAGTGTTTCGATGCTGGCGTTGCCGCTGCCTTCCATTTGGGAGCCGCTGGTTTGGAGTTTGCTGGTTACACTCAGGTTGCGGATGCGGGCCAGTTCCTTGTTTTTTTCGCCGAGGATCACAATCTCGGCATTTTCGAGCGCCAGTTTGGACAGGGTGATGTCGAGGCCGGCCTTGTGAGTGGCGGGCGGTGCAGCGGGGGCAGGGGCGGTCGTTTGAGCAGTGGTGGTGGTGGCGGCAGCAGCGGATTTGGCGCCGATCTGGTCGTAATTCCATTGTCCCTTGTCATTGCGCAGGAGGGTGATCACGGGTTTACGCAATGCCAACGTCTCGATCTGCACGCGTTTTCGCAACAATGGCCAGAGGTTGTAACGCAACACAAACTCCTCGGCGGTCAGCAGGGAGCCGGTAAACCCTTCGGGGTTGGCGATGGTCACGCCACGCAGCGTGATCCCGCTGAACAGGGAGATGTGAAGATCGTTGATCTGAACCTGTGTGCCGAGCGCGTCGTTGGCGGCGTTCAGCACGAGCCGTTTCACTTCGGGTGACTGGAGTTTGTGGTTGATGAAGACCGCCGCGCCCGCCAGCAGTATTCCAACAATGATGACCAACACCAACAGGAGCTTCAGCAGTTTCATTTTGATTCCTCCAAAAATAGGTTGGTTTGCCCGCCACTGCTCATACAATAGCGCAAGGAACGGGAAATGCCGAACTTTTTTGTTATCTTCAATCCGGCTGCGCGCGGTGAGAAATCACAGCGGCTTCGCCGGTTCCTCGAATTGAAGGCGGGCGCCGATGTTACGCTGGCGCCCACGCAGCGCGCGGGGGATGCGACGCGGTTGGCGGCCGAAGGGGCGGCCGCAGGTTACAAGGTGATCGTGGCAGCGGGCGGCGACGGCACGATCAACGAGGTCGTCAATGGCATCGGCGTTTCAGGCGTGTCGTTGGGTGTCTTGCCGCTGGGCACGGCCAACGTGTTTGCGCGTGAGTTGCGAATTCCCATGTCGTTGTCCCGCGCCTGGTCGGTTTTGGAACAACAACGAAGTCGTCTTTTGGATTTGGCGCTGGCGGAATTCGGTGGAGACCGTCGTTATTTTGTTCAGCTTGCCGGGGTGGGGCTGGATGCGCAGGCGGTGCGGCTGGCTCGTTGGGAGTTGAAAAAACGGCTCGGTCCGCTCTGTTACGTGTGGGCCGGGTTGGAGGCGCTGCGAACACGAACATCGCCGGTGGAGGTGGTCGGGGAGGATGGCGCGGTACTGGCGGCGGGGGCGGCGGTATTGGTGGGCAACGGGCGATTTTATGGCGGGCCGTTGCGTTTGTTTCCGAGGGCACAACTGGATGACGGGTTGCTGGATGTGTGTGTGTTTGAAAAGGTGGGGTATCTCGGTGCGGCGCGACATGCGTTGGGTGTGTTGTGCGGCATCCACACCCGGTGGTGGGGTGTGAAATACTTTCAGTCCGCCCGGTTCACCTGTCGGGCCGCCGCATCCGCGCCCGTGCAACTGGACGGCGAGGATGTGGGCAACACTCCCGTGACGTTTACGGTGCTGCCGAAGGCGTTGCGGGTGATCGTGCCGTGACAGGCGTCACATCGTCTCGAAATGGCTCATCAGTTTGAAGAGCCGGTAACGGTGTTCGATGTCGTGTGGCGTCAGCGTCTGAAGCCGTCCGAGGCTGAAGGCCTCGACGTTGTAACTGGCGATGACACTGCCGTAGATGACCGCCTTGCGCAACGTTTCGTGGTCCACGCAGTCCACGCTGGCCAGATAACCGGTGAAGGCGCCGGCAAAACAGTCACCCGCGCCGGTCGGATCGTGGATGTCCTCCAACGGGTAGGCCGGAGCGCTAAAAAAGAAATTCTCGCCAAAGAGCAGGCAACCGTGCTCGCCCTTTTTGATCACGACGTATTTCGGTCCCCAGGCGCGGACGAGCCGTCCTGCCTTGATAAGGCTGGTCTGTTTGGTGATCTGGCGGGCTTCGCTCTCGTTGAGCACCAGACAGTCTATCTTGCCCAGCAGTTCCATCAACGGCGCCTGCGCCGTCTCAATCCACAGATCCATGGTATCAGCCACAACAAAACGCGGCCGCTCCATCTGGGAAAGCACGTGGAGTTGCAATTGCGGGGCGATGTTGGCCAGAAAAACGTAGGGGGTCTGACGGTACGACTCCGGCAACACGGGGCGAAACTGCTCGAATACATTCAGCGCCACTGAAAGCGTGCGGCGATTGTTCATGTCCCATTCGTACTCGCCCGACCAGCGGAATGTCTTGCCGTTGGCGATTTCCAAGCCGTCGAGATTGATCCGGTGTTTCCGATACAATTCCAGATACGCCTGCGGGAAATCGTTGCCGACAATCCCGACCAAATTTACCTCGGTAAAAAAACCGGCCGCCACACCCGCGTAACTGGCCGACCCACCCAACAGGTCGCGGCGCTCTTCCAGGGGTGTTTTCACGCTGTCCAACGCAATCGAACCGGTAATCAACACGCTCATGCCAGTCTCTCCTTGAATTCCGCGGCGGCTTTGACCACATCGGGCGCATTTAGAATGGCCGACACCACCGCGATGCGAGTCGCGCCCGCGGCCAGCACCTCGCCCACATTGTCCAGTGTGATGCCGCCGATGGCAAAAAAGGGCGTGTGAACGCGCGCCGCCATCTGCTGAAGCAGGGCAAGCCCCACCGGCTCGCGACCGGGTTTGGTTTGGGTGGCGTAGAGAGGGCCGACGCCGATGTAGTTGGCGCCATCCCGCTCGGCTTCCAATGCCTGTTTCAATGAATGCGTGCTGAGGCCGAGAATCTCCAGGCCCATCAGTCGTTGATGACGTTCGGCGCGCGGGATGGCAGCCCAATCCTCCTGCCCCAAGTGAACTCCGTCGGCGCCAATCTCATACGCCGCCTCAATATCGTCGTTCATGATCACCGGCACGGGCGTCTCGGCAGCGGCGCGGACCACGGCGAGACCGATGGCGATGCGTTTGGAGTGTTTCTCCTTCTTGGCTCGCACCTGGATAATGTCCACGCCGCCCGCGATGAGCTGGCGGGCAACCTCCGCCGGGTCGCGTCCGGCCAGATAGGCGGTGTCCACAAACCCGTAGAGGCGACAATCGGTAATGGGGCGTTTTTCCACGGGGCAAAGGATACCAAATCGGACAAGCGTTGCAATTCTTCCGAAAGAAGAGTAAAAGTTTTCACCATGAAAACGTCACTTCTTCTCGCCGCCGTTGTGTTCGCCGCCCCGTGGGCAATGTCCCAGGATGAATCCGCCGCCGACAAGCTCGGTTGGAAACTCGCCATTCATTCCTACACGTTCAACAAGTTTTCCATCTTCGATGCGATAGACAAGACCGCCCAGACCGGCGCGAAATACATGAGCGTTTCCGGCGGTGTGAACCTGCCCGACAACGGCAAGCTCAAGCGCGTTCTGACACCGTCGTTATCCGATGCGGATTTTGCAGCAATCCAGGCCCGAATGAAGGAGAAAGGGATCAACCCGAAGTTCGTCAACATGGGCGTCGTGAAACCGAGCGCCGACGAAGCGAAGAGCCGCGAGATTTTTGAGGGCGCCAAACGACTGGGCATTGATGTGCTCGTGGCCGAGCCGGAAGCCAAGAAACTCGAGGACCTGCCGAAGGTGATGGATGTTGTCGAGAAACTGGCCAAGGAATACAACATCAAGGTCGCCATCCACAATCATCCCAAACCGTCGTTTTATTGGGACCCGGAAGTGGTGTTGGCCGCCTGCAAGGGGCGCAGCCCCTTGATCGGCGCCTGCGCCGATGTCGGCCACTGGGTGCGCTCCGGTCTCGACCCCATCGAGTGTCTGAAGAAACTCGAAGGCCGCATCATTACGCTGCATTTCAAGGACCTCAACCAGAAAGCACCGAAAGCCCATGACGTTCCGTGGGGCACCGGCATCTCCAATGCCAAGGGAATGATGCAGGAGCTTAAACGCCAGGGATTTAAGGGCGCCTTCTGCGTCGAATACGAGTACAACTGGGAAAACTCCGTCCCTGAAATCACCGAGTGCGTGAAATTCTTCAACGCCACCTGCGCCGAACTGGCAAAGTAAGCGTTTCCCTCATTCAAACAACAGGCGCGCGGTTTCCCGCGCGCCTGTTTTGTCTTTCGATGTTCCGATTGATTATATCTTGGCGACTTTGACGGCCTTGAGGCGGCCGATCTTCGGTAATTCACCGACAATGGGTTTGGCGTAAGCGATGAACGCCGGGGTCACATCGTTGCCAGACTGAGCGATAAACTCGTCGGGCATGTGCCGGGTTTCCTTGGCGACGTTCTTCAATTCAACGCGCTCGATCCAGACCTGATATTTCTTGCCGGGTTTGCGTTTGATGGCGGTGCTGCCGTTGTCAAACTGGCCGCCGGTGGCGAACTTGACGGCCATCTGGCCGCAGAGACGCGCTTCCTTGGCGTCAGCCTCGCTGACGACACCAACGAAACTACGCTGGAGATAGCCGAAGGTGTCGGCGCGAACACGGGAGATTTGTGCTTTTTCCTTGATTTCCTTGGCCAACAGATCGCCGAGGGCGCCACTGCCGCTGAGCTGAACGTTACCGTGGCTGTCCACTTCCTTGATGAACTTGCTGGCGATGGCTTCGCCATTTTCGTCGGCAATGCCTTCGCTGACGGCAACGACACAGCGGTTGTACTTGGCATACACCGCTTTCACATCTTCGACGAACTTGTTCATGCAGAACGGGCGTTCAGGCAGGTAAATAAGATGGGGACCATCGTCGGGATACACGCGAGCCAACGCCGAGGCGGCGGTGAGAAACCCGGCATGGCGTCCCATGACGACATTGATTTTGACGCCGGGCAGAGAGCGGTTGTCGAGGTTGTCGCCCATGAACGCCTGAGCCACGAACTTGGCCGCGCTGCCAAAGCCGGGGGTGTGATCGTTTTCGCGAAGGTCATTGTCAATGGTTTTGCAGATGTGGAAGCACTTCATCACGTAACCGGCTTTCTGCGCTTCCTCGTTGATGATGTGGGTGGTCTCGGCGCTGTCATTGCCGCCGATGTAGAAAAAGTAGCGAATGTTGTACTTCTGGAGGACCTGGAACACCTTGACACAATCTTCGGGTGTCGGTTTTTTGCGGACCGAACCGAGGGCGGAGGAGGGCGTCCGGGCGACCAGTTCAAGGTTTTGACGGGTCTCCTTGCCGAGGTCGCAAAGGTTCTCTTCGAGGATTCCTTTGAGGCCGTGGAGAGAACCGTAGATTTTTTTGATTTCCTTGTGTTTTTTGGCTTCGAGGATGGCGCCGACGAGGCTTTGGTTGATGACAACGGTGGGGCCACCGCTCTGGGCGATGAGCATGTTTCCAGTGAGTTTGGCAGTTGGCATGGGACCGGATTCCTGGGTTATTGTTTTTCTGTGGCGGTGACCAGCGGTTGGGCGGTGGTCATCAGCCGTTCAATGAATGCCGTCGAGTAACGACCTCGACGGAAATTGGGGTCTTTGAGGATCAGTTGGTGCAGCGGGATGGTGGTTTTGACGCCGCGGACCATGAATTCGTCGAGCGCCCGCACCATGCGATCGAGGGCTTCCCGGCGATCTTTGCCGTAGCAAATGAGCTTGGAGATCATCGAGTCGTAATAGGGCGGGATGATGTAGCCGCTGTACACGTGTTTGTCCACGCGAACTCCGTGACCGCCGGGAACGTGGATGAACTCGATTTTACCGGGGCAGGGACGAAAATCGTTGAAGGGGTCTTCGGCATTGATGCGGCATTCGATGGCGACGCGGTCAAAACTGACGTCTTTCTGGTCGTAGCCGAGTTCTTCGCCGGCGGCGATGCGAAGTTGCTCCTTGACGATGTCAATTCCGGTGACTTCCTCGGTAACGGGATGTTCCACCTGGACGCGAGTGTTCATCTCGATGAAGTAAAATTCCTTCTTCTCCTCGTTGAAGAGGAACTCGACAGTACCGGCATTGACGTATTTGACGGCTTCGGCAGCTTTGATGGCGGCCTTGCCCATCTTTTTGCGCAGGTCGCTGGTCATGACGGGCGAAGGCGATTCCTCGATGAGTTTCTGGTGGCGTCGTTGAATGGAACAATCGCGCTCTCCCAAATGGATGGTGTGCCCCTTGCTGTCGGCAAGAATCTGGAACTCGATGTGGCGCGGGTTTTCGATGTATTTTTCGATATAGACGCTGGGGTTGCTGAAGGCGCGTTCGGCCTCGGTGCGGGCAGTGTGATAGCCTTTGACGAGGGCGGGATCATTGTGGGCCACACGCATGCCGCGTCCGCCGCCGCCGGCGGCGGCTTTGACGATGACGGGGTAGCCGATTTTGTGGGCGACCTTGAGGGCTTCCTGCTCGTCGTTGACCGGGCCGTCGCTGCCGGGGACGACGGGAACGCCCGCTTTTTTCATGGTTTCGCGGGCGGCCACCTTGTCGCCCATGGCGCGGATGGCACTGGAGGATGGGCCGATGAATTTGATGTTGCAGTTTTCGCAGACCTCGGCGAAATGAGCGTTTTCGGCGAGGAATCCGTAGCCGGGATGGATGGCTTCGACATCGCCGATTTCGGCGGCACTAATAATGCGATCAATTTTGAGGTAGCTTTCGGAACTGGGGCCGCTGCCAATGCAAACGGCCTCATCAGCAAGCTGGACATGGAGGCTGTTGGCGTCGGCCTGCGAATAGACGGCCATCGTTCGAATGCCGAGTTCCTTGCAAGCGCGTATGATACGCACCGCAATTTCACCGCGGTTGGCAATCAGGATTTTGTCAAACATGCAGGGTTATTTGGGACGAACTGCAAAGAGTTTCTGGCCGAACTCGACGGGTTTGGCATTTTCGGCGAGGATTTCGGTGATGACACCCTTACATTCAGCCTTGATTTCGTTCATCACTTTCATTGCCTCGATGATGCAGACGACGGTTTCCTCGTTTACCTCGGAACCAACTTCCACATACGGCGGGGAGTCGGGCGACGGCGCACGGTAGAACGTGCCGACCATCGGCGAGGTAATGTGTTTGCATTCGACGGCAGGCGCGGCGGGAGGCGGTGGAACTGCGGGAATGGGCGCCACGGGCACCGGCGCTGGCGCGGACGCAGCGGGAGGCGGACTGACAACGGCTTGTTGGATTCCTTCCGGGCCTCGTTTGATGCGAATTTTCAGCCCGTTGGACTCCATGGAAAACTCCGAAAGGTCGTTTTCCTTCATCATTTCGATGATGGCCTTGATTTGTTCGAGTTCCATGTCTTTGTCCTTTGAATTGGGGGCGAGGTTGTAGCCGTCTCGCCAGTGACTGTCAAATCAGTTTTTCTCCCCAAAAGCTGGCGGCGACTCTATCAAACCGTCCTGACCTTGTCTAACGCTTTCCTCAGCCAAACTTTTCAGTTCGCGCGGGTAGGCGGGTTCGGTCGGATTCAGGGTCATGGCCCGCCGAAAAGCCGCCATGGCCAGTTCGCGTTGTCCTATCTTTCGATAGGCTCTTGCCAACCTTGCATGACGTGAAGAGCGCATGGGATCAAGCTCGGCTGCCCGTTGATAACATTCGATGGCCAGTTGAGCGTCCTTCATGCGAAAAGCTACATCGCCCAAGGCAGACCAGTAGTGAGGGTTCAATGGAGCATACCGACACGCTGTCGCTGCGGTGTGTAATTGTCGTTCTTTATCCATCTCTGGTATCGCCTGCAATTCTCCATAAGCGTTTGCCGCCATGATCATTCGTCCTTCAAACCATAACACCGTCACCATCATTATCCCTGTGATCACCAACCGAATCCTCCATGCCACACCTCCTCCTCGCCGCGCACAAGGTAGTTCATTGGAAGTCTTGGTACCCTGCACAATTCCCAGCAAGCCAAACGCAGGCACCGCAATACCAGGCACATACAAATCAAAATCCACCAGACCATGCACCGTCCATCCCGTCAATGCCGCCGCCAGCGCGGCTCCAACCATGTCCCCACGTTGACGCGCCCATCGTACCGCTTCCCACAACCCGACTCCCCAGAGTGCTACAAACACCACAAACGCCATCACCCCCGAGTCTGACCACATTTGGAGAAAGTTGTTATGGGCCAGTTGAGCTTCCTCGGTCATGGCGGTCTTATACTTCATGTAAATCGAGCCAAATGTGCCGGGTCCCGTCCCCAGCAAGGGATAATCACGAATAATCCGCACCGCACCACCCCAGTAATCCATCCGTGCTTCCATGCTGCTCCGCCCCAAATGCGTCCAACCGCCCTTCAACGCCACCGCCACCACCGCTGTCAGTGCCACCAGTGCCACGCTGCCCCATACCCAGCGTTTTTTTTCGCTTCTGCTGCACGCCAGCCACACCAACCCACTGATTGCCACCGCCACAAATCCACCACGCGACCCCGAAAACACCAGACATGCCAGCAGTATCCCGCCGCCCACGGTGACGGCGGCGATTTTTGTTACGATTCCCTGCGCTCTTGACCACAGCCACGTCAGGACCGGCGCAAACGCCACCGCCAGGTAACCCGCCAGCGCGTTGGGATAAACCAGCGTTCCGAACACCCGGTTGCTGGTGAGTTTGGCTCGCATCTCTTCGGAAAGTTGTGAGGCATCCAGATACGCCGCCGCATACCGTCGCGTTGCCGCCAGCCCGCCAAACTGTTGTTCCAACGCCACCACGCACACCAGCAACGTGGCTGCCGCCAGCGCCCCCAGCAATCCATCCGTCCATTGTTTTTCCCTGGCACATCGGGCGGCGGCGTAAAATACCGCCACACAGAGGCTGAAGTGCAACACCGTGTCCACCGAAGTCTGCCAGCAGATCGTCCCCCACATCGCCACGGCTTGTGTCGCAAGAAACAGGGCCGGCAACACGCCCGGAAGATTCCACCGGGGCAACGGTTCCCGGTCGAGCGCGAGCAGGAAAAACAGGACGGCTCCTGCCATCACGCCGAGCTGGTTGGGCCATGACCAGTAGAACCACTCGATCAGGGTCGAGGGCGGAGTGCCCAGCGCCTGCAAATTCACCGGCATACTGAACTTCAGGGGCGCCAGAAACAGCAGCCCCAGCGTCATGGCAAACAGCCAGCGTTTCATTGGATGAGTTTCAGCAGTCCGACTTCGAGGGCAAACGCCTCGGTGAGGTTGCGCGTCAGTGCGTCGCGGATCCCCTCGACGGCATCCAAATGCGCCGTCGCCTGCTCGTATGTCAGCCCCACGGCGGCGCGTTGAAGGTCGGCCAGATGCTCGGGATGAGCCAGCAACGTCGTATCAGCCCCGATCACGCACAACAGCACATCGGCAAACCAGGTGTACAGCTCTTCCAATACCAGTTCGCGTTGTCCACGGTATTCACCCTCGATTTGGGCGATGCGTTCTTCCTCCAATTTTCCGCGCGCTTCCGGAGTAAGTTCCCCGTGCGGGTCCACTTCCTCGGTGTTTTCCTCGATTTTTTTGCGCATATCTCCCAGCAACTTTGTCAGCGCAGCATGAAGCCGATAGATGTGCACCACGCCGCGGGGTCGCATGGATGTGAACTCCGCCAGCCACGAGGCCACCTGCTGCTGTTCCGGGGTGCGACCGCCGCGAACGGCGCCAAAGGAGACGCGCAGGCAACGCGAGAGGATGGTTGGCAGCAAGGATTGCGGTTCGGTGGTCAACAGGAGAATCAGGGTGCGGGCCGGTGGTTCTTCGAGCGTCTTCAGAAACGCGTTTTGGGCAGCCGGATTCATGCGCTCGGCGTCCACCACAATGGCGACCTTCATGCGTCCCACCGCCGGTTTTAGAACGAGCGCGTTTTCCAACTCGCGAATGGCCGACACCAGAATAAAACGGCTTTTCGACTCCGGTCTGACCATGTGAACATCGGGATGCGCGCCTTTCTCGATGTCCTGGCATGACTTGCATCGGCCACAGGCGTCATGGTGCGCCTCGGAACAGTTCAACGCCTGTGCCAGCGTCGTGGCCATCGCCATTTTGCCGCTACCGCGCGGGCCGACAAACAGATAGGCGTGCGCCAGGCGTCCACCTTCGAGACTGCGACGGAGCCGCTCGGCGATTGCCCGGTTATCGCGGAAATCGTCAAAGGACACGTTCGATCAAGCTCCAGATTTGGGCGCTGACCTCATCGAGGCTGGCGCTGCCGTCCACCAGTTTCACGCGCGACGGTTCGCGGCGTACCAGGTCGAGGTAGCCCTGGCGGACGCGCTGGTGAAAATCCAGCGCCTGGTTTTCCATGCGGTCAAACAGCTCGCGCCCCCTGGCGCGCGCCAACCCGATGCGCGGGTCCAGGTCAATCACAAGGGTCAGGTCCGGCAGACAATCGCCAATGGCAAATCGGTTGATCAGGGCAACCTTTTCGGCGTCAATTCTGCGTCCCACGCCCTGATACACCGTGGTGGAATCGAAGAACCGATCCGCCAGCACCACCGCGCCAGCCTCCAACGCGGGTTGAATGACTTCGCGCACCAGTTGGGCGCGGCTGGCGCAGAACAACAACAGCTCGGCTTCGGCCACCATGCCATCCATTTTCTTGTGCCGAAGCAGGATGTGGCGGATCTCCTCACCCAGATCCGTGCCGCCCGGCTCCCGCAAGGTCAACACGGTCCTGCCACCGGCACGCAACCGCTCCGCCATCCGCGCCACATGCGTGGATTTGCCGCAGCCTTCGCCGCCCTCAAAGGTGATGAACTTACCGGTGCGCGTCATGAGGTTTTGGGCGCGATGATACCGGCGAAGCGACAGAGGGGCAACTTGATATTTGGCGCCGCGGCCTTATGATAGAACTGAAAAGGAAGGCAAATGATAAAAAACTTCCTGTTTGGTAAACCGAACCCGTCTTCCCCGCCGGTCAAACGACGAATCCGCATTCTGGCCATTGACGACAACGAGGAGTTCCGACGCATCCTGAAGGATACGCTCGACGAGACGAAGTTTGAGGTGATCACCATGGGCGGCCCCGTGAAGGCGTTGGAGTTGTATGCACGGGAGAAACATAACATTGATGTGGTGTTGCTCGACTATTTCATGCCCCACCTCGACGGCGTGAAAACTCTCGAATGGCTCCGCAAACTCGATCCCCAGGTCAAAATCCTGCTCTGCTCCGGTGCCGATGCCCTGCTATTGCGGCGCATTGTGGCCGAATGCCATGCCGATGGTTATGTGCAAAAACCGTTCAGCCCGCTGGAGCTTCGCGCCCAGATCGAGGAAGCGATAAACAAGCTGGGGATCACGACATAACCCGCTGCTCCCCCTCCAACCGCCGCCGCGCCGCGCGCACCATCACTTTCACAAGCTCCGGTTGGTCTTCCCCGGCGAAGCGGGTCACGATTTTTTGATAGAATGGACGCGCTTCTGCGACGCGATCGGCTTCCCAAAGCAGGTCGGCCGCCGATTTCCACGCTTGCAGAACTTCCCACTCCTGTTCGGGATATTTCTCGCCAACCTGCGTGTACAACGTCACCGCCTCGTCCAGACGACCTTGCGCGACGCGGACATTGGCAAGGCTCCGCAACGCTTGCGCGCACCAGTACGGCTGGTCGGCATGCCGTTTCAAGACTTCCCGGTAACCGACAGCGGCTTTCGCAAGCAAGGCGTCGCGCTCGGCTCCTTTCGCCTCGGCGGAAGGCAGATGGTATTGTTTGACGGTCTGCTCGAAGAGCGTTTTCGGGTCGGTCCTCGGGGCCGGTCGGCAGCCCGCGATCAGCGCGAATGCCACCAGAGCGCTAACGAGTGACGTTGACGCCATGTTGTGTCGTGAGCTCATAGCGGAACGTCTGTTTCTGGCGGGGTTGAAGCGAAAAAACGAACTTCACTTTGTGGGCGTCCAACTTCTCAAAGGGCGCGTCGGTCTTCAGGTCCCACTGGCCGCGGAAATGGCGGCGAATATCAAGGACGATGGGGATTTCCTTGGAGTTTTGAAGTTCAAACTCCCATGTCTCCTTCGTGGTCCAGCCGCTGACGTTGCCCTGCGGATCGAACCGGATGTCTTCCTTCCGCCAATCCATCAATTTCGGTTTGACGGTGACCTCGCGGTCGTTGCCAAACTGCATCTCGACCTGCTCGCCGATCGGAATGTATTTTACCGCCGTCCGCCCGACGAACGCACACAACCCGTCGGCAGTCACCGTCCGCAATGCCATCACAACGCCGTCGGGCAACGGTTCCTTGCCGAGCTTGCTTTCGGCATCGTTCTTGAAACGATAAAACCGAACGACCTGATCGTCCCATTGTTCCTTCTCGAACTTGTAGTAACTGACAATCGGTACGTCGGCCTGTTTGAACGATGGCAACCGTTTCGACCAACCGGTGGGAATCGTGTCGCGCCCCTCGACGGTGTAGAGAAAATATTCGCTCACGCCTTCCTTGACGATCTCCTTTGGTTTTTCTGCCGCCAGGTCGGCGGCGGCAGCCAGCGCCAGGCCCGCCTTGCGCATCCGTAACACCTTTGTCTCGGCCTCCGTCGCGCTCACGGGCGGCGGCGGTTGCGATTGCCCTGGTCGGCCCTGTTGGGCAAGCTGGCGAATCTCCTCGACCAGGCGAATCACGCCGACCACAAGCCGGATCTGCGCGTTTTCGTAGTCTTCGCCGCTGTTGTTGGTGACGCGGACGTTGCCCGCCAGCGTCATCCGTTTCTCCTGTTTGTCCGCCTCGACAACGTAATCGGCGGCCCAACTGATACCGCTGGTGAAATAGCGGATCTCCACCTGTACCTCGCCGGCGACCTCGCTTTGGATCCGCCATTCCAGCGTGTTGGTGACGCGCGGCGGGAAACTCACGTCGAGCACCTCCACCTTGTCGGCCTGTGTCAGCGCCCGAAACTCCACCGAGGTCGGGTCAATCAACGTGTTCGCCCATGAAAACTCCAGTTTGTTCAGACCTTTGCGGAAGGTCAGCAACCGTGTCTCCTTGACCATTGTCAGGTCAGCGGAATTGTAGATGGTAAGTTGAACGGTGTCGCGGCCGGGGAGTGTGACGACGCTGATTCGTCCGTGGCTGGCGGCGGCGAGAAAAATGCACAAAGACAACAGGACACCTATTCTCAGAAACTTTGTGCTGATGGGATGGGAGGAGGGAAGAAATGTTCGTGTCATGAGGCGCCTCAGTAGGTTTGCGGTTCATTGCCCTGGACGTTGATGCGGCTGTATTTCAACGTCACCACGGTCTTTTTGTTGCCGCTGGATTCTTTCGGGAGCGAGAGTTCGTACTCGATGGTGAAGGCGTCCTTCCTTTTGTATTCGTGCGATGATTTTTCCAGTTTCCAGTAGCCGGGGATGTGCTCGATGAGGAGGAGAGTGATCGGGTCTTTCTTGAAGTTCTCGATCTCGATTTTGAGTTCCTCGTCGGTGTCATAAAGCACGATTTGGTTGTTGTTGTTGCGGCGGATGTTGGTTTTGTCGTCCTTGATCTTGCGTTGTGTCACCTTCACGTCGCGGCTCTGACCGATGTAGAGTTTCAATTCGCGGTCCACCGGGGTGAGCGGCACCCAGTCTTCGCCGGTAAAGGCCACGCCGTCGCCTTTTTCCCCGGTCTTGATGAAGAGGCGGGCTTTGCCCGGCAACAGGGTGTGGACGCCGAGTTTGCTGGTCTTGTCGTTCTGGATCACATACGAAAGCGGGATGCCGACGGTCTGTTTCTGGTACTCCGGATCCCACGGCAACAGAGCCGCGTCCCAGGTCAGTACCTTCTTGATGGGCAGGGCATCCACTTTTTCCGAAAGCAGTTCGAGAATCTCCTCGTGCGCGATGGTCTTTTTGAAATCCGTGCCGTACCCGATGCTGATCTCGGCGTCGGTGAGGTCTTCGCCCGAATCGTTTCGCAGGCGGAGATAATTGCGCAGTGCCAGGCTTTTTTCGTCCGGCTCGGCCACCGCTTTGTACACCACATCGCGGCTCAGGCCCGATAACAGATACGAAATACGCACCCGTTCCTCTTGCGCTGACGGGCTGGCGATTTCCCAGATCAGCGCGTTCTCGTTGGGCGGGTAACTGGTGTTGAGCACCTGCACCTTGTCGGGATGCGAAAGCATCCGCACCTGGATGCTCATCGGATCAATCTGCACGCCGCGCCAGGAGAAATCCACCTGGTTGACGCCTTTCTGCAGCGTCAACAGGCGTTCTTCCTCGACCAGCGTGGCGTCGGGGTGCGCCAGCGACACTGCCACGCGCGCTCGTTCGGGCAACGCGACGAGTTTGACGCGGGCATGAGCCGTCCCGGCAGCGAGCAGCAGGGCGAGAAGAGCGGGGAGGATGATTGGAGTGTTCATCGTATGTCTCCTGTGCTTGAACTGACACCGTGGTTGCGGTTTTGTTCCGGGGAAATTTTCCGCCCGCAGACTATCACGAGATCGCTTCCAAGCCAACCATGGAAAGGCGTCTTCGGTAAGCGGACGGTGTCGTTCCGGTAAACGCGCGAAAAGCGCGTGTAAAAGCGCTCTGGTCGTAGAAACCGCAATCCAGTGCGATGGCGCCGGCGGGGTGATCGGTGGCGATCAACTCGTGACAGGCGGCGTGGACGCGCTGGCGCACGAGGTAGTGCATCGGTCCTTCGCCGAGCAACTGACGAAATAATCGGACAAACTGCCGTTCGGACAGATGCGCCAGCGCCGCCAGTTGTCGCGTTGTCATGGGTTCTCGAAAGCGCAAATGAATGTAGCGCAACGCCGGTTCGATCCGGTGGAACGGTTGCAAGGCGCCGCCGATCTCGTGGGTTTCGTACATCGCGCCCGCGATGCCGCACACCCGGCCCCGGGCGTTTTGCAACGGAATTTTGCTTACCAGATACCACCGCACGGGGCCGCGGATGTCGGGCACCATCTGCACGTAGCGCAACAACCGTTGACCCGTTTGCATCACGCGGCGGTCTTCTTCAATATACACGGCGGCAATTTCAGGAGGGCGAAAATCAAAGTCAGTTTTGCCCAGCACCTGCCATTCCTGCTGGCAACCGAGAATCTGGAGCAACCGCCGGTTGACCCGCACAAAACGGCTTTGTTCGTCCTTGGCAAAAAATGCCACCATCGGCAGCGCCTCGAACAAACCGGCCATTTGCAAATCCAGCCCTGTTCGTTTCAGGAAATCGCGTTGAAACTGCCGGGCTGCGGCTTGCGCGTTCATGGCGGAAAAATACAAAATATCGTCCTTTCCCGCCAATACATTTCCCGGCTCGAAAGCTATTATGCCGTCGGAGAACAATCATGCCACGCATTCATGTCAACGGAATCGAATTGCATTACGAAGAACGGGGAGACGGCGAACCGCTGCTTCTGATCATGGGCCTCGGCGCCGACGGTTCATTGTGGGCGGAACATGTTCAGGCTTATGAACGCCATTTTCGCTGCATCATCCCCGACAACCGCGGCGCGGGTCATTCCGACAAGCCGCCGGGGCCGTACTCAACGGCCATGATGGCTGCCGATATGATTGGTTTGCTGGACGCCATCGGCATCGCGCGGGCACATGTGGCTGGTATCTCGATGGGGGGCTGTATCGCTCAGGAAATGGCGTTGCAAGCGCCCCACCGGGTCGGCAAATTGGTCCTGATCGGCACCTGGCCCAAGTGTGATGCTTATACCACGCGGATTTTCGAGATGTTCCGTGCGCTCATTCAAACCTCCGAGGCGTCGGCGTTCATTCGCATGTTGCAACTCTGGATCTTCACGCCCAACTATCACGCGCAACACATGGACGACCTGTTGCGACGCGAAGCCCGCGCGAAAGCCAATCCGAACCCGATGCCACCGCACGCGTTTGTCGCGCAATGCGACGCTTGCATTGCCCATGACACACTGGAGCGGCTCGGCGCCATCCGCGCGCCAACACTGATTACCGGGGGCGACCAAGACATTTTTACGCCAATGCACTATGCGAAAGCTCTTCACCAGGGGATCGCCGGCTCACAATTGCTGGTGTTTGCGGGCGGCGGCCACGCGCATCACTTCGAGGCGCCGGAAACATTCAACGCAAAAACAATCGCCTTCTTACAATCGGGAGTTTTGTGAAAGAAAATACCCTCCGTTTCGGTTGTCAGGCTTACACCTGGCAGATGTCCGGCCGCTATGTCGGCCAACTCGATCACATTCTTGACACCGTACAGGCCGCCGGGTTTGCCGGCTTCGAGTTGGAAACCGGCATGTTGGGCGACTGGTACAACGACCCATCGCGGTTTGCCGACGCCCTGGCGCGTCGCAACCTCAAACTCGCTGCGCTCACGATCGCGCTGCCGTGGGCCAATGCCGTCGAGACCGCCGCTGAACGCGCCGAAGCGGACCGCGCGTTTCGTTACCTGAGCGCGTTTGAGGGCACGCAACTGGTGTTGGCCCAATTACCGGGCCGTGACCGCCGCGATTTGCGCCGCCGCCAGCAAAACGCGCTCGCGTGCATGAACGCCATCGGGCGCCGTGCTTGTGACCGCGGGATCGTGGCGGGGTTCCACCCGAATTCGCCGCCGGGGTCGGTTTTTCGGACGCGGGAGGACTATCAGGTGTTGGCCGACGGCCTCGACACCGACGTGATTGGTTTTGTGCCCGATGCCGGACACATTGCGAAGGGTGGCATGGACGTGCGCGAGGTGTTCCGCACGTTTCGCCCTCTCCTCCGGCATGTGCATTTCAAGGACCTGAACCAAGCGGGGGCATGGTCGGCAATGGGCGCGGGCATGATTGATTTCCCGGCGTTGGTCAGCGATCTCCAACAGAGCGGTTTCAACGGTTGGATCATGGTCGAAGAAGAATCCGCGCAGGCCGAACAAGAACCGGACCTTGTTACGCTTGCCAATGGCCGTTATGTGCGCGACCATCTCCTGTCCCCAAAAACAACGGAAACCATCGCATGAACATGCCACCGATCCATCGCCGCGTATTTTTGGGTCAAGCCGCCGCCCTTGCGGCATTCACCATGTTGCCCCGAACCGCAGGCGCCGTTTCGGGAGTAAAAATCGGCGTCGCCACGCTCGGTTTCGGCGAACTCACCAACGCCGAACTCGCCAGGGAACTTTCCGCCAGCGGTATCCGTCTCATTCAGCTCTTCCTGAATCAAAAGGACAGCCGGTTTTGGAAATACAACGACCGCGTGGACCTCTCCCGTCTGACGGCCGCGCGTTGCCGGGAAATTGTCGCGCCCTATCGCGACGCCGGCATCGAGGTTCACAGCCTCGGCGTCTATACAAACCTCATTCATCCCGTCGAAGCCGAGCGCAACGCCAACCTCGCCTACTTTGAGGCGATAATGGAAATCGGCGGCCACATGAACGTCCGCACCTTCGTCACCGAGGCCGGTCACTATTATGACGATAAAACGCCAGCCCCGCGTCTTGCGCTGGAGTTTCAGGACGAGGTCTGGACGCAAATGGTCGCCACGGGCCGACGCCTGGCCGAGATGGCTGCCCGGCACGATGCCAAAGTGCTGATGGAACCGTCGCACTGGAGTTTCTTTGCCAGCGCCAAACGGTTGCGAACCTACCTGGAAGAAGTAAACTCACCCCGCATCCGCGCCCTGCTCGACGCCGCCAACCTCATCGAGGTCAACGATCTCGACGAAATGTTCCATCAACTTTCCCCGTGGATTGACGCCCTCCACGCCAAGGACCGCAAATTGCATGTCCAACGCGGCGTCGCCGCCGGCAAGGGTGACATTGACTACAAACAGTTCGTCACGCTCGCCGCCCGTCACACGCCGTACGCGCCGATGATCCTCGAATACGTCGGCCTCAAAGATTATAAAGACGCCCTCACACACCTGCGCCACGCCCTGCGCGAAGCCGGAGTCGCCGAAACATGAAAACCCATCTCTCACGACGCGCGTTTCTCGCCACGGCCGCCGCCGCCACGGCGGTCACCATCCTCCCACGCGGATTCGGCCGGGTCGGCCCCAATTCCAGGACGACGCTCGCCTGCATCGGTTGCGGCGGACAGGGCACCATCAACCTGATGAACTTCCTCGCTTTCGACGAGATCGAGGTCGTGGCCGTCTGCGACGTGAACCGCGAGGGCGGCGGCTACATTTCCTGGAACTGGGGCCAGGGCAAGGAAAGCCAGGTCTGCGGCCGCGAACCGGCGCGACGCGCAGTGGATGAACATTACAAAAAACGCGGCTGCCGGGCCTATGCCGATTACCGCGAGTTGCTGGAGAAGGAAGACGTGGACGCCGTGATGATTGCGACGCCGGACCACTCGCACGCCGTGATCACGATGGCGGCACTCCGCAAAAAGAAACACGTTTATTGCGAAAAACCGCTCACCTGGTCGGTCGCCGAAGCGCGAGCGGTCGCGGAGGAAGCCCGTCGGGCCGGTGTGGCAACGCAGTTGGGCAATCAAGGCCAGGCCACCGAGGAAGCGTATGTCGTCCGCGAGATGATCGCCGATGGCGCCATCGGTCCGGTGCATGAAATTCAGGTCGGCTGGGGCGCGCGCTTCTGGCATTATCCGTCCCTCCAAAATCGCCCGTCCGATACCCCGCCCGTGCCAGAGGGGCTGGACTGGGACCTGTGGCTCGGCCCGGCGGCGGAACGGCCTTATCATCCCGAATATCACCCGTGGACGTGGCGCAACTGGTGGGAGTTCGGCACCGGTCTGCTCGGCGACATGGGATGCCACCTCCTCTCCACCGCATGGAAAGCGCTCGATCTGCGACACCCGATCAGCGTGGAAGCCAGCTCGACAGCCATGTACCCGGAGCTTTATCCGCTCGGCGTGATCGCGCACTTCGAGTTCCCCGCGCGTGGCCCGCATCCGCCGTTGAAATTGAGCTGGTACGACGGCGGTCTGTTGCCGCCATCGCCACCAGAGATTCATCCCAACCGACGGGGGAACGGCGTCATTTATGTCGGCGAAAAAGGCAAGATTTTCGGGCACCGGATCATTCCCGAATCCAAAATGAAAGCGTACGGCAAACCGCCCCGAACGCTGCCGCGGTCGCCGGGACATTACAAGGAATTCGTGGACGCCTGCCGAGGCGGGCCGCCGCCGGGAGCGAATTTTGTGGATCACGCCGGGGTTCTCACGGAAACGCTCCTGCTCGGCAACGTCGCGCTGCGGGCCGGCAAGAAACTGCTCTGGGACGGCCCGAATATGAGGGTCACCAACGACGAAGCCGCCAACGACCTTCTCCGCCGCAATTACCGGAAAGGGTGGAGCCTGTGAAGAAGACCGTCGGCGATGCCTCGCTGGAACTCGTCCAGGGCGACATCACGGCGCTGGCGGTGGACGCCATTGTCAATGCCGCGAATCGTTATTTGATGCACGGCGGGGGCGTGGCGCTTGCCATCGCGCGCAAGGGAGGATTAACCATCCAAACCGAGTCCACCGCCTGGGTGGCCAAACACGGTCCTCTCAACACCGGTGACGCGATCATCACCAGTGGCGGCCGATTGCCGGCGAAGTTCGTCATCCACACACCAGGACCGGTTTGGGGCGAGCAGGACGACGAGGAATCCGACGCGCTGTTGCGCCGCTCCATCCGCAATTCGCTGGCGCTGGCCGATGAGAAGGGATTGAAATCCGTCGCGTTTCCGGCCATCAGCACGGGTATTTACGGTTTTCCCGTGGAACGGGCAGCAAGACTAATGTTGGCGGAGGCGGAGGTGTACTTGCACGGTCCAACAAAGCTGGAGCGGGTGATCTTCTGCCTGTACGACAAGGCGACGTACGAAGTGTTTGCCGCGGCGTTCAGAAACGCAGTTGGAACAGGCCGCTGACGGGCTGGTGGCTCAACTCATCGGAGCCGAGGACGCCGTCTTGATTGGTGTCCAGGCGTTTGAATAGGCTCATGCTGACGCCGGTTCGTTCGAGGCCCTCTTTCCATTCTTCGGCGCTGACCTTGCCGTCTTTGTTGGTATCGAGGGAGTCGAAATGCTTCCGGGCATCGGGCGTGGTGTCGAACTTCTGCCACTCCTCCCAGGTGATCTCGCCGTCGTGGTTTGCGTCGGCTTTGTCCAAACCATTCGCCCGCATGTTGCGAACAAATTCGGCATAGGAAACCTGGGCTTTTGTGTCGCGGTCGGGCGCGTGAGTCGCGCAACCGGCGAGCGTGACGGCGGCAAGCAGACGAAGGAAGTTGTTCATGACCGCAGAGTTTATCATGGAACGCGGCTGAGCGTCCAGTCGAGGAATCGCGGGAACCAGCGTTTGAGGAAGGCGCCGAATTTTCCGGGGAGCGTGAGCACCACTTCGCGTTTGCGCCGGGCGCAGGCGCGGAGGATGGCGCGGGCGACGGTGCGTGGGTGAACGCCCTTGATCGGGCCGACGCGGACCGGGCCACCGTAGCGGACCTGGTTTTCGAAGAAAGGTGTATCGGTGTAACCGGGCATGATGAGGATCACATCAATGCCGCTGTCGCGTAATTCAATGCGAAGGGCGTCGCTGAGGGCGCGCAGGGCGAATTTACTGGCGCAATAGATGGAATTGCGCGGCGTAGCCAGCAAGCTGAGGACGGAACCGACATTGACGATCTGGCCGCGGCCCTGTTTTTTCATGTGAGGCAACACCGCCTGGATGCAACGGAGCGCGCCAAAGAAATTCACCTCCATCAGACGATGCGCATCCTCGAAGGCGGTGTTTTCGACGGTGGCGCGAATGCCGAACCCGGCATTGTTGACGAGGATGTCCACCCGCCCGAACGTTGCCAGCGTGGTTTCAACCAGACGGCGGACATCGTCGTCGCGGGTCACATCGGTCGGCACCGCCAGGAAACGAGGATTGGCCGCGGCAATCTGGCGGAGGCGTTCGGCGCTGCGGGCAGCCAGGACGACGTTGGCGCCTGCGTTGGCAAAGGCGAGGGCGGTTTCATAACCGATCCCCATTGAGGCGCCGGTGACAATGACGGTTTTGTTGGTAAACTTTTGCACTTTCTTTCTTCTCCAAAACAGGATATAGGTAATTGGGGCGTGTGGCAATGAGCTAAGATGAGCGCGAACAACGCCAGCCGTCCGCCAGCGGTGCTCGCCATTGATGATGACGAGAATATCCTCGACATTATCAAGACCTGTTTGGAAGGGGAGGGGTTTGTAGTACAAACACATAACAATCCGGTTCGGGGAGTGGAATGGTACACCCAACGCTGGCAGGAGGTGGACGTGGTGTTGCTGGACTACATCATGCCGGAAATGAATGGCGCGGCGGTGTTTGAGCGGTTGCGCCAGGCCAATCCGCGGGCGCGGGTGATTCTGCTGACGGCATGCGACGATCATGTGGCGGAGAAACTTTTCCAGGAAGGGTTGCACGGATACATCCAGAAGCCATTTTATCTGAAACAACTGCTCCAACAGGTGCAGGAGGCGATCACGGCACCGTGAATCAACCACCCAAAGGAGGCAACACCATGAACGAACCCAATCCGATCCCGTACGAGAAACTGGTCGAAATCCACAAGGCAAGCGACCCGTGGGAGGGACACCTGCTTCTGGAGCATCTGCGCGAGAACGGCGTCGAAGCCGCCTTTCAGGGACTACCCTCCGTGGCGCTGGACGCCAAAGAGTTCCTGCAAACCAGCGACCGCGTGGTTGGCATCTACGTGCTGGAACATGAGGCGGCGCGGGCGCGGGAGCTGGTGGCGGATTTTCTTGCCGCCGAGAAACTCGAAGCACCGGTCGAGAAACCTCGTTTGGATAAGCAACGTATCACCGAGCTGCGCGAAGCGCTGCGGGAGGAGCGTCAGACCTTTAATTTTCTCGGCTGGACGGCAGTGGTGTTCCTGGTGGCCCTGACATTGTTGTGGGCAATCTGGCCGGCGTGGTTGAAGACGGCAACGCCGGCGCCGTTCTATCGCTGGACGGGTGTGGCATTGCTGGCGCTGGCGGCGGTGTTCGCGCTCAACCAGACTCGTCGGTGACTTGCGCTCTAATCCTTCGGGGAACCAGACGCCCCCAACACCGTTGTGTTGCTCGTCAGCGAACAACTTGCGTACCCGCTGAATCAATCGGCGTTTCCACTCGGTCTTGCTCAAATCCTTCTGCGCAAGCGAAGGCACGTTCTGCAGTGACGGTTTGTATCGTTACGCCGTACGAAAAACCAGTGGAGTGCTTCCTTCATCGCGGCCGACTCGCTGGAGGCTATTCCACCAGCCAGGAAACCAAATCGGCGGATTGAGTTTGTCTCTTTCCATGTCGTCTCGCACGCCCACAAAGGACAAGCCGAGCTTGCGAGACATGCGAAGCAAACTCACTTCGGCCTTTTCGGGGCGAAGCGGCAAGTGAAAAAGACAAACGTGGCAGGAACAGACCGGTTCCGATCGTCGTCGTAACTCGTTGCGCTTGCGCTTGACAGCAAGTCCTACGTACAGCTTTAATGCGGGCGTGAAAACAAAGGATTTCGCACTTTGTCCTTTGCGGGAGAATTTGTCCCATTAAGTATGTTGGGCCACTTCCCACCATGAGCGCACTCGACATCATTCGGTGGGTGATAGCGGGACTTCTCGCTGCCTTCTGGTTGCTTTGCGCAGGAGGGAATCTCACGTCACTGATTGGTGCTGCTATCCGCAAGGGTTCGACCTCATTTATTCTGTTCTTCGGCGGGGTGGCAGGTGTGTTGAGTCTTTTCATTTGCCCATTGCCCGGCGCTGCACGTTGGGCTTGGTTGCCTCCTCTCCTCGACATCGGCAGTGTTCCGGCTGCTGCCGCGATATGTATGGATATTTCACCCGACGACGTTCACCATGACAACGCGGCCTAACAAGTGCGCTGCAGCGAACCGCCGCCCCGCTTCGCAGTTCGAGAGTCGCGGGCTTCGGCGACACGTTCTGGTGGCCGAAAGTCACGAACGTTATCACCGCGGGGCGGCTGTCGCTCAGTTCTGTCGTTCGGCCACTTGACCGGTCATCAAACGATGTGCCGAATTTCATGACGATAGAAGACTGCCATAAGAAATATGGTGAGCCGCTTTACGTCGGTTCCAAACATTTGGTTTGGAAAGACACGGAACAAAACAGGGCAATCAAAGCGACACGCCCCGGCTACCTTACCGACGGAAGTATCATCATTACTTCCCAACCATGGTACGAGCCGGCTGACGCCTCTTCACCTCACCCATCCACTGTGGAAATGACCGAGTTCATGCAACGTTTTGGCTTTTCACAAGTGAACTTGAACGATTGGCAGCATGCGAATGGGACCGTGGCTAGGAATGTAAAGCCCAGCGATTTTATCAAGACGAAAGATGGCATTGTTCCTATTGATGTTTGCCTCGATAAGCCATGACGACATGGCCTACAATCCACAGGAGCCGACCGCGCACCGCTCTGGCGCGCGATGTTCGCTAGCTCAGCTTGAGCGTTTGGTTGCGTAATGTTCTGGTTGCCGTTCTGCCCCTCGGCGTTTCGCGGCGCTCGGTTTGTTGTGGCGGTCAGACCTTGTTGCGGAAATACTCGATGGTGCGGCGCAGGCCGGTTTCGAGGTCCACTTTTGGTTCCCAGCCGAGAAGTTTTTTGGCCAGCGTGATGTCGGGTCGCCGTTGTTTTGGATCGTCCACCGGCAACGGTTTGCGAACGATGCGGGATTTGCTTCCGACCAGGCGGCGGACCAACTCGGCAAATTCCAGGACGGTGAATTCGGTGGGGTTACCGATGTTGACCGGCTCGTGGTAATCCGATTGGGAGAGCCGCCAGATGCCGTCAATTTCGTCGCTCACATAACAAAAACTGCGGGTTTGCGAGCCGTCGCCGAAGACGGTGATGGGTTTGTTTTTCAGGGCCTGTCCGATGAAGGCGGGCACGACGCGGCCGTCGCGCAGGCGCATGCGCGGGCCGTAGGTGTTGAAGATGCGGACGATCTTGGTGTCCACGCCGTGGTAGCGGTGGTAGGCCATGGTCATGGCTTCGGCAAAGCGTTTGGCTTCGTCATAGACGCCGCGGGGGCCGATGGGGTTGACGTTGCCCCAGTAGGTTTCTTTTTGGGGGTGTTCGAGTGGGTCGCCATAGCACTCCGAGGTGGAGGCCAGAAGGAAGATGGCTTTCTTGGCTTTGGCCAGTCCGAGGCAGTTGAGGGTACCGATGGAGCCGACTTTTAGTGTTTGGATGGGCAATTCCAGATAATCCACCGGGCTGGCGGGCGAAGCGAAATGGAAAACATAGTCCACCCGGCCCGGCAGGTAGATGTATTGGGTAACGTTGTGTTTGATGAAGGTGAAACGCGGGTCGCCGGCGAGGTGGGCAATGTTGTCGGTGTTGCCGGTGAGGAGGTTGTCGAGTGCGATGACGCGATGGCCCTCGGCCAGGAGGCGGTCGCAGAGGTGGGAGCCGAGGAAGCCGGCGCCGCCGGTGACGACGGAGACGGGATGTTTGGGGGATTTCGTTGTCATAAATTCAATCAGTGCGCGCCGAGTCCGCTGAGGACGACCGGGATGGTGCGGGCGAGGATTTTGAGGTCCAGCCAGAGTGACCAGTGGTCAATGTATTCGAGATCGAGTTTCATCCACTGGTCAAATCCGATGCCGTTGCGGCCGCTGATCTGCCAGAGGCAGGTGAGGCCGGGTTTCATGGAGAGACGGCGTCGGTGCCAGGTATCGTATTTGGCGACTTCGGTGGGGATGGGCGGGCGCGGGCCGACGAGGCTCATTTCGCCTTTGAGCACGTTCCAGAGCTGGGGAAGCTCGTCAATGCTGGTCTTGCGCAAAAACCGTCCGAATGGCGTCACGCGTGGATCTCGTTTCATTTTGAAGACCGGTCCGGTCATTTCGTTAAAGGTTTCCAGTTCGACCCGGAGCATCTCGGCGTTGTCCACCATGGAGCGGAATTTGTACATGGTGAATTCGCGCCCGTGCAGGCCGCTGCGTTTCTGGCGGAAGAGAATTGGGCCCGGCGAGGTCAACCGAATCCCAATGGCCACCGGTACCATGACCAGCGGTCCGAGAATCAATAGGCCGAGACCTGCCCCTACGATATCCATCAGGCGTTTTACAATCAATTGCCAGGAGATGGCGGGCGTGGACCGGAACATCAGGATTGGTTTCCCGTGAAAATCGGCAATCGAGGGGCGGGCAATCGAAGTGCGCATGAAATCAGCCGTCAGCCAGGCTTCGACGCCTTCGATTTCGCACGCCAAGACGGCCTTTTCCACCTCGTCAAAATAGGTGCGGCTGACATTGAAAATGACGCAGCCGATGGCTCGTTCGTGGAGCAACGACGGCAGTTGCGTCAAGGGAGTAACCGACGGATCCAGCCTGGCTTCCACCGTCAAGCCCCATTCGGGATGGTCGGTGAGCAGTTTTTCGAACTCGGCATTCCGATCCGCAGGCCCCACCAGCAGAACCGCCCGTTCGCCGCTCTTTCGACGATGGTCCGCATGGAAATACAGGCGCAGAAGCGCATCCTTCAGTCCCAGCACCACCACACTCAGGCTGGCAAACAGAATGATAACGCCCCGGCTCAACCCGGTCAGTTGCAGAAAATACATCGCCGCGATCACAATCAGGGCGCATTGGGCTCCGCTTTTGAGCAGAATCCACCAAGTTTCTTTCCCGGTGCCGCGAAACGGGCGCGCATAGTAGCCATTGATGTCCAACAGGAACGGATACGACGGCAGAATGATCAGGTAGAGCCATTTGTAATCGCTAAAGGGCGCAATGCCCGGAAAAGAGGATGGCCATAGAACCGCCAACCGATCCCGCAGGGCATGAGACGCCCAGAAAACCGCCGCGATCACCAACGCATCGCCGAGTTGGTTGAACTGAACATACAACTCTCTGCGTGTGCTTGCCATAACCGTTACGCGCGTTCACTCCGCAATCGCCACCATTCTTTCCAGAATAAGGGTACAACGGCCCAGCCGTCCACCAGATACCGTCGCCACATCCGGCCCGGTTCCTGAAGCAGTCGAAACAGCCATTCCAAGCCGGCCTTCTGCATCCAAACCGGCGCCCGTTTCACCAGACCGGCAGCCACATCAAACGCGCCGCCCACGCCCATCATGAACGGCACGTTCAACTGTTCTTTCCATCGGCCAAGAAAAAGCTCCTTCTTGGGCGAACTGACCGCCACAAACAATATGTCCGCCCGCGCATGACGTATTTCCTCGACCACCGCCGGCTCCTGTTCGGGCGTCCAGTAGCCGTCGTGCCAGCCGGCAATTTGCAGTCGCGGATAACGCGCCTGCAATACCTGCACCAGGCGGCTTACCGTTTCCGCTCTGGCTCCCAGGAAAAACGGGCGATAGCCTTTTTCGGCACTGCGTTCAATCAAGGCGGTCATCAGGTCGGCGCCGCTGACTCGTTCTTTCAGTGGACGACCAAGCCAGCGCGATATCCAGACCACCGGCTGGCCGTCCACGTTGATCAGGTCGCAGGAACGGATGATCTCCCGCAACCGTGGGTCCCGATGCGCTTTGACAATTTTGTCCACATTGACCACCACATGTTGATGGACTCCTCCGTCGCGGATGAACTCCTCAATCCGCCGAAGCGACTCTTCCATCGAGAGATTGTCAATCGGTACCCCCAGGATTTCAATGCGGTCGGTCGTCATTTCGAGATCGAAACCTCATTCGTTGGGAATCGGCTGCAACACGGGATAAAGTTGCTCCACAAACCGGGTCAGCACCTCCATGGTGGCCGCCTGTGCCCGGGCCAACGCTTCGCCCCCCTCTGCCGACGGCCGTACCGGCGAGGCAATCAGGATGTACGCCCAGCGATGGTTGCGATTGTGAAGCACCCGGTCTTTCATCGTCCAGAGAAGGCGTTCCCAGTGGTGCGGCGTAACCCGTTCTTTGCCGACAAACCAGTAAATGAATATCGCCGTCAGCGGACGCTGCGGAGCCACAAGCGCTACTGTGTGCTTGGCGTCCATCCGCATGACCTTGAGCGTTTTTCCTGCCGCGGGGGTAACGGGGATGGTTTCCACCTGTTCCATTTGGATGTTCCAGCCCTGGCCTGGCAGACAAAGCTCCGGCCGATGGATACTGGTCACATCGCGTCCGGCCAGAATAATGGAACAGGTGACCTCGTGTCCCTGCGAATCCACATAACGCCGCCGCGCCCCCAGAGTGTCCGGCGGCAGCAGTTCCTGCTCCTCCTTGGTCAAGCCCTCCTCTTTGGCGCTGGTCCAATCCCCCAAAACCGCCGGCAGATAAGGTTGTCCGTTGACCAGACGAATCCCCGCCTCGGAAGTTCGCGTCACATCGGATGTGAAGGTCGTAAGCAGGATGGTCGCGCCTAAAATGGCCACGACCAGCGCCAGTTGCCTCACGCCGATCCCGCGACTGACGGCGGTTTCCGAAGCCGCGCCAGCAGCGGCGGTTTTGTCCGGTTGATGATTCATAAGTCTTTCCGGGGAACCACAGGTTGAGTCCATCTTTTCCATATTTGGCCGAATGGTTGGTGCAACAGCCACCCGACAAATACCATCAAGGACAAGGCCACCGCGAAAACAATATACCCGGAATAATCATGATACATCCGCAAGGCCACCTCTTGTCCCCATGTTTGCGCCACCAAGGCGATGGAAATCACCCGCGCCATGTTGCCGAGCACCGCCAGGGGAATCGCGCTGAGAAAGAGTACCCATCGTTTCCACTGCGCCTGCTGCGTCACATACGCATAGGCGGCCGTCACGGTCGTCAACGCCATCAACGATTGAATCCCGCTGCACGGGTTGGCCACGTCAAATTGAAACACTTTCGAATAAATGGCCGTCCCCACCTGTACCGTCTCTATTCCCAGCCAATTCAACACCACCGTTGAACTTCGTGCCATCAAAAGCCGCAATGGAACTCCCACATGTGACTCGAAAAAATTCAATGGAACCATCAAAAACAGGAAACTGATTGGGAAAAACGTCAGCGCAAACAACTCTCGTCCCCCCAACGCCAGCGCCAACCCATAGAGCAGACAAACAAACGAAATCACCACCACCCGTTCCTGCACCCCTTTTACCCCCACATAGTATAACCCCATGGCCACCACCACCACCGCCATCCCCCAGGAACAAGGGCGAATCACCACTCGCCGTAACTGGTCGCGTTTCCACCACAACAACCACGCTGCAATCAACGGGATGAGAGGTCCGTGGGAATAATGTGACGTGGTGCGCCAGTGCCCCGTCAACCAGGTGTATGCGGGAAGCGTGTTGATCGGTTGCACAAAATACGCATAGTAAATCGCCGTCACCAGTAACACCCACAATACCAGTTCCGGCAATTCCACAAGAATTCGTCGCAAGACGTTTTGCGACTCTGCTTTTATGTAAACAGCCATCGTGGCGAGTCTAGTGGCAGCCGGTTCCAAAGTCAACCGGCCCCCCACCCACCCAAATAAGGTGACCGTGTAAATGGCAGGTATGCCATGTCATGAAGTGCCTCGCCCTGGGGAAAACAGCCGTCCGTCCACCCTGCGCATCAACTCGGAGGGGCTTGAAAGGTTTTGCTCAAACGCCGTCGCTTCAACCAACCGAAAACCTTCACGACCGTCAGACTGGCCAATAAAATCCAAAAAACATCCAGCGGTAAACGAAACCGGCTACACGCCGTCATCGGCAAATACGCCAACGTTACCGCCACAATTACCCCGTGCAGAATCCAGCTTGCGCGGTTACTCCGCCACGCCAATACGCTGCCGGCCAATCCAAAAATGAAAACCGGATAGAAACTGATCGCGGCCACCAGTTGGACACGAACATCGGCAGTTTCATTCCGGGTAATCGTTTTGGTGAACGCCGAATACAACGTCACCAACCGACGAACACTCAGCAAAACAAACCGTCCCGGATTCGCCATCAACCAGCGTCTCCCTTCCAACCCCAGCCGACGGTCCGCTTCCACCTCATCAAGCCCCTCCAAATCGGCGCATAATCGGTTCACCTGTTCCCAAGCCGCGTCTCGTTCATCCGGAGCCAGCAACTGTACTCGTTCTTTCCACAAGTCACCTTGCGGACTCAGATGACGATCATCCGCATCTCCCTGCGAAACCGCGTTGTTGCCACGCCACAAATGCAGCCCTTTCCCGCTGGACACCAGCAGAAAATGCCGAAACACCACCGCGTTTCGCGCCGTCCACGGCAGCACCACCGCCGCAGCGGCGCCCAACAATAACGCCACCGTTCGCAGCCTCCGCCCTTGTCCCGCCCACCAACCAACATAAAAGGCCGCCACGGGGATCACACTCAACGCGATCGGACGACAAAGTGCCGATAACCCCACCAACAATCCGCCACCCAACAACCACCCAACCCCACGCACTTGTTGCCACCGCACCAGGCAAAACACCGTCATCGCCAGTAATACCGCCAGCAAAAACTCCGCATAGAACACCCCCGACATGTACAACAGTGGCGGATATAAACTGGTTATCACACCCGCCACCAGACCGCTGGCTCGGTTGAACAACACCGTTCCAATCCCAACCACCGACAAAACCAACAAGATACCCCCGATAATCGCCTGACAAAATCGCGCCGCCCGGTAATCGTGTCCGCACACCCGGTAAACCAGCGCCAGGAAAACCGGTTCCACCGGCGTCGCACGATATGCGCTTGACTCATAACGCCCCGTACAAGCCAATTTCCAGCCGATCTCATCGTGAGCCGATTCATCCGCCCAAGATAGCGGCCTGTTGCCCACACTCCACACGTATCCCACCCGCAAAATCACCGTGCCCACAAGAAGCAAAACCACCGCCCACAGCCAAAAACGAGACCTTGATTCCATGCGCCCACTATACCAACCCGTTTTCTACCGCCTCAATAAGGAAAACACCACGAAACGATCCGACCGAAACCGGACTCGAAACTCTTTCAACTCTCCACCCCGTTCCGCCATCTGACGCGCCACACAGTCCGGCGGCAACTCACCCAGCCGATCCGCCTTGTATCGCCACGTGTCAACCCCCGTCACCAAACACCCCACGTCATAAATGAAATACTCCGCCCCCCACTTCCGCGCCAACGCCGCCAATTGTTCCTCTCTCCCGTACAACGCCTCCAAAAACTCCCGATACCGCTCCCGAATCCTTTGATTCTCAAACTTCGAATGCAACACGATCGTCCGTCCCGTGTGCGCCCGCCACACCGGCGACTCCGAGACACTCGACAACACCACCGCATTTGTCGCCGTGTGTTCCCGCAACCATGCCACCACCGGCCGATACACTTCCGGCCGCACCGGCCGACGATCCAACGGCGCCGCATCCAACATCGCCAACTGTCCCACCGCCACCGCGCCAACCGCCCATCGCCACCCCACATGACACGCCACCAAACCCGCCGCCAACACCGGAGCCGCCACCGCCAAAAACGTGAAATACCGCACCACCATCCACGCCAACGGCACCAATAACAACGACACAACAATAAACACCCGCACCGGCACCTCCTTCCGACGCCACCCACACCATCCACCCACTATCCCCAGCGGCAGACAACCCAACAAAAACCGCCAGAAATCCGCCACACTCGCCGTGTTGAACGCCCCCTCCCACAAACACCGCGCCTCCCACGGCAAACGCGACGGCTCGGACGGTTTCACCCCCAAAAACCGCAACTTGTAGAAAAACATCTGATACACATGCGCATACTCTCCATACGACGTCCGCAACCACATCCCCACCGCCACCAACACCACCAGCGCCACGCCAAACACCATCCATGCCTTCCGTCGCCCGCCGTTGATCCAGACCGCCAACGCCAACGCGCACAGCACACACATCGTCGGCGATAGATAAAACTGTTTCACCCGCAACACCGGCACGACAAATGCCCCCGCCAACAACGTCAGCACAAACCACGGACGTCGCGGCGTCTCGCCTCTGCCAAGATACACCAGCGCCGTCGCCCCTACCCCGACCGCCAACACAAATTGCGTCAAATGCCAGCTCGCCAACGCCGCCAACCACAACACCGCCGCGCCAATCTCCCAACGCCGTTGCCCCTCCTCCTGCCACATTCGCACCGTTGCCCATACCGCCAGCACAATCAGCGGCAACGCGAAATCCTCCCGCAGAAACAGATTCTTCACCGTCCTCCCATAACTCGGATACAACGCCGCATACAACGCCGCCGACATCACCCCCGCAAAATCACTCCGCCACAACGCCCGCCCCAACAGAAACAACCCAAACAACGTCAGACTCCCCATCACACAGTCACACCACACCGCCCACACATGAAACGCCATCTTCGGCCTCAACCACCGATACAACACCCCGACCGGTACCTCCATCGCCACCGTAAACTCCGCCCAATCATTGATCTCATCGGGATACTGAACAGAACGGTCCCGCGAAAGCTGTCCCCAGTCCCCAAAGGAATGCTCCGCGAAAAACTTGGCAAAACTGTATTGAAAAGCAAACTCGCTCCAGAACTGGCCCACTTCATCCTGCGCATCCCACGTCGGATTCGAAAAAATCTTCGCCGTCTTCAGCCTGACATGGCAGACAAACAACAGCCCCACCACCGCCAGACAGATCGCCAGTCGCCACCTCGGATTCATCGTGGCCGCATCTTACCGCATCCAACCTCTCCCCGTCACGCCCTACCAACCATCAAACCACCATCCACCCATCCATCTCGTCACCACCGGCGATACACACGCCAGAGGAGGACGATGGCGGCGCCCAACAACACCAATACGCCCACCACCAACACCAGCGTCCCGTCAACACCCGACGACATCTCAGCCGGAACCGTCGCAACCGTTTGTGTCACCACCGACACCACAGGCGGAGCTACCGACACCGCACTCGTCGCTACAGGCGGATTCGCAGCAGGCAACTCCGAAACTCGTTCCCCCTTCGGCGGCCTCACCCCAGCGTATTCCTTCCGCATAAACGCCTCCCGATTCTCCTCCCACCACCGACGCAAAGTCTGCCGCAGCGCTTCCCCATCACTCCGGCTAAGACCATCGGCCCACTTCTTCATCTCAGGACTGAATTCGGCAGATGCCTGAAGAATATCGCGGATTTTCCAACTGGCTTTCAGCGAAGCAGTGACTGCTCCCCATGTCCATTCCTCTGTCTTGCGATACCTTGCTTCTTCGGGCAGGTAGAGCAACTTCGCCAATATGGGAATTTGCTGCGGACTGTTCTGCACTTGATCCAGCAGTCCCACACACTCAACATACGTCCGCCGTTCCCCCTGCTGAATATCCTTCACCACCCCCGCCAACGTCTCCTCGTCACCAAAATAGCGAATTAGAATCCAGCGGTAGTGCTTCCGATCCGTAGAATCTGAATCCGGTAGCCGACGCCGCATCTCAGCGACCACCGCGTTCCTTTCCGCTTCCGACATCGCAGCAACGTTTATTTCCTCCGGATACCAATACCAACGATCAACTTTTCTGACTACGTTACTGGACCATGCCGTTGGCAAAACGAGAACCAAGCAACCAAAACAAACAAACAAAAATACCTTCGCGTTCACTGTCCGCTCCTCCCCTTTGCTGTCCTATTTGCTTCCTTCCAATCCTCATGCCTCATCCAGCGGCCTTTGTCAGTAGGGTGCATGAGACGGACGGTACCTTCGGGCGGCAGGTCTTCATCGTGGTCTGTTCCCCCGCTGTTTCGCGTGGACAAGTTCAACTGATGCCCCATCTCGTGTGCCACCGTGTGCAAAACATCCGCAGGGTCAAGTTCCCCATCCAAACCGTGCGTAAACACCATTGACCACGGATTGCCTTGCGGCGTGAGACCGGTCATGTCGTGCTTCCAGTACCGCCTGAAAAGAAAGATGCGACCATGCACGCTCCACAAGGCATTGTTGGCCAAGGTGGGTGTAATCGCCTCTTTCTCAGTTTCATCGAGGATACCATTTTTCCAACGATATCCGCTTCCTCTGTCGTACTCAATGTTTACATCCGCATTGGTGGCCAACACGAAGTAAACGCACGCTTGTCGAAAGACATGGTTTAGCTCGCCGATGATCTCCGCCGCTGCCGGCCCACCCACTGGCCGAGTCCCTTCCGATTCCGGGTCTTCCACCCGATAAATCCCAATGCTATTGGTCACCCACGGCAGCACCATGACGTGTAGCGTTTCACGGCTTCACACGCTCTTGGCCGAGGCGAAACGGCGGCTCCACACGCGGCGGCGGCGCAGGACGTTTGCGAATCTCTGCCACCTGCTCCTTCAACGGCGCCAACGCAGGCCGCTCCGCTATGAACTTTTCAAGCATTTCCGCATGACGAGAATCCGCAAAGGAGAGAATTGAACCAAACATACCAGCATACAGTTGAGCATGCCGCCCAGGAAACGCTTCAGGAACATTAACGACTTGCTTGAAATACACATCATATCTTTCCACCAGAACGGGCACGGCGTCAGCGTCTTTGAGTTCGAGTAAGCTACGGAAAGCTCTGACTCCATGGAACCGATCTGTCAATGTTGCATCCGCCTCCAAAACATCCCGAAGCACTTTCAACAAATAAGTACATTCTGGTTCTTCTATCAGCGCCCCCACACACCAACCCGTCCACGACTCATTTATACGCTTATCCCACGGTTCAATGGCCAATTCTCCTGTCGTTTTCCAACGCAGCTCAAGGTAGTAATACCACAACCCGTATTCTTTACAGGTCGGCACCACCACAATGCCAAGCCGATAGGCACTCCCCAATATATGTCGTTCCCAGTCCTCCTTATACTGCGGATGCCTCCGCCAATCGTACCGACGCAACTTCTCAATGTCCGCCCCGCGCACGATCCGTTCATAGCTTATCCGCGCCACCAACCGCTGCTGCCAGGTCAACGCAGGATCAACCGCCGCTTGCGCCAGTGCCGACAAGACGTCGCTGCCCAAATCCAGGATCGCCTGTCGCGCCTCCAGGTAGGCATTACTTTGCGCTCCAGCGGCCGCTGCCAACATCGAATTGAGTTTCTCCCGTTCCAGCGCCTGCGCCACAACCGGCAACACGATCAGTAATATAACGATAACCCGTTTCACGGTTTCACAAGCTCTTGGCCGAGGCGAAA
>Ga0078972_1000461_pt1 | contig 169711 bp, 148 predicted proteins | sample YelNatPaOPGAMG01_FD_67568 | JGI IMG/M metagenome (GOLD analysis project Ga0078972, IMG submission 67568) | Hot spring thermophilic microbial communities from Obsidian Pool, Yellowstone National Park, USA - OP-RAMG-01 (SPADES assembly) (version 2) | ecosystem: Environmental > Aquatic > Thermal...
CGCGAAATGAGTGATTGGTTCCGGGAGGATTTTGTCCTGTTACAGGGTGAGACGCTGAGGAGTCTGTATTCGGTGGACTTCTTTGTTCGTAATCCCCAGGTATCGGTTTCGCTGGATTTAGCAAGGCGCGATGAGGTGCGCGAGCTATTGGCCGCCCAGCAATGGGACATGGTCATCTTCGATGAAGCGCACAAATTGTCAGCTACACGCTACGGGGGAAAGGTGGTAAAAACCAAGCGTTACCAACTTGGCGAGGCGCTGGCACACAAAACCAGGCACATGCTGTTTCTCACTGCAACACCCCATAAGGGCGATGACTACGCATATTTTTTGCTGTTAAACCTGCTTGAGCCTCGCCTTTTTGCTAACCCGGATCATCTTAAGCGGGCAGGTCGGACAGAAGGGCTTTCGTTCGTACTGCGCCGCACAAAAGAACAGGTCACAGACCTGCACGGTCACAAACTTTTCCGCAAACGCCATGTTAGCACAATTAGCGTGGCGCTTACCGACGCTGAAAAACGCCTCTACGATGCAGTCACAAACTACGTGCGTCGCTGGTATGCAACCGTGTCTGGCAAAACCGACCGAAAAAGCCGGAATGTTGCCCTGGCTCTAACTGTGCTGCAACGCCGGCTATCTTCGAGCCTTTTCGCTGTGCGTGAATCCTTACGAAGGCGGAGGATCAAGTTACAAAACCTGCTCAGTGCATGGGAGCGCCACCTCCAAGAAGCAGACCTGCCTGAGTATGATGAGGATGGCTGGTATGATCAGGAAGAAATGAACGCGGGGCAATGGGAGAGATTCCAAGAACGGCTGGAAGGGCTTACATCGGCCGAGACACCTGAAGAGTTGCGGGATGAACTAGCTGAACTAGATAGCCTGATGCAACTTGCCTTGGAAGCCGAGAAAAGTGGTGAGGAGGCCAAAGTCCAGCAGCTGCGCCGCGTCGTCGAGCAGCACCTACTCCACAACCCTCAGGAGAAACTGCTGATCTTCACTGAATTCAAAGACACCCTGATTGCCTTGGAACGTCGGTTTCGGCAATGGGGCCTGCCTTGCACAGTGATTCATGGTGACATGAACCTTCAAGATCGCCTCAACGAAGAACGCCGGTTCCGTGACGAAGTGCAGGTATTAGTCGGCACCGACGCTGCCGGTGAAGGCATTAACTTGCAATTCTGTCGGTTGATGACCAACTATGATCTGCCTGGAACCCCAACCGGCTCGAGCAACGCATGGGTCGCATCCATCGGTACGGTCAGAGGCGCGACTGTTACGTCTTCAACATGCTTTATCCCGACACACGTGAGGGCAAGGTCCTGGAGCCACTGATGCAAAAACTTGAGCGGATGCGATGGCAGTTGGGCGACACCGTTTACGATGTTATCGGCACCCTGCTGGAGGGTGTGCGCCTTGAAGAACTGATTATGCGGGCAGCCCTGGCAAAAGAAGAACCCGAATTTGACCGAATTTTGGACCTGGATGCCGAAAAGCGCATAGACGAGTTCAGGCGGGCACTCGAAGAAAACGCACTTGCTGGCCATCACATTGACCTGTCCAGCGTCCAGAAACATGCTGCAGATTCACTTCTACACCGGCTTGTGCCGTGGGACGTGCAGCGCTTTACTTGTCTGGCTGTGCAGACCATTGGCGGCCAAGTCACAGAAGACAAGGTTCATCCAAAAGTTTTCCGCATCAGTGTCCCGCGTCAGTTCCTCAAACAACATGGGTTGCAAAACGAAGCTTTTGCACGTGGCATCCGGGTGGCTTTCGAACGCGCCGTCGCACGGGAAAAAAACGCCGAGTACCTTGCGCCAGGACACCCGTTACTAGAAGCGCTCATAGACCGTTTCCTTCTGTTAAACCGCCCTGCCATGGCTGTCTTGTTGGACGAACAAGGCCGCGACGGCACACTCTGGCTTTACCGAATTCGCTTGCAGGATGGGCGGAACGAGACAGCCTTCGAACGTCTTATCGCACTGTTTTACGACCGCACCACTGGCGAAACCCGTGAGGTAGATCCGCGTATGCTTTGGGAACTGGAGACAATGCCGCATGACATCCCCATCCCCGCACTTCAGGTCAGTGCATTACCCGAAGCAAGTCAAGCAACCCGAAAGCACGCGTTGAAGAGACTAGAGGCGTTTCGGCAGGAGGCCCAAGCACGACGCAGCCGGGAGTGTAACATCAAAAAACGATGGCTGGAAGTTTCATACAAGGAACTCATACGCGAATCCCAGGAAAAACTTTATGAGTACCACAGGCGCAAAGACGCAGGCGAAGACATGCACGCAGCTATCCGACAGGAGGAGGATCACCTCAAAAGCCTTTTGCGAGAACAACAAGAGCGCCTGACAGAGTTGGAAAAAGAACACCAGCTCACAAAGGTGGAACCCGAACTGGAAGCTGTGGTTCTGATTCTGCCCAAAGCTGCTGCAGAGCAGCACCCTTTTATCGAAAATGAGGCCGCCAAACGCCAAGTCGAAGAAGCCGGTATCAAAGTAGCCTTGGAATTCGAACGGCACCAAGGTCGAGACCCCACCGATGTCAGCCGCGAATTCTTCGGTTACGACATTGTATCTACATCCCCCACAGACACACGCTACATTGAGGTCAAAGCTTTCGCATCAACGGGCAAATTGGAACTGACCCTGCACGAATGGCAGATGGCTGAGCGACTTCAGGATGCTTATTGGCTCTACGTAATCGAGAATGCGTTGGATGCACCGCAATTACACTGCATCCAAAACCCTGCTAGACACCTTCACGCACAGCCTGTAACAGGTATTGTCAAGATTGTGATCGAACGGTGGAAAAACAAATCATAACCCATAGAAAAGGATTTAACTTGGCTAAAAACGCAGCCCGAAGGGCAATTCCTTGAACGCAAAAGTTGCTCCAATGGACTGGGCGTGTCCAAAGACCAACGCCACATTAAGGCTGTAGTCCGTAACAAGGCCAAGAGCTCAAGCGCAATGGCAAACGCAGGTGGCAATACGAAGGTTTTCGTGTAAAGGACGAGAACGCGGTCATGGGCGTCCAGATAACTAGCGAACCGGGAAAATGAGCCGCTGAAAAGCCGCTCTAGTTGGTGGTTTTTCAACCTCTCTTGTGACAAAAGGGGTTTGTCAAAAAAACGAGGATATCCAGAAAATTTTTGGCATTCCCAGCCGGCGAGCAAAATTGAATCGCTTGCCAACGGGTGCTGGATATTAATCCATCCTAAGCTCTCAGCTACCGTAGCCACTGCGGTAACGCGGTGGAATTATCCGCCGACTCACGTCGGCGGTCCCTGATATCAAAATTATCGACGGCTTAAGATGGATGGTTCTCGTGGCACATAATCGCGTTTGGCCTCCCCCAGAGTAGCCAGCCTTCTGATACCGTGTCGGTTTAGGTTTTGATTTGATAGTTCTCCTGCAGCCCCGGACCCAGTGAGACAAAGTCAACCCATAAACTCAGCTCCCAACAAACCCTCATCCCATTGTCATACCCGATACGACCAATAGAAGAACTGGGTTCGGTAAACGGAAAACCGCCACGGAATCTCGTCGAACAACGCGAGTTGCTTGAAATCCATCCATCCCGAAAAAGCCGATGTCCGCAACCGATTTTTCTGGTATGCCTCAATGGGCACGTTTTCCTTCTTCCGTATCCCGAAACTGGTCAGGAAACCTCCGTTGGCGGTGTTGCAACCGTCAAGGAACACGTAGTGAAACGCATGCCGGTTGGTTGGATTGGGATCATTGATCGTCAAAATGGACGCGATCTCATCACTAGTCAACGTAAGACATGAGTTTTTCGAAGCGCCAAGCTTGTTTTTTGACCCGTGTCTGAAGAAATACAAGTTGCACGCGTCGAACGGCCAACGCTGGTCATCTCGCACAATCCCACCCCCGGCGGGACTGGCACCCGGGCTCTACACCGATTTCAATGGCTTTTCTCCACGCAACAGCGGCGAATACTTCGTGTCCTATTTTGACTACTACCTGCCGGAGGCCCACATTCCGCGTAGCGACCCCACAACGGAAAAGGCTCCAGCATCAACGAGGAGATCAAGGGACTCCGTCTGGTGCATTCGTGCGGGACAGCAAACCCCAAAACATGCGCTTTGATTCAGGTACCGTGTCCAAATAGTGTCCGGCAAACCCAACATCTGAAAATAATTTGGGAGAATTGAAGGACGTGACAGCGGAGAATTCAGGTTTAGGTACTCCGCATGCGAGTAATTGACCACTTTCTTCGTGATGCCAGAAATTTCCATGCGCAGCGGCGTGCATTAAAGATTCTCGGCCGAATACCGTTTTGGTCCCGCCATACGCCAAGTGACATCAAACAATGGCAACAGATAGACTCGCCATTGCTTTCCTCAAGCTTGTATTGATTTACCTCGACCCGATTCCGGTAACCCAACTGTTTCTCAGTCATATTAACCGGTTTGTATAGTGCGTTGCGTGCAATGGCCTCTGCTTCCTTTTTTATGATGCTGCTCTTGATTTTTACCAACCTGGCTGATTTCTCGTCGTGATACCGGAAGGACGGTGAGAAATACTGGCGGTCTTCAAATCCGCATATGACGTTTCTCACAAATGTCCACTTGAAACGTTTGTCTCGAGTCATTAGATGGCCTTCGAAGCCATAGGCCGTGGGGAAGCAGCAAACCACACGTCATCAACAGTGAGTGGTTTGGGAATATCCAGTCGCCATTTTTCACGCATGTCGTTGGCTTGGGCCAGCATGAATTCCAGTGCCCAGCGCTCGAATTCAGGTGTATGGGCTGCAATTGCAAAGGGTGATTTCCAGTCCCACGGCCAGCGTGCGGCTGTCATGCTGTTGGATGGAACAACCCAATGCACAAGGTTAGACTCCGTTTGCGAGTGGCACACTACTGCACACACTAATAGGGCGAACAGTGCAACAACCGTTCCATGGCGTTAGTAGTTGATTATCAGGTGTTCAGCGCCGTACAAAACCATGCTACCTGCAGCCGCGCTGCCGCCCAATCAATCGCAGCTTTTATAGGGCGTAATCCTTGATTACCATTGCACCAGTAATTCCAGAACGCTGTGATGTATTCTGCATGCGGAGGGTATAGTTGATTCCCGGCGATAACGTCAGTGCCGATGACCTTTCTACGGTTCCAACCCATAAATGCACGCGGCCGAATGCCACGTTTTTGTGTGAAGTCGGTAATAACCATGCCTTTTTTCTTCGGTATCCCAAATGCCTGTGGCCAATCACCATCGGCTGTATTACACCCATCCAAAAACACAAAACGATAAGGACGCATATTTGTACCCTTGAGTGGATCCTTCAAATTATTTCTCAGAAGTGCTTGCGTCATCGCAACGGTAAGCCCGCCTCCGGCCAATGAATTCCCGCTGCCATGGCCGAAATATACAAAGTCGCGCGCAACAGAGCTGGTCATTGCATTTGTGACCAGTCTCCAGCCGTGTGAATTAACTTCATGAACTGCAGGTTGGCCCCCCAACAAGATTCCGATGGCGAGTCTCTTCCGCAGCCCAGATATCTTCCATTAGTAACCGCAATTCGTCAGCTCCCGACGCCCACCACGAGAAAACCTGCTAATAGCAGGTTACCGCCCACATGTAGTAATTCCATGGTGGTTCAATGAAAACTTTGTTGGTGACCATCGAGTACGGTGGCACTGCACCACTGGGCATAACCGTCATCACCAACGCGTAATACGGGTGGGATATTGATTCCCGTACGGGTCAGTATTATTCACGCTGAAACCCGGCCCAGGAATTCCCGGGTATTGCAACAACCATCACTGTTCAATGTATCCATCCAAATAGCCGATGCAAGCCCCTTCATGGCGTATGCGTTCAGATGCCAAGTGCCATTTGTGAACACCGTTCTGAATCCGACGTAGATCGCCTCCCCCCACGTTCCAAGGGTCAAACCGCACCGCCGTTTTAAACCTAGAAAAGCCGGTGATCTGCAAATTAAGCCCCTCACCTCTCAACTTCGGATCAAAAAGTCTATCCAACCCGCTCAACTTGACGATCCTACCACGCTACGTTTTCACAAATCATTCGCCGGTTTCGACCGTAGAGCCGACGTTGATCACCCGCGCATCAACAAAACGCGTGGGCTGGTTCGGTCCGCAATTGCGGGCCGCTAAAGATTAAAGATTTTGTACGTGGGTTGTGCAGGTGGGTATATGACCGCGCCGTTTGCTGCCGAGCATGAGGTCTGGGGTGCCGAAGCATCTCCGAGCTAGTTGAGATCGCACGGGCCAACGACCGCCGTACGGTCACCGTTGATATCGAAAAGCCGTTGCCGCCACCAGATGTGCACTTGGATGTGGTTGTCTGCAGCGAGGTAATCGAGCATGTTGTTAATACCGACATAGTTCTCCACGAAGTCAACCGGGTACTCAAGCCCCACTCCAGTGCCGTAATTTTGGTACGGAACGTACACACTGTGGTCAGCTTTGCTATGATGCTCCTCGGCTACCCGCCGATGTACCCTCCCCGCTACCGGTCACCACACGTCCGGGATTTCACTACGCCCACCCTGAAGTTGGCCCTGCGCAATTATGGTTTTGAAGTTGAGCGGATGGTCGGGGGAACATCTTGGTTCCCGATTGCGGGCGATTGTTTGTCGTGGTTGGCGACGTGGGTGCCTTCTTGGAGCACAACGTTAATTGTCCAGGCCATCAAGCGGGCTGAATCCCAGTATAATCCTGACCAGAACATCCGCGTCAACGGATTCCGCTTACACCTCTGACAATGAGAAGCTGGGAGTGGGAGAAAATTTTCATGCTTAAGGGCATAGGTGTCATCGGTTTTTGTGGGAGTTTGTGGCACAGTTGATTATCTGTTGTTTGCCGAAAGCCGATACGAATTCAACCAGGCCCATAGCTGCAATTGCGTGTGGTTCTGCAGGTTTGGGTGCCTGCATGAGCGGCAGGCCTTCGGACTGGTAAAGCTGTGGTAAGGCTTTGATTGTGCAGGTGTAAGGTAGCCACGCTCGTGAGAGCGTGGCTATCATAGGTGGTTCGTATTTGGAACGGAGCGCTGGGTTTAAGTGTGGTTAGCTGCTGGGACTCTGGTGGTGATGTGGCAAGTAACCGGCCGTTCCTTTTAATCCGCCGAGTTACCGCAGTGGCTATGATTTTTGAAGGATTGATCCGCTGTTTTACGAGACTTGGCTTAAGCGAGGTTACCTGCTGGTTCTTTAGGGACAATTTGGCTAGTAACAAAACCAAATTCTGAGCTTGGGTACCTTCTGACTCCAAAAGGAAGAAAACCGATATTTCTAGGTCTTTGACAGAAGAGTAGAAACGCAAAATATAGGGTTGATAAACGACAGGCTCTGCGAAAATCTAAGAACCATGCGCGTGGTTAAGTCAGTGAGAGCGATGCAGCGGCTTGCCCTGCAATTTCGGGACAAAAATAAAAAAATCGCCTTCGTGCCAACGATGGGTTACCTACATGAGGGACACTTGAGTTTAATACGGCGCGCGAGGCGGCTAACAGGGCCTCGGGGCGTGGTCATAGTAAGCATTTACGTTAATCCAACTCAGTTTGGTCCCAACGAAGATTTTGAATGTTACCCACGCGATCTCCACCGGGACCTACAGCTATGTAAGCAAGAAAATGTGGACATTGTATTCGCTCCCACCGACAAAGAGATGTATCCGGGCCGCCAGGAAGGGAAATTTACCACTTACGTAGTGGAAGAATTCCTATCAAAAACCATGGAAGGCGCGTGTCGACCTGGGCATTTCAAGGGCGTTACGACAGTGGTGGCAAAACTTTTTAATATCGTTCAACCTCATATTGCAGTCTTTGGAGCAAAAGATTGGCAACAAGCAGTGATAATCAAACGAATGGTTGATAACCTGAATTTTCCTGTAAAAATCGTGGTTGCGCCTACCGTCAGAGAAAAAGATGGTCTTGCACTGAGCTCACGCAACACTTATCTCTCCCCAGAAGAACGCAAGCAAGCCACTATACTTTACAGGTCCCTGGTTCTAGCCCGTGAGCTAGTCAAAGCCCAGTCATGGAATGCTACCGAACTCAAGGCAAAGATTAAAGAATTCATCACGAAGGAAGTACCAACCGCGCAAATCGACTACGTAGAATTTTTCCAGTCCTACACACTTCAGCCGCTAGATACAGTCAGTGTAGGGGCGCACATGGCGCTTGCAGTGCGAATTGGCAATACTCGGCTTATCGATAACGCACGGCTATAACGGAACAAAGCTTTGTATTATGTCCTCAAACAACCCCCAGTATCAATTTGATTTCCTGGTAATTGGTAGCGGCATTGCAGGCTTATGTTTCGCAATCAAAGCGGGGCGCTTCGGATCAGTGGCCCTCTTGTCCAAACGAGATCGAACCGAGGGCAATACCTTCTACGCCCAAGGCGGAATTGCAGCCGTCACAAGCAAAGATGATTCTATTGAGAACCATGTGCGGGATACCCTAGAAGCAGGTGCAGGACTTTGTAAAGAAGAGGTAGTCAAAACAATCGTATCAGAAGGCCCCTTACGTATCCGAGAATTGATTGAATGGGGCGTACATTTCACTGAACGGGAAGGTATGGACACAAACAACGGGCCCGAATACGACCTTGGACAAGAAGGGGGACATTCAAAACGTAGGATTCTACACGTAGACGATGCCACGGGTCGAGAACTCGTTAGGGTGTTAACCTCGGTGGCAGACCAAAACCCGAACATAAAATTTTTTGAGCATCATTTTGCAATCGATCTAATCACAACGATAAAACTGGGGTGGGACATGCCCAATCGGTGCATCGGAGCCTATGTTCTAGATTGCAAAACCAAAACAATAAAAACATTTTTGGCCCCTGTTGTTGTACTAGCCACCGGCGGAAGCGGGAAGGTCTACCTATATACAAGTAACCCGGACGTAGCTACTGGCGACGGCGTAGCAATGGCCTACCGCGCCGGCGCCCGTATTGCAAACATGGAATTTGTTCAGTTCCATCCAACCTGCCTCTACCATCCAAAAGCTAAATCGTTCTTGATCTCAGAAGCACTGCGCGGAGAGGGTGCGGTCCTGAAATCCATCGACGGCGAACAGTTTATGCACAGATATCATCCGCGTGCAGAGCTTGCCCCGCGAGATGTCGTAGCCAGAGCCATCGATTCAGAGATGAAACGAACGGGCGCTGATTACGTCCTGCTTGATATCACTCACAAACCTGCCCCATATATTATGAAACGTTTCCCTACCATCTACAAAACCTGCCTGGAATACGGAATCGATATTACAAAAGAACCAATACCTGTGGTGCCTGCCGCTCACTACCAGTGCGGCGGCGTATTGGCCGATGTAAACGGTGTGACGGACATCCCTGGCCTATATGCCATCGGGGAAGTAGCTTGTACAGGTTTACACGGCGCAAATAGACTTGCTAGCAACTCATTACTGGAAGGGATAGTGTGTGGACATCGAGCCGCCATGCACGCAGCTAAATCCGAACGAGAACCAATCACGAAGCCCGTCCCACCATGGGAGTGTGGAAAAGCCCAATACCCCGAGGAAACCATAGTCGTATCCCATAACTGGGAAGAGCTCCGAAGATGCATGTGGGACTACGTGGGGATCGTGCGCACTAACCGGCGACTTGATCGGGCAAAAAAGCGCATAGTGATGATTCTTGAGGAAATCAACGAATATTATTGGGACTTTTTTGTGACACCCGACTTGCTGGAGCTACGTAACATTGCTACGTTGGCGGCTATTATTGCCGAAAGCGCAATGTCACGAAAAGAAAGTCGTGGTTTGCATTACAACGTTGACTACCCCAAACCCGACCCCACCCTTGCAAATAAAGACACATGCATCCGTAGGCCCGAAACAAATGATCCAATTCTCTGGCCCCAACCTGTCCCCTAATCTCTGATATTCATTGGCCCGGGATACCACACACATTTGGTGCAGGTTAGCATTGAAAAGATTCCCGTTTCCTCTTATTCTAATCGCTGTAAGTTATCGCGCCGGTGTGGTGGAAAGGCAGACACAAGGGACTTAAAATCCCTTGGCCAGCAATGGCCGTGTGGGTTCAAATCCCACCACCGGCACCAAAAGCTGGACGCACTTTCGTTCCCCCACCTTGCTAACCCAGCATTCCGTGCTAAATTTCTTTGCGCCAAACTGCATTGCCTATGGCCACGTTCTGGTACCAATATTTAACCCCAAAGCCTATGCCAGCTCCACTGGCGCGTCTCAGCTCGCCACCCCAGGACGAGACTTGGCTTTGTAGCTGGTGCCTCAATCACGTGGCAGATGAAATGGACAGATTCACAATTAGTGGAGCCGACGAGTTGACTTTCGTAAACCCGGCAGGCAAACGATTCAAAATCATCACCTTCAAACGCGCTCCAGGGTGTGCCCAACGTGGTGCCCCTACTTTCAAACAAACGTGGTTCCCAGGCTTTGCATGGACTTATAGCGTCTGTCGCCGTTGCGGCACCCAATTGGGCTGGAAGTACCTCGGCCAAGGCGAATTCTACGGCCTCATCAAAGATAGACTCGTTCGGGGATCCCTCGTGTGGAATTAAAAGCAACTCCTAATCCGCCCGAACAACCAAACTACTTTTTAGCTCTACCACTAAAGGCCGGTAACAAAAGCTATGATTTATGCCCGCAAACCCACTTGCCGGGAGGAGGGTGGTATATAACAGCCTACTCATACCTTGTCCGGCTAGTTCCAACTGGATCGTGCCAATCATTCAGCTTGGAAAACCATCCTTAACTTGGCAGGCACTACATCAGACAACATCACACCATAACCTCGAACTACCCTTTCGACGTCACTGGACAAAGCAAAATGGGCTACAAAACATCCCTGGTAACGTTAACGGTATCGTTATATCCCGTATTTCCCCCTTTCAAATGTGCACCCCCAGTAGGATGATTATCACGTCCAATACAAATAACACCACTATCGCCGTCTCTAACCATACCATAGTCCGAGTGTCCTGCTCCTGCGCAGCTAAATGATACAGACTGTCTAGGGTCCTAAGCTTGTCATCGATTGCCGCATGCCACTCATTGAGGTGAAACCTCCGAGCAATTCGTTCATACACTCTGGCCAAATGCCAATCCCCAAAAAACTTCGTGATATTCTGCAGCTCATCACTAAACCGGGTTAGATCGATCCGTAGCTCCTTTAAATCCCGCAAAATGGCACGCCGCGACCTTAGTGACTTACCGCTCAGGTCATCATATGCCTGCTCCAACGTTTCGTCTAAAATTCGGTCATAAGCCTCAAGCTCCGATAATTGCAAATTTGCAAGCTCAAAAATATAAATCGACTCATCAAATTCCGCGGGGTCATCGACAATCAGGGCCGCATCCCAGTCAACTACTACCAAGTCGTCCTTGTAGTAGCTAAGATACATACTCGTAGACTCTTCCGCCTCTTGATCAGAGAGCACAGAAGGATCCTTTTCCTGGGTAAGCACCGCGGCAATTTCACGTCTATGTAGCTTGAACCACGATTCGGCTGATATTATTTTTCCTTCCTCATCAACAAGCGGGGATTCTAAACAGAAGATTGTGTACGCTTCTTCTTCTACCAATGGCAAGTGAGGCTTAATGTAATAAGTCTTTAGCTCATCAACAACCTGCTCAGCCAGATGACGAACCTCTCGGTGTAAACTTCCGTCTTCGAATTCCAAATCATGGAACTGCACAAGGTGCAACAAATCGTCAACCTCAAACGGCAATCTTACTGTGATACTAACTGCACCAAGCGGCAGAAGTTTTATTGTACGGTAAACCTTCACCAGACCGGTAGGGCCAACACGCTCCTGCACCGGTAACTTCACCATCTGCGGTTTATAAAAAGAAAACTCCCGCGGACTCCGTTTATCTTGGCCAATCCCAAACTCGGTCACTGTTTGTCCCAAAAGGTGGGAGATAGGGAGGTCTTGCATTCCTAATGCAACGTCGAACGCGTAAATGTACACCACTTCTCCTCGGTACCCACGACTCCGTCTTCTTTCTATCTGGGGTTTTGGTTCTACTCGGGCTGTTGCTTGTGCATTTGTCACCTCACCCATAAGCTTATACAATATGCTTTGAACCTGTTGAAAAGCCAACCCCTAATGTGTGATACCCCTAAGCAGCGTTATTCTTTGTTTTCCTGATCTGGGGGAGGAACAAGGGAATCATTACTTCCATAAGTACGTGCAAGCCAGATGCTTAGCACACTTATGTCGGCGGGTGAAACTCCAGGGATTCGTGCAGCCTGACCAATTGTACGGGGTCGGACCTGTGACAATTTGATACGGGCCTCGGTTCGTAACCCAAGTACTGCGTTGAAGTCAAAGTTTTCCGGGATTTCCTTAGATTCAAGCGATTTTAGCCGCTGCACTTCAACCAATTGCCGTTCTATAAACCCCGCGTATTTCACCATGACCTCCACTTCGTAAATAACCTCGTCTGGAAGGTCGTCTCTCCGATCTGGCAAGTCTTTGTACGTGATTTCAGGGCGCATTAATAACTTTTCAAGTGTCTCATTGCCAACCCGTGTTTTTTTAAGCCGTTGAAGCTCTTCATCGATCAACCGTTTTTTTTCAACGACTCTGTTATATCGGTGCTTAGGGAGTAAGCCTATTCGGTATCCAATTTCACTTAACCGAAGGTCAGCATTATCCTGGCGTAATAGCAGTCTAAACTCTGCCCGGGAGGTAAAAATCCGATAGGGCTCAGTAACGCCTTTTGTGACTAAATCATCAATTAAGACTCCAATGTAGGCCTGGTCGCGGCCTAATACCAAGGGAGGGTGTCCTTTAACTCGCAATGCTGCGTTAATGCCAGCCATTATGCCTTGCGCGGCAGCTTCTTCATATCCTGATGTCCCGTTAATCTGCCCCGCCAAAAAGAGATTTTTACAAATTTTCGTTTCAAGCCAGTGGGTTATTTGGATCGGATTACAGAAGTCATATTCCACTGCATAAGCAGGTCTTATTATCTCTGCGTTTTCACATCCAACGACGGTGCGGATCATCTGAAGCTGGACTGGGAAGGGCAGTGAGGTTGAAAATCCGTTTAAATAAAACTCTTCGGTGTTAATTCCTTCAGGTTCTAAAAACAGCTGATGCGTAGGTTTTTCAGGGAATCTTACGATTTTGTCTTCGATAGAGGGACAATACCGGGGTCCGATCCCCTTAATTTCGCCAGCGTAAAGTGGGGACTCATGTAAGTGTTCGCGTATAATTTTTGCGGTAGCCTCGGTTGTATGAGTGATGTAGCAGGGGATTTGTCCTCCCGCCCTTTCTAATATTGATCCTGGCGGGTAAGGGAAACCGGGTTTGCGCCAAAACTGTTTCACGTGAAACAATTCTTCCTTCCAATGCGTAAAATAGGGCGGGGGATCATCCCCCGGTTGCATTTGGACCTTTGAAAAATCGATAGATCGTCGGTTTAGCCTTGGGGGAGTACCAGTTTTAAGCCTACCTAGCTCCAATCCGATTGAGCGTAGAGACTCTGAGAGCCTATATGCCGCTTGGTCGCCAAGCCGTCCGCCTTGGATTTTCACCCTCCCTATGTGCATTAACCCACTCAAAAACGTGCCTGTTGTAAGAATTACCGTTTTCCCACGAAACCTTACCCCTAAATCAGTATCCACCCCTTGTACCACTCCATCGTTAACGACAAGTGCTTCTACACGAGCCTGTTTTACATCCAGGTTCTCTTGTTTCTCACATACCCATTTCATCCTGAATTGGTAGGCCTTTTTGTCACACTGAGCACGCGGCGACCACACGGCCGGTCCCTTTTTCGTATTTAGCATTCTAAATTGGAAGGCTGTCATGTCTGTGTTAATGCCCATTTCTCCGCCTAACGCATCTACCTCCCTAACCAACTGCCCTTTCGCTGTACCCCCAATGGCGGGATTACAAGACATCTGCCCAATGGTATCCAAATTGATTGTAAGTAGCAGCGTAGAGCATCCCATCCGGGCCGCTGCCAGAGCAGCTTCAATTCCTGCGTGCCCTCCACCTACCACTATGACATCATAATGTTTCGGGAACTCAAACACTGCCTGTTTTATTCAAACACTGGGAGACTAAAAAAGTCAATTCACCTCAAATTTATCCGATTCGACTTCCTATGTTGGTGGGAAAAACTTCACATCAATCGCTGACCCGTGTAGTAAGCATGAGGTTATGACGCACGCCATGGAAAAGGGTTCGCAGTTCTTTGAGCCGCAAATTTATCCGTTTTACTCAGTGGCAATTCTCGTAATAAAATTTTTCTACTTCGTTACGAGCGGTGTTTAGCGTTTCATGGTTTTCCGCATGTTTTTTTGAGAGGATTTTTTCCAAGCTACATATCGGTTGTGTCTTTGAAGCAGGGACACGGTTTTGGGAATAAAACAAAAAGCATGGCATAACGATACCGGTAGCGTTGCCGGCATCGTTGCTTTTTTTTATTTCGTCGTTTATACCAGGTTTGTTTAGCCATAAACCGTTATACCTCACACCACGCCTGACCGGATATTCTTTGGCTTCCCGCGTCCCGCGTTCCACTTTACATGTCCGAACATTTATTGTGATATCCCCTGAGTATTTTGCGCAGTGCTGCGTATTTTTAATTTTCAAGCCTTGTCTACCCTTGTAAGTTTTGGTATTAGGCGATTTCGCCAATCCCTAAAATGAGACACACGGTTCAAATAAGCCGCGTAAAAGAAATCCTTCACCTGGCTAAGAAGTGTCGGGTTCTGGTGGTGGGAGATGTAATGCTAGACCATTACATTTGGGGGGATGTAACCCGGATTTCGCCTGAGGCCCCGGTACCTGTAGTAAGGTTTGAGCGGGAAACCTACATGCCTGGTGGGGCCGCAAATGTAGCACGCAATTTAGCAGCCTTAGGGGTAAATACTGTGCTAGCGGGAATAGTTGGCGCGGATGCTCCTGCATCGAGACTTCGGGCGTTACTAGAGGAAGAAGGCATTTCTTGTGAAGGGCTAATTGCCAGTAGATCACGGCCCACGAGCATTAAAACCCGTATTATTGCCCGTCAACAACAGGTGGTTAGACTGGATAGGGAAGTGGAGGATGACTTAGATTTAGCACTGGGCGGCAAGCTATGGGCCAAAATCCGGCCGTTAATTGATAGTGTCAACGCTATAATTGTATGCGATTACGCCAAAGGAGTGGTAACTAACGATTTGCTTAGCTCAATTAAGTCTTTTGCTCGCGAAAAGAGGATTTGGCTAAGCCTCGATCCTAAACCGGTCCACCAAGTGGATTACACGGGTTTTTCCCTTATAACTCCTAATCGCAAGGAGGCGCTTGAACTTGCTGGCATTTTTGATATTGGTCCTCGCACCCCCCCTGAGAAAGACCAAAAACTTCGTAAAGTAGCTGAAACCATCCTAGATCGGTATGCGCCTGATATACTTTTGATCACACTAGGTGAATATGGGATGATGCTATGTAGACGCGGAGAAAACCCCGTGCACATTCCCGCTGTGGCCAGAGAGGTATACGACGTGTCTGGGGCAGGGGATACTGTTATTGCTGCGTTTACGGCAGCAATAATTGGCGGTGCTTCTCCACTTGAAGCAGCAATTATTTCAAATCAGGCTGCAGGAATAGTGGTTGGAAAAATAGGCACCGCAACCGCTTCTGCAAAAGAGATCATTCAGGGTTTCCAATCGCCTTAATTGAATATGACGGTCCCCAATCAACCAACCCAAAAGATCATACCTTCACACTTAATCGCAAAAAAACGGTCGGGCCTGAAAATTTTTGCGTTGACTGCGTACGACTATCCGTTGGCCCGACTAGTTGATGAAGCGGGGGTGGACATTATACTGGTAGGGGACTCAGTTGGAAATGTAGTGCTTGGGTACCCTGACACTACGCATGTAACGATTAGCGACATGTTACATCATTTGCGGGCGGTGGTTCGGGCAAAACCTAGAGCGATAGTGGCCGTGGATATGCCCATTGGTTCGTTTTCCACTGCTGAAACTGCTGTGCGGAATGCTCTAATGTTTGTCCAAGCTGGGGCGGAGGCTGTAAAGATAGAAGGCGGCAAGGAAATTAAAGAAATTATAAAAGCTGTGGTGGAAGCGGGGGTACCGGTAATTGCCCATATTGGGCTCCTCCCCCAACGAGTTCATTTAGAAGGTGGGTACAGGATGAAAGGTAAAACCCCTGAAGAACAACAATGGCTAATGGAAAGTGCGAAAGCTTTAGTAGAAGCTGGGGTGTTTGCCATTGTACTTGAACTAGTCCCTGCAGGCATTGCCGAGGCTATTACCCATTCCGTTCCCATTCCTACTATAGGCATAGGTGCTGGCCCCCATTGTGATGGGCAAATATTAGTGACGCACGATTTAGTTGGGTATACACCGTGGGTTAAGTTGCGTCATGTAACACCGCTCGCACAGGTCGGGCAAACAATCATTGACGCAATTAAGGAATGGAAACGCAGAGTCGAAAAAAGCCAACCTTAGCAGAGGTCAAAGTCCATTCTCCTTCAACTTTTCGCAGTGACGGATAAAATCTTCCGTATAAACCCCCTTGCCGATTGGTTCTACCGAGATTCGGGATGTTTCCTGGACCTCAGTGCTACTAGCGTTTGAAATAATTTCGCTGCTTTTCTGTGATTGGTAGGCCAAGCATTTCCATCACTTTCAACATATCTTCCCACACCTCACGTTTCACTGCAACTGATGGGTTCCGCAACAGGTAAGAAGGATGGTAGGTCGGCATTACTGGGATTCGATTCCATTCAAGCCAGTGACCTCGAATTTTGGTAATTTGTACGTTCCGCTTTTCAAACAGTCCCTCAACGGCTGTTGCGCCCAAGGCTACAATTACCTTAGGTCGAATTATCAAAATCTGACGTTCCAGGTAAGGTACACACGTTCGCATCTCTTCGAAAGTGGGTTTTCTATTACCAGAAGCACCTGGTGGAGTATCGGGTCTGCACTTAAGCACATTGCCGATGTAGACAATTTCACGGGAAAAACCCATTGCTTGGATGATCTTTGTGAGCAGTTGACCCGCCTTACCTACAAAAGGTTCGCCTTGTTCGTCTTCTTCCACGCCAGGGGCTTCCCCAACGAACATCAGCGAAGCGCTTACGTTTCCAACCCCGAACACCACATTCTTACGAGTCCTTGCAAGATGCGGGCATTTTGCACACTTAAGTACCTCCCGCCTGAGTTCCTCCAACGCACGCGCCTTTTCGTCCTTGCTCAACTCTCTCTGTTCTGGTTTGCCTAGTTGATCCAATCCAAGCAAAGGGACACTCTGATACCGAAAGAGCGGGACAAAATCCGTTTCCCGCAATTGGATTCTTTCTTTCGACTGGGTTTGAGCGCTGCTTTTCTGGGATGCCTCATTTCCAGTCCCCATCTGGTTTGCGGAGGGGTTGGCGTTGGGCCGTTTTTCACACGCTACCTTTAAAACCCGTGGGGGACTATATGCACTCAGATCCGCCAAAAGCGCCTGAGTCACAATTACTTGGGTAACCCCGGAGTCTCTCAGTGTCTCAAGGTACTTAATGGCGAGGTTGAACGCTTGAATGGCTGGCTCTAACGCACACATGGGAAATTATGGTGGTTTTATGGCGGTTCAATGCAACAATCCTGGCCTACAATGGCCTATGAAATGGTTCAATTTTTGTTTTTGGCACGAATGACTCGGATTTCAACGACACGCCCGGTCGTATTTTCAGGCTGTGCTTGAAGACGGACAGTGATTGTTTCTTTACCACGTGTTAAATCAGATGGTACCTGGAAGGTAAATGTTGCTAACCCGCCTGGAGCAGGAGTGTCAAGTTGGTGTGTGGCAATTTTCTGTCCTTCGACAATGATGTCATGATGTCGGGCACCCCGCTCCCTCCCTATGTATGTGACAGCAATTTCAACTGGTTGATTGGGATCGGATTTTAGTTTGTACTGGAACCAACCTCCGCGGACTGCTTGGCGCCAAGTGCGCCATCCGTACTCACCAGTGCCCGATTCCGAGGATTGTAAGTCATGCACTTCTTCTGAGGCATCGTCGCCCGCCACCACGATGTCAATTGTGCGTTTTTCAATTTCACTCAGCTTCGTTTGCTGAGATTCCCACTCTTGCGCAAAAGAATCCCAATCCTTCTCTGTGAGTACGTCGAAGTACACAGAGTAACGTCGATCGTGAAGTAACCATAGGGGTTTCAATGTCCAGTCTGTAGGCCTGCCAACACCAATCGTACGGAACTCCAATGGACGACCAGGAATAGGCTGAATCCATTGATTCACAGGTCTTCCGGTGCGCACTAAAACAGGGAACCGACCAAGCATAACATTTGTAACTGGTCGGTTGTCTGGGCCCAGATCCGCCGCCAATACTACTGGTCCATACATCAACGCAACTCGATTTGTGTTGTCACGCATAGGTTCAACCCACAACCCCAATGGGAAGTGCACTGTCAAAACATCACCTTTTTGCCAGCGGCGTTTCACGCTGAGGTAACCCCCCGCCAAGCAACTCACCTCACTCACTTTACCATTTACGCGGATCTCTGGTGATGCCAAGACCCAATGGGGAACCCGGATGGCAAGCGCGAATTCTTGTGGTTTCTCAGTATCAATTTTGAACGCGCTTTTATCCTCAGCAGGGAATAAGGTGTTCTGCGTGATTTTTATCCCCCGCTCCGTCCACTTCAGTTGACTGGGGATAAAAAGATTAACCAGCACACCGTCATCTATACGCCAATAGATAAATTCACCGTATCGGGCATGATTTTCCATGCCTGTTCCCACACAACACCAAAAAGAATCATCACGGGTGCTATACACCCGCTTCGCACCCGCTGCTAAGGGCAGGTAATAAATCATCATTCCAGTATCAGGGTGCTGGGAGCTCAAAATATGGTTGTATAGTGCGCGCTCGTAGTAATCGGCTTTTCGAGCGTCTACGTTCCAACCGAATAATTTGTGGGTTAGCTTTAAAAGGTTGTAAGTCTTGCAAGTCTCGCACGTGTGTTGACCCAAACGATTGCTCAGATGGTCCGGGTCACCAAAATACTCGCCTTCGGTTATGCCACCGACTGCATAACTATGATGTCCTACTGCTCGATCCCAGAAAAACTCCGCAATTATTCTGTAACGCCAATCCCCGGTAAGCTCATACAAGCGCCCCATCCCAATGACCTTGGGAATTTGCGTATTTCCGTGTAACCCAGGTAGAATATCGCGCCCCGCTAATAAGGGATCCATAACCGCTCGATGATAAAACCGTTCCGCTACTTTGAGGTAATGCTGCTTACCAGTTCGAGCGTACAATTCAGCCATTACTTCCACCATACCTCCGTGCTCACAACTTAAGACTTTCTGCATCTGTTCATCAGTTAAACTAGCTGTTTTTTTGTCGATCCAGTCTGCCAGTGCGGATGCCACTTCCAGAGCTGTCTGGTTTGTGCAATATCGATGCGCATCTAGGAGTCCGGCTAACACTTTGTGCAACGTGTAAAAAGGCACCCAAATCCCATTCAGATCAAAAGGCTTCGCTTCTATTTCGCCAGCAGCCATGCGCTCAAGCGCTGCTTTACCCCCCGGCATTGCTCCCACGTAGCCATCACCATGGGCACGTTGACACTCTTTCAACTCTTCCACAATATACCGCACCCGCCCACTAAACCGTTCGTCTCCTGTACTAGCGTACATCAAAGAACATGCACTCAAATAATGACCTAAGGAGTGTCCAGCGATCGTCTGTTTTTCCCATCCACCGTATGCAGGAGCTTTTGGTTCTAAGCCGGCTTCTTTCCGGTACCCACTCAAAAGTCGATCTGGCTCTAGTTCTAGCAAGTACTCAGCGTCACGCTCCATAGCTCGTTTGAAAGGCCCATCTAACAAACGTACATTCTGGAGGGGAAATGGTTCAGCCCGATTTCGCACATCGTATGCACCCACAGTGAGCCATAGGCTGAGGTAAAGTACCGTATGTATACCAAGCCAGGAACTGCGCGAGTTGGATCTCATGGCTGCTACGTTAATGAAGCTTATGCTAGCCGAAAAGTATTTTTTCCTATTGGATATTCTGGGCGTACACTGCTTCACCTTTAACATATTTTTAGAATCTTGTTCAAAAAACCTTATCAGTCTAGGCCGAAACCGGTTGCGTACGGATAGTAGATAGTAGAAAGCAGCACACTAGACCGGCGAGCTGTGGTGGCAAATAAAGTCCGACCCTAATAAGCACTCAATCCTTCGTAAACCTCGCAATCAGCCTTTCCCTATCGAAAGAAGAGAGAGCTTCATAGCTTGCTGTGAAGCTATGTCAATCCCGGGCGGGCGCAGGTTTCGACTTAGAAATGGGTTATGCACTTTCTCAGTTAATTTTGTGGAGTTCAAAGAAATGGGTTCTGCGTTGTTATTGGTTCCGCTTACCTACTTTTCCGTTGCAACGCTTGCAGCCCGTATTCACCAAATGACGCAATCCCCAATGCTCTTTTTTCTACGTCCTAGCGAATGGTAACGGACATCCACGTGACATTTTTACGTACTGGAAGACACTCAGACTCGTCGGTGCATGGTATCTGCGTTCTAAAACTGAGCCGAACCTTGCAAGACGGAAAAATAGAAACGGGCTGCTGCTCCTTTTGCAGCTGCCCGTTTCTAGCCCTATTCTTTTACTCTCCCGGAGCCTCGCTGTTCAGGTTATGGAATTGGGAAAATTAACCAACACATTGAGGTGGTTGGGTTGTTGGTATAACCGCCTTGCTTGAGTGCATCAAACAAACCAGCCTCGGAAAGCTGCCGCGCGCTGCCATCACCAAACAACACGTTACCAGCGCGACCGTGCATTTTATCTGTCCAACCAGGGCCGTTAGCTGCTTGGCGAGTTGCGGTCGGCGAAACGTACAAACCACAATACCCGAGCGCACCTTGACCACTGTATCCGAACCCATCGTAAGCTCCTATATCAACGGTTGGCTGAGCGATATAAGTACCGCCCTTTGCCCAAAGGTTCCTATCACCTGCCAGGAGATATGAAGGTTGGGTATCATCCGCATCCCGACCCAGGAAGAAAGACACGTTGGTATTTCCGTAAGAATAACCCCCAACAGAGTACCCCTTAGCTGGGACTGCTTGGCCTGGAGGCGGCAATACGAACGCAGTATTCGCACCAACGGATCGATCATCACTCGGGCATATTGTAAGCTTAGGCGTGGATAACTCGTTCGACATCAAAGCGAATACCGCATAAACATATTGGCCACCAGCAGTTGGCGGGGTATTGTTAATTGCATTGTATACGGCATCTGGAAAACCTCCTTGGTCAGCATGCAACTTTTGGGGGAACCTATCGTTGTTATCATTCGCAAACATCTTAAACCCGATACCCAACTGTTTCAGGTTATTCACGCACGCAATTCGGTGGGCTTTCTTCTTTGCCATCGCCAACGCTGGCAACAGCAACCCTGCCAAGATCGCAATAATCGCGATCACGACTAACAGCTCAATCAACGTAAACGCTGACTTTCTTAGTTTCATTCTCTTCATGATCTAAACCTCCTTTGCACAATTTTAAATTTCAGCCTACCGGGGACCTTCTGGTTTGCCTACCTCCAACCAGAAAATCCACAGCCTAGCTTAAACGGAAATTATACAAAAACCGTGCCAAGTACACATCGCTCGATATATCAACGAGTTACGCACACGCCTGGCTTGTACCTATGCACCTGTGTGAGTGAATTTCACGCTAGCCCGCGTGGTTTTCACGCAGTATTGCATGTGGATCTGCTTAAGTAGCATGGGGACTATTATTAGGTGCAAAATCCCGAAATTGAGGAACTCATGTAGTCATTCCCTCGCCTTTTCAAACCTACTTGTAATACCTACTGCGGGTTTAGGAAAACAACGTTGAGAAAAAGATTTTCTGGGGTGAAAACCTTGGGGAATTGCGAAGTGCAGTAGTTTAGTCCCGCTACAAAAGGCTACTAATAAAGGAGGGTAGAGATTTACCCAAACTTGCGAAATGCGTAGTAGGGCCACCAGAAAGTCTACAAAAATTTATTGAATTAACGCAGACTTTTGGAGAGTCGTTAAACGCACATGATTCAACGAGCAAGCATGAAAGTGAAATCCGGTTAAGCGGTTCTTTAGGCGGTACGTGCAATGGGCACGTATGAATTCGTAAAGACGACTACTACATTTCACCCCCAATTTTATTTGCCTACCAACTCAGGAACATACAGGCGGATTCGGCCAGGAACCGGGGTGCAGATACTCTAGGTGGATATAGTTTTACCAAGAACACCTAGCCCGGAAAGGTTGCAGACAAAACCCTACCCTTTTTGGGCATTAGGTTTATGAGGAACGAACAACGCCCACATGTTTAAGACGCGCCGCGTTTCGGAAAAATTAGTCTTCGTCACTATCAAGAACGGAGCAATCATGACTATACGCACACGTTCGCAGCTGATTAATGACCCCGATCATTAAGTCACACACTTCATCTATCCAACCGTCCTTAGATTGCTTTTGATAGTCCTCATGTTTTGTTCGGGCCAGGCGAGGAAGCGTTGGGTTTCGCACGAAAAACTACTTTCCGGAATTTGTTATAAAAAGCCGGAGGACAAATTAGGTTTCTTTCGCCTACTTTTTGGAGAAGAAATCACGACCAGCTAAAAATGCCTACGCAATAAATCTCCCAATTGTGTAATACTCGCGCGTATCGTGGGCATAGATAAGGGGGCCACTTTTTGAATATTTACCGCGTCGTCAGGCGAAGTCAGTACAGCCTCGTCTGCTTTCACATCTAGAATCTCACCTACAAACATTGTATGTAGACCGAGTTCGACTGTCTGGAGCTATTTACACTCCAAAACCAAAGGGAACTCTTCAACGTATGGGGCATCGACAAACTGACTCTGCGCAGGCGTTAATCCTGTAAGGGCATACTTATCATAGTCATCTCCTGAGGCTATACCAAAAAAATCGGCCTCTTTAACGTGCGAAATGGAAGGGATTGATACAGTAAATGCCCTTCTATGGAGGATATTTTTGTAAGTTTGTGTCTGCTTTCTGAAGGAGACACTTATGCAGGGCGGGCTAGAACAGGCTATCCCGGCCCAAGCTGCCACCGCAACGTTTGGTTTGCCTACTGCATCGTAGGTCCCAACCACGCATACTGGTGAGGGATATAAAAGAGGCCTTGGGCCTAAGGACTTTTTCATACACGTTTTTCTCATTCTTTGGGGTGTTATTTTGAATTTTATACCCTGATATCATCCTTGCAACGGCAAATAGCGATATTCTTCGAGGCTTTCGAACACTTATCTACACGGGTCGGCCCCTAACAGAATTGGGGAAGCTGCCAAAAAAATCCCTCCTAAAGAATGGGTGCATAACCCATTTTTCCAGGCACAAGTTTTCGCATCTTAAACAATTTCAATAGGGCATTGGGGAATCGCCTCAAGGAAGATCCGTCCATAGGACCTTGTTAGGATTCGACCGTCTAGGACAACTACGATTCCCCTGTCGTTTTTCGTGCGAATTAATCTGCCGACGCCTTGCTTAAATTTCAGCACAGCTTCGGGGAGAGTGAACTCAATAAATGCATCACCTCCACGGGCCTCTATTGCTTCGATCTTAGCCTGAATCAATGGATGATCAGGTACAGCAAACGGCAATTTGGTAATTATCACATTACTTAGGGCTTCACCTGGCACGTCGACCCCTTGCCAAAAACTGTCGGCGCCGAAAAGCACTGAATTACCGTCCTGTTTGAACCTTTCCAACATAGTTGAACGCGGCAGGCCGGTACCTTGAACATAACACTCGATCCCTCGTTCCCTGAAATATGGGGCAAGCCGCTGTGCGACTTCGTGCATAAGCGAGACGTTGGTAAATAGCACGAAAGCCTTTCCGCCAGTTAATTCTACAAAATGTCGGATCCAGTATTCGAGCTCATCTACAAAGGGAGAAGAGCGTGGATCAGATTTGCCCACGACGTATACCTTCATTTGTTTTTGATAGTCAAATGGAGAATCGAGCCTGACCAATCTAGCTGACTCGCCCCCGACTCTGGAGGCAAAATATGACAATTGGGAAGGACCCTCAAAACTCGGGGAGTCCTCTTCATTCCCATCTCGGCTGGTAATGTGCCGTTTTTTTATCTCTCGGGCCAGAGATTCCGGAATACCCAGTGTACCACTTGTCATTATAACGCTGGAGCCAGACTCAAATAGCGCTGTGCGTAAGAATTCCGCCACATCTATAGGCGCGAAGTTTAAAGCTATGGTTCGTTGTAGTTTGCCACTCCTTTCCACCCAGTACACATAATCTGGCAACGACTGCTTTAGGAAGGTCACGATTTGTTCACGGAACTCTCCCAAACGACGGTTTATTTCAGTAAGTTCGCCTCCTAAGTCTTGATCCTCACAACTTTTAATCAATCCGCCTATCTCTTCTCTTAACCGCTGAATTGGAAGCGAAATATTATCAGGGAAAAAGTCGGGCCTTCTGATCCTTATTTCGGTCCAGGCTCCTTTCTTTCCACTGTCGTCCCCAGCCGTCTCACCAAGCAATCTTGATTCAAAATATGTGTGCATCTCGTTGCAAATTTCCTCTACTACCCTGAAAAATTCCGTAACACTTTCTAATAATTCTGTCACCAATTTAATCGCTCGGTTTCCCCGCAAGAGAGAAAGCAATCCTTTTTCAGTTTTTGGGTTCCAAAGCCTGTGCAAAGTGTACATAATTTGACCGTTTGAAACACTGGCACCAACCATCTCTGATGCTACACTGGGCACTTGATGCGCCTCATCGAAAATCACGAAATCGTTGCTGAAAATAAAGCCGCCCGTCGAGGGAGTGTCTTCATCCAATCCACCAAAAAGTGAGAAGAACAGCATATGGTTAAGCACAAGAATATCAGCTAAGAGAAATTTCTCACGCGCTCTTTGGTAGAAACAGACAGGATTATGTTTTGCAAACTCCGACCCACGGCCACATAGCCTAGGGGAACACAATCCGCGTTCGGACCGGACCATTTCCCAAACCGCTGGATCGGGTTCCGGGCTTAGGTCCGAGAGTGAACCGTCTTCTGTGACTTTCGACCACTCATGGATTCTCATCAATTCCGCCTCTTCAGGACCCGTAAATAGACCCCTTGCATTTAGCAAGGCGTGATGAAGCCGGCGCGTGCATAGATAATTATTGCGTCCTTTCAAAATCGCCACTGTAAAACCCTCGGGAATGAGCTTCCTCAGCACCGGTAAATCCTTGCAGACAAGTTGCTCCTGGAGGTTAATAGTGAAAGTTGACACTATAGCTTTTTTCCTAAATTTGACTGCAAAAAGAATAGCAGGATAAAGGTACGCGAAGCTTTTTCCAATGCCTGTCGGTGCTTCAATTATGAGATTTGCCCCATCTAGAAGAGCGCGCGCCACCTCCTCAGCCATTTGAACTTGTTGAGGTCTGTACTCAAAGTTTTTAGCTCTAGAGAGCGGGCCTTCGTTAGAGAAGAAGTACCGTACCTTCTCAAGGAACTGCTCTTCGAAGGTTAAACTGTCACTCTTTGCAATCATCCTTTTCTTCGAGCTCGGAAATTTCAAAATTTGCCTTATTCTTTACAATCTTGAATGGGGGGAGATACCCTCTCCAACTCACGCAAGGATACACTACTGAACCCCTGCCTATTATGCTGCCTGGGTTTAAGACAGCATTGCATCCAATTTCTGCCTTGTCCCCAACGACGGCCCCAAACTTCCTTAGTCCCGTGTCGATTTCAATCTCCCCATACTTTACTTTCACATTTCCTGGAATTGAGCGGAGATTCGAAATTATAACTCCAGCACCGAGGTGTACCTTATAACCTAAGATTGAATCCCCCACGTAATTAAAATGTGGAACTTGGACCTCGTTAAACAAAATGCAGTTCTTAAGTTCTGTGCTATTCCCAACAACGCATCCATCCCCTACAATAACGTTTTCCCTTATATATGCACCATGCCTAATCACCACATTCTTCCCTATATAAGCAGGGCCAAGGATCATCGCTCCATCCTCCACCACTGACCCCTCGCCAATGTAAACATCCTTTCCAATGTACGCCTCTCCAACACAAACATTTTTTATTCCCCGCTTTACTGTTTCTCTTAAATAAGGGCCGATTTTGCTCAGTACCTCCCAAGGATACTTACACTGCTTGAACAACCGCTTGTGCTCAGTTTGCTCTAAGTCCAAAAGCCGGCTAACATAGAACACCTCTTCGGGACTTTCGTTTCCAACTCTATTTGTGAAAAAGCTGTTCATAGCTATGAAAAAGTTTGTCAATTTCTCTTCAAAAACCTTTGAGAAACAGTTACCAACAGGTTATTTACAAGAAATGCCCAATTGCCACCCAACATAAAACTCTTTTCTTTTCGAAGCGCAAACCTCGACACTTCCCAGTTGTCAAAACTTTGCACAATAGATAATACTTCTGCTAAGCTTGACTGACCAACCAGAAAAAAAATGAAGGTAACAATCAAAAAGGAGAACCTTCTCGAAGGTCTTCAAACGGTCCAAAGCGTAGTAGGGTCCAGGACGACCTTGCCTATACTCTCAAATGCGCTTTTGAAAGCAGAAGGTGACAATTTGGAATTGGTTGCAACAGACCTCGATCTTTGTGTGTCTTGCAGGGTTGAGGCAAAAGTAGAAGTAAAAGGCGCCACTACAGTGCCTGTTAAAAAGCTTTTCGCACTCGCAAGAGAAATGGATACGTTCGAAATCGAACTTTCAAGTGACGAACGCTTTGTTACAACGATAAAAGCCGATCCGTCCATCTTTAAACTAAAAGGGTTGCCGCCAGAAGAATTTCCACCTTTACAGAGCTTTAAGGAAGAGGTTGGCTTCTCTTTACCACAAAGTTCCATGAGGAGGATGTTGAAATGGACGTCGTATGCAGTTTCCACGGATGAGACGAGGTACGTTCTGAACGGGGTCTGCTTGTCTATAAAATCTGGCTTGCTCTCTGTAGTTGCTACTGATGGCCGTAGGCTTGCACTTGTTGAAGAGCAATTAAAAGAAAAGGTGCCTTTAGACTTTTCAGGAAATTACATCTTGCCAACGAAAGCTGTAAATGAGCTAATGCGTGCGCTGTCTGACAAAGGGGAAGTACTAATTACACTTTCACAGAATTACGCAGGGTTCAATTTGGCTGAGGATTCTAAAAAATCGATTAAGATCGTCACAAAGTTAATCGACGGTGTTTATCCAAATTTCCGCCAAGTAATTCCTCAGGATGTTAAAGAAAAGGCAAAAATTGACAGGGAGGAGTTCCTCGCTGCCCTTAAAAGACTCGAGATTTTAACAAGCGAGTCTTCGAACTCAGTTAAGCTTACCTTTTCTAAAAACACGCTCACTTTGTCTGTCAACTCGCCTGAAATAGGGGAAGGGGCAGAACGCATAGCAGTAGTATACAATGGCCAGGAATTCTCAATTGCATTTAACCCAAGATTTCTCATAGAACCTCTTTCTGTGCTTAGCGCAGATGAGATCGAGTTCTCTTTTATTGATGAGCTCAGTCCGGGGGTAATCAGGATCCAAGATCCTTTTGTTTATGTCGTTATGCCTATGCGCTTAAGCTAAATTCGCCAAGTTTAGCCTCCTTACGAAACGCGTTTTATAAACTGTAGGAAACTTCCGTGCAAAGGAGGTCCCGAAAATTGAATTCGAGTTGCTTTTTAAATTGCTGTCGAAAAGCGTGGTTCTGTTTATCTACGTCGTGTCTTTGCTAGAACTTGCTAGCGGCGTCGATCTGAACACTCAAAAGTGGGGATTCCCATGCTATAGCCAGTTACAGTATGCCCACAAGGTTTCATAACACGAAGGTCATGTTATAAACCCAAGGTTTCTTTATTTTCCTAATTGGCAATTTCGGCAACTCTTAAAACGCGACTTGTATTTTAACTAGCTGCGTGGAGTGGGTTTGACACCAACGCATAGTTGTTTCGTTTCCTTATTACTACCGCCAAGAACGTGGGACCCAGAAAATTACTCTCTTCTACAAATAGGGTTCGAGGGAGGCGAGGGTCAGGCAAAAATGATTTTTTGGGTTCATAATTTTATGTGTCCGTGGGGTTGGATTTTATCTGGGTTTCGCTAGGATTCGTCTGTTGGAGTGTAGTTTTTTCCAGGTGATTTTATAAGCCTAGCCATTTGGTTAAGTGAGGCCAGTCTCCAGCTTGAATTTCTTCGGACCCGCCGCACAGCAACTGTGTCTACCACCCCACGTTTCGAGCAGGCAGTATATCTCTTTTTGTTTGATCCCCGAGCATGACTTATTTCGTATGGGTTAATCCCTTTTGCTTCGAGCCGTACTGAAATGATCCTGAACACGTAGGGATCCGGCTTTTTAAAACCGTATTCGTAGGAAAAAAAGCATAAAGTAGGCTCAAAAAGTTCGAGGGAAAGTCCGTATGGAACTACCCCTGCACGCAGTTCGGGCAACGTGTAGGCTTGGGAATTAGAACCAATCCCAAGCACGTGTCCCTTTTGATGCAAATTGCCCAGTACATACGCAGTTTCAGGCCGTACACAGGATGTATGCTGCAACATAATTATCGTTCGGGTGCGAAGTGTTCCAACACATCTGGCTGAAACATAGCTAGTATGGGAATGGCATTTTGCGCGACTATGGGCCATTCCACTTCTGGGTGTAAAATTCCCCTTTGGCGCACGGCCTGCTCCATTTCTTCAGTGATCCTTTTACAAGCTGCAAAGAATTCATTCCTGTCTATCGGTGGTTCAATGCCCAATAACTCCCGGCATATTCTACTCAATCATGCGTCTGCGTCGGGGATGGGCGGACCAATCTCTAACAGCGTCCCATACACGTCAAAAATTACTGCTTTTATTGGCGTTAAAAGCTGTTTCATCTGATTCTGGGTTACCTAGCAAAAACCCGCATCTTATCCAAGTTAAGGATGAACGGTAAGGTGGTTGGTGATGGCCTCGAGATGACATACCTAATGGAACAGGGAATTGTGTCGCCGGTAGCTTTTTTAAAAGTGAAGCTTGGGGGTAAAATGCGAGGCAGGCAAATTGTTGATGAAAAGGATAACAGGTTATAGCGCTCCCCATCTTTATTTGCGATGTTTAACGCTATAAATTTTCCAGCAATGAAAGAAAGTGGGGTGCGCTGAGCTACACGCTAGTGGTGTGAGTTTACAGAAACGTTTCCTTGGGTTGGGGGTCGAAGAAAGAGATTGTAGGGGTTCTTAAGCAGTGAGGCATGCATGGAATTAGTTGCAAAATTAAAACCTATAGCATTGCAAACAAGGAATTTGGCGTTAATCCCTGCATCGTATACGAGTGTGGCCTATGTCAAATTGAACCAAAGGCACGCTCGCAGAACCAACAGGACCGGGCAACAATTGAGCTGGGTATAGTCCAAAAGCTAACATAGAAACTGCAAAGTTGACTTAACTACATACTAAGGTGCCAAGAATGGCAGACTTTTTTCAAAGTGGAGCAGAGCAACACTCGATCGGCTGGGAAAACCCCGATGTGGGTAGATTGGAAAAAGAACTGGAGCAGTTCTCAGAGCAAACGCCCATAGGGCTTGTATTGCCTTGCCACTACTGCGAGATAGAAACACGGGCTTTAAAGCGGATAATCCGCGAGTTAAAAGAAGTTACTTGAATCAAACAGATCGTGGTGGGGATAGATGGTGCCCGACTGTACGCCATTGGCGTAAGTCCTGTACCTTCTTTAGGCAGTTACCTCAGCGGCCGGTATTGTTATGGAACGACGGTCCCAGGCTAAAACGGTTGTTCGCAAAACGTGAGGAAGCCGAGCTAAGCATAGGAAAGCCAGGAAAAGGCAGGAATGTATGGATATGTTTCGGGTATGTCTTGGTGAGGAAAAAGCGCGCGCGGTTGCTTTGCATGATTGTGACATAACTGCATACAATCGGGAGCTAATAGCTCGGCTTATTTACCCAGTAGCCCACCCAACGTTGGGATTCGATTTTTGCAAAGGTTGTTGCGCGCGGGTGACCGATAAACTCAACGGACGGGTCATGCGACTGTTGGTAACTCCTCTTATACGGGTCCTGAAAAGCATCTTGGGCCAACGCCTGTACCTAGTTTACATGGGCACCTTTCGAGATCCTTTGGCAGGGGAGATGTGTTTGGACTTTCTCCGGGGGTCCGGATCCCGAGCGATTCGGCGCTGGAGATCGGCATATTAACGGAGGTATTCCGCAGCTGCGTCCTACGAGCAATCTGCCAGGCCGAGTTGTGTGAAAACTACGATTATAAACATCAGGAATTGTCCCCCTGGGATCCGGAGAAAGATCTTAGCAAAAATGGCAATTGATATCGTTAAGTCCTCCCTCAGGTATATGGCAGCAGAGGGAATAAAAATCGATGAAGGGCTGTTAAATACGTTGCTGAGTGCTTATATGCGTCATGCAGAGGGTGCTGTGCGTTTCTGTGCAGGCGATGGCGTCTTCAACGGTTTGCGTTACCCCAACCATGATGAAGAGACTGAAGTTGCTACTTTTGGACGAAGCATCCGGGCTGCTGCAAAAGACTGCAAAGAAGACTCACTTAGCTCATCGCTTTTTTCAAACTGGAATCGTGTCCAATCTGCCCTGCCATCTTTTCTAGGAGAATTGCACGAAGCCGTGCAACTGGATAACTCGGAATAGAAAATTGACGCCACCCAAAAAGAACTTTACTTGGGCATGCCACTTTAAGCTTTCAGAGACGGCGCCGATAGTACTAACAGGGGAGAGGAAATCGATGTAAGGGCATTTGGGGTTCGCTTTCTTGATCATTTGGGACAAAGAGCCATATATGGGCACAAAGGTGTATCAGCGAGTGAAATTTTGGCATTTGACGTTCTAAGTATTACTTGGCGGCACATATAGAGACGATCCTGATTCCGTGCTCAGAGGATCAGCTTGAGTTCTTTGGGAGTTGGACTCAATTTGTAAGGGGCCCCGGCTAAGATTTACTCAGCGATTGACTATTTTGGGCGGGGTGGTAGCTTTTAGGATCAAAATTCTTTTGAAAAAAGGAATAAATATGCCAGCGAAAAAGAAAACACCAAAATACGTTTACGTTTTTGGAGACGGATTTGCTGAAGGTGACGGGTCTATGAAAGACCTGCTCGGCGGCAAGGGAGCTAACCTTGCCGAAATGGCGGGGCATCCAAATCTGAGGTTGCCAGTGCCGCCAGGCTTCACAATCACTACGGAGGTCTGCACTTACTATTATAAGCATAATAAAAAGTATCCCCCTGAGCTAAAGCCCCAAGTGGAAAAAGCGCTGAAATGGGTGGAAAAGAAGGTGGGGCGGGTATTTGGCGATCCTGAAAATCCGCTTTTGGTATCTGTCCGGTCCGGGGCGCGTCGGTCAATGCCCGGCATGATGGAGACCGTGTTAAATGTGGGGCTAACTGACATGACAATTAATGGCCTTATCAAGCAGACCAAAAACGAACGCTTTGCTTACGATGCATACCGGCGGCTGATTATGATGTACGCAGATGTGGTAATGGAAAAGGCTGCGGGCATCGAACCTAAAGATGGCAAGGGCATCAGGAAACGAATGGATGAACGCCTCGACGAACTCAAGAAAGCCCGTGGATATAAGACGGATGTAGAGCTAACAGTAGACGACCTTAAACAGCTCGTGGCCGAATTCAAACAAATGGTTTTGAATTACTTTGGGAAGCCATTCCCAGACGACCCACAGGTTCAACTCTGGGAAGCCATTGGCGCCGTGTTTGCAAGTTGGATGGGTAAACGTGCCGTAGAGTATCGAAGGATCGAAAAAATTCCGGATGATTGGGGTACTGCTGTAAACGTACAAACCATGGTCTTCGGGAACATGGGCAACGATAGTGCTACAGGTGTGGCATTTACCCGAAACCCGGCTACAGGTGAAAATGTCTTCTATGGTGAATATCTCGTAAACGCCCAAGGAGAAGACGTAGTGGCTGGCATCCGCACCCCTGCTCCACTCAACAAAGCTTCAGCAAATGAGCAGAGCAAACACCTGCCAACCTTAGAGGAGCTCATGCCCAAAGCTTACGAAGAGCTGGAGCGGATTCGGAAGAAACTTGAGCGGCATTACAGGGACATGCTCGACATCGAGTTTACTATAGAGAAGAGCAAAGTATGGATGCTGCAATGCAGGGTTGGTAAACGTAACGGTGTCGCCGCAGTCAGAATGGCGGTTGACATGTACGAGGAAGGATTGATTGATCTAGAGACCGCGGTCACCCGCGTAGCTCCTAGTCAATTGGTAGAATTGCTCCTGCCAATGTTGGATCCAAAAGCAGAACAGGCAACCACTCCAATTGCTAAGGGGTTGCCTGCGGGACCTGGTGGGGCAGTTGGGCGTGTAGTGTTCACCGCAAAAGACGCCGTAGAATGGGCTGACCGGGGTGAAAAAGTAGTGCTTGTAAGAGAAGAAACCTCACCGGAAGACGTCGATGGTATGTTTAGAGCGCAGGCAATCCTTACTAGCAAGGGTGGTATGACCTCGCACGCAGCCTTAGTGGCGCGCGGTTGGGGTAAATGCTGTATAGTGGGTTGCGGTGAGATCGAGATCGATGAAGAAGCAAAGAGCTTTCGAACTAAGGGTGGGGTGGTAATAAAGGAAGGCGACTGGATTAGCTTAAACGGTACCAAGGGTCTCGTTTATCAGGGGCGCTTGGCCTTGGTTGACGTGGATGTCGACCATAACCCCTATTACAAACGGTTCATGGAAATGGTGGACAAGGTCCGAACAATGGGGGTGCGCGCAAATGCAGACACACCGAAAGATGCACAGATCGCCCTTAAGTTTGGAGCAGAAGGAATTGGCTTGTTCCGGACCGAACACATGTTTTACGGAGAAGGAAGTGAAAAACCGCTCTTCATTCTCCGTAAAATGATAATGGCCCGCAATGCTGATGAACGGCGGCATGCCCTCAACGAACTCTTCCCCTATGTCAAGAATGACGTTAAGGCGACCTTGGAAGTCATGGAAGGTCGGCCAGTGACCATCCGACTCCTGGATCCGCCATTACACGAGTTCGTGCCCAAGACCGAAGATAAGATCAAGGAACTTGCCGATGCCTTGGGTGTTGATCCGGAAGAGGTCAAACGACGCGGTGAAGCATTATATGAGGTAAACCCGATGCTTGGGCACAGAGGTGTACGACTCGGCATAACTTATCCTGAGATCTCGGAGATGCAGATCAGAGCAATCCTGGAAGCTGCTGCCGAGCTGATTAAAGACGGCAAGAAGGCAATGCCGGAAATCATGATTCCCGTCACATGTACGCCAGCCGAACTCAGCCACCAAAAGGCCATTTTCGATAAAGTGCTCAAGGAAGTTAAAGCCAAGTTCGCATTGGAAGAGTTGCCGGTGATTTTCGGCACCATGATCGAAATACCTAGGGCTGCGATCTTGGCTCACAAGATGGCCGAAGTGGCTGAGTTCTTCAGCTTCGGCACCAATGACCTCACCCAAATGGGAATGGGCCTCAGCCGGGACGACATTGGCAGCTTCCTACCGGCATATTTGCAGGCCAAGGTCTTCCCCGATGATCCCTTCCAAACCCTGGACCAGGAGGGGGTCGGAGAACTCATCCAGATGGGCATCGAACGCGGTCGCACCACGAGAAAGAACCTCAAAGTTGGTATCTGCGGTGAGCACGGTGGTGACCCCGAGAGCGTCAAGTTCTGCTATCGCGTAGGCATGAACTACGTCAGTTGCTCACCGTACCGGGTCCCAATCGCACGGTTGGCTGCTGCTCAGGCAGTAATTGAGACAAAACAGATGCGGAAACCCAGTAGGGTTAAGAAGACAAAGAAGAAGGCAAAAAAGTAACCATTAAATAACGTGAGTTGCCCGCGAGTACCCCCTGTGTTCTATTAAAAAGAGCACAGGGGGTCACTCGTTTGACTTATATACGTGGCCGCGTCAATTGTGAGGATTTTCCGGGAATGGTGCACACTGGGGTACACGGCGTGAAAGACGGCAGACACAGAGCAAAGGTACCAGCAGGAACTTAGGGAAGTTCTTATGGACAGATGAAGAAGTAGGCGTGGTCAAGTGCAAGCCATGTTAGCTTACTTACGGAATAATCTTAGGAAGAGTGTACCAATGATCACATCCCCGCGAGCTCCGGTCCCACCTGTTGATGGTTGCCCAAAAGGGTGCAATACCTTGATTCCATTTTATGCCAAAATTTTGCAAGACGACTGGGAATTGACGGGGGGATTCATTTTTGAGACAAATAAATCTTGATGGAATCCGCCAAATCAGTGCTTGAGCAGCCCCAATCGAATTCCCGCTCTCGGCTATTGCCAATGTGGCCTCTGGCAGTAGGCATGCTTATATGCTCGCTGGTGTTTGGATACTTCACATACGGTATCGCATACCGGGAATTTAATTTTGCTTGGTGGACTCGGAACGAACATTTGTCGAATTGGCTCCCCGGAATTACCGCGTGTCTCAAGGCATTGTATCCAGCAGTTTGGGTGTTACCAGCGTTAACCGGGATTTTCCTAATTCTAGTCATTGCTCGAAGAATTACGCGGGAGGCATGGTTTTGGATGTGGGTGACATTTATTGCTACGTTGCATTTTATTTGGTTTTTTTTCTGGCTCTTGGGTCTTTATGTTGTGAATCAGACGTTCGTGTGCCTATAAACTGCTTTGCCGGAGGAGAACCGCGTTTCTAAGGAAAGCCGCTTCTATTAGTCGTAGATTTCTTCGCCAGAGGACGTGCTTATAACCGGCATACCGACCAGCCCGTGGGACACCCACAATGAATGATTTTTGATGATCCGCATCCAGGCCCGGCTTGTTAGTGAAGGTAGTTGCATTATCCAGCCTACAGGAGCCGGTGTGTTTGGTATTTTTGCATGTGAAGAGATTGAGCAGGGCTTAACCCTCTGTCCATTGCTAGTGTGGCGGTAACGAGTTAACGAAGGCCCATAAGCATCTTTTTGCAACGTGAATTTGTTATTGAAAGGCAACGTGTTTCCTTTTATAGTGTGCGCAGTATTGCGGACATGAGAGCTGCAAAATACGCAATCGGGCTCGATTACGGCACTAACTCAGTACGTGCTCTTATTGTTGATATTTATACGGGTAGTGAAGTAGGCACGGCCGTTTGGGAATACGAACATGGGGAACACGGGGTCATACTAAGTCGCGATCCTAACTTAGCCCGTCAGCACCCAGCTGATTATGTCAAAGGCGCAGAGATCACGATCAAGAAAGCGCTTGCTCAAGCGGCACGGACTATCCGTGGGTTCAAACCAGACCAGGTAGTTGGCATTGGAGTTGACACCACAGGCAGCACACCTATCCCGGTAGATGATCAAGGACGTCCACTCGCATTTCGCAAAGAGTTTGCCAAAAACTTGGCTGCGATGGCTTGGTTGTGGAAGGACCATACCTCCGTGGCAGAGGCTGAAGAAATTACAGAACTCGCCAGAAAACTCCGACCGCATTATTTAGCCAAGTGTGGAGGGACGTATTCCAGTGAGTGGTTTTTCAGCAAGATTTTGCACTGTTTGCGGACGGCCCCAGAGGTGTTTGATGCTGCATATCTTTGGGTGGAGGCCGCTGATTGGATTCCTGCAATGCTAACTGGCACCGAGCACCCAGAAAAACTTATGGTTGGGGTGTGTGCGGCGGGTCATAAGGCAATGTACAATGACGAATGGGGTGGGTATCCTGATGAGGAATTTCTAGGTAAGCTCCACCCTAAACTTGCTGAGCTGAGAAAACGGTTACGCCCGAAGGCTTACACAGCGGACTACAAGGTAGGAGGGCTTACCCGCGCATGGGCTAAGAAAACGGGGCTCAAAGAAGGCACCCCCGTTGCAGTAGGTGCTTTCGACGCGCATTTGGGCGCAGTTGGAGCGGGTATCAAGCCTGGTACCCTTGTAAAAATAATCGGTACTAGCACTTGCGACATGATGGTCGTGCCTGTAACAGAAAAGTTGCCGGATATTCCAGGCCTTTGTGGAATTGTAAATGGAAGTATTTTGCCGGGTTATTATGGATTAGAGGCAGGGCAGTCTGCCGTCGGCGATATATTTAACTGGTTCGTCAATTACATTCAGCCGGGAGGCAAAAAACTCGGCTCCCATGAGGCACTTACAAATCTGGCAGCGAAGCTGAAACCGGGTGAATCCGGCCTTTTGGCATTGGATTGGAACAACGGGAACCGAACGATCCTTGTAGATCAGCGGTTAACGGGGTTACTTATTGGTCAGACACTGTATACCAGGCCGGAAGAAATCTATCGGGCTTTGATCGAAGCCACGGCTTTTGGCGCCCTTACGATTATCAATCGGTTCGAAGAGTACGGTGTGAAAGTCCAAGAAGTTATCAATTGTGGTGGAATTGCAGAAAAGAATCCATTGGTGATGCAGATCTATGCGGACGTAATCGGGCGTCCAATGAAAATTTCACGCTCGTCACAGACATGCGCTTTGGGAGCAGCGATTGCGGGTGCCGTGGCTGCAGGGGCGCATCCTAACTTCGAAGCAGCCCAGAAAGCCATGACCGGCCTCAAACCTAAGGTGTACACCCCCAACGCTGAACATCATAAGGTCTACAATGAACTGTACCAACTATACAAACAGCTTCATGATGCATTTGGGACCCAAACTTGGACGGGTAACCTTTACAATGTGATGAAGAAACTTATCGCTATACGCCAGCAACAACGATAAAAGAGCTATGATCCCTGCACGACAGCAAAATAAATACGTAGCAATTGCCTTTTTAGCTGCGGCAACCCTTGTCTACACAACTGCAAGGGCTGAAACCAACCTACTTGTGGTGGATACAACCAAGCAGTTAGGGACTATCTCACGACACATTTATGGGCATTTTGCCGAGCATCTCGGCCGCTGTATTTACGAAGGAGTCTGGGTCGGACCTGACAGCCCAATTCCTAATACACGTGGTATTAGAAATGATGTGGTGGAAGCCTTGCGGAAAATTAAAGTGCCCGTCATCAGATGGCCCGGGGGTTGCTTTGCCGATGAGTACCACTGGAAAGACGGAATCGGCCCCCGGGAGTTGCGGCCGGCCCGCATTAACACGCATTGGGGTGGGGTAATTGAAAACAACCACTTTGGTACCCACGAGTTCCTAGACCTGTGTGAGCAGGTTGGGGCAGATCCTTACATCTGTGGTAATGTGGGGAGCGGAACGCCGCAGGAAATGATGGAATGGGTAGAATATATTACCTCTGACTCAGATTCCACACTGGCTAATCTTAGGCGTCAAAATGGCCGCGAGAAACCTTGGCGTTTGCCATTTTTCGGGATCGGGAACGAAAGCTGGGGTTGCGGTGGCCACATGCGGCCTGAATATTATGCGGATCTTTGCAGAAGGTACGCCACATTCGTGAAAAATTACAGTGGCAACCGCGTATATAAGATCGCATGCGGGGCAACCGATTGGGACACGAACTGGACTGCGGTTGTTGTGAGAAGCGCCAGAGAACAAATACACGGAATTTCGCTGCATTACTACACCTTACCAACAGGGAACTGGAGTCGGAAAGGTTCAGCTACCAGGTTCAACGAGGATCAGTGGTTCTCCACTATTAAAAGGGCTTTGGAAATGGACACGATCATTGCACGGCATAAAGCAATATTGAATGAACTGGATCCCAGAAACAGGATCGGGCTTATCGTCGATGAGTGGGGAACCTGGTATGATGTAGAACCCGGGACCAACCCAGGCTTCCTTTACCAACAAAATACATTGCGAGACGCCTTAGTGGCAGGGCTCACCTTAAATATCTTCAACAGACACTGTGACCGTGTGAAAATGGCCAACATTGCACAAATGGTGAACGTCCTCCAGGCCATTATCCTTACCGACAAGGAAAAGATGATTCTCACCCCGACGTACCATGTATTTGAGATGTATACCGTGCATCACGACTCTACGTTACTTGACACAAAATTAGAGTGTGAAACCTATGATTATGATGGGCAGAGGATACCGGCCTTGAATGTTTCCGCGTCTAAGAGCAAGGACGGGGCGGTTAACATAACCATTTGTAACTTTAATCCGGGCAAGGCAATACCCCTAACTTGTGAACTCAAAGGGATTAAACCTGCCAAGGTCAATGCTCGAGTTTTGACTGCACCCGCCATGCAAGCACATAACACATTTGCCGACCCAGAAGTGGTCAAACCCGCGCCATTTAACGATGTGAAACTCACCGATTCCGGGTTCACAGCCGAACTCCCCTCGAAGTCCGTGGTCGTTATCACATTGAAAGAATAAAGTAGGAAGTGAGTCCGGCATATTTACCCAATGTTGGAGGAACTAAAGGAGCGCGTCTGGCGTGCTAACTTAGACTTGGTTAAGCACGGGTTGGTCATCCTGACTTGGGGAAATGTGAGTGGGATCGACCGGAGTTCGGGCCTTGTAATTATTAAACCTTCCGGCGTGTCTTATGAGGAGATGCAACCCGGGGATATGGTCGTGGTCTCTCTCGAAGAGGGAAAAATAGTGGAAGGACGCTATAAACCGAGCTCTGACACACCAACGCACCTTGAATTATACCGCGCGTTTCCCCAGATAGGAGGGGTGGTCCATACGCATAGTATGTATGCCACGATCTGGGCGCAGGCGCGCTTACCTATTCCAGTTCTGGGTACAACCCACGCAGACAATTTCAATGGACCAATCCCCTGCACTAGGATGCTAAAACCCTCAGAGATAAAATCAGACTATGAGTTGAATACTGGTCGGGTTATTGTGGAATCGTTCAAAAAGCTTGATCCAATGGAGATGCCGGCTATTCTTGTGGCCGGTCATGGTCCTTTTACCTGGGGTATCTCCCCAGAAAAGGCGGTTGAAAATGCAGTGGTGTTGGAATACGTCGCGCGAATGGCCTTGGAGACAAAAATTGTCAACTCTAAAGCAAAACCAATCCCAGAAGTACTTTTGCACAAGCATTTTTACCGGAAGCACGGGCCAGGTGCATACTACGGACAAGGGTAAAACGGTCAACTGTGTGAAATTTGGATTTAGATGTCACTTTCAAACGGGGCCGATCAGGAAGGATCTCCCGATCGGTAGCTGAGTACGACAAACATCAAACAGTTTTAAGGCTCGAGAAATTATGAGAGCGATAAAAAATTGGAAACTAGCTATGACAATGATTGCATGTATCGGCTTGGCTAGCGGGTGCGCGGGTTCCGGTCCCCGCTCAGAACGAAAAATTACAAGGGAACTGTTTGGCAAAACCCGAGATGGCAAGGAGGTCTATCTGTATGTCCTCCAAAATTCTAAGGGGATGCAGGCCGCCATCTGCAACTACGGCGGCACCGTCGTCTCACTCATGGTACCCGATCGGAACGGTAATCTAGGTGACGTGGTATGGGGGTACGATCACTTAGATGGGTATCTCACCAATAGCCCATACTTCGGGTGTATTATTGGCAGATATGGAAACAGAATTGCAAACGGCAGGTTTACTTTGGACGGTGTTACTTATCAGCTGGCCACTAACGACGGGCCTAACCATCTTCATGGTGGAATCAAAGGTTTTGACAAGGTGGTTTGGGATGCCGAACCGATGATGACCGAAAACGGGCCGGCGCTGAAGCTAACTTACGTTAGCAAGGACGGCGAGGAAGGCTACCCAGGCACTTTAAAAGTGACTGCCATTTATACAGTTACTGAAGACAATGCCTTGCGTCTAGATTTCACTGCAACAACGGACAAGCCAACCATTTGTAACTTAACGCATCACTCTTATTTCAATTTAGCGGGCAAAGGCCACATTTTGGACCACATTGTAATGATTCCCGCCGAGTATTACACGCCGGTGGATGAAACTTTGATTCCGACGGGAGAAATAGCACCGGTTGAGGGTACGCCTTTTGACTTCCGGAAACCTACTCCGATCGGGGCCCGTATCAATCAGGATCACATCCAGCTTAAATACGGTCGAGGCTACGACCATAACTGGGTCTACAGTAAAAAAGTAGGTGAGCTTACGTTAATGGCTCGGGTTACTGAGCCTACAACTGGCCGTGTAATGGAGGTGTGGTCAACCGAACCCGGCATGCAGTTCTACAGCGGAAACTTCTTAGACGGAACAATAGTTGGGAAAGGTGGCCAGGTTTATAAGTTCCGCAGTGCGTTCTGCATGGAACCGCAACATTACCCAGATTCACCTAACAAACCCCATTTCCCATCGGTCGTCCTACGCCCCGGTGAAACCTACAAAAACACCATCATTTATAAGTTCAGTGTGCAGTAAAACAAAAAACTCAGAACCCTCAACCTAGGAATTGCTATGACAACACTCGACTGGATCGTAGTAGCGTTTTACTTCGGGCTTATCGCATGGCTAGCTTGGTGGTATGGTCGCCACCAAAGGGATGACGTGGATTACTTTCTGGCTGGTCGGAACGCGGGATGGGTTGTAATTGGGGCGTCAATATTTACGTCAAACATCGGTTCCGAACATATAGTGGGACTTGCAGGCCAGGCAGGCGAAAGCGGACTCGCCATGGCTCATTGGGAATTACACGCGTGGTGTTTAATCGTCCTAGCAGGTTTATTTGTGCCCTTCTATTACAAATCATTGGTTAAAACGATCCCTGAGTTCCTAGAAAGACGATTCAGCCCCAAAGCACGAACCATCCTGTCCCTCGTATCGCTTGTGGCGTATGTGCTCACCAAGGTGAGTGTGACAGTATACGCGGGGGCAGTGGTATTTAAGGCGCTGTTACCTGACACGTTTGGCTCACCTGAAAATGCGTTTTGGGTAGGGGCATTCTCCTCAGTTATAGTGACAGGAATTTATACAGTGTTTGGGGGTATGCGTGCTATACTACACACCTCCGCGCCCCAAAGCGTGATAATAATTCTGGGCTCGTTAATTCTCACTGTAATTGGGCTATTTAAGCTGGGTGGCTGGGATGAATTGGTGAAAACATGTAAAACCAACGCAGAAAATTTCACAATGTGGCGCCCCCTTACCGCAAAAGATGTATTTACACCTGATGCACTGCCGTGGTTAGGGGTACTCATCGCATCGCCAATTATAGGATTGTGGTATTGGTGTACCGACCAGTACATCGTGCAGCGGGCTTTAGCCGCAAAGGACTTGGCTACGGCTCGCCGAGGTGCCTTGTTCGGCGGATTGCTGAAGCTTTCTCCTGTCCCCTTGTTTATGATACCTGGATTAATTGGGTGGGCATTGTATCAGAAGGGAATGTTGGACTTGCCTTTAAGGCCGAATGGTACCCTTGATAGCGACGCCATATTTGCCACGATGGTGCGGGAATTGTTACCAAGTGGTGTCCGAGGGTTAATTGTATCATGCCTCTTGGCGGCTTTGATGAGTTCTTTGGCCTCACTATTTAATTCAACGGCGTCACTCTTTACGATCGATTTCTATGAGAAATTGCGTCCAAACGCATCGGGCAGACACCTTGTAACGGTGGGGAGAATTGCAACGGCAGCAGTAGTCGTACTGGGGATCATTTGGATCCCTCTAATGGCAAAGGTCTCCGGAAGTGGCTTATACCGTTATCTGCAAAGCGCACAGGGGTACTTAGCACCTCCCATTTTTGCAGTATTCTTTTTGGGCGTTTTTTGGCCACGGCTGAACGCGACGGGTGCGGTTTGGGGGTTAGGTGTCGGTTTTGCATGCGGTCTGCTCAAGCTTTTCCTGCAAATGAACTTCGGGAAAGGTAAGTGCGAACACCCCGCAATCCTGGCAGCTATTGGAGATTTCAACTTCTTGTTTGCCACGGGTGTATTGTTTTTGATCAGCGCGATTGTAATGGTGGTCGCTTCCTATCTTACGCCCCCTCCACCACCTGAAAAAATTAAGGGTCTCACATATAAGTCCATACACGAGGAAGCACGCGACGAAATTAAAAAGAGTTGGGATTTTGGCAACAAGCTGCTCACGGTAATAATACTGTTGGGCGTGCTTGGAATGTACTTGTACTTCAGCTTCTGGCTTAAGTAGCAAGTTGCCAAAATGATGTAGGAAGGATGCGCCTCTGCCCGGCCTATCACCCAAATGGGTGATTGATGTAAGGCAGAGGCGCGTGTATAAGAATGCTTATTCATACAGGTTGCCTATGGAAGTCATAAAACTTGCGTGGGTGGATTATCTAATCATTCTCGCGTACACCATTTTTGTGGTAGGGATCGGGTTTGCCCTCCGCAAATACATGAAGAGTTCAGCCGCTTTCCTCTTGGCGGGGCGGTCAATTCCCGCCTGGGTAACGGGTCTCGCCTTTATGGCTGCTAATCTTGGAGCATTGGAGGTTATCGGAATGGCTGCCAACGGGGCAAAGTACGGGATGTTGGCATGCCACTTCTACTGGGTAGGTGCAATACCAGCCATGGTATTCCTGGCCGTTTTCATGATGCCTTTTTATTACGGTTCGAAAGCACGTTCTGTGCCCGAATATCTTAAAATGCGATTTGACGAGCGGGTACGTTGCCTGAACTCAATCACTTTCGGAGTAATGACAATGCTTACTTCGGGTATATCCATGCACGTTTTGGCTGACCTGCTCCGCCAATTGCTGGGTTGGAATTATAACGCGTGTCTTTGGCTGACATCCGCTATCGTGCTATTATACGTTTTCAAAGGCGGACTTACTTCTGCCATCTACACCGAGGTTTTACAGTTCTTCATGATTGTGCTTGGCTTTGCGCCTATTGTTTTCCTCTGCTTGAAAGATATAAATGGTTGGGCAGCTCTCAAAGACACACTAGCACAAGTGGCACAGAACCCCCAAGTAGTTAATGTTGGTAGTCAGCCTTTCCCCACAAACGCGTGGACAAGTTGTTGGGCAACCACTGGGAACCCAGCCAATAACCCCATGGGAATCGATTGGTTTGGTGTCTTGTTCGGCCTCGGCTTCGTGTTGGCTTTTGGATATTGGTGCACGAATTTCTTGGTCGTCCAACGTGCCCTCGCAGCAAAAGATATGTACGCAGCACGTATGACACCAATAATTGCGGCCGTTCCAAAGATGATTTTCCCCCTGTTGGTTATTTTGCCGGGCATGGTGGCGGTAGCCCTCGCGTTTAAATGTGCTGATTATGATATTCCGAAAAAGCCGCTAGAGGGTAGGGCGATGCAAAAAGTATTAGCCGCACTGAATGAAATGGTGGAGAAACAGGTTCCACCCACCGAGGCATTCGAATACATCTCAAAGGAGGCAGGCATGGCAATGTCCCAAGAAAAAGTAACGGCCTTGATCCGAGAACATGCGGCGCATCCGCTTCCTGAAAATGAATTACGGGCTAGGCTACAAGCTGCTATTACTGAAAACGATTACAATAATGTAATGCTCTCGATGCTGAAGCGTTACTTACCCAACGGGCTGCTTGGGCTTGGTTTAACTGCTTTACTAGCTTCGTTTATGTCTGGAATGGCTGGTAACGTAACAGCGTTCAACACTATTTGGACATACGATATTTACCAAGCATATATCGCCAAAAATAAGAGCGATGAGCATTATCTTTGGATGGGCAGGATGATCACGGTCATCGGCGTACTCATAAGTATAGCCTGCGCATATATTGCAAAACAGTACGGTAATATAATGGACCTGGTCCAACTTGTGTTCGGCTTCGTTAACGCACCACTGTTTGCAACATTCTTACTTGGAATGTTCTGGGCCAGAGCCACTGCTGATGGTGCATTTTACGGATTGTTAGGTGGCACGCTTACCTCCGCGTTGTTCCATGGCTTAACACTGTCTCAGAACAACGCGCCGGGCATTAAAGGTGCTTGGTTGGCTAAGCTATTTGGCAGCACACCGGTCCACGTTTTTCAAAGCGAAATGGCTCAGAACTTTTGGCTCGCCTGTTTTGCCTTCACGGTATGTTTCCTCTTAACGGTGGTTATCTCTCTCTTTACCAAGCGTACCAAGACGGAGGAAGAATTGCGTGGTTTGGTGTATTCTCTAACGCCACGAATCACGGACCATGGTAGGCCTTGGTACGCCAGGCCTGCCACGGCTGGCGCGGTTTTACTGATCATTTGCTTGATCTTAAACATAATCTTTTGGTAAGGAGCGCGTCTTATGGGTCTAGATATTCGAATTCCAATCGGTTGGATGTTTACGGCGGTGGGCGGATTGCTAGTCCTATATGGCATCCTCACAAATGGTAATGCGGAACTTTACCGGCGATCTCTTAACATCAATTTTAATTTTTGGTGGGGATTAGTATTATTGGCATTTGGATTGTTAATGTTGATACCGGCCTTGCTAAAAAAAGAGGAGCCACAATCGTCACAACAGCCGCCACCTGGTCAGTGACTAGTGTGGGGAAAGCCCCTTGGATACGCAAAGATTCTCAACGCAACATTTTAAGCAATTCATCGCAAAATGCGCCCAGTAGAACTATTACCGTTTGTAATTGAGAAGTATACTAAAGTCTACGGTCGACCTCCACGTTGGGTAGCAGCAGCTCCAGGTAGAGTAAACCTCATTGGGGAACACACCGATTATAACGACGGGTTTGTGTTTCCGATGGCAATTGAACGTTACACGTATGTGGCTGCTGATTATGCTGAGCACGACCGCCCGCGGGTGTTCTTCCGTTCCACAGCTACGGAGGCGATTTATGAAATTGAGCTTGATCCGCTGCCTGCACCTCTGCCGAAGGGAACGTGGGCTAACTATCCGCTCGGAGTAATGGTTGGGTTTAAGCGTATGGGGTTAGATATACCGGGATTAGATTTGCTCGTTCATTCCACTGTGCCGCTTGGTGGTGGTGTCTCTAGCAGTGCTGCATTAGAGGTTTCTACTGCCACACTCTTAGAGGCAATCACTAATAAAACCCTTGACCCAGTGGAAAAAGCCTTGCTTTGCCAAAAAGCAGAACACGAGTACGCGGGAATGCCATGCGGCATTATGGACCAATTCATTTCTACAATGGCCCGGGAAGGATACGCAATGTTGTTAGATTGTCGAACGCGGAAACCAGAACTTATTCCTATGGATGACCCTGAGGTCACCGTGTTAGTCATCAACACTAACGTAAAACATGAACTCACCGGAAGTGAGTATCCTACCCGCCGTAAACAGTGTGAGACAGCGGCTTATATCCTTGGCGTAAAAGCGCTCCGCGATGCCACTTTGGATGAACTCGAACGCGCTAAACCTTATATGGATCACGCGGTTTATAAGCGGGCCCATCACGTCATAACCGAAAACGAGCGTACACTTAAGGCCGCCGAAGCAATGAGACAGCGAGATTGGATCTCTTTTGGCCGCTTAATGTACGAGAGCCACCAGTCACTAAGGAACGATTACGAGGTTAGTTGTGCAGAACTGGATGTTGTTGTTGAGATTGCCTCCGGGCTCGGGCTCGAGAAAGGAGTATATGGTTGTAGAATGACAGGCGGTGGATTTGGCGGATGTTGTGTTGCTTTGGTGAAAACCCACACCGTCTCTGAGGTGGAAAAGGTAATCAAGGACGAATACAAAAAACGTACAGCGATCGAAGCGACCGTTTTCGCCACTAAACCAGCCCAAGGCGCTACAATCCTAAAGCAATAGCCAGTTGTAGCTCAGGACAACGCTAGACGGTTTCATTCAAAGGATAGTGGAGCCCCGTCCGGCGTTGACACGTTTTAACGCAATTACCCAAAGGCCCGAATTTCTCTTCCAGCAAGCCCAGAGGAAGGAATCGCATCGTACTAGAGGCCGAGAATATGTGTTATTTTGGTGCCAACTAAATAAGGTCTCAATAGGCGTTTTCATTTACGTAGGACCACTAGCCCATTCCAGCTCTTGTGCATCCTCCAGTGTAGAATTTAGGCTAGGGTCTCTGTTCGCGTTGACCTGCAGTGAGTTTGGTGAAGGCGGGTGAGACCCAAGCTTGTGACGAGATGTTTTGGCGCTACCGGAAATGGTAAGACCAAATATGTGTGTTGGAGTTGGTTATTTACCCAATCAAAGGCCAATCCAATCAGTCTTTCCATCAAAAGCTCCTGTCCGAGATTGCTCGGAGAATGGAACCCGCAAAAATAGGATCGGCACCGAAAACAGACTACACCTTGTGCCTGTGAGAGTATACAAACGAAATGTCCATGTCTGTAGTATGGCATAAATTTGTATTCGGGAAATGGGGGAAGTGAAATATCAGTATAGAGGCGAAGATTTACCAGATTAAAGAAAGGTGGATACTACCGGGATGTGCAAAGCGCTTAAACTGGCATGAGTGTTTAGCAACCATTATGCTCGTTTGGGCACGGATTTTATAATGGAGGCGAAATGACAGATTTGCGGGAGTGAATGTTGGGAGGGCAATTATCGGGGGTGGAGTGGTTAATTACGTGGTTTCCTATGGAACAAATGTGGCGGGTTGAGACTGGATATACCGCAGATACGCAGAGATGGGATTTTGAGTTGTAGGCTAGTTTTTCGGGAACCAGCTGAATTGTATCGCCAGTCTCTGGAGAAAAAATGCAGTGGCAAAGGCGAGTTTTAAGCCGTGATCAGCCTCCCAATCATCATGGTGTTGGGGTGTGGAACTTTCCCCCTCGACATTTTTAATCCGGGACACGATTAAAACGATAGGACGTTTTGCGACCCGAAAGAAGGCCCCTGGGATCTTATGGGAAAGGGAAAACTTGGTGACTAGATTCGGGGGCGAGTCGTGTGAGTCATGCAAGCGTTTCCCTTCCTGTACTCGCCCCGACGCAGGGGGAGATCCCGCGGTACAAAGTTCGTCTTTTGGGGGGCAGATTTCGGGAAAACGTCAAAACACATCGGACCAAATGCGAGTTATGAAACCCGAGGATGCGAGTAAACCGGTGAGGCAGGTTGTAGTTGTGCTGTTTTTGTTTTTTGGAGGGGCTATGCATGGGGAATCCTTGATTAAGTTTACTGCCAAGGATCGGTTGCATGCCCAGTGGGATTTGTATAGTCCGTGCGGATTGTCACTTTACTGGGTTGTGTGGGGGGAACTAAAACGTTGATCGCGTCTGGCCCACATGTTGCAGGTCAAGAACGGCGAATCGGGCTTAAACCTGGTACAGAGTATGGGTACCTAATTGATTATGTGGATCCCGACTTGAGGGACGTTTTTATGGAGTCACTCCTCCATTGTATCTGAGTGGTACGATGGTATACGACGAGGTGTTTACGGCGCTCGAAAACCTTTTCGGTTGTGTGGTTATCCCAGCAGGTTGCACCCTTCAAATTGAAAATAGCCTGAATCTATCTTTTGAGGGCGATCGTGTATGGGACCTTGCGCATCGCCAATTGTACCAACGTCAATCTCTCGGTTAACATAAATGGTGGCACATTGGAAATTAACAATTCATATGGAGTGACAATCACAAATTGTGGTTCTGGTGGAAATGGTACCTTTACCTACAACCGATTCAATGGACCAGTTGAGTTGAGCTGGACTGGGGGAACCGCCGTATTTTTAGGTAACATTTTTGATGCGAATGTCGAGATACGAGGGACTGGATCCCGATTCGTCCAAAATACCTTTTATGGTGACGTGGGGGTAGGAAGTGAGTGGGTGGGATCGGTGGACCCAGAATTCGAGGAAAACGTGTTTTTGGGATGTCTGGTATTAAAAAATCCCAATGTAAATCTGACTGTAGAACACAACAGCTTCCTTGGGCGATGGGGTATAACATATGACGAATGGCGGGTTCCAGCGCCCCAAAAGCCAATTCGGATCGGGGCTAATTATTACGGCGATCCAAACGGGCCTATTGTACCAGGTCAACGAGAATGGATAGACCGTACCTTTATTGACGCGCCCGGCGGCCGTTTCCTGAGCCCCGATGGTGCTTTAGTATTAACGGCTGGCCAGAACGGGATTTATTTGGTTTTAGATCCTCCCCTTGAACAAGGGCGGTTCCGCACGGATAGACATAGGTTTCCCGAGATCTGGTGCAATGGAGTTGCGTGCGGGCATAACTCCGCTTTACATAGGAGACTTGAGGACCTTGTGGAATGCGATGCGCGGGCAGGTTGCCGTATCTAATTTCGGTGGACGTTCGTGGTTGGGACCTAGATATCCGTGGTGTGCAAGTATATGCCGAGGTTGACGGGAAGATATACGCAGCTGATAACCCACCGGAGGTTGTGCATGATCCTTACAATCTGCCAGCTGGCAAGGCTCGGGTTTAGGCACGGGGCTACTACTTTCAATATAGTTATTCCAAATAGGGAGCCTGGAAAGAAGAAAGTGTTGCTCTATCTGGATACGCGGGGTGTTTCGGGTTATGGCGAATCTCTTGGCACAAATAAATTGATTGCAAGCTGGGATGTGAATGTACAGCCTGCCTTTAGTAGGCCTCTTCACATTATGGTGGTTACTTGGGCAATTCATGCGCCAGGTTATCTAGACTACACGCCAACCGTATGTCAGTTAGTGGAGTTACTTCGTGAAAAGCTCTCCGCAATGCTTCCTTTACGGAGAGATGAGTACAAAATTACAGTTCATCCCGCGTGCAAATATGAAGCTGGTTAGTTGAGCGGGTTACTAGAACGGATAAGTAGCACCGTACTGTTTAATCGTCTGAGGTATGAATTCACACAGTTTTTGGATACATATAATGCGGCGACGCAAGATCCTGTTGATCGCCTTTTTGTGGTAGTCCCGCACGGAGTATATTAGGCTCAGCCAATGGGATGGCTGGCTCGGGGGTGAATCACATGCTAGATCGACGGATTTGTATCTTGGAAGACAGTGGTATTGATGCAGCGATACATGAGTTAGGACATTCATTTAATTTGTGGACTGGGGTTATGGGAGAACAATGCAGTTATTGGAATTACCCGCCAGATGGAATTGTGGTGTCGGACCTTACGGGTTTTAGCCCGGATCCTGGGCTAAAGGTGGACGTTGGCAGGATTCGGCATTTTCCATCTTCATTAAAAGATATTCTGTGGCACGATGTGATGGGGCGCACGGAACCTTCATGGCCCATCTATGACACTTGGCGACAAATATGCTCGGGGTTATCTACTTTGCTAGGAACGAGCGGGGTGCGCTCCGTGCAGTCGACCGAATCTAAACATATTGCCGCGGGACCACCTCCTGGATATCGGCGAATTCTAATTCGGGGTCTGGTTGACCATCGATATAGAATCATACCCGGGACAGTCCGCGGAGCTGATGTTACTGGAGCGAATTTTGCCTATATTCGGCCACCAAATTGCCAAGCCGGGGATCGTTGGTATGAATTCGCCGCCTTTGATAGCTTCGGAAATGTTTTGACTAACTATCAAATCGTGTTGGAAGGGCTCGACGACATTTCCACAAACGCCGAGTTGGGGGGCACACCCTGGCAGGGCGCTTTCGATTACCAAGCATCAGCAGTGCGATGCGAACTGCGCGGTGGTCAATATGACTGGAGTTTGTACTGGGAAGCACACATGACCAACCCGATTACTTGTACGCTTATTAGCCCATCTACGGGAGCGATTCTCTCCAACATGTTTCAGGTGGCATGGCATGGGGCCGCTCCCACGCCCTTACTTTACCGTTTTATGTGGAGTACAGATGGGGATGCTACCTGACTCGGGACTGGGGATTTTACAGAGGCGACCAACATAAACATGTCCGTGGAGTTCCTTCCTCATAGCAACAATATATGTTTTAAGGTCATTGCCTCTGGCGGTGTAAATCCGTGGAAGCGCGCGTAGATAACTTGCACCGTGTGGCTTCGCACCTCCCCAGACTAACGATTCTTTCCCCACGCGATGGCGATCGAAATGATCTGAGCAACCGCTGGACGTTTAAGGCCGAGGCGAGTGATATTCACACCGGGATCCTTACTAATATAATCTGGAATTCGAGTCGGGACGGCTTACTTGGCGCAGGACCAGTCTTGGGGGAAATTACATTGAGCCCGGGAAGTCACCGAATAACAGCGACAGTATCCGGTTTTGGTGGGACTGTCACGCAAAGTGTTGAGGTGGCAGCAATTGCTTTGACGAATGTGGATCCTAAATTGGAGTCTGATGCCTTGCGCGTGCAGCCGTTGATGTTTGATCCAGTGGCACCAATGCCAAATTTTATAGCACCTAACGAAACCAATCATGTAGTGGTCCGTGTGCGGAAACGAGGGGGTTACTAATGTTACGACCCTGTCATTGGTGTTATTCATGCGTCCCAGCAACGGTGGAGAAACCTTAATTGCAACCAATACATTCTTTTTGGCCGCATTTGAGCAAGGGGAGTTCCATGCCGACGTGATCCCTACAGCCAATGGTTTTTATGAATTTCGCGCGGTTGTTTCAGTTGTTGATCCACCGGATTCCAATTTAGCAAATAATCAATGTACATGGATTGTACCGTGTGGAAGCGGAAGCCTTTTTAGCGATCCAACCCCCGGAAGTTGCTGCCTCCGCTTTTTGGTCGGTGGACGGTGGCCAATGACAGCCTTCTGGGATCGTAGTTACAAACCTTGTTGCAGGTGTACACACAATTTCTTTCCAAGCACCATCGAGCTACATAACCCCACTCAATAGGCAAGTGGAAATCCTGCCGGGACGTTTGACTGTATACGAACATCTTATTGAGAAAGACCAGGGTTACTTGAAAGTTACGATTACACTCGAAGACGCAGTTGCAGAGGGAGCACTTCGGCGTTTAGACGATATGCCTGCATGGTATACAAGTGGTACGACTCTTAGCAATGTGTCTACAGGTACGCACGTGGTGCGGTTTCGGGAGATACCATGGTGGGACGTACCGCCACCCCAAACAGTCACCGGGGCTAAGGCAAGTTTGACGGTGACAACCGGCTTTTACACACCGTTGCCACGTCCACTGCGACAGGCCATATTGGGAGGACCACCTGACGGAGCGACGAACCAGCCATTGGATACAGCTGTTTATTGGTTTTGGGGTGACAGCAGTGTACCAGGAGCACGTGTGTATTTCGGCACGAATCCGGTCTTGCAAGCGGCTGATTTGCGAGCAATGTGTGCCGTACTACGTTTACTCATATGATCCAGGACCGCTAGAATATAACACAAGGTATTATTGGCGAGTTGATCCAACAAATGACATAGGCGTAGCTACAGGTCGGGCCTAGTGTTTCACCACGAAACCACTAGGCCCCGAGTTCACTAGCCCGCTCCTTGTCTCCACGAAGGATGGAGTGTTGTTTAATTATCGCCTCACCGCAATTCGAGCGACTCAGGTGGGTGTAGGGGAACTACCCTTTTGGCTCACGTGGGTTCCGCCTGATACACTCCGAGGTATCCCCTCAGGCCCAGGAATGTTTGTGATCCCTGTTTGGGCTGCCAATGAATCGCTACGTGAGGAAGCTGACCTAGTTATCCTGGTGGAGGGCGGAACATGAACACTGCATTGGCAGAGGGTAGCACCAAGCACCTTAGTTGATTTGCTCGGCGTAGCCTATGGAGGTGGAATGTTTGTGGCCGTTGGCGCAGCGGGTACCGTGCTCTTATCAACTAACGGCATTACCTGGCAAAGTCAGCCAATCGGGCGTGTGGAGACGCTTCACTCGGTGGCTTGGGGTAACGGCCGATTTGTAGCTGTGGGTGTAAGCAGACTAATTATAACCTCGACCAACGGAGTTAACCGGACAACAGTTGCAACCGGCACAACCGAGTTTACCGGTGTTTGTTGGGGCTCAAATCAATTTGTTGCAGTAGGTTATAACCGCAACATTTGTACTTCGAGTGACGGAATTAATTGGGTTTACCGCGGTCCAGGCAGCTCGGAGAGTTTAAGTGGTGTGGTCTGGGGCACAAATGGGTTCATCGCAGTAGGAGGCATGTTTTCAGATCCACCTTCCATTTTGCACTCGCTAGATGGCGTTACTTGGTACTCAAGAGATACAAGCACTTACTCCGATAGCTTTTATGGCGTGATTTGGGGCAACGGCGTTTACGTGGCGGTAGGCTACAACGGAAAAATTATGATTTCTACCAATGGCGTCGCGTGGACACAGTGCTATGCACCAAGTGGCACCATTTTACGTGGAGTTTCGTTCTATGATATCAGTTTATCACCGTTGGGCATTTGGGCCTCATAATGACCTCACACCGGGGTGGGGAGTGGACGCTAATTGATTCTGGCACTAGTACTAATTTGCATGCGGTTGCCGGTGGGGCCCGAAAAATCGTAGTTGTCGGCCAGCAAGGGACAATCCTTGTTGCGGATTATGAACCAGATCGCGATTTGGATGGAATGCCTGATTGGCAAGAGCAAGTAGCAGGTACCAATCCACTCGATCCGGAATCTATCCCAAAGTTTACTACTTTGAGAAGCGTGACTAACGGAATCGCTTTGAGGTGGAATAGCGTCACGGGCCGCACCTACATGATTTACAGGGCGACGAATCTGACCCCGCCTGCTGGGTTCGTGCCTATCATCACCAACATAATGGGACAATCTGGTGTAACCACTGTAAACGACACCAATATAATTCCAGGGCGCAATTACTTTTATCGCTTGGGCGTGCGAGAATAATCAAAATGTGCAACCCAAGGGTATCACTATCCGGAACGAAGCGCGCAAAATCTATATGCTGGCAAATTTTCCATCGGTTGATAGGACGGCGGTAACCCCCCCCACCCCTAAAGTTGTGGCGCAAGTCGGGAGATTAGGGAAAGGTTTACCTAGCAGAACTTGGTTGCTGGACGTTCCCGGACCCAATCCCCTATTTCTCTTTTCGCCATTGTCAGTTTCTTCCCGGCACACCGAATAGATAGCTAACCTTCCATTGGATGTGCGACGGAAATTGAGTGGCCAGCTGCTGATGACGTCATGAGGTAGATCGATGACGAAATAGGGTATGAGGCCTCCCAACGTTTCCCGATATAGACCCACTGCTACACGATAGCGTTCGAGCGCAATGCTACCAGTGTAATGTTTATAGTAGCCTGTGCGCCACGTTCACGCTTACTCGCAGCAACTCCTGAGTTAAATTCTTAGCAAGTAGCTTGTTGCGAACGCGGGGATGTAGGGTAAAGCTGCCGGAGGCACACCTTCCCAACCTTTGGCGGGAAAAGGTAACTAGGGAGGCGCACGAAATCAGATCCAGGACTATTTTAGGTGTACCCTTAGGGGGATTGAGGCGAATTTAGTGGTCAAATCAGCGCAAATTCTAAGTAGTCATTATCGGTTCCCAGTGTAATCAAACAACTTGCGTCCTTACGGAGGACGATTTTGCCATAAGTTCTAGGCGGCTAGCTGTGGGTGGTCGACCTTGGCTACCCAAAAGCAGTAGAGCACTGTCAATGGACATAATTGCGTCGTGCATTCAGAGGCGGTTGATAAACATTTGCGAGCCAGTTTAAAGCGATAATTAAATAATTAAAAGAACCTAAACGCTCACATACGCAGCGTGAATTTATCAAGAAGTGTTTTGCGTTTGTGGGCGGTGTCTTTTTGAGCGGGCTGGGTTTGCAATCCACGATCGAAGGCTCCCGAAGTGGCAACCGAGCGCAAGGAGGTTCAAAAACGGCGCAGAAGTTGTATGGGAGCCGGCGTACATAGTTTTGCATAGAAGCGGAGGATTAAAATTTTGTATTCCGATTTTTGGATTAATCAAAGTTTTGCCATTATCTGCATACTTGTTGATGGGTAAAGAGGTGGGGTGTTTGCAAGCTTTCAAACTGCAGGAAACGGCTGACCTGCGAAATGCAGGCGACGCTTCGCCCCAACCGTGCTTCCGGACCCCTGCATACAGCGACGTGGTGAAGCAAACCGTCAGGGCATGGCTGATGGACAAACGGACTGTTGTATGTCCTTTCATGTGTTCTCGGTATGTAATGTTAACGTAGCCACGGTCGTAAGAGCATGGATCCTACAGATAGCTTATACTTGAATGGAACACTGCGTTTTAGTTTGGTTAGCCGCTGGCCTTGTGGCGGTATTGTGGTAAGTAACTGAACTACCCTTCTAGTCCACCGCCTCACGGCGGTGGCTACCAGGAAAACTGGATTATCACTATACGCGTACTCGGCTTACCTCAGAATAGCCAGCTTTCTGGGATTGTGTCGGTTTAGATTTTGATTTGATATTTGCCCGCCGTTCCAGACGTGGTGAGACATAATCAACCTACAAACTCTGCTCTTTGGAACAGCTGTTGCCCATACGAGTAAGAAGAGTTGGGAAATCACAATGTAAATCGATTTTGTTACAAGTATGGGGAAGTTGAAGCTTGGGGCGACAAACAGGGTGCTAGTTGTCTCAACAGGTTAATTGGGGTTACAATGTCCTTCAATGAGAGCTTTATTTGTAGTCCCATGACTTTGCTGGGTAGTCTATGGTTGCGATTGCGCTGTGTTTCAAAATAAGATCTGCGCCAAGGCTGGTTTTGGCAGAGGTATCCAGTGTGGGAAGAGAGGAAACGAAGCGAAGGTTAAAACTTCCAATAGATGAAAGCGGTTTTGTTGACAGGTGCGTTGTGTGCAGACCCACAGGCAAAAAAAATGGTATTCGCTGTTTTCAGATTTGCATTCGGTGAGTAACCCGGTAGTATTTACATCAAAGTTTTAGGGAAACACAAAGATGGATTGAATTGATGAATGCGTTTACGCGTCCCTTTAATTAGTGTAAACCCTTTGGGCCTCGGCGTGCTTATAAAAGGAGTTAGGGAAACGACACAAGCCCTTTAATCAAAAGTTAGAGCAGTATTGGCTTCCTATTACTAGCAAGGTTATGACATCGCGGGAACGTATTGAAACAGCGCTGGCGCATCGAGAACCGGACAAGTTGGCGGTTGATTTTGGTGGCTGTTTTCAAACGGGTATGCACGTGAGTATCGTATATAAGCTACGGCAAGCACTCGGCCTCGATCCGCCAGGCACACCGGTCAAGGTTGTCGAGGTCTATCAAATGCTGGGTGAGATTGGCCCGGATTTGCGTGAGGTGCTTGGTATAGACACCGTCAACCTGAACGGTACCGGTACGATGTTCGGGTTTCCACAAATCGAGTTCAAAGAATGGCAGCTTGCCGATGGGACGCCTGTACTTGTGCCCAAAGATTTTAACACAGAATACGAGCCGAATGGCGATTTGCTACAGTGGCCGTGTAGTGATCGTTCTGTGCCGCCCAGTGGTCGAATGCCAGCGGGTGGATACTTCTTCGATGCAATCATTCGCCAAGAGCCCATAGATGAATCAAGTCTCGACCCTGCAGATAACACCGAAGAATTTCAGATTCTGCCTGAGGAAGAATTTGAGCATTATAGGCGGTTGGCTGAGCATTTATACACCTCTACTGACAAGGCTTTGTTCTGCACCTTCCCCGGCCTGACATTTGGCGATATTGCGCTTGTGCCGGCACCGTTTCTTAAGCGGCCGAAAGGGATTCGCGACATTGAGGAATGGTACGTAAGCCTTGTTACGCGCCCAAACTACATCAAAGCTGTGTTCGAGCGGCAAACCGAAGTGGCGCTCGAAAACCTCCGACGTTTGCACAAAGCCGTTGGTGATCTGCCAACTGTGATTCAGACCAACGGCACGGATTTCGGAACGCAACGCGGACCGTTTTTAAGCGTGGGCCAATATCGTGATCTGTTTATGCCATATCAGAAGGCTCTCAATGATTGGATCCACCGTAACACTAAATGGAAGACGTTCATGCATTGTTGTGGGGGAGTTGAGCCACTAATTGAGTCTTTCATTGAAGCGGGTTTTGATATTTTGAATCCGGTACAATGTTCTGCCAGGGGTATGGACCCTCGCACGCTCAAGAGACGGTATGGGGATCAAATAGTGTTCTGGGGTGGCGGGGTTGACACCCAGCATACTTTACCTTTTGGCACCCCGCAGGAAGTCCGAGACCAAGTGCGGGAGCGGATTGAAATTTTTGCTGATGGAGGTGGTTACGTGTTCAGTACGATTCACAATATTCAAGCCAACACGCCCATTGAAAACCTGCTTGCTATGTTTGAAGTTGTTAGCGAGTACCGTTAACGATCTAGCTCCATATGCTCAGAAAGCTTTCTTTTCCAAAAGGGGGTTCGTTGCAACAACGCTTCGATGAATCGGAACCCACACGCATTCCAAACCCAAAAGTTGATTCCTTGTGGCGTTTTGTGTGCTTACTTTTGCAAGGTATTAAAGGTTGGAACCAGATTGCGGTATTTGGACTGTTAATTAACGCTTACTGGTTCTCTTCGGTAGCTTCCGGACACACCATTTTATTAGCAGGCACCTGGCGATTTGCACTCGATCCACGAGATATTGGTATGAACGAGCGTTGGTTTGAGCGTGTCCTACTGGAAGCAGTCAAATTACCTGGTTCCTTGCCCGCGCAAGGGATTGGCGATGACATCAGCACAAACACGCCTTGGACCGGTAGCATTATAGACAGGTCTTGGTTTACCGCCCCCGAATATGCGAAATACCGCGCGCCAGGCCACGTAAAGGTGCCTTTTTGGTTGCAACCCGACAAATACTATGCTGGCGTGGCGTGGTATCAGCGCGAGGTTGAAATCCCATCAAACTGTGTTGGGAAACGGCTGGTGCTGTATTTGGAACGGCCTCACTGGGAGACTCGAGTTTGGCTAGATGACCGTTATCTGGGCTCAAATAACTCGCTTTTTACCCCGCACGTATACGAGCTCGGAGTTGTGGGTTTACTTACAGACGAGGTCGATTCCGCGAAAGTCGGTTGTGTAACCAAAGTTTTGTCTCCAGGTAAACACACATTGACTATCCGTGTTGATAATCGGCGGATCATTGATATCGGAGAAAATTCCCATGGCATAAGCGATCATACTCAGGGAAATTGGAATGGTATTGTGGGTCGGATGGAAATTATTGCCCAACCACTGGTATGGTTGGAAGATGTGCAGGTTTTTCCACAACTGAGTAATCATTGTGTGCGCGTCCGGGTTGAAATGCATAACGCTACTGGGGGGCGAGTGTATGGCACAATCTCGCTCTCTGTTGAACCACCCTCGGGCGCGGCAGGACTGCAAAAGATTAAGCCCGTGGTTTGTAAATTCGATACAGATAAGGACGTTTTCATGCCAGAACTTGAAATCTTTTTGGGCAACACGGTCTTGGCGTGGGACGAGTTTTCACCGGCGCTTTACACGCTCAAGGCTGAAATGGTGGCGCGTGCGGCCGAAACTAAATTCGAACACACCCGATCTGTAAAGTTTGGTCTGCGTGAGTTGGGTATTCAAGGTACGCAGTTTACTATCAATGGCCGGAAAACGTTTTTCCGGGGCACGCTTGAGTGCTGTGTTTTTCCCAATACTGGTCACCCTCCTGTGAAAATCGAAGAATGGCGACGCATCATGCGAATCGCAAAGTCGTTTGGGCTAAACATGCTGCGATTTCATTCATATTGTCCACCGGAGGCGGCTTTTGATGCAGCTGACGAGCTTGGAATGTATCTGCAGGTTGAAACATGTTGGCCCAACCAATCCACTACCCTTGGCGATGGTAAACCTGTGGACAGTTGGGTTTACGAAGAGACAGACCGCATACTGAGGCACTATGGTAACCATCCTTCATTCGTGTTGATGGCGGCTTGTAATGAGCCAGGTGGAAAAAATGCAGGTGCGTTTCTAGCAAAGTATGTGCAACACTATAAAACGAAAGATCCACGCAGACTTTGGACTGGTGGGGCAGGTTGGCCACAGATCCCAGAAAATCAATTTCACATCACCCCAGACCCACGCATTCAGTGGTGGGGCGGCGGCCTGCGTACGCGAATCAATGCGCGTCCCCCTGAAACTATCACTGACTATCGTGATTACATAAATGCGCGTAAGGTCCCAGTGATAAGCCACGAGATCGGGCAGTGGTGCGTGTATCCGGACTTCGATGAGATCCCCAAATACACCGGGTACTTGAAACCAAAAAACTTCGAGATCTTTCGCGATTTTTTGGAGGCACATCACTTAGGTGATCTTGCCCGCCAATTTCTACTCGCCTCGGGCAAATTGCAGGTACTCTGCTACAAGGAAGAGATCGAATCAGCCCTTCGGACCCCTGGCATGGGTGGGTTTCAGTTGTTGGGTTTGACCGATTTTCCAGGACAGGGAACTGCGCTGGTAGGTGTTCTTGACGCGTTTTGGGATGAAAAAGGTTATGTAAGTGCTCAGGAATTTAGGCGATTTTGTAACGAGACGGTGTTGTTGGCCCGATTTAGAAAGAGGGTTTTTACGTCAGATGAGCGGTTGGAATCCTTACTCGAGGTTGCACATTTTGGGCCTGGCCCTTTAAAAGATGCACTCCCAGTTTGGAAGCTAGTGAATAACTCAGGACACGTAGTTTTGGGAGGCGCACTAATGCCAAGGACAATCCCGGTTGGGAACGGCATCGAGCTTGGCAGGGTAAGTATTGATTTGAATACAGTACCGGCGCCGGCCAGGTACAAATTCGTAGTTGAGCTTGTTCAACCACGCGTCCAAAACGATTGGGACATTTGGGTTTATCCAACTAGAGTCGACACGAACGTGCCCCCAGGTATAGTCGTGACACATAGGTTAAATGAAGAGGCACAGGCTACGTTGGATATTGGTGGAAAAGTTTTGTTGCTAATTCCAACTTCAGCAAAAATACCAGGCGCAGAGCGAGAAGAAGTGGTAATGGGTTTCTCTAGCATTTTTTGGAACACGGCTTGGACTCAACGACAAGCCCCACATACGCTAGGCATTTTGTGTGATCCCTTGCACCCATTATTCAACGAGTTCCCAACTGACTTCCACAGTAACTGGCAGTGGTGGTATTTGATCTCGCGGGCCCGAGCTATGATCATGGACCACCTGCCGCCGTCCCTGCGGCCATTGGTTTTCGTGATAGACGACTGGTTCACGGCACGGAGGCTGGGCTTGGTTATTGAAGCTAGGGTGGGAATCGGCAAATTGCTGATTTGCAGTGTGGACTTGGAAAACGATTTAGGTAGTGATCCGGTGCGCCGCCAATTTCGGTATAGTTTGTTGCGCTATATGCAAAGCGAGGCGTTCCAGCCAAAAATAGAGCTTACTAAAGAAGATTTAGTGGAGTTTTTGAGGGCTAATGGGTGGGAAGTTAATTGATAATGTTCCAGATGCGCCTCCCTCCATGAGCTTAACCAAAACAACTTAAACTAGCACATGACAGACACAATGCAGGAGACTGGTTCCCATCAAGAAGCTAGGTTCAACTACAGGTACATTTGGCTTATTTCAATGGTGGCGGCCCTCGGCGGGCTGTTGTTCGGATACGACTGGATAGTTATCAGTGGAACGGACATCTTTTACGAAGCGTACTTTAAACTTGAGACCCCATGGCAGGTAGGATGGGCGAAAAGTAGCGCTCTGATTGGTTGTTTGTTTGGTGCAATGCTAGCAGGTGGGCTGAGTGACCGGTTTGGCCGAAAATGGCTACTGTTCTGTGCGGCCGGGTTGTTCACTGTGACGTCGATCGGCACGGCGTTGGCAAATGTGTTTTGGTTATTCATTCTCTGGCGGATTGTAGGTGGGATGGCGATTGGCTTGGCATCCAACCTCTCGCCGCTTTACATCGCGGAAATTGCACCCCCACACACCCGCGGCAAGCTTGTCTCGCTTAACCAGCTTACGATCGTGATAGGGATCTTGTTGGCACAGTTTGTTAATTGGCGGATTGCAAGCTTGTATCCGTTACCCGATGAGGCAACGGCAGCACAGATTGCTGGTTCTTGGGCGGGTCAAGTTGGTTGGCGTTGGATGTTTGCAGCTACGGCTGTACCGGCTATGGTATTTGTGGTGGGAATGTTATTTGTACCTGAAAGCCCTCGCTGGTTGACCAAAAGCGGCCAACCCGACCAAGCCCAGACCGTGCTAGCTAGGATTGGTGGGTATGCCTATGCCAAAGCTACACTCGCCGACATCCAGGCCACGCTCATCAACGAGCTACAAAAGGTCAATTATCGAGAGTTACTAAGCCCCCAACTTCGAAAAATCCAAATTCTAGGGGTGGCCTTAGCTGTGCTCCAGCAATGGTCAGGAATAAACGTCATTTTCTATTATGCAAAAGATGTTTTCCATGAGGCTGGGTTCAAGGTGGCTGACATTCTGATCAACATCGTTTGCATTGGCAGTGTGAACCTGATAGCGACGCTTGTGGCAATGCGAACGGTGGACAGGTGGGGCCGCCGACCGTTGATACTATTGGGGTACGCTGGTTTGGCGGTATTGTTTGGAATCTTGGGCCTGGAATTTGCCCTTGGTGGGCGAGGAATCCAGGTGCTTTTACTGGTGCTGGCTGCAATTGCATGCTATGCAATGTCGTTGGCTCCGATCACTTGGGTCTTAATCTCTGAGATTTTCCCTAATCGCATCCGAGGCACTGCAATGTCGGTAGCTGTAGCGTCTTTGTGGATAGCATGTTTTGTGTTAACTGAGACGTTTCCTATTTTGCGGGAAATGCTTGGACCAGCTATTACATTCTGGTTGTATGCGGTAATTTGCCTGTTTGGCTTTGTTTTGTTCAAACGTCGCTTGCCTGAAACTAAGGGTCGAACACTCGAACAAATCGAACGGGAACTAACAGGAGAACCACACTAACATTTTCACCAGATTAGTCCACGAAACGATTAATCGCTCTTAAGGTGTTTTTCAGAAAGAGATTGTGTGAACAAATTGAAGTGTGCGTGGAAATGCGAGGTCTACACTAAATGAGGTTCAAGGGGTTACAATCTCCCCCCAAGTGTGGGGAGATGGCCCCTAATTCTTGTGTGTGCATTTGTGTGCGCCCTGGTTGGGAAATTGGAAGTTAGGGCTTTTTCTCACCTATGGTTGGAAAACGCGGTCCTCAACTCGGTTTTTTCATGTAACATCTTTTCAACCGAAACCCTTCACCGTGTCTTGAGAGAAAGGCGGGAGGGTAAGATGGTGGTTATGGACGGCTTATGAAACATACGACCCGGCCCCCTGCAAGAATAGGAGCCGGGTCGTACAAAATACTTAATGGCTGGTTATTATCTAGGAGGCTTGGGAAGCGTTTGTTTGTTGGGCAGTTTGTTGAGTTCGCGCGGCTCGCCGAGCGCGCCTGGCTTCGTATTCTGAAACCAACATCACGTTTGAAACATGAATGGGAGCCTCTTTTTTGACTAACCCCCCTCCAGGATGTTGAGCACTCTTGCGGACAAAATGAGTAACGACTCTCACGCCTTCTACAATGACTTTCTCTTCTTTCGGGAAGGCAGCCAGTACCCGGCCACGTTTACCTTTGTCGGCGCCAGCGATGACGATTACCTCGTCGCCTTTTTTGACGTGCAACTTTTTAACCATACTCAGATCACCTCCGGTGCTAACGACAAGATTTTGATGAAGTTTTTTTCTCGAAGCTCACGCGCAACTGGGCCGAAGATGCGTGATCCTTTTGGGTTACCGTCTTTGTCAATTATGACGATAGCGTTTGAATCGAACCGAAGATATGATCCATCACTTCGTCTGATTGGGTGACGGGTCCGCACCACAACTGCTGTTACGACATCACCTTTTTTAACAGTACCGTCAGGCGCGGCGTCCTTAATTGATACTTTTATTATGTCGCCGACTTCTGCGTATCGTTTGTTCCTGCCGATGACGCCGATTGCGGATGCTTTTCGCGCGCCGGTGTTATCGGCAACATCAACAATGGATCGTACCTGTAGCATAAGCCAAATACCTCCGATTATTTATGTTGAAGTTGGTTTAACAGCACGGGAGATAATCTCTACTAGGCGCCAACGTTTGAGTTTTGAAAGCGGTCTAGTCTCTACAATCCGGACTACATCACCCACCCGTGCTGAATTGTTTTCGTCATGAGCATAGAATTTCTTAAATTTGCGAACGACCTTTTTGTATCTGGGGTGTGGGAACCTCCGTTCTACTTTGACCACGATCGTCTTCTGCATCTTATCTGACACCACGACACCGACCAGCTCCTTGCGATGGGCTTTCTTGGGTTGGGCGGTGGTGGATTGGGGATTTTGGGTATTTGTGACTTGCTCTGTCATTGTTCGAAAATGGTTAGGCTATTTTTGGGACTATTTGGATTGTGCAGGAGCGTTAGCCTGCTTGTTTTCGCGTTGCCCCCGCAATTGAGTGATTCGAGTTTCAATCCGAGCAATATCGCGCCGGATTTGACGAATGCGATGCGGTTTTTCCAGCTGGCCGCTGGCCTGTTGAAGCCGAAGATTGAAAAGCTCTTGCCGCAGTTCTCGGCTCTTGGCTAGGAGCTCTTGCAAAGTTAGGTCTTTTAGTTCCGAGAATTTCATGGGGCAATTTAAACAGTTAGAGTACCATGACGCTTTACCATCCTAGTTTTTATGGGCAATTTGTTGGCGGCTGCCCGCAAAGCTTCTTTTGCAATCGCTTCGTTTACCCCACTAATCTCGAACAGCATTGTAGCTGGTTTAACAACAGCTACCCATGATTCAACATTACCTTTGCCTTTACCCATTCGGGTTTCAAGAGGTTTCTTGGTATAGGATTTGTGGGGGAAAATTCGTATCCACACCTTACCCCGGTGCTTCATATGACGGGTGATAGCAACGCGGGCGGCTTCGATTTGTTTAGTATCAATCCAGGCCCGTTCCAACGCTTGCAGCCCGTATTCACCAAAGGCCAGTGAGTTGCCTCGCCAGGCAATTCCGGCCATGCTCCCGCGCTGCATCTTCCGGTACTTTACCCTTTCAGGCATTAACGGCATACGCGATCACCCTCCTTTCCAAAGTTTCAATGGTTGATTTGCTTTAAGCACTAGCGATGGGCGTGAGCTGTTCTTTCTTTTCAGGCAGATTTTCGCCCTTGCATATCCAGCATTTAACACCAATTACACCGTAAATCGTCCGTGCTTCTGCAAACCCATAATCGATATCTGCTCGTAAAGTGTGCAGGGGAACACGGCCCCAAAGATATTGTTCCGACCGGGCTAGTTCTGCTCCGCCAAGGCGTCCAGAGACTTTAATCCTGATACCTTCTGCACCAGCTTCTTGGGCGGCCTGGATGGCTTTTTTCATTGCACGCCGAAAAGACACGCGGCGTTCCAACTGCAAGGCAATATTTTCAGCTACTAGCTGCGCATCTAGTTCGGGTCGTTTAATCTCGATGATGTCTATGTAAGTTTCCTTACCAGTCATTTGGGTGAGATCCTCTTTTAACCTGTCTATTTCAGAACCCTTGCGACCAATAACCAACCCCGGTCGAGCGGTTGCAATTGTGACTCTGACACGATTTGCCGCCCGTTCAATTATGATCCTGGAAACTGAAGCGTACTCGAGCTTCTTTTTAATGTATTCACGGATGCGATGATCTTCGGCGACCAGAGCTGCATAATCACGTTTCCGATCCGCAAACCATTTGGATCGCCAGTCGCGCGTAACGACTAATCTAAAACCTATTGGATTTGTTTTTTGGCCCATGGCTGGTTACTTGGCTTTCGGGTGTTGGTCAGTTAAAACGATTTTTATATGTGCGTACCGTTTATAAATTGGTCCTGCCATACCTCGCGCTTTCGGTATCCACCGTTTTAGGATCACACCGCGGCTTGTCACTGCTTCTTTGATCCAAAGGTTTTCCCTATTTAAGCCGTTGTTATTTTCCGCATTCGCGATGGCAGATGCCAGCGTCTTGGCTACCAATCGCGCTGACTTCCGCGGGACAGCTGCCAATACGGCTAACGCTTCGACGGCACGCATTCCTTGGATTTGGCGCACTACCTCCCGCACTTTCTGTGGGGACATCCGTGCGTTTTTTGTTATTGCCCTGATTTCCATATTACTTGACATCAGCTTTTGCAGTGTGAGCACCGTGCTGACGAAAGATTCGTGTGGGTGCAAATTCACCCAATTTATGACCCACCATGTTCTCCGTCACGTACACGGGAACGAAGTTCTTACCGTTGTGGACAAGAAAGGTCAGCCCTACGAAATCCGGGGTAATCGTTGATCGCCGAGACCAGGTCTTAATAGGTGCTTTTGAGCCTGTCTGGCGCGCTTTTTGGATTTTTTCTAGCAGAGGCGGATCTACAAATGGTCCTTTTTTAAGTGACCTACCCATAGTTCGTATTGAGAAGATTTGTGTTACTTAGCTTTCATTACGTAGCCGTCACGGCGGACCAAAATGAATCGGTCTGAATACTTGTGTTTTGGACGCGTATGGAGTCCTTTGGCAAGCAACCCCCATGGTGACGTTAGATGTTGCCACCCACCGCCACTCTTGGATTTGCCTTGGCCACCGCCGTTAGGATGGTCAACGGGGTTGCGGGCAACACCGCGCGTGATTGGCCGGATTCCAAGGTGCCGAGATTTCCCAGCCTTACCTAAGACCACATTTTCGTGATCAGGATTGCTTACTTGGCCAATAGTAGCGTAACAGTCCTCGTGAATTTTTCGAATTTCACCAGATGGAAGCTTTACGGTTGCGTAACCGCCTTCGCAGCTCATTAAAACTGCAGCTGTACCGGCCGCCCGCACTAGCTGTCCACCACGCCCAGGCTTAAGCTCGATGTTATGTATTTGCATGCCAATAGGGATCTTTTTAAGCGGTAGGTGATTCCCCACCTGAGGCGGGGCGTCGGGGCCACTCATTACCTTGTCTCCGACTTTAATGCCTTGGGGGGCAAGAATATAACGTTTTTCGCCGTCGGTGTATTGGACGAGCGCCAGCCAAGCGCTTCGGCATGGGTCGTACTCAATTGCTAGCACGGTAGCTTCCATGCCATGTTTGTTACGTTTAAAGTCTACCCTACGGATTCTTTGTTTATTACCCCCGCCGATACCGCGGGTGGTAATGCGCCCGTAGCAGTTGCGCCCGCCGGTTTTCTTCCGCGGTTCCGTAAGGTCCCATTCGGGCTCGACCTTCGTAATCTCCGAATAGTCGAGTGTGGCCATGAACCGCCGCGACGGGGTATATGGTTTGAATGTCTTAACAGGCATATGCTATTCCTATTACTTCTTTAGCGATAATATACAGTTTGGTTTCTTCGTTTTTCGGCCATCATTCCCAATGGCTTGCGCCATTGGTTCTCGGCCGAAATCGCCCTTTCCCGAAAAACGGAACCATAATTTTGCTCATAAAAATGCCAAATGCAACTACTTTTTTTGTAAATGCCGCATAGGTAGCGTTAATTGCCATGAGCTAAGCGCCTAAGTGGATGGAAAACTTGTGGGCTTCGATGCAAAGTGGAAACCCGTCGTGTTGTGCTTTCTAACTCCAATTTCAAGGGCTAGAACGCGTAATGAGCGTTTAAGGCTTAGAGTAGAGGTTACATATCTCTAATGTGCATAGGCCTTGACGTTGTATGGTTTTATAGCAGCATGAAGGCATGAGTGTTTTGGTAATTTTGGCGCATCCGAGACCCGGTAGTTTTAATCATGCAATTGCCCGGTGTGTGGTTCAAAACCTGAGTCGGTCGGGATATGAGGTCATATTTCACGATTTGTATGGGGAGGGGTTCGATCCGGTGTTAAGTGCTGCGGAATTGGATAAAAGCGCGGTATTACTTCCCGTTATTGAGAAACATTGTGATGAAGTGTGTAAGGCAGAGGGGATAGTAATAGTTCATCCGAATTGGTGGAGTTCTCCACCGGCAATTTTGCGGGGGTGGGTGGATCGTGTATTTCGTGCTGGGCGTGCGTATATGTTTGTTACTGATTCAACTGGCAAAGGCCATCCTAAGGGTCTCCTTTCTGCTAGAGTAGCAGTGGTGTTTTACACCTCCAATACCCCTCCGGAGGTAGAACAAACGGTTTATGGTGAGCCTATCAGAGTGCATTGGGAAAAGGTTGTTTTTGGACTTTGTGGAGTACCAAAAGTGATAATTCGAAATTTTGCTCCGGTGGTGACAAGTACAGTTGAACAACGGGAGGCGTGGTTGTCGGAAGTAGAATTGTTATTAAGGGAGGTTTTTCCTCCACGGTAAAGGGCTAGTTGAGTGAGCCCTATAACGTTCTTCGGGAAACGGCCCGACTTGTTTGTGGAGTGTGGCAAACGAAAGGTCGTGGCGGGGTTAGAATTTTTACTTGAATTGGATTATTTTAAGATGGGATGACCACTGAATTGGGACTAGAGACGGGTGTGAACTTTGATCGAGATCGAGTGGCGCAGCAGGTAGCTGATTTGGTTCGGGACGGGGTCTACATAGGGACTTCATCTTGGAAATACCATGGGTGGCGTGGGTTATTGTATACGGACGACTTCTATTTTGGGCGATCTGGTTTTTCTGACCAGCGGTTTTTGAAGTATTGCCTCAGGGAATACGCCACTGTTTTCAAAACCGTTTGTGTAGATGCAGCTTACTATAGATTCCCTGAACCTGATCAGTTAAAGGAGATGATGGAGTTAGTACCTGACGATTTCCGATTTGCTTTAAAAGCCACTGATACGATTACAATAAAGACATTTCCCGCTCTGCCGCGGTTTGGTACCCGTGCCGGTAAACCAAACCCAGATTTCTTGAACGCGAGTCTATTCACTGATCATTTCTTGCGGGTATGCGAGCCTTTTAAGGAAAAGATCAGTGTGATAATCTTTGAGTTTTCGCGATTCCATCATTCTGACTACACACGCGGCAAACAGTTTGTGGAGCAGCTCGATGGTTTTCTTTCTCAATTGCCTCGGGGGTGGAATTATGGGGTGGAGATTCGAAATGAAACCTTTTTACATCCGGATTATTTCGATGTTTTGGAGAAGTACAATGCAACGCACGTATTCAATAGCTGGACGGAGATGCCTCCGCTAATTGATCAGTTCAACTGGTATCATGGGTGGGTGCGGCAGGACCTGATTGTGGCGCGATTCTTATTGAAGCCGGGGCGCAGTTACGAAGAGGCCGTAAAAGCTTTTTCGCCGTACCGGCAGATACGTGATCCATACCCGGAAGGTCGTGAGGCTGCAATACGAATAATTCAGTACTGTAAAGCAGAGCCTGGTAAGCGGCGTGCATTTCTGTACGTAAACAATCGATTTGAAGGTAACGCGCTCCAGACGATTGCCCACGTATTGAATAAAGTTTGCCCGCTGCAGGGTACGGGGACGTCCTCTAAGTCGACCATGACAGAGTCGTTATTTTAGTGTGATTTAGGCATTAGTCTGGTCGTCTTTCGCGGATAGCGGTGAGTATATCGTTGATTACCTCGTCCTTGGGTTTGACTCCGATGTTACCTTTGCCATGGATGCGGACAGAGATAGTTTGTGACAGTTGCTCACGTTGGCCTACCACGAGGATGGTGTGTACTTTATCCAGTTCGGCTCGTTGGATGCGGCCTTGCAGTTTATCATTGCTATATTCGAGTGTTGCCCGCACGAAGTGCGAGCGGAGGGTATTAACTATCTCTTGTGCGTAGGTCAATTGGTTTTCCGTTACTGGCAGCACGCGTACTTGTTCGGGAGCAAGCCATAATGGGAAGTTACCTGCGTAATGCTCAATAAGGAATCCAATGAAGCGTTCGTGTGTGCCTAATGGAGCCCTGTGGATGCATATCGGGGTTTTAAGTGTGTTATCCCGATCTCTATAAACAAGGCCAAAACGCTTAGGTCCAACAAAGTCAACTTGATTGGTAGCGAGTGTGAATTCACGTCCTACTGCACTCCAGATTTGCACATCAATTTTAGGACCATAGAAAGCAGCTTCGTCAGGCACTTCAACAAACTCTATCCCGCTTTCTTTAAGCACCCGCCTGACCATATCCTCAGTTTTTTTCCATAACTCAGGTTCATTAACGTATTTGACGCCAAGTCTGGATGGGTGATGGGTGGAGAATCGCATGAGGTACTTGGTGATGCCGAAGATTTTGAAGTACTTAAGATACATTTGGTTAACCGCCTGGAATTCTTCGGCGAACTGTTCTTCAGTGCAGTAGATGTGTGCGTCGTTCATGTTTAGGCATCGGACCCGCATTAATCCAAACAGTTCACCTGATTTCTCGTATCTGTAACAGGTGCCATATTCGGCCAGACGTAGAGGCAAATCGCGGTAACTTCGTGGTTGTGCGGCAAAGATACGGTGATGGTGTGGGCAATTCATCGCTTTTAGGTAATATCTGATTTGTTTTGGTTCGCCCCCACCTTCTGAAGGGTCGCCTTCTTCCACAACCATAGGTGGATACATGGACTCTGCGTAATAGGGCAGGTGACCGCTAGTTGTGTACATTATTTCTTTTGCAATATGGGGGGTTTTGACCCGCTGATAACCAGCCAAGAATTCGGTTTCTTTTGCGAGTTTTTCTAGTTCTTCAGCGATTGCGGCCCCTTTGGGTAACCATAACGGGAGCCCTGGGCCGACGAATTCAGAGTCGATTACAAAAAGTCCCAATTCAGCGCCGAGTTTGCGGTGGTCGCGCTTCCGCGCTTCTTCCTGCATTTTGAGGAATTGTTCGAGGTCTTCCTTGGTATAGAAAGCAGTACCGTAAATGCGTTGCAGTTGCGGGTTTCGCGCGTCTCCTTTGTAATATGCGCTTGCTACTCCTGTGAGTTTAAAGGCGCCGATTTGCCCCGTTCTTTCGATGTGAGGTCCTGCACACAGGTCGATGAAGTCGCCTGTCTTGTAATAGGTTATTGGTTGGTTTTCTGGGATTTCTTCTAAGTTAGCCAGCTTGTATTTGCTCGGAAATGGTCGCTCCGAAAGTGCTCCTATTCGCCCGCGTTTACAATCTTCAATTGCCTGTTCCCGGGTAACCTCGATTCGTTCGAAGGGTAGATCCTGAGCAATGATTTTTTGCATCTCAGCTTCAATTGAGGGGAAATCCTCTGGGGTAATCCTATGGGAGCACTCCAAATCATAGTAGAATCCGTCTTCGACTGGGGGACCAGAAGCAAGTTGGGTGTCCGGCCACAGTTTCATAATTGCCGCGGCCATAACATGGGCAGCTGAATGCCGCAGCCGGTCAAGGTCTTGATTTTGCTGAGTTTTTTCTACTTGCATTTTGTGTGACCTAGCTAAAAACCTCTGCAAAGAAACTACGGAATTGCTATTTCGTCAACCCCTCATTTGGCTTTGGTGATTAGCGTTAATTAAGAGGTTCAGTTTTGCAATGCGCTTTCTATAGGAGCAGGGGTTGTGTTAGAGCGCAACTACGCTTTTTGGATGGCAACAGTTTTGGTTGTGACAAAGCGAGGGAATTGACGCAAAATGAAAATATGCTTAAAGCAGGTATAGTTGGACTGCCGAATGTGGGTAAGTCCACCTTATTTAATGCGTTGATGCAATCGCACAAGGCGGCTGCGGAGAATTATCCTTTTTGCACTGTGGATCCGAATCGTGGGGTTGTTTATGTCCCAGATGAGCGTCTAGAGGCAATAGCGCAGGTAGTGGGGGTAAGTAATAAAGTGCCTGCAGCAATTGAGATTGTTGATATTGCGGGGTTGGTAAAGGGCGCATCACGCGGAGAGGGGCTTGGCAACAAATTTTTAAGCCATATTCGTGAGGTAGATGCAATAGTGCATGTGGTCAGATGCTTTGACAATCCAGACGTGGTACATGTGCCAGGAGAGCTGGATCCATTACGGGATGTGGAGATTGTAACCACAGAATTGGTGTTGGCAGATTTGGAAGCTGTGCGGAAGCGGCGTGAGAAAATACAACGTGATGTGAAACGAGGTGACAAACATGCCATAGCCGAGGACCATGTATTGCAGAGGTTGGAGGCCCATCTTAATACTGGTGCGCCGGCAATTTTACTTTCGATGAGTCGTGAGGAATGGCAGTTGGCGGCTAGCTGTTACCTTTTAACTGCACGTCCTACGTTATTTGTGGCCAATGTGGACGAGGCTACGCTTTCCAACCCAAGCGGCAATCAGTGGGTTCAGCAGCTTCGAGAGTATGTAATTAATCATCATGGGTGTGGTTTGGCGATTGTTTGTGCAAAGCTTGAGGCTGATCTTGTAGGTTTATCTTCGGAGGAAGCGGCTGCTTTTTTGGCGGAAATGGGTGTGCGTGAATCTGCCCTGAATCAGTTGATAAAAAACATTTACTCATTGCTGGGGTTAAGGACGTTTTTCACGTTCAACGAAAAGGAAGTTCGAGCTTGGCCGGTGGTTGCGGGCACTACGGCTCGGAAAGCGGCAGGCAAAATACATACCGATTTTGAACGTGGGTTTATTATGGCGGAGAAGGTATTCTGGAAGGACTTGGTAGAAGCGGGTTCGGTTCCAGCTGCGCGGCAAGCAGGACGCTATTCTCATGAGGGGGCAGAATACGTTGTGCAGGATGGTGATGTGCTTCTCTTTAGATTCAATGTGTAAGGGGCTTATTAACCGCCCTGGTTGTTATTGAACACGAACTTAATTTCCCCTTTCTCTGTTAACGCCAGACAAGCATCGAATTTCTTCCCGCGTTTAGAGGTGAAACCTTTAAGAAGGTCAGTTTTTTTGTCGCACAAAAGTTTTGAGATTTGTTCGCGTGGTATGGATAGCCCGAGGATAGTTTTGCTACATGAGAATGTGCATGATTGGTCGGTTATGGCAGACTCACAGGCATACTGCCGGTCGGTTTCGACCACCGGGGCGCCACATTTAGGGCATGGGCCTAATGATTTGGTGTTTGGGGAGCTGGCTTCAGCAACAATTGCCGCTTTGCGATTGGATACCTCGGGCTCGATTTGGATCTTATAGTCAGGTGAAAGTTTTAACGTGGCCGAGAAAGGTTTTCCGTTGTGGGTAATAAAGCCTTCTAGGGGGCCGAGTTTCCCTGTTTGGATTAGGATTTGAGCATCGCTCCTGTTAATCCACCGCCCGCTAATGCTTTTCCAAATACTGAACCCACAATCGGGTTTTGAGCAACGGTACCTGTCTATCAACTCCATGACGGGTTGGCCGCATCTGGGGCAGGGTCCGATGGGAGACTCGTCGACGACTTGATTAGGATTGAATGTCTTTGCTTTTTCGACAATTTCTTTTGTTAGTAGTTTGATTTCCTCCATGAATTCGGATCGTGAGAGTTGGCCATGCTCGATTTTTCGTAGTTTATATTCCCATTCCCCGGTCATTTGTGGGCTCGTTAACACTGGGACAACCTTGCGTAACAAGTCGATGGTGCTAATGGCTTTTGGGGTGGGGACGAGTTCACGGCCACGCCTGAGTAGGTATCCCGCGTCGATCAGATTTTCAATGATTTGAGCGCGTGTGGCAGGGGTGCCAAGACCCTTCTCTTTCATTGCTTCTCTAAGCTCCTCTTCTTCTACCAATTCCCCGGCACCTTCCATGGCAGTTAGAATTGTTGCTTCGGTGAAACGCGGAGGGGGATTGGTGGAATTTTTAGAGATGTCTATCGACGTAACGGTGACAACTTGCCCTTGGGGGACTGGAGGTAGTAAATCGGATGCTTCTTGAGTTTGTTCTTTGCCGTAAACCTCGAGCCAGCCTGGGTTAATCAGTACTTTGCCTTCGGTTTTGAACGGTTCGCCTTCCACGCGGGTAATTCTGGTTGTAACTTCGTATTGGGCGGGCGGATAAAATGCAGCGATAAACCGGAGCAAAATCATATTATATACCTCGCGTTCTTGCTGATTTAACTCGTTGGTGGTTTGGCCAGTGGGAATGATTGCAAAGTGGTCGCTGACCTTGGCATTATTGAAAATTCGTTTGTTAGGTTTTACCCATTTGTACTGGAGAATTTTTTCGATGGCTTGGGAGTAGTCTCCGTGGCATTTGAGCATCCGGTTTAGCGTCGCATAAACTGTGGGGATATAATCTTCCGGCAAGTGACGCGAATCAGTTCGTGGGTACGTAATCAATTTGTATTTTTCGTATAAGGCTTGGGCAATTTGCAGTGTTCGCGCGGCTGGCAGGCCTAGTTTGGTATTTGCTTCCCGCTGGAGGGTAGTTAAGTCGTACAGGAGTGGTGGTGATTGAGTGGTGGGTTTTTTCTCTTCTGATTCGACTATACCCTTTTTGCCGGTGCATTTCGCAGCCAGTGCTTGGATGAGTTCTTCAGCCCATAGTCGACCTGCTTGCCGGTGTTCTTCCCAGAGAGCCCCTTTTTCAGGGAATAAAATTTGGTCGACGTCGATTGTAGATAGACCGAACCTGGTACTCAACCGAAGGATTCGATCACGCTCAGGTTCATCTTTTGTAAATGATTCATCGAACCATTTGCCTTGGTATGTGCCAGTTGGGGCTTCAAAAGTAGCTAATGTTTCCCAGTAATTCCTAGGGACAAATTGTTGAATTTTGCGTTCACGGTCGACAATTATAGCTAGGGTGGGAGTTTGGACGCGGCCGAGTGTGGTGATATTGTTGCCTTTGCCTCTACGTAGCCTCAGAGTAAATGCTCGTGTAGCATTTATTCCAACCAGCCAGTCGGCTTCGTTACGACTCCGAGCTGCTTGGGCCAGAGGTTGCATTTCTGAGTCCGTACGCAGGTGCTCAAATGCCTCCCGTATAGCCTCGGGGGTCATTGATTGCAACCATAGCCGAAGAACGGGTTTATCGGCCTTGCAATATTGAAGTATGTAGCGAAAAATTAGTTCACCTTCGCGTCCAGCATCGCATGCATTAATTATGGCCTCTGTATCTTTGTGGTGGATCAATTTGCAAAGCACTTTAATGCGGCTTCGAGTGCCCTCAATTGGTTTCAGGTCAAAGTATTCTGGGATGACCGGTAACACGGAGAGATCCCATTTGTCTTGATGTTTAAGTTCTTTTGGGACTTCTAGTTCAAGCAGGTGGCCGACCGCCCAGGACAAAATATATTTCTCGCTCTCGTAATATTCTTTGTGGCGTTTGAAACCGCCGAGAGCTCGAGCAATATCAGCCGCTACAGAAGGCTTTTCAGTTATGATTAGGATTTTTCCCATGACTTGTTCGTGCTGGGGATAATTGTATGTCAAAATGCCACCGTAAATGTCACTACAAAAATCCAAGTTTACCTACTAGCTTGTTGCGAGGGATTTTCGGCAAAGGACTCTTGCGGTTCACTTTTGAGAGGCGATGAAGATGTCTCACAAATTGCGTTGCCAATAGGCTAAGTTTCATCCAAGGTAGGACTGGTTGTAGGTAGTAACCTGAGCGATCATGATGAAGGTGCTTTTGATTCAGCCTCAAATGCGCGACTTTGATGCATTTCTTGCAAAGGCCTTGAAAGAAGCGGGAATAGAGGCTGTGTTTGCTTATACTGAGGGTAGAACTGAAGGGCACCTTTTCAATGGGTGTGAACCTGTGTGGTTACGAGTCCGGAGCCGATTGGACGTGGCCGGTATAATAAGTTTGAGGAGGTTGATTCGAGAAATTGATCCAGACATAGTATACTGTGGGACTGCCCTTCAGTGTTTTGCGACAATTGTAGCGGCAGTAGGCTATCGGCCGATAAAAATTGTTTTTTATCGTGGAGCCATCAGATCGCTTAATTATTTTAGTCCTTCGGACTGGCTTATTTTTAAAAGCGGGCGGGTCTCGGTTTTCCATTGCAACTCACAAGCGGTGGCGAATGCATTACGCCAAGTGGGTATAAGGGATACGCAGATTGCAATTTTTCCCGGGACTGGTTATTTCGCCTCTCAATTTGAGTGGGGCTCTGTAGAGGGCCGCGTACTTTTACGCTCGGCAACATACCGGATCGGCGCTGTGGCAAACTACCGCAAAGTAAAAGGATTGGAATTTTTGATAGAGGCTGCGCGATTTTTGCTCGAGCGAGGCATGGATATTGAAGTTGTAATTGTGGGTAGCGACCTAAAGGGTTGCGTTGGGCGATTTGCAGATCGGGTAGGCATTAGAGGGCGGTTAATTTGCACTGGTCCTATTACACCCCCATGGCCGGTCATGAAGACGTTTGACTGTCTTGTTGTCCCCTCCCTGAAAGAAAGTCTACCCAAAGTAATTATTGAGGCATTTGCATGTCAGATTCCTGTGGTGGCTACTAGAGTTGGAGGGATTCCTGAGATGTTGGAATTTGGGGAAGCTGGGGAGTTAGTCGAACCCGGGAATTCTGAGGCGTTGGCCAAGGCCATCCAGCGGGTTTTATGCGATCCTGGGAAAGCAGCTAAATATAAGGATCAAGGGCAACGTATTTTTAAAAAGCGTTACGAGGCCGGTGTGGTCGCTACCCAATACGTAGCCCTGTTTAACCGGTTAGCTTGGGAAGGGAAGGCGCATGCGAAGCAATTCTGACGATGCGCGGTTTGTGTCTAGGTTGGTCGATGGAGGCTAATGGCCGCTGTACGCTGTAGTGGAGTTTAGAAGGTGGGCGGTTCAAACTGGTTGCAGGTAGTCTAGTAGGTTATCAACTGGTACGACTCAGTTAGTGCTTCGTGATTTGCGCTTTAGGCAATTTATAGCAACGCCACGCAATAGGTTTGTGGGACAGCAATGTAAAAGTGTTGGATGGCTAGTATTAAATAAAATTGGGCAGCGAAAGTGGCTTACCTTTAGAGAAAATTATCTCGCTTGACAGTGCCTTTGTTTGATTGCAAGTTGTAATGCAACCGCAAGTTAATCTTGCTGTGTTTAAGATTTTAATCCCCCAAGGGTGGCGCGGGTTGAAAAATCAAGTTGGTTACTCAGCGCCGGCAAACTTGAAACTACCTGGGGTAATAACTCAAACACCAAAGTAACCATTCATAATCTTTGTATATGCCAAAAACAGCAAGAAGGCGTTCCAGTAAAGAGAAAACATCGCAGCAAACAGAGGCGCCAAAGGCCGAAGTTACAACTGTACAAAGTGAGGCGAATCAAGAAACATTTAACGAGTCCGTAGTGGCCTCCACGCCACAGGCAAGTACAGATAGTGTAGTTGCTGGAACGGAAGCGGGCCATGGCTCTGAAAGCACTGGTCCAGTCCAAGGTGAGAACCCTGTCTCCGTAATTGAACCAGCCCTAGTGCAGGAGAATGTTGCTCCCGCGATTGAGCAACCTCCAATGTCAGGAACTGTAACTGTGGAGAAGAGCGAGATAGTGGCCGCCATTAGGCCGGATCAGGCGAAGTTGCCACTCAACATTGCGGAACTTCAGGCAATGGACATGGTAGAGCTTACAAGGTTGGCGAATGAATATGGGGTGGACAATGTGGGCACGTTGCGTAAGCACGACATAATCTATCAAATTTTGAAGCGGGCTGCGGAGAAGGCGGGGGTTATGTTTGCAGAAGGAGTGTTAGAGGTGTTACCAGACGGCTTTGGATTTCTTCGCTCTCAAAGTTTTAACTATTTAGCTGGTCCTGAGGACATCTACGTTTCGCCGTCGCAAATTAGGCGGTTTAATCTCCAAACTGGGAATGTTGTTGCGGGATTGATCCGTCCACCCAAGGAGGGCGAGCGGTTTTTCGCGTTGTTGAAAATAGAGGCAATAGATCACGAGGATCCCGAGAAAGCGAAACAGCGGACACACTTTGATAATCTGACTCCTTTGTTCCCGAACAAGCGGTTCATCCTTGAGACCGAGCCGGATGAGTTAAGTACGCGTGTGTTGGACCTTGTATGTCCGATTGGGAAAGGTACACGTGGGTTAATTGTAGCACCACCACGAACGGGCAAGACGATACTTTTGCAAAAGATAGCGAATGCAATTCTACGCAATAATCCGGAAGTGCATGTGGTAATCTTGCTGATAGATGAAAGGCCGGAAGAGGTCACTGACATGAAACGGACCTGTAAGGGGGCGGAAGTAATAAGTTCGACCTTTGATGAGCCGCCTGAAAGACACGTTCAGGTGGCAGAGATCGTCTTGGAGAAAGCTCGCCGGATGGTGGAGCGGAAACAAGATGTAGTGATATTGCTTGACTCTATCACTCGGCTAGCACGTGCATATAATGCGATTCAACCTCATTCTGGTAAGATCCTATCAGGTGGAATAGATGCCAATGCCCTGCATAAACCCAAGCGGTTTTTCGGGTCAGCAAGAAACGTAGAGGAAGGAGGGTCATTGACTATAATTGCAACGGCTCTGATTGATACTGGCAGCAGGATGGACGAAGTGATTTTTGAGGAATTCAAGGGAACGGGGAACATGGAAGTACATTTGGATCGGGCATTGGTGGATAGGCGAATTTTCCCATCCATCAATATCGAGCGGTCAGGGACGCGAAAAGAGGAATTGTTGTATCATCCAGATGAGTATCAGCGGATAGTGTTGTTAAGGCGTGCATTAACAGGGGTTCCCCCAGTGGAGGCGATGGAATTGTTGCTCAATAAACTTCGGAAGACTAAATCGAATATTGAGTTTTTGTTGAGCTTGAGTGTCTAACGAGGGGGTGCCTCGAAAGTGCCGGTTGTGCAAAAGTAAGCGGATTCATCGCTTGAACCACCCCGGCGGGGGTGTTCTTTATGCGATTCGGGTTGCTTGAAACATTACAGATTGCATATTCTATTTGTTATCTGGGAATATGAGCGACACAGCAAAATTAGAGATAGACGGCAAGACATACGAATTCCCTATTGTGGTGGGGACAGAGGATGAGAAAGCGATTGATATCTCGACGCTGCGTCAACAGACAGGTTACATTACGTTGGATGAGGGTTACGTAAATACAGGATCGTGTCGGAGTGCGATCACGTATATCGACGGGGAACGCGGAATACTCCGGTACCGGGGAATACCAATCGAAGAACTGGCGGAGAAGTCCACCTTTATAGAAACGGCGTACTTGCTGATTTTTGGTCATCTGCCTACGCGGGCAGAATTACGAAGGTTTAGTGAGTTATTAACGGAGCACCAGTATCTGCACGAAGATATTAGATATCACTTTGAAGGGTTTCCTTCCACGGCCCACCCGATGGCTATCTTATCCGCGGTGATAAATGCAAGTAGTTGTTTTGACCCTACAATTCTGCGGCGTGATCCTGAAAGGTTTGATGCCCATGCGGCGAAACTTATATCGCAAGTACGCACCATAGCAGCCTTTTCGTACCGGAAGTCCCGAGGGCTGCCTATCATTTATCCCAAAAAGGCCTATAAGTATACGGCGAATTTCCTTCACATGATGTTCTCTTCACCATACGAGGATTACGAACTTAAGCCTGAGGTAGTGCGTGCGCTTGACCTGATTTTCCTTTTACATGCAGATCATGAACAAAACTGTTCGACTGCGACAGTGCGGATGGTGGCATCTTCGGGTGCTAATTTATTTGCGAGCGTAGCGGCTGGGGTGTGCGCTTTATGGGGACCACTTCACGGCGGGGCTAATCAGGCCGTTGTGGAAATGTTAATGCAGATTCATAAAGAAGGAGATGACGGCTCGAAGTTCATAGCCGCGGTTAAAGACAAAAAGAATCGGCAGCGTCTTTGGGGGTTTGGCCATAGGGTATACAAAACGTACGATCCACGTGCGAAAATTATCAAAAAGGCCTGTCACGATTTATTAAGGGTATTGAACATTTCCGATCCGTTGTTAGATATAGCGATGAAGCTTGAAGAAACGGCGCTTAAAGATCCGTATTTCATCGAGCGTCGGCTTTATCCAAATGTGGACTTTTACAGTGGGATAATTTTGCGGGCGATAGGAATTCCTTTGGAGATGTTTACGGTGATATTCGCAATAGGCCGTACTCCTGGGTGGATTGCTCACTACAAGGAAGTAATGGATAATCCAAATACCAAAATTTATCGGCCGCGGCAGATATATATCGGTCCTCCAATTTCACCCTATATTCCTTTGGAAAATAGACAATAAGAACCCTTGCCAACTAAAGCCGCCAGAGTAAACTGTCCCGTAGACGGCTAGTTGAAAAGTCGGATCCCCTGGGTGCCGGCTTCGAATTTGGTATGACGGTGTGAAATATAGCGGGTGGGATGAAAAAGGTTTTGATAATAGATGATGAGGAACCCGTCAGGGCGCTGATGAGTTTGGCCCTTAGGCAGCGAGGATATGAAGTAATAGAGGCGGAGGATGGAGAAAAAGGTATTGAGCTTGCTAGGCGGGAACTGCCAGATGTAATAATCTGTGACGTTAGGATGAAGGGCCTCGATGGGTATTCAACGCTTTCAGCTCTAAGAAAAGATCCGACAACTGCAGCAATTCCATTTATTTTGACCACGGGGTACGCTGACAGCGAGGGGATGCGTTTGGGGATGGAACTTGGTGCTGATGACTACCTCCCGAAACCTTTTACGATTGAGGGTCTTTATGCTGCAGTTGAAGCACGGCTTAAGAAGGTTGAAATGGTTAGGCAACAGGCTGAGCGAAAGTTGGCAGACCTACGCGATAACATAAGTTTAATGTTGCCGCACGAACTGCGAACCCCCCTTAATGGTATTCTTGCGTATGGAGAGATCCTGGTTAGCGATGCAGGGACACTCACTCCAGGTGAGTTGGTTGAAATGGGCCAGGTCATCTTGGAATCAGCGAAACGGCTACAACGGCTAATCGAGAATTTTCTTATTTACGCCCAAATAGAATTGGTTGCAACTGATCAAGAAGCTTTGCGACAATTGCGTGAGAAAAAGACCGTTAACCCGGGGGAGGTGGTAGGTGAAGCTGCACTGCATGTGGCTGATAGGAATAGGCGCAGACAGGATCTAGAATTGGAGTTAACAGATGCGCCAGTTCAAATATCGGACATGTATTTAGGCAAAATTGCTGAGGAACTAGTTGACAATGCTTTTAAGTTTTCGCCGCTTGGAACACCAGTTCGGGTGAGGTTGTACCCTGAGGACAGCTGGCTAGTTTTGTCGGTTATGGATCGCGGTCGTGGGATGTCTCCTGACCAGGTGGCGCGTATTGGAGCTTATATGCAGTTTCAACGCAAGGTGCAGGAGCAGCAAGGGCTTGGTCTTGGCCTTGCAATTAGTAAACGCCTGGCCGAGCTACATGGTGGTGGATTGAGAATATCTAGTGAACCAGGCCAGGGTACCACCGTATATGCAAAGCTCCCCTTAAGTAATCCTTAATTCAGTTTGCCTAAAGATGCCATTGCCGGGTGAGAATTTCGCGAAAGGCCCTAAGAAACCCCGACCAATACATTACCATCTCGGAGTAAATCGGAGTAGGCTAGCACGTTAAGGAGTTGAGATGTATTTTGATAGAGCAGGCAGACACACAACAAGGAAAGTAGAACAAACTGGGGAGGTCACACGTGACCACTGCCAACAAAATCACGATTATTCGGGTTCTCCTAGTACCAGTGTTTGTAGCGATGTTGATATATTATACGCGTACAGGAAACGATGTTTACCGGTATGCTGCAATAGGCGTGTTTTTACTGTGTGCAATTACCGATGGTTTGGACGGATTTATTGCGCGGCGATTTAACCAGAGGAGCGAGCTCGGTGCGTTATTGGATCCGTTGGCGGATAAATTGTTATTGGTTTCTGCGGTGGTGTTTTTGAGTTTTGATCATACCCCCTACCTAAATCAGTTACCTCTGTGGTTAGGGGCTACTATTGTTGGCCGGGACGCATTAATGTTTTTGGGATGGGTTGTGATCCATCAGGTGTGCGGCAAGGTCAAAATTCGCCCTAGGCTAGTCGGAAAATTGGCTACTGTCCTTCAAATGGTTACAATACTTTGCATCCTTGTTAAGTGGATTGGACCTGTGATGGATTTGCTAGCGTTTTTTACGGGTTTAACTACAGGGATAGCTGGATTGCTTTATGTGTGGGACGGATTACATCAACTTAGCGCAAGTCCCACAAGTAAACCAAAACAGGCTTAGCATACTAAGCTCTACGGTGGGCATTCCCCATTGGGCACCTAACCAGTGGTGTGCTGTCCAATTGGAGCTTATATTTTTGGTATTATGAAGGGGCTGTTGAGAAAGTTATTATTTGCGCTAGGGGTTTGGTTGACTGGATGGACAGGCTGCAACCTGCAAAATGAGTACTCTCAAGGGCCTGTGATGAATGAGCCTGACTATGAGAAGCTACGCGAAAAGATGGTCCGTGAGCAAATCCAAGCCCGTGGTGTGAAGGATCCTGATGTTTTAGCTGCGATGCGCAAAGTGCCTCGCCATAAATTTGTTCCCGAAAACATGCGAAGGTATGCGTATGATGATTGTCCATTGCCGATTGGGTATGGCCAGACGATTTCGCAGCCCTACATTGTGGCATTCATGACGGAGCAGTTACGTGTTAGGCCTGGTATGCGAGTGCTAGAGATTGGGACTGGTTCAGGGTACCAAGCTGCAGTTTTAGCCGAGATGGGAGCTAATATCTACACAATCGAGATTATTCCAGAACTGGCGGAGCAGGCACGGGCAGTGTTATTGGAATTAGGTTATACGAATGTACATGTGAAAGTAGGTGATGGATATAAAGGCTGGCCTGAACATGCCCCTTACGATGGAATTATTGTTACTTGCGCTCCCGAGAGCATACCACAAGCGCTCATAGACCAATTGAAACAGGGGGGCCGAATGGTGATACCCGTAGGCCCCACATGGGATCAAGAGCTTGTGGTTGTGGAAAAAGAAAACGATAAAATCTCATGCACGGAAGTGTTACCGGTGCGTTTCGTCCCAATGGTGCCGGGAGAGTCCACAAACAATGAGTCTTCGGTGACTGAGCGTTAGTAAAAATTCAAGGCACTACCCTGCTCTGGTGGTTACGTGGAATGACTATTTGGTTCTGGTGGCGAAGATTGCGAGAGTAATAGCTAAAGTCCCTAAGAAAACATAACTGGGTTCAGGGACTAGCCACCCCTGCCATGCGATTCCATACGGTTGGTTTGCGGTATCGCTCCTGATTACTAGTGCGTACTGGCCTGGGGTTAGTTGCGTGGCGTATATATGTTCCACATTATCTACGGGGCTATCGCTCCAGTCGATTCCCGAATCCAATTGGTAATTAATCGCTGTGTAAAGCTGCAAAGACATGTTCGCCACGGTGTACTGGAAGTTGTATTGCGGCCCCGGTTGGGCATCGTATACATTCCGTTGCCACGTTAGGACCACTGAGAAATCGTTGAGGGTATACCCCTCCTGGATCTCGAAAAAGTAAACTACAGGATTGTTACCTATTGAGTTGTAGTCCCACCCAGTTGTGGAAACCATTGAATTGGGGCTGGCAGTTTGTTCGCCAGCGGTAAGGATTAAGTAGCTGTTGTACACGTTGAGTTCTCCCGCGCCGTAAACGGGATCCAATGGGGATGTATGCGTCCTACTCCAGGAAGGAAACTCTTGTTTAGTTGCACCCGCCATTAGAATAGCTTTCATCACTTCTGGTTTTTGTGCATTCGAAAACGCTGGGTTGGCTGTGGCCGTTTGAAGCAGAAGCGCTGCAGCACCTGAAACAACAGCTACTGAGTGGCTTACCCCGCCGTAAGCAGAGGGGCTAACTAAATCCGGCTTGATGCGCCCCACTCCATCGAAGGTCGTTCCACCTCGGCTATGATCTCCAGATGATTGGCCGACGGTAATTCCATTGTATGTGTGGGCCATAAGGCCCGGCACCGGGTTAGTGGCATAATTATTGAGTCCTACAACCCCGATAAATCCATCCCTCGAGATGGCGTAATCGAATCGCCGTACGGCTTCTTGTGCATAACTGGATTCGCCTATCCAACTATGGTTTTGGATACGGTTTGTTTCTATTGCAGGTGGCGCGAACGAGTTACCAGTCTTAAGAAACCCAGAGCCCAAGTAATTTCCTGCCTCATAACAGCTGATACTATTTATTCCTGGAGCTACCCCTGTAGCTGTCCCATAGAAGTTTTTTGCGACTGTTGTTGCATGCCATGAAGCTTCTGATGGCCCGGACTTTAAAATGAAGGTTTTCCCTGCGAGCTCGGGATCGGTGGGATTGGGCACATAGTTTGTGCCTATTGGCGCTTCGATTTGGCTAACATGAATTCCGGTGCCGTTTGGGGCGGAACTTCCGAGATAGTTTAACAGGTCCGTCAATCCAATGTCTTCTTTCCACCCTCCCACAGCCGAGGAGCAAGGAAAGGATGCTATAATAGCAATTGTTACGACCCACCTTCCGATAACTCTGGACTCCATAATTCAATTGTATGTCCGTAGCTTTGGTTGTCAAGCATGACGAAGGAAAACCCAGAATTGAGTGCTCGTATGAAGCAATATTTGGATCGCAGAATTATTAGCGTGGTGGGGACAATCGTGCCTATTGCTTCGGAATAACATTCTCTATATGCATAACGCATTCACACTTTTTCGGACTGCCTTTGTATGCGCAGCATAATTCGACTAGCTCGCTTTTCGACACAAGAGGCAACAACTCCATACGAAGAGCAGCTTTTAATGTGAGACCAGTTTTCTGTTATAGTAGTATGGGCAAGGAAAACGACGAGAATTCTTTGCTTGTGTGGTGAATTTGCAATTCCAATGTTTAATCCAACCTAGTCGTTGCGATAGCCGGGGGACCAATCTATGAGATTCCAAGGGTTAACTGGTGGTTTAAATGTTGTGCGAGAGTGGTCACAATTAGAGAGGGAGGATGGATGTGCACAAGTGGTCCAGTATGTAATGGGGTTTATCACGCTGTTGGGAAAGCAGAGCCCGGTTTGTTTCAACAGCGAAGCGAATCACCTCTGACAATTGGCGAAGGCGGAGTTTGGGGCGGTAGCCTAGCCGCGTTCGTGGGAGCATGGATAACTGGATTCGGGATTAAAGATTGGGTTTATATTATCAATCCTTGCTGGGGATGTGGTGTTGGTTTTGGGTAGGAGGGCATCAGGGTCGGTGGCATGACACCATTGGCGCTTGAGCTGGTGATGTGGGTAATTCAAGTTCTTAGAATGGAAGTGCGAGGATCTGCCCCCAAACTCTAGGGTTCCGCCGCATTAACGCGGCGACTACGAAGGGTTTGGATTGGAATTTAGGGTTCGGCGCTCCTTACGAGCGCGGCTGTGGGATAATGGTGCTACGCATGGGTGGACTTTGGCAGCAGCAGCCTCTACGCGCTCAAGGCGCACCCGGGTAGGCTATGGGGTGGCAAATCCGACAGCGGGTTCTTGGCCCATAAGCGAACTCGGCGTGCCTGGGGAGTAGCCGGACTTCTGCCACCGTGTTGGTTTAGGTTTTGATTTGATAGTTGCCCTCTGCTCCAGATCTGGTGAGACAAAGCCAACCTAAGAGCTATGCTATTGGCAAGCGCTCGTGTCATCGTAGTTTCAGCATTGGGAAGTTGTTAGTTTTCATGGGGACTAAGCTTGACACGGGTAGAAATAAGGAAGCATGGGAGTTTTGGGAGCCTTCATTTACATGCCTATTTGTGGGATGGGACCTAGACGCGCAGAGAATGTCGCAGGACGGATTTGGTTTGGAATGGCTTTATTAGCATAGGTGAGTTTCTTTTGTTTGACGGGATGAATCGAATAACGTAATTAGAAGAGCTAGATTTCTGAGCGTGAGTGGGAAAACCCTTTACATGTGCTTGTTGTTAAACTAAATTTTGGCGCGGAAAGTGAACACGTGGTAATGACAGCAGGAATTGACAAGTCAAAGATAATTGCGCAGTTCAGGTTGCATGAGCGCGACACTGGGTCGGCCCCGGTGCAAATTGCGCTCCTGACAGAACGCATTAATCATATAACTCAGCATTTACAACAGCATCGTAAAGACTATGCATCCCGGCGAGGGTTGTTGATGCTGGTTAGCCGGAGGCGTAGATTATTGGACTACCTACGTGCGCATGACGCAAAGCGTTATGCTGAGGTAGTAGAGAAGCTGAACCTCCGGCGATAAGTAAGGTAGCTGGTTTCTGGTTGGACCAGCATAAAAGGTAAAAACAACTGGGAGGGGGAAACCCTCCTTTACTGAAAGGTAATTAACACTCAACGAGTTCCTCCGCTGCGCCAGAGCAATTTCATTGAGTCTCGAATCATTGGGGGTTGGGGATTCACTGAAGTTTCTCGGCACAGCGGGGGGGTAAGCGGTAGTTATGTATATGGCAATACGAAGTGTCGCCAAGGTAGGCGAAAAAGACATTTTATTTGAAACTGGCAAAATTGCTAGGCAGGCAGACGGGGCAGTTACGGTTCAATTGGGTGAAACGATTGTTCTAGTAACTGCAGTTGGCGCGGATAAGCCCAGTGAAGATGTGGATTTTTTGCCTCTTACTGTAGATTATCGAGAGAAGGCAGCAGCAGCTGGGCGGTTTCCAGGGGGTTATTTTAAGCGGGAAGGTAGGCCTAGTGAGAAGGAAATCCTTACTTCCCGGATGATAGATCGCCCTATTCGGCCGCTTTTTCCGAAGGGATGGTATAATGAGGTCCAGGTGCAGGCAATAGTTCTGAGTGCGGATGGGGAAAATGACCCTGATATTCTTGCGGTAAACGGTGCGTCAGCGGCGTTGCTAATAAGTGATATCCCGTGGAATGGGCCAATTGCTGCAGTCAGGATCGGTAGGATAAACGGCCAGTTTGTGATCAACCCCACGCATTCCCAATTGGAGGAGAGTGATTTGGATCTGGTGTATGTGGGCAATCATGAACACCTAATAATGTTTGAGGGGGCAGCAAAAGAGATTTCTGAGGCGGATTTAATCGCGGCGATGGAGTATGCTCATCAAGGATGCCAACCCCTATTAGCTGCGCAAAAGCAATTGGCTGAAAAGGTAGGGAAGGCGAAGAGAGGCGTTACTCCAGTCGTTTTGCCTGACGAGGTGGTAGCTGAAGCTAGGTCGTTGTTAGAGCCTCAGTTACGGGAAGCTCTGTTAATCCCTACCAAACTTGCTCGTGAAGCTGCGGTGCGTGAACTGATTGAGCGAGTTACCCCGGCGTTGATTGAAAAATTTACTCCTGACGTAGTAACTGAATTGGTATTAAAGGAGGTTTTCTACCAAATCATCCGGGGTGAGGTTCGAAGGCTTATACTTGAGGAGGACATTCGTTTGGATGGGCGGGGAATGGATCAAATTCGACCTATTTTGTGTGAGGTTGGAATATTTCCTCGGTCGCATGGTTCAGCAATCTTCACCCGTGGCGAAACGCAAGTAATTAGTTTGGCTACTTTAGGGACGGAACAAGACATACAGGAATTTGATGCCTACACTGGTGGTGAGACGGAGAAACGATTTCTCCATCATTACAATTTCCCGAACTTTTCTGTTGGGGAAACAGGACGAATCACCGGGCCAGGTCGTCGCGAGATTGGTCATGGAGCTCTGGCGGAACGATCACTTCAATCTGTTTTACCTGACCCGTACCCGTATACCATTCGCATCACATGCGAGGTCACGGAATCAAATGGTTCGACTTCAATGGCGGCGGTTTGTGGTGGTTCGTTGGCACTGATGGACGCGGGTATACCAATCAAGCGTCCCGTAGCTGGGATTAGTATTGGGTTATGTACAGAGTATGGAGCGGACGGGGCTCTGGCTCGTTATAAGTTATTGACCGATATAATCGGATGGGAGGACGCGTATGGGGACATGGATTGTAAGATTGCGGGTACGGAGGTAGGTATTACTGGTTTCCAACTGGATCTGAAGCTTCCGGGCATCCCGATTAAGATAATAGCTGAGGCATTGGAACGGGCAAAAGCAGCACGGTTGTACATTTTGGAAGAAATGAAGAAGGTCTTACCTGCACCTAGGCCTGAGCTTAGTAAATATGCGCCCCGTCTAGAAACGCTGAAGATAGACCCAGAGAAGATTGGATTGCTGATTGGTCCCGGTGGTAAGAACATTAAGAAAATTGTAGATGAATCGGGGTGCGAGATTGACATTGACCCTGACGGCACTGTACGGATTTACTCAACTACGGTTGAAGGCCTTGAAATAGCAAAGAAAGCCATTGCCGCTTACACTGAGGAAATAGAGGTAGGCAAAATCTATAAGGGGCGGGTGGTAAGCGTGAAGGATTTTGGTGCGTTTGTGGAGGTGTTGCCTGGGAAAGACGGCCTTGTGCATGTCAGCGAACTAGCTAATTTCCGAGTCAAAAACCCGCAGGATATCGTCAAAGTGGGCGACGAGATCTGGGTGAAATGTGTTGGAGTGGATGAGCAGGGGAGGGTCCGACTTTCCCGGAAGCAGGCGATGGCCGAGCGCGACAAAGAGATGGCATCAACGACTTCTGTTGTTTCACCTTCGCCTGCGCAGTCAACCCCTCATAAGCCAACGGCTTCCTCCCACTCGCATCATCCTCCTCAACATGGACACCGAGATCGCCCAGGGAAGCCTCCGCATCGAAGGCATTGAGCCCTGTGCTGAAATCGAGCAGATTAAGGTTTTTTAAAAATCAAGCGATGGCTGATTCGCCTTTTTTGATGTGGGGCTAATTCGGGTAGATCTGTGAGAGTTGGGGAGTGGGTTTCGTGAAGTGTTATCCGCGCCAATGCTTTCAAGTCTTGCCAGCGTCCCCAGTCTAACTCAGGCGCATGCGTGATTTGCCTCAGTAAACTTCGCCATTCGATGATTAGTCGATCGATGTCGCCTACCCCGATCTGTTCGGTGACCCAGTCCATCTTGCTATCTGGATTGCGGTGGATGGAAGCGACTATTTTTTCGGCGCCTGCGCCATAATTGGGTGGGGCACCGTTTTCGAGGTATCCCGGAATGGTTTGGTATCCGTAGGTAGCTCGGCAGACCCGAACGAGTCTACCGTTCCATCGATCCTCCTCGCCTGCAAACCTGATGCCGGCGTCGAGGTTGGCTAGGTCATAGATCAGTTCTTCCAAAGGATAATCTTCGGCTTCTAATGCAGCAGCAATAGCAAGGCCTTGGCCGTGGGGAAAGAAGCTCACAATCAAGCCCCGTCGGGTTGGTACACCATGTTCATCGGTTAAACCCAGACGGCGCCAAAGTAATATAGTTCCAGCAGTAGTGGGTAATTGTCGACATTCTTGGAAGTGCGTACAATTTAGGCAAGCAGCGGGTATAACGGCTCGCTCGATGGGTTTAATGATGCCTACTCCATAAGAATCCACCGGCACTCGCACTTTAATTTCTGATAGGTCAATCTGCGCCAATATTCTGTGGTCTCGTTCTACAAATTGTTTTACGGGTGTTTTTTGTTCGGCGAGTCTGTGCGTTAGTAACGGCACAAGCGTTTGTTCCCATATTTGTCGGTCAGCGAGGCGAACGCGCCAATTTGTTAGGCGGCGGACCCATCGTGCCAGTGACAGGCGCCCGTCCGCTAATTTCTCGGCAGCTGTCACCTCCCGGCCGTAAATAGGATTGCCTTGGGAGTCGTAACCTACTATGCACAAGGTGCCTGACCCGATTTTTTCGAGGGCATCCGGTACAGTTAGAGCTGGCACAAGCTGTGTAGTGGTATTTGGCGATGCACTTCCAGGAGTATCTGTATCTACCGGTGATCCTATGACGGACCTGTAGACATAAACTTGTTTTAGTGGCAGTTCTTGGATGGTTCCCCAATCCTCCCATTCGCCGCGACTATTAAGGAATTGGCGAACGCGTTTCCTGGCCAGACGTGCGCGTTCGGCATCTGTTTTCAATCCACAAGGTGTATTCGGATTCTTTAGTACGTGTTCAATACCCAGTAGGACTGGTTTTGTTGCGAACAATCGTTTTTGGGCTCGGGCAGCTTCTGCAAGTGGATCACGGCCGACAGTTGCCGCCATATGCATTATACTTAGTAGAGCAGCCCAGTCTACCAAGCCACTCCGGGTTAAATGCCCCGGCTGGGCATGGTGAAGTCTCAACCCAGTTCTACTAACGAGTATGTAGCCGGTATCGTCGAGGCCTCGTCTACCTGCTCGGCCGAACATCTGCAGGATCTCGTCCGGTCTGAGTGGTTGTTCAATCCCGTCACGTTTGTAAGAGACACCTGCGAGCGCCACACTCCGCAGTGAAAAGTTAATTCCTGCAGCTAGGCCCATTGTAGCCACTACCACGCGCAATTGTCCCGCCTTTGCTAACGGTTCAATTACCCCTGCCCGGGCTCCGTAGCTTAACCCACTATGATGGTATGCGACCCTGGCGCGGAGTAGCTCAGCTAAGTGTTTTCCCACAAGTGCACGTTGTTCGTTGGTTAGTTGGAGGGGTTGTGGATTGGGGAGCTCTCTGGCAATTTCTTCTGCGAGTTTTTCGGCTTCTTGTCGGCGAGGGGCAAAAATGAGAATTGGTCCCAGGTCGGCAGCCAGGGCCTTAGCAACAAACCGAGGCCAATAACCCCGAATATGATGTGGTATATGAATTTTGAGGTTGTCGACGTCGACTTCTTCCAGGGGCACCGGTCTTTCTTCGTGTTTAATCAGAACTGCATCTCGTCCGATTCGGCGCAGCCATCGGACAACATCCTCTGGATTAGAAACGCTACCGCTAAGCAGAAGCAGCTGGGTATGAGGTGGCGCTAAAGCTATCACCATCTCGTAATTTAGCCCACGATCTGGGTCAGCAATCATCTGATATTCGTCAATTACCAGTAACTTGGGGCCTTCACCCCGAATAATTCGGTTTTTTTGTGTCTCAAGGGTGGCCACTAACACTGGTGCCTCAAGGTTGTCGGAAAGGTCACCCGTGGATATCCCAACGTCCCAGCCAGCCCTTCGCCATTCGGCAAGTTTATCGTTTGCGAGTGCGCGAGTAGGGACAGTATAAACGGCCTGGCCCTTGTTTTTGCCGAAGTCGGACCACAGCTCGAATATTAGTGTTTTCCCTGCACCTGTGGGGGCTTGGACCACGACATCTTTTCCAGCCCGGAGTGCAGAAACAGCTTCCAACTGCCAAGGGTCTGGAAGAAACACGTTCCCAACCCCATCAGTGCAGGTAAACCTGGTTTGTAACCCGTCGAAGCTCATCGTCAGGATTTACAAAAACGTAGCAGAGTTTTCCGAATAGTAAACCCACCAAAAAGGTTCTTTTTGTGTCGGCATATTGCCATAAGCGCGATTTTGATTTGGTGAACCGTACTTTTAAAAAGGTTGGATATTGCGGAGGAAAGTTGTTGGTGTACAATACGCCCGGAAAAAATGAATTCCGAGCTCCAAGAGCCACCTGTTGCAAAACCTCCGGTGAAACGTGGTTCGCCGGTCGGCGTTATAGGGTTTGTGCTTTCCCTTGTGGCGCCTGCTACCGAAGTGCTCTTTCGGGTAGCGCCCCCAGGTTGAGGAACCCCTGGCGCAGCCCTTGGCGGGTTGCTAATGCTGGTTACACCGGTTTTAGCGCTAATTTTAGGAATTCTAGGTCTCGTGCTGGGGAGGTATCGAGCATTTGCAATCGCGGCGATTGTTATTAGCAATTTTACTTTGCTCATGCTCTTTCTGAGGATCATGGCTGCAGTCTGTATGTGACAGCACGCAATTTGCCTTCCATCTCATCTTTTTGCGTGCCGAATTGAGAGTTGTGCCTTTTCGTACGTAGGGGCTCGGTTGGTTCTGATTCCCGGCGATGTAGCTTGAGCCAATTAATCTTTGTATGGGCGGAAGGCAAGTAGCGATAGTCACTTGCGGTATTGCTTAGTGGAAGCTTTTGAGAGAGGGGAAATGTGTATTACTGGGGGGTTTATGAGATGTTTTGGCGTGTTGGGGTTGCAGATGGGGGATTATTTAAATATCGGATCATCCAAAGGCAGGTTGGAGATCCCAAGGAGGTGGCTGGATGAGTATGTAAAGTTCGCTTCCAAGTGTGGTAAATAATTTGGGGTGAGTGAGGCGCGGGTACCGAAGATTTTCCATTTGGCCACTTACGGTTTTTATGGGTGGTGGTTTTGGTCAATAAACATTAGCTTGCTTGTGGTTGACGGAAACGGATATAGGTGAACCTGGATTTTGACCGAAACAAGGTTAGTTAATTGTGTTAGACCAATACTGAGATATGGAACTGCGATACAAGATTGATGCATTGCCAGGAGATGAAGTCAGGCAAATCATGTGGGGATTTGCCGATCGGTATGATTTACAGATGTTGGTGCAAACGGCCCGTGCAGTAGCGCGAGGCCCAGTTGCGCGTGCGGTGGCGATGGGGGCGCGGAATACCCATGAATGGACACCCATCAAGGCTAAGCTGTTAGAACATTTTGATGAAGCGGGTATCACAGCATCGTTTATGGACCCGGCGGAGGGTGGGTATATTGAGGGCCCGAAAAACTTGGCGTTAGCACTTATTGCCTTTGAGTTGTGTTGGGTAGACGCGGGTGCGGCCACTGCTAGTTTAGCGAACAATTTAGGTTTGGCACCCATCCATGAGAAGGGGACGCCTGAACAACGGCATTTTTACTTAAGCCATGCCGTGCCAAAGCCTGGTCAGGCGCCGTGGCGTTACGCCTTTGCATTAACCGAGCCAATTCCATTCGTTGGGGTGGACACGGGGGTTGTGTCGGGTCGTGTGCGGGTGGCCGAGTGGGTGGAAGGCCAAGAACCGATTCTACAGGTGGAAAAACGCGGGCGATTTATTACTAACATGGATTATGCCAACGTGGTAGCCGTGGCGGTTCAGTCGGACGATCCCCGGATTAAAGGTAGCTGCATGATAATTGTGCATGAGACTGATCCTGGTGTATTTGATCGTGGGTCGGTCACAAAGAAGCTGGTGCACCAGTTATCTTCCACTCGGGATCCAATCATTAATGTTCGTGTACCTGCCAGTCGCATTATTGGCGGGTACACTGTGAAGGATGGGGTGATCGTGCCAAACTATTCGCACAGTGAGGTCATTGAAGCAGTGTTCAAGCGTACGCGTGTAACGGTGGGAGTAATGACTGCAGCTAAGTTGCTTTCCGCGATTGAGCCGGTATTGATATACGCTCGCAGGCGTTTCCGTGGTGGCGACAGTACCCCAGGTACGCCCCGGTACGATCTGGGTCTACTACAGAAAGAAGACGTGCCGAGCCGGTTGCTTGATGTGTGGATTACTGGGGAGGCGGCTGCCTCGCTCGGGTTTGCGGCGGCGCGCATGTTTGATCAGTTGGATCCCTTGGAGCGCCAAAAGGATGAGCTATTGGCGTCTCGTGGGCTTACTGGTCGAGCGGCATTCAAGGAGCTTATGAAGAAACAGCAAGAGGCAATCCAAATTTGCAATTCTTCTCCGGGTGCGGATGTCCTGGGTCTCGACGATATTCTTTTGAAGTACGTTATTTTGGATGCGCTTGCTAATGTGTATTGCCCTGCTTGTAAACTGTGGAATACCGGGTATGGAGCTACAATGATGCGGGAGGCAGTGAGCTTAATGGGCGGCTATGGAATCACCGAAGATTGCCCGGGCTTCCTACCACAAAAATGGATGGATGCTCAACTCGAAGCAACGTATGAGGGGCCGGAAGCTGTCCAACGCCTTCAGTTATCAGTCACAATGACCAACGAGCTTTTCCTTACCTTGTTGAAAGCGCGTGTACAAGAACTCAGAGATCTCGCGAATAAATATCCACAGTTGAATGCGGGGTTGATTGCGTCAACGATTGAGCTTTGGTTGTGGACACTTAATTGGTTGCAGACGCACACAGATAGTTTAGGTAATAAGCTTTACCATAAGAACCGCCAGAGCGTAAGTTTTCCTATGGCGGATGCATTATGTTGGGTATTGGCATCGTACGAATTTACGAAGGACGTTGTGCGGCTAGCAGAACACGGAGCAGAGAACCCTGCGCTGGAAGGGCAACTACCTAACTATGTAGCGTTTTACTCGGATTTGTGTGCGATACAGGCGGCTCGCGCTGCTGGGGAAGTTGGCCGAGTTTGCACCGAGCTTGTTTGTGGTTGGATGAAAGATGCTGCGGCGGCCCGGGAGTCATTGCGAGAATTTTTCCAATTACGCGCGGAGATGGATTGCGGGATGGCTGGTTGTCGGATGGCCCGTGACCGTGCAATTGCTGCCATTTGTAACGTTACCACGCGGGAAGCCCTGGATTATCCAGCCCAAGGCTAACAACCTATTGTAACATTTGGATTTTTATGAGTGAAGTGATCCAGTCGCATGGAGAACGGCCGCGGATAGATGTTGACATTGTTTGTGTGGGTTTTGGACCAGCCACAGCAGGGTTTTTAACAACGCTATCCAGGCATCTTGTGGGTAGTGATGGTACCCCGAAATTTAAGAGTAGGGTATGCTCTGGCATGCCGTTACAGGTAGTGTGTTACGAGCGCGCGGATGATCTTTGTTTTGGTGTCTCAGGGGTGGTGACTCGGGCGCGTGCTTTACGGGAGAGCTTTCCAGAGTTAGAGAAGGCAGGGATACCCACACTGGCCCCTGTGACTTTGGAGAAAGTTGTGTATCTGCTTGATCCTATAGGTGCAAGCAGCCGGCCGTTTACGCTTAGGTTTGTGGACCGATTGATTCGCTTGTTTGGGTGGTGCTTACCTTATCGGGAGTACGGCTTTGAGTTGCCGTGGATTCCACCATTTTTGCGTAAACATGGTGGTATAGTATTTTCATTGGGCCAGTTTTTGCAATGGGTTGGCAGCCAGATAATGTCGACAGGCGCGATCCAAATATGGCCATCTACGCCAGTGTCTGCTGTGATTACGGAGGGGAAAGCGGTGCGAGGAGTTCGGTTGGTTGATCAGGGAGTGACTAAGAAAGGGGAACCAACTGAAGCGTACACGCCTGGGATGGACGTGTGGGCCGAATTAGTAGTTGTGGGTGACGGTCCATTCGGGTCTGTGAGTGCGCAACTGGATCGTGAGTTTGGTGTGCCTGAGAATTACCACAACACTGAATGGGCAATAGGGATGAAATTTGTGGTAGAGTTACCTCAAGACACACCGCTTAAGCCGGGTACTGTCATTCATACTTTAGGATTTCCTGAGCCGGGGATATTTGGGTTCATGTATGTGTACCCTGAGCGAGTGGCGTCCCTAGGCATCTTTGTTCCTTCGTGGTTTAGATCCCCTGTGCGCACTGCGTACCGTTATTTGCAACATTGGATTTTGCATCCGTACCTATGGCGATATTTGAAGGGGAGTCGACTACGGTCTTGGGGCGCAAAATCGATTAATGAGTCGGGCAAACATGCAGAACCATTTTTGGCTGGTGATGGGTATGCGCGGATTGGGGAGAACAGTGGAACTACAAATGTACTGACAGGTTCTGGAGTAGATGAAGCGTGGGCTAGCGGAGTTATATTAGCGGAGGCAGTGGTTGATTTACTAGAGCAGGGCAAACCATTCACTCGCGAGAATTTAGAGAAGGCGTATGTGTTACGGAGACGGCAAAGTTGGCTTGAGAAAGAGGCGTTGATTGCTAAGAACGCACGCGCAGGTTTTCAAAAGGGGTTCATATGGGGGTTAATAGGGATGGCTTTGTCTGGGTTTACGCGAGGTAAATTGTCATTGAAGCCTTCCTTTGACAAAGGTACTGGAGTCGACCCCCTCACTAAGTATTACGCTGGGAAACTTTCACCGAAGGAAATCGAGCAGATAAAGGAGGAATGCGCTGCGCGTGGGGTGCCGTTGCATGATGCAATAATGGATCGTGTTGGATGGCCCTCGATACCATTTGATGGGCAACTATTAGTGTCGCATCAGGACGTCTTGTTATTGGGTGGGAAAGTTCAAGCGGCTCCTGGTTATGCGGATCATGTGATGGTGATGGACCCAGCGCTTTGCAAGGCTTGCGAAGAGAAAACGTGCATTGAAGCGTGTAGTGGACAGGCGTTGATGCCCGGACCAGACGGGGTACCTGTATTTGACCGCGACAAGTGTGTGCATTGTGGGGCGTGCACTTGGAATTGTACAAAGCTCTTGTCACAGAAACCGGTCCAATCAAACATTCGATTTACTGCTGGAGTGGGTGGATTACACTCCGCGGAGAATTAGTGGATCTGCCAGTCGGAATAAAGTAAGAGGTTAGAAGAAGAGAAGTCTATTGGTGTTGTTCCGGGTCTGGTAGTTGGTAAAGATTTTTGAAGACGGGAGCTGGTAAGGTTGTTATTTTTGAGGACATGATTCAGGCGGTGTTAACTCCAGCTGCAGGCAAAAGGTTAATTGCTCGCGCCCTTGCGCATCATCCGGAGATTAGGCGCACAGTTACTTTTGGTACGGTAGTCATCGTTGCTGGCACCACAAACGCGTATGTGGCTGAGGAACTACTTGGATCAATTGGCCAAAGCGAGGGGTTCGATCGCGCACGGTTTTTTAGGGGTGTTACATTGCCACCAGTCAAGCAACCCCACCCGGGAGCGCCCGTGCTTACAGAACAGCCGTTTATTGGCGACGTGGTAATTCGGCAAGGCTATTGGTTGAAAGGGAAGACGCTTTTCGATGCGGTGGAAGAGTTAAAAGGTGGTGATTTGATTTTGAAAGGCGCGAACGCAATCGACCTGAGTACTCGGGAGGCGGGTGTACTAATTGCTCATCCGAAAGGTGGTACCACCATGGCAGTAATCCAAGCCGCGATTGGACGACGCGTTCGGGTAATTATACCGGTAGGACTTGAAAAGCGAGTTTGTGGTAGAATTTGGGAAATAGCCGCCATTATGAACGACCCGCAAGCGGAGGGGTTACGTTTGTGTCCATTGCCTGGGGAGGTATTTACTGAATTAGAGGCGATTAAGGTTCTTACTGGAGCCGAAGCTCACTTAGTGGCAGGTGGAGGTATAGGTGGTGCAGAGGGTGCGGTGTGGCTTGTAATTAGGGGTACTCAAGACCAAGAAGAAAATGTGCGTTTACTGTTGGAATCTATTAAAAGGGAGCCGCCGTTTGAAGTGTGAGTTCCATGTGGGCATTGTAGAAGTTTTGGGAGTTAATGGTTGGGGATTAGTTAATCACGGGTCCAGATTGTTCAGAGGCGGTTGCGCGTGTTTCACGAAGGAATCGGGCTTCGAGGAATTGCTTTAGTTCAGTGGCAAATTTTACGCTAATGCCTGGGACAGCAGCAATTTCTTCCACTGAAGCGTGGGCTAGGCGGTGTACAGAACCGAATTTGCGTAGAAGCGCATGTTTGCGTTTTTCTCCAATGCCTGGGTACTCGTCCAAAATGCTTTCGGTTATTTTTTTCAGTCTGAGTTGGGCGTTGTAGGTGTGAGCTACCCGGTGAGCCTCGTCTCTAATCCGTTGTATAAGATGTAAAGCTGGGTTGTCGTGTGGTAATCGCACCGGGTCATTTTGGTTGGGCAGATATATTTCCTCGAACTCTTTAGCAAGCGCCATAACGGGTATGTGGTCTAAGCCAAGCTTTTTAAGTTCTTCTCGGGCAGCATTGAGTTGTCCTTTGCCCCCGTCGATAAGTATTAGATCTGGCAGGATATTTTCTTTTTGTGTTGAATTAGCAAAGGAGGTTAAGCGGGTCTTGATACCGCGTTTAAATCTAGCAGCGGTTTCGTTGATTAGTTTTTGCAGTTCTTCAGGTATAGCTTTCTCCTGGTCTTCGGTTTCTATAGGAGTGGTATCTGCTCTGAGAATGCCCATCTCTTGCAGAAGCCGTGAATAGCGTCGGTGGACGACCTCTGCAATTGCAGCAAAGTCGTCTGGGCCAGTCACAGATTTGATTTTGTACCGGCGGTAGTTGGCGCGATCAGGACGGCCATTTTTGAATGCTACCATGGATGCTACGGTTAACGTGCCTCCAATGTTAGAGATATCGAATGCTTCAATGCGTTCGGGTGGGCGATTTAGGCCTACCAGTTTCTGTAATTCTTTGAGCTCATCTTCAGAGGAGCGAAAGATGGGCAGCGAGTAGGGGATTCGCTCAAATTTTTCTTCTTTTCTGATAGTTAGTTCGAGGTCAGCAATCATATCTCGGAGCTGGGCGGCGCGCTCGTATTGCTGGGCTTGAGCGGCTTTCCACATTTCTTCCTCAAGCTGTTTTTTTAGTTCTTGGCATTTGCCCTCTAGGAACTCGCAAGCGGCTAGTACTTGTTGCATGTATTGTTCACGTGTCACGTTGCCTATACACGGTGCTGTGCAATACCGAAGGTGTGCATAGAGGCAGTGTTTATAGTCTGCAGGGCTCGGTGTGTAAGCTTTACATCCACGGAGATTGAATAAGCGACGCATTAGTGTGAGAGTATTGCGAATGGCGGCTGAACTTGCGAATGGGCCGAAGTACCGTGCTCCATCGTCCTTGCGAATTCGGGTTAGCACAAAATTAGGGATTGGGTCGTTTAGATTTACTTTGACCAAAAGGAACCTTTTATCGTCGCGGAAACTGATGTTGTATCTAGGCTTAAGTTCCTTAATAAGTTTGCCTTCTAGAAGTAGGGCTTCTGTCTCAGTTTTTACCACGTGGAAGTCGAAATCGTGGATTGCTTCAACCAATGCACGGAATTTTAAGTCCCAACTCCAGCGTCTGGAAGGTTGGAAGTACTGACTCACCCGTCGACGCAGGTCACGTGCTTTACCCACATAAATCACCCGGCCAAATTTGTCTTTCATTAGGTATACTCCGGGTTTGTGTGGCAGTTCTGAGAGTTTTTTCCGGATGTGTTCTGGAACATCCATGCGTACCTTTAATTAACCACTGGTTGAGGGGTGGTTTCAATACTGTGGAGGTAGATTTGTGCGCCTGCCGGGGTTAAATTTGAATCGGATCGGGTTTTTCTTGGTCAGGTGATGAGTGGGTTTAAACGCTGGTTGAAATTGGGAAAAAGACGTTTTATTTTTGCCCAAGTTTTGTGCACCACATTTGCGTAAGATGCCAAATATTAAGCCATTTAGAGCGTTGAGGGCTCGGGATGATCTTGCGCACAAGATCTGCGAGTTGCCTTATGATGTGGTAACCACTGAGGAAGCTCGTCGGATTGCTAGATCTAACCCGGTGAGTTTCTTTCATATTTCCAAGCCGGAGGTGGATTTGCCGCAGGATGTAGATCGGTTTGCTGACGACGTGTACCGAAAAGGGGCAGAGAATTTTGGGCGTTTTTTGGAGGAAGGGTTATTGGTGCCGGATGTGGGGGAGTATTTTTATCTTTACCGGTTGCAAGTAAATCAACATTCGCAGACGGGCATTGTAGCAGTTGCCTCATGTGAAGATTACATTAAGGGGGCAATAAAAAAGCATGAGCAGACACGGCCGGAATATGAACGAGACAGAGCGCGTCATATTGAGGCGTTAAAGGCACAAACAGGCCCGGCTTATTTATTCCATCGGCCAGTAGCACACTTACAAGGTATTGTAGATGAATGGACCCGTAATTGGCCAGACGTCGACTTCATCACTGACGATGGTGTTCGCCATACGGTGTGGACTATTGGGCAGTCGGAGACAATCCGCGAAATCGTTCGGATCTTTCAGCGGATGGACGCGGTTTATATTGCTGATGGGCATCATAGGACTGCAGCTGCGGTGCGTGTTTATAAGGAATGGGGAGGAGCTGGCGGGTCCGGTTGGTTTTTGGGTGTGTTTTTCCCCGCGGATCAACTACAGATTTATCCCTACAACCGAGTGATCAGAGATTTAAATGGTCTGACACCGGCCGAGTTTTTTGCTAGGCTGCGTGAGTTTGCTGAAGTGACGCCAGGAAGTGCATCTGAGCCCGTCCGAAAGCATCAAATAATGATGTACATTGGAGGGAAATGGTATTGCTTGGACATAAAGCCTGAGATTATTCAGGGGCGAAAGCCGCATGAGGCTTTGGATGTGGCGCTGTTGCAGGAACATGTGTTAAAGCCGGTTTTAGGAATAACAGATCCACGTACTGATCCGCGAATTAGTTTTATTGGAGGGCCAGCAAGTGCACAAAAGGTTCAAGCTTTGGTTGATAGTGGGCAATATGTGTGCGGGTTTTCTTTGTATCCTGTGTCTACATCTGACATCATGGCTATCGCAGACGCGGGGTTAATTATGCCCCCGAAAAGCACATGGTTTGAACCCAAGCTCCGGGATGGCTTGTTCATTTATCTGATTGAATGAGTGGATAGGATGACCGCCCCTCCAAATAGTTTGAGTCGATATGCGTGGCTATCGATTGGAGCTGCTGTTGTTACAATTACGTTAAAGACGATCGCTTTTTTACTCACAAACTCAGTGGGGTTGCTCTCAGATGCCTTGGAGTCGATTGTAAATCTAGTGGGGGCAATGATGGCGCTTGCAATGTTAGCAGTGGCTTCCCGCCCCCCCGATGAAGGACACACATTCGGACATACTAAGGCGGAATATTTTTCGAGTGGCCTAGAAGGGGTACTGATTTTGATTGCCGGGATTGCAGTGGGTATTCCAGCCGTCTATAGGTTAATTTTCCCAGTACCCCTGCATCGACTTGATGTCGGGATCTTGGTAGCAGTGCTTGCTTCATGCATAAACCTGGCCACAGCAGTGATTCTGCGTAGGGTAGGACGACGGTATGGCTCAATTGCCCTCGAAGCAAATGCCCATCATCTTTTAACAGATGTTTGGACTTCTTTGGCTGTGATTATAGGAGTTGCAGGGGTATGGATAACAGGTTGGACTCGACTAGATCCAATCGCGGCATTATTAGTAGCAGCGAATATTTTACGCACGGCTTGGCAGATCTTAGGGCGGACGGTAAGCGGTCTGATGGACAAGGCAATCTCTTTGGAAGATCAAAGTAAGATCAGAGAGATTTTTTCGCGCTACGAGTCCCAGGGCATCAGGTTTCACCTGTTGCAAACACGTCAGGCTGGCCAGTCAAAATTTATTTCATTTCACGTGCTTGTTCCTGGGGAGTGGACAGTCAAGCAGGGCCATGACTTACTAGAGGAGTTGGAAACCCAAGTTCACCAGTCGGTTCCAGGGAGCATTGTGTTTACTCACCTAGAACCCCTGGATGATCCTACTGCTTGGGATGTGGGTTGTTGGGAGCAGGGGCCAACGCGTAGAAAAGATAGTCAGGAAAAGAACTCACAGGCTTAGTTGGCTAGGTTAGGAAATCCGATGTTGTGATTAGGTTTAAATGGGTGCAGAATTTGCATATGCGGATTCTTATGGCCACAACGGCAGTGGCATTGTGTTTGTGTGCATGTGCCTTGGCTGGCGACCAGGCACGGATATTGAAGGTGTTACCCCAACTATTAGATAAGGCAGGCCAAAATTCGCGTTTACCTGGGTTGTTGGACAGGGACGTGTATCAAGCCAATTTACGGAAGAATCCGGGTGAGGTTGGGGGAATGCAATTTGCTGTGCAATGGCGGGTCCGTCAAACCTTTAAAAAACCAGTCGTGCTGCGATTAGAGGTTATTGGCTTATCAGTATCGAACCAGCCAGTCAGTATTATAATAGAGCAGCAAGTTAAATCTAGGGGCTTTTTGGGCATGGGGCAATGGAGCTACTTTAAGATTGGTGCGGAAGAGTACAGGAAGCTAAATGTTATAAGCGCATGGCATGTAAGCCTGCTTTCAGATTCCAAAGTTTTGGCAGAACAACGGTCGTTTTTGTGGTGAACGAAAGTTTTACGATTCCTCTTGTGTGGGTGATATTTTAGTGTTGTAAAGCGGCTGATTGCTTTTTTGTCCAAACAGATGGCGAAGATTTATATCCACACGTTTGGGTGTCAGATGAATAAGCGTGACAGCGAGGCTGTAATGGCTGAGCTGATTGCGCGGGGGTATCAACTGGTTGACGAGCCTGGAGAGGCCAATGTAGTGTTACTGAATACTTGCAGTGTAAGGCAGAGTGCGGAGTTGAAAGCGATTCATAAGATGGAGGCTTTGATAGGGGATGCGCGTGCGGCTCGCAGGCAGGCCATTTTTGGGTTTTTAGGATGTATGGCGCAATATTATGGTGCGAAGCTTTTCGAAATGGTACCTGGCATACAGCTTGTTGTTGGTACGCACAGGATGCATCGGATTCCGGATTATGTGGATGGATTGTTAAGTGGTGCTATGGACAAAGTGGTGGATGTGGAGTTTGAGGAGCAGATACCAAAACATTTCACCAAGTATTTCTTGGAGGAGGGCGGACACCGGCGCGTGACTGCGTATGTGAACATCATGCAAGGCTGCAGCTTTCAATGTACATATTGTGTTGTGCCTACAACGCGGGGTCAGGAACGGTACCGTGAGATGGCAGACATATTAGCTGAATGTCGGTGGTTAGCTGATCATGGTGTGCGCGAAATCACGTTATTGGGGCAAGCGGTGAATCGATATGGACATCGTGCGTTCCCACCTGTGGATGGCAAGTCGCCATTTGTGCAGTTGTTGGAGGCAATTCATCAGATTCCTGGTATTGAACGGATAAGGTTTACTGCGGCGCATCCCAGTGGTTATGGGGACGACTTAGTGGAGGCATATGCACGTTTGCCGAGGCTGATGGAAAGTGCTCATATACCTGTGCAAAGCGGCAGTGATCGGATTTTGCGTTTGATGCGCCGCGGTTACACTCGAAGTCAATTCATTCGAATTGTGAGGAAGTTGCGTTCTGTTAAACCAGACATAGGCTTAATTACGGATTTAATTGTTGGTTTCCCGGGGGAGACCGATGCTGATTTTGAGGACACGGTTTCGCTTTTGAAGGAGGTCGAATTTGATCAGGCTTTTATATTCAAATTTTCCCCGCGGCCTGGCACAGTGGCAGCTTCCTTGCCGGATCAAGTCCCTGACGAGGTTAAAGAAGAACGGCATGCGAAGTTGCTCCAGCTAATGAATGAAATAGGCCAACGACGGTATAGCCGTCTTCTTGGACAACAGGTTGAGGTGTTGGTAGAAGGTCCTAGCTGGAAAAACCCTGAGAGACTCACTGGCCGAACTCGGTGCAACAAGATTGTTGTATTAGAAGGCGGAGAAGACTTGATTGGTCAGCTTTTGCTGGTGCGGGTTAAGGAAGTGGGAACCTTCACACTATACGGTGAAGTCGAACAGGTGATTGGATAAGGTTATGCATCCTGTTGCCCTAAAGATTGGGTCACTAACCATTCATTGGTACGGAATAATGGTGTTGGTTGGCGTAGTGGTGGGGTGGGTGACCACAGTGCATCGAGCACGTCGACATGGGTTTGACCCGGATCATGTCACTGAATTAGTTCCGTGGATTGTGATTGGTGGGTTAGCTGGGGCACGTCTATTTTTTGTGATATTGTTTTGGAAGGAGTATTTTGCCGATGCTCCTTTGTGGGAGATCTTTATGATTAATCATGGGGGGCTGGTGTTTTATGGGGGGGTGATTGGCGGCGTTATTGCGGGCCTAACGTTGGTGCGGAAGCGCCGTTTACCCGTTTGGCAGACAGCAGATTTAGTCGTGCCCGGGGTTGCAATTGGATACGCTTTGGGAAGGATTGGGTGTTTTTTGAACGGTTGTTGTTTTGGGAGACCATGTGATTTGCCATGGGCTGTTCGATTTCCGGATTGGCATGCTTCGGGTGGATTGCCTGTGCACCCTGTGCAGTTGTACGAATTTGGATGGGCGCTACTTGCATACTTTTTTTTGGAGTGGCTTTACAAGCGTCGAGAATTCGAGGGGCAGGTAACGGGGGCGTTCATCCTCATTTATTCCGTGTGCCGGTTTGGCACGGAAATGTTTCGTGGGGATTATCCACCCAGCAAATATTTATTGGGTCTAACACCTGCCCAGGTGATAAGTATCCCATTGTTCTTGGTTGGGGTAGTGGTCCTTGTCATTAGAGCCCGGAATGCACACAGCCAAGTCAGCCAATGACCCGGTATTCGAGGAAATCAATTGCAGGCGCGTGTATTCTAATTGGTGGCCCGACAGCGGTAGGTAAATCCCAGGTTGCAATGTTAGTGGCTGAACGTGTAGGCGGTGAAATAGTGTCTGTGGATTCCATGCAAGTATACCGGGGGATGGATATTGGTACAGCGAAACCCTCACGTGAAGACCGCGCTCGGGTCCCTCATCATTTGATTGATGTAGTGGATGTGTCGGAACAGTTTAACGCGGCGCGATTTGTTGAACTTGCGGAGCAGGCTGTTTCGGACATCATCAGCCGCCGTAAGGTTCCAATACTGTGTGGTGGGACGGGGTTGTATTTTAAAGCTTTTTTGGAAGGCATTGGTCAGGGACCGCCTCCTAATCCGGAGCTCCGAAAAGAACTTGAGTCCCAACCAATTGAAGCGCTGTTAGAAGAGTTAGCAATGCATGACCCGAGCACTTATGCAGTGATTGACAGGCGTAACAAGCGACGCCTGGTTCGGGCATTGGAGGTTATTCGATTAACGGGCAGGCCATTTTCCCAGCTTAAATCGCCATGGGAGGATAGTACACCTCGTGAATGGTCACGGCGGTTTTTCATTCTAAATCGTGAGCCGGACGATTTGCGGCGTAGAATTTACGGTCGAGTTGATAAAATGTTCGAGGCTGGGCTGGTGGAGGAAACGCGGCGGCTGTTAGAGAGTGGATTAGCTTCCAATCCTACGGCAATGCAGGCGATTGGATATCGGCAAGTGGTGGAATATCTTCGGGGGGAGCGGTCTTTGGCAGACACAGTCGAGCTGGTCAAAAAACGGACCTGGGAATACGCCCGACGCCAGCTTTCCTGGTTCAGACACCAGTTGTGCGGTCGGTGGATCCTTATTGGTCAAGATGAGCCCTTGGAGGTGGTGGCAGAAAAGATCCTGGAGGTTGTTAGAAAAGGGGGGGATTAGCTGCTTTTGTGCGGTGTAGACGACTCAAGTTGCTCACCACGCCGTGCCCAGCTTAAGGCGGTAAGGGTAGAAAGTCTCTTTAGGCAGCTCTCCAAAGAAGGTATGTTACCTTCTCGAATTTCTTCGGTAATTCGTTTTAGAATGACGGTGGCTATTGCATGAATGGCCTGATGCCTTGTTAATCCTTGAGCCATAAGGTTTCGTAACGTTGTTCTTACAGGTGAATTACGGCCGCTTGCCAATAGGTCTTCTACTGTTACGTGAGCAATGGCGTGAAGACGCGCGTTGCATCTTACCTCGTCCCACAAAGCAGAATGGGAGTCCAAAACCGAGTTTATTTTTTCTTCCCTGCTAAGACTGTGCCACCAGTCAGGATCAGGCTCAATGTTAGGATTGTATCGCATTTGCCAGTCGAAACGTGTACCCCACACCCTTTTTAGTAACGTGCACTTTACGATTTTTAATCGTCACTTCTCGCACCTGTCTTTAGCGGGTAAGGAGTTTCCAAGTTCTGAGTGGACCATCGTGCGCATTATTTTTTGGCGAAGATGGGTTCTTTTTCCGATGAAAGAGCTGATTCAAGCGCTGAAACTATTGATCGATCGGGAGTACCCTTTTCTATCATTTCTGCAAGTTCAGACTCGAGGAATTCGGTTTTGGCAATGACCTCGGTTGGATCCAACGGTGGAGAGGAGATTATTACTAGGAGGAGGCTTCCTGAAAGTTCTCTGGCAAGGAGCGATTTATTTTTGCCGTGATGGCATAAGCAGTGGATCATTTCATCCTCTAAAAGCTCGGCCATAGTTTGGCTGGCAGAAAATGCGCCTGCTACCACAGAGGATAAAGATTCCAGGGCTACGCCCGGTACTTGCCCAGCTTGTGTGAGTATAGTGCCGTTTTTATCTGTGAGGAATGCACATAGGAACTGCGGATTATCCGTGAGCAGCTTGGCTAACGCAGCTGCAGCGAGCTTGTTAGTTTTAGCGGTCATTGTATTTGCAGTTTGCATAGTCAGACTGTGGCAGCGTGGGTTGTTTCGTAGATGTAACGGTATAATACAAGTTTGGCTATGGCATTAAGAGTTTCGAATACCCCTTCACACCGATTAGCGACTGCAGGGAACGAAGGCACTTGTATGTCACGATTGTTCAAGAGGAATTCCATGTATTCTATTGGGGCGGCGTTTGGTAGGTCCCTTTTGTTGTACTGAAGCACATATGGTATCTCATCTAACGACATCCCAATTGTGCGCAGGTTTTCTTCCAGATTAGCAAAGCTTTCCACGTTTTCGGCCATTTTTTCGTATTGCGAGTCCGCCACAAACACAATCCCATCAACACCTCTTAGAACCAGCTGTCGAGTGGTGTTGTATATCACTTGGCCAGGCACGGTGTATAATTGGAATTTGACTTGGAAGCCTTTAATGGAAATTGCGTGCACAGGCAGGAAATCGAAGAAGAGCGTGCGATCTGCGCTTGTTGCAAGTGAAACCAGTTTACCCTTGGTTTCGGGTGGAACGTCCAGGTGATCGTGGATTTGCACTAGATTAGTAGTTTTACCGCCCATTGCGGGGCCGTAGTAAACAATTTTTAGTTGGAGCTCTTTCGTTGCGTTGTTAAGGATTGCCATAAGCCTGATGAGTCCTTTGACGCAATTGTTCTAGTTCGTCGGCCAGTAATCCCAATGCCTCCTCGGGCAAAGGCTGGCCAAGTTTGCTCACAGCGCCTAGGTATAATGGGCCTCGCTTAAAAATGGCCCATGTGCGTTTACTTACTGTGAAGCTCAGACGGTTTGTGTAACCATCACGGAGTACGGTGACAGTTTGGTTGATGGTTTCGAACGCGTTATGGATAAGTTCAGCTGCACCTTGAGGGTTAATGGGTTTGGGTAGATCAGCCGCAATAATAACTCCCTTCCCAATGGTGATTAGCGCACCATCAACCCCGGGTAAAGCCAGGGCTTGGGATATGATGTCGTGGGGGGACGATCTCCGCATCGTACCGTCGTGGCTTTTACTCAGATAATGAGGCGTGGATTCGGCCGCGTTTTTTTGCTTTGTTTCTGAGACTGGTTTCCAACGGATTCCAAGCTGGGCGAGGCTGAAGACATCCGTCTGATCTCGTGTAGTAGGTGGATACGACGACACCTCTGAGGTTTGCGGGATTGGAGGACTCAATTTATGGGTTTCGGTGGGTGGTTTACGTCTGAGTTGTAAATATTTTGGAACAATTACATTAAGTGGAAGCTCCAGTGTTAGGACATGCGCCGAAACAAACAAGCGGCGCGCTTGCCATTCTTTTAACCAGCTTGCCAGAGTTTCAGCGGGGCAGGCAAATCTACCTTTTTTAAGTTCAGCTTCTAGGTAGGTTATCGGAATTGCCAGTGTAGCGTCTTCGAAGCCATGAAGTTCCAGCCGACGTTTAAGTTCCTGTGGCCATTTTTCCCATACATCAGAAACTTTCACTGTTAGATAGACAGGCTCTTCGAGATTTATGCCATCCGTTTGCCCTGGCGATGATGGGGATGTTCTGGTAATGGCTTGTTCTGGTAAAGTTGGCATTTCACCCGGCAGGGCTGAATCAAAGCCAGCAATTACACGAATGGCCGGTATATGTCCCACGGTGGGAGAATGAGGAGCATTAGTTTCTTTACCTTCATGAAGAGAATTCGATTCAAGGGAATTATCATTGAGCGAGGGGTTGGTGATTGCGTCTTTAGCGAATGTTTCGGATAAACTCCCTATTCCGGATTGAGTTGGACTACTGCAGGGGCCTGGGGATTTATTTTTAGGGGGTTCAAAGACGTGCGGAATGTCAAGGGGTGGAATGATCCGTTTTTTTGGTTTTTTTCTGGGCAACTCTCCTGGAGTTATGAAAGAAAGGATTACATTGAGAGGCAGTGTGATTTCTATCTGGTTGTGTCCTTCGGGGATCACATCGATGCCCTTGGCCCATTGGCATAACTCCGCCAGGGTTAACTTGAATCGCCCAGTGCTGATTCGTTGGATAAATTCTGTACGTGGGACCTCGATAACAACTTGATCTAAAGGGTTAGGGAAGAGGGGTTGTATATGAGATGGGAGGCTTTTCAGAAAGAGGCTAATGGGGATCTGGATTGTCTTGGTTTGAGCTTGGGAGCTGGCAACAGCGGTCTGGGTGGGGTTAATAACAGTTTTTGCCTTTGCTGGATATGCGTCTGCTGAAAAATCCTTGGTACCTTTTTGGGCAAGGTAGGATTTGACTAATCGTAAGAATTTATTGCCCATCTCGTGGACATCAATTTCCAGCAAATGCACTGTCATGATATCGACAACTAATCAACACCCCACCACCCTCATACCAATGGGTCGAGTTATTTATTTACCACCCACCTACAAGTATGGATGAAAAGCGAGATTCGTGCCATAATGAGTATACGATCGCAGTTTAAAAACGATATACTACGTATTATGGCATACCGAGTTATACCTATGCGGGTCCGTAATTCATCGGTGTGCGTTGTCCAAATATCAGACATCGGCGTCTAATTCTGTACATTAGGAGGATTTGGGTTGTGGGATGGGCATTTTGTGCGGGAATGGGGGCGGAATAAGAATTGCTAAAGAGGGCATTGCGGGTTAAAACTTGATTCGGTGGCTGCTCGTTTGGCTTGTCCTAAAGGAAGTCTGGGAGGTCGGGAATGGTAAAAGATCAACAACTGGAAATTCTTCTGTTAGACGACGATGTAGATCTGCTTCAGAGTTACAAGCAGTTGTTTGAGGCCTTGCCGAATGCACCGGTGGTGTATACAGCCACAAATGGGCCGCAGGCCATTAAGATTTTAGAGGCAGAACCTATAAAGGTTTTTGTTTGTGATTTGATGTTGCCACGGATGGATGGGTTACAAGTGTTAAGTGTGGTCAAGCATCGGTTTCCACATGTGCGGACAGTGGTTTTGACTTCAGTTGTAGATGAGGAAATTAGGTCGCGGGTTTACAGTCTGGGAGTTGATTTGTTTTGGCAGAAGCCGAGTAATGAAGAGGAACTTCGCATGTTTCTTGAATGCGTTAGTTCCTTACTAGATCAGTCGGTTGAAACGAGTGGGTTTCGGGGCGTTCAAAATAAGAGTTTAGTAGATATCATTCAGTTGGAATGTCTGACCCAGACTACTGGAATTTTGAAGGTGACAAATGGACCGTTAGAGGGCAAAATCTGGTTCCATCAAGGAGAAATAATAGACGCGGAGACCGAGGGCATGATTGGCGAGGAAGCGTTCAAACGGATTATTTCTTGGAAAGAGGGAGCTTTTGAGATTTTGCCGGTAGACGAGGCGCGGCCAAGGCGGATTCGTAAGACGTTCAATGCCCTTTTATTGGAAGCGGCTCAGGCGTTGGATGAGAAGAATCAAGTTGTATCGACCGAGGTAGCCGAGGCAAAACAAACAGCCAGGAATAAGCTTTTGGAATTGATCGGGGATTTTAACGGGATTGAGTTTGTACTAGTGCAGCGTGGAAATGGCGTGGTAGAAGCGGTTGGTGTGGACAACCCACAACGATTTGTGGGATGGGTGAATCAAGTAGTTACGGAATTTCAGGTATTGGGGGTGCAGATTCAAGCCGGGCCATTGCGTGAAATAGTTGGTGTAGGGCCGCAACGCAACTTGGGTGTGATTCCATTGGAATCGGGTGCGTTCTGCGTGGGATGGCATTTTAACGTGCCCGGTGAAGAAGTAAGAGAACTTAGTCGGAAGGTATTTGCGCGATGGGAATCATAGGCAAATTGTTTAAGCGGCAGATTTTGGTTCCTAAGAAACTACCTGCTGGCAGTTTCGTGATAAGTCGGAAGGGAGAGATTTTAGTGTCGACCTTTACATTTAGAGTAGCCCAACCCGTGTTAATTGCTATTGGGGGTGTCGTGATGCGGGCTTTTACCCGTGCTGAGGAAAGTGGCATTCCATTGCATCAGCTTGAGGTTTACTATGGGGCGTTACGTGTGACTGCTAAGCGGACAAGGGTAGGAGCGATCGTGTTTTTGACGCCACAATCAGCTTTTGAGAAGAAATCCGAATCTGAACCAACAACCATTCCGCGAAGCCATGACTAAGAAAAAAGTCGAAAAGGTCTTGGAACAGGTCGAAAGCTTCCTAGAGTGTTGGAAGCAGTTTAATCACTACATCGGGTTAGCTCACGCTAAAAAGTTTAAACCCGAAGACGAGGCGCATTTTTTGGAATTGAAGTCTTTGATCGTGCAACAATTAGAGTTCGTCTTTGCTGCGATTGAGTCGGGGTGTCCTCCTAAGGAAGATGTGTTGAACTTAATAAGCGGGGCACCATCGTTGCGTTTTTTAAGTGAGCTACCGGAGCAAAGCTTACGCGCGTTGGAATCACAGTGGCATAAGATTTACATCGCCTGGTTATCTGTGCTCGGTCAGCTAAAGGTTCATTACCAAAGTGATGATTCGAAGTCAATTTTGGGGGGCATTCTGAAGGGGAAAAAGGAGTAAACTGGAGCTTGCAATTAAAGTTAAATTCCTCTCTAGTCATTGCTTAAAATGTGGGATTTTTTTTCCCTGTTGCTGTTGGGGGTGATGGAGGGAATAACGGAATTTTTGCCCATTTCCTCCACAGCCCACTTGCTAATAGTTGAACAGCTACTGGGAGTGCGAAAATCTGACATGTTTAATGTAGTTATTCAGAGTGGGGCTGTGGTTGCAGTGATTCCAGCCTTTTGGAGCAGGGTGCGTGATTTAGTTCTACATGCTTCAGCTCGAGAAAACCGTGATTACCTAGCAAAGCTATTTACCGCGTTTGGGATTACTGGTGTTGGCGGTGTAATAATGGAAGAGTGTGGGTTTAAGTTGCCAGAGAGCATGATTCCGGTAGCCATCGCTCTATTGGTTGGTGGTATATTGTTTCTTTTTGTTGAGTGGCAGAGGAGGGGTAAAGATGAGAGCGACAAGGTGACTTGGCCAATTGCACTGTGTATGGGAGTAGCTCAGTTAATAGCCGCGTGTTTCCCAGGTGTTTCTCGCTCAGGTGCCTGCATAATTTTGGCTTTGTGGATGGGACTGACTCGGCAACGAGCTACTGAGTTTGCTTTTTTGCTTGGGGTACCAACTATGTTGGCGGCAGGTGGATTAAAACTTGTTAAGGCACTACTTCATGGAATGCCAGGCACTGAACCGATATCGGCGGTCTTGCTGGGATTTGTCGTGGCGGCCGTGGCCTCGTTTCTAGCTGTAAAATGGTTGATCCGGTACGTCCAAACACATTCTTTTATTGTCTTTGGGTGGTACCGGATAGCTTTTGGGATTGTGATTTTTGCGATTTGGATAATAAAGCAGTGTTGACCACGCAAGGAAGGATCGCTTTTGAGGCAAGGGGGAACTGGACTATAACTGGGATACAAAATCACTTTGAGATTTTCTGGGAGTGCGGTTTAGTAGAGTGGGGTTTTAATGAGTGGCTGGTAGTGTTATAAGAAACTAAGCGGTTGGAGGTGGCTAGGGGTATTTAACGCATGAGGATACCTCAGAGAAGGCTAACCCAGGCTTAAAGAGTGCGTGTGATAGGAATTTCGTTGGAGTCCACACCTCTGATTTGCAAGATCCTGAGGATCGTTTCTTCAACCAGGTTATTGGGTGTGGAGGCGCCGGCCGTGATACCAATAGTAACCGGTCCAGGAGGCAACCAGTTTTGAGTCACGGTTTCCCTTTTAAGTTTTAGGTCATAATGCCGGATCAGCTTATCGGACAGGATTTCGGAAGCATTTTTGATAAAGTAAGTGAAAAGTTTTGTTTCTCCGATTTCCGCGAGGTGCGAAGTGTTGGAAGAGTTATACCCGCCGATGACTATTAATAAATCGAGTGGGGTTTCCAGCAGTTCTAGGAGTGCGTCTTGTCTTTCTTGGGTAGCACCACAGATGGTATCGAACGATTTAAATCGGTTAGGAAGTTCTGCTTGGCCATATTTTTTAAGTATTGCTTCCCGGAGTCGTCGTTGAACTTCTTCAGTTTCCCCTCGTAACATAGTGGTTTGGTTTGCGATGCCGATTCGTTGTAGGTGATGGTCCGGGTCAAATCCAGGCGAATGAGCGCCCTCAAACTTTCTTATGAAAGCGCGTTTGTCACCGCCTTTTATGATGTAATCGCAGACGTAGTCGGTTTCGTCCAGGTTATAGACCACTAAGTACATGCCGTTGGATGCTAGGATTTGCGAACAAGTAGCACGTGTTTCTTCGTGCCATGCTTTGCCATGGATAACACTTGTGAATCCTTCCTTTGCATATTCTCGGACGCGTTTCCAAACACTCATAACATCCCCGCAGGTGGTGTCGACAAATATGCACCCACGGTTTTCGAGTTCCTGCCTGAATTGAGTTTCTGTGCCGAAGGCTGGTATTATTACTACATCGCCTGATTGCACATCTTGTATGTCGGCGTCTTTTTCTGTGCCAGTTAAGAATTTGACCCCCAACCGCTTTAGGTGTGAGTTGACCTCTGGATTGTGGATGATCTCGCCGAGGATGAAGATTTTTTTGCCGGCGAACACTTGGGTAGCAGCGTAAGCCATATCGATTGCGCGTTCGACCCCATAGCAAAAACCGAACTGCCTTGCTAGGCGGAAGGTGATATCCCTGATTTTGAGTATATTTCCGCGAGCACGGATGTAATCCACCAGTGGGCTGTGGTAGTGTGATTTTACCAGCCTGGTGACATGTTGCATTATGTCGGGTCGACGAAGATTGATTCGTTTTGTAGTGTCGCCATGGTCCATTAATTTACACCATACTTACGTATGTATGAAAAATCCAGTTTAAGGGTCTATGGAGGGGCTTGGTTATTTGTTAGCAGGGTGGTAAATTAAGGTGGGCGGTTGAGTAGTTCAGCCAGTAATAACGGCTTGAATTATCAGCTAACATTGGGTCAAATAAGAAGACGAGTTGTATGACGTTGGCGGACATATTGTCAGTTGATGTGATAGTGCCGGATTTAAAGGCAACCAACCGGTGGGAGGCTATTGATGAGCTTATACAACAGTTGGTCGATTCAGGGAAGATCCGGCCTGCGGATAGGGATGCGATTGCTGCTGTAGTTAAGAAGCGCGAGTCCTCCATGAGTACTGGGATAGGGTTTGGGATTGGGCTTCCGCACGCATCTACGAATTTGATCGCGGAAGTCGTTGGTGCCCTAGGTAGGTCAAAGCGAGGGATTGACTTTGATGCGGTGGATAGCCAGCCTGTTTGGATTGTGGTGTTATTCCTTGTGCCTCAAGGCCAATTCCAGAAACACCTTCACACGCTGGCAAGCATTGCTAAAGCACTAAACCGTGCGGAATTTCGTGAGGCCCTCCAAAACGCAGAAAGTGCCGAGGAAATCTTTGAGATAATCAAAAAGCACGCCAATTCAAAATAAGTTACGGAGGGGAAACCTACTACGTGACCAGATATGCCCATGAGAAACTTGCCTAATGTTGTTTTGGAGGAGCGGCTTCGTTATGTGGTTGAGCAAATTTTGCCGGGGGTTGATGTCGCAGTTGTACAAGTAAGGCCGTGTCAGGAGAAGCAGTACGGCGACTTTCAATGTACTGGGGTGATGGCGGTGGCCAAACAGTGCAGGCAAAACCCTCGAACGCTTGCAGAACAGGTAGTTCAACGATTAGATGTCTCGGATTTGTGTGAAAAGGTAGATGTTGCCGGGCCAGGATTCATAAATTTCCGGTTAAAACCCGAGGTAATTGAGGAATTGTTGCGGGGAGCGGCACGAGGCGAACACTTGTTTTACTACGTTACTCCCAATCGACGGACGATCGTCATCGATTTTAGTTCGCCTAACGTGGCCAAACGCATGCATGTAGGACACATCCGGTCGACGATAATTGGTGACTGTCTTGCTCGGCTTTATCGGTTGCTTGGTCACCGTGTAATAACCGACAATCATATTGGCGATTGGGGTACGCAGTTTGGGATGCTGATCCTTGGGTGGAAACGTTTTCTAGATCCACAAGCGTTGGAACGGTCGCCCGTTGATGAGTTAGAACGTTTGTACAAGCATGTAAATGATCTTGCGGCGAATGACCCCGCTGTTCTGGCGGAAGCTCGAGCAGAACTGGTTAAGCTTCAACAAGGTGATCCTGAGAACATTGCCATATGGCAAAAAATGCGGACCCTTTCCCAACATGAATTCGATACCATATATGCACGGTTAGGGGTCCAGTTTGATCATACCCTTGGAGAGAGCTTTTATAATTCTATGCTTCCAGGGGTGGTGGAGGACCTGCTCGAAAAAGGCATTGCCACTGTGAGTGAGGGGGCCATCGTCGTTTTCTTTCCAGACGACCCAGAGCTTGGAAAACATCCAGCCATTGTGCGAAAGAGTGATGGCGGGTTTAATTACATGACTACAGATCTTGCAACATTGAAGTATCGGGTGGAAACATGGGATCCCGACGACATAGTGTACGTGACGGACGCGCGACAACAACTGCACTTCAAACAGTTATTTGCAATTTTCCGAAGGTGGTATCCCGGGGTGCACGTTAGATTGCACCACGTGTGGTTTGGTACGATCTTGGGTCCGGATGGCAAACCGTTTAAAACGAGGTCCGGAGAGGCGGTTAAATTAAGTGATTTACTTGATGAGGCAGAAGAACGAGCGATGGCTATTGTTCAGGAGAAAAACCCCGAATTACCTGAGGAAGAAAAACGCCGTGTGGCTAAGGTGGTTGGAATTGGAGCAGTTAAATATGCTGACCTAATGCAGAACAGACTATCCGATTATGTTTTTAGTTGGGATAAGATGCTTGCTCTTGATGGCAATACTGCCCCGTATCTCCAGTACGCATATGCACGAATAATGAGTATTTTCAGGAAAAGCGAATTGAGTGGAATTCCAGAGTGCGACCGGTTGTATCCCAAAGATGAGATGCATCAAACTGAAATCGATCTTGCGCGCCAGTTAATTGAGTTTGGGCCAACGCTTGAATATGCTGCTTCTGAATTCCGACCGAATTTTATTTGCAACTATCTTTACGAGTTGGCTACTTTGTTTGCGTCCTTCTATGAAAGTTGCCCTGTACTGAAGGCCCCGGACGAAATCCGGAATAGGCGCTTTGTCCTCTGTAAACTCACCGCGGACGTTTTGAGGACAGGACTGAACACGCTCGGGATCGAAGTGCTCGATAGAATGTAAATGTTGTTGTACCTACCTGGCCGGTCCAGATTCATCTTGCAACCGTGTTTGGCAGTAAAAAGACTAAACTTCTTGGGTAATCCGAGCGTTTGCGGGTTAGTAAACAACTGGTAAAGGCAACTCACGAGTAAAGGGGATCCCAAAGCATTTATTTTGACGTGACGTTGATTTTTGGTGCCTAAGTATTTGAGGTGTATGTGGAGTTATAGGGGTAAGAACAAGAATGGGCAGACATGAATTGGTGGTAGTTTTCATGTGAAACTGCCTTTTGGGTTCAGTGAGGGTGTTTGTGATAGGAGCAGAAGCGCATTAGTCCCGGACGGAGGATCTGAATTGGACACAGTGTGGGTAGCCGGTGTTACCAAAGGTTTTGTTGATTGCTGAGGCGCTCGTGTTTTAGGATCGGCTTGGAATGAGTCGAATCCTTAAAGGATACCGATGGCGATTTGAAAGGTTATTGCGTGCTTTTGGAGCCCAAAATGTATCAAAAGGGGTAGATATCCTTCTGGGGAGGGCTAAGGAATTGGCGCAGAGTGAGGAACTTCCCATTAATCAAGCCCTTGCCCAGGTTAATATGGAACTGGTGCAAAAGTTGGCAAAATATAGGAGGCTGTGTAGAGGGCTGCTTAATCGCAAAGAAAAGCCTAAAGTGCTTTTGTGCGATGCGGGGCTTGGTGCGTTAGCGCGATGGCTTCGCGCTTGTGGCCAACGAGCGCTTTGGAGGCCGGGGGTGGACGACAGTGAATTGGTATCATATGCAGCGCAGACTGGCGCCGTATTGATTACCTCTGATAGTATGCTCACTGAACGGCGCGTGGTGAGGATGGGAAAGGTTCAACTAATTTGGGTGCCTCCAGACATGCCGGTCCTCAACCAGTTAACTTGCGTATTGGTGGAACTGGATCTGAGACCTCAACAGGCAAGATGTATGAGTTGTGGTGGCGAGCTAGTGCGCGTAGATAAGAACTCAGTTAAGGACAGGATTCCCCCGAAAACATGGGTTTGGCGTGATGAATATTTCATTTGTACAAGCTGTCACAAGCTTTACTGGGAAGGATCTCACTGGGAGAAGATCACACGAAAGCTAGAGGCAATCGGGGTCACACCGAAGCTCATGACCGAGGGATGATTGCGCAACTTTTCGAAAGGTGCGGCCGCCTGCCTGCCCGTTTTTTCTGCCTTTATACAATTTTCGCAAGATGCTGTTTTAGATGGGGAGGTGTGTAAAAGGCGCGCGGTAAATGATAAGGTATTCCTATTCCCATGGAAGTTATGGAGTGAATGGTTGTGCGGAGCGTTTAAGGTTCAGACTCGGAAAGGCCGTTTTGGGTAACCACGGGTTTGGATTCTATCGTGACAATGTCCGGTTCAAGATTTGGAGCGTATGCTTTCAGGGTAATTTTACCTGGGGTGCGAGTGGATCGGATGAATACTCTATTTATGCCGCATTCGGTATATAGGTATGGGTGGTTAATGGAATTGGTTCTGCCGCTATTATAGCCACCCCGCCATATAGCTGGTCCTTCGAGTTCAAAATCTATTCTAGTCTCTATCGTTGGGCATCGCCTCCCTTGCTCATCAACAACTTCCACATCCACGAACGCGATGTCTGAACCGTTTGCAAGCAATCCCCCTGGACGAGTGTGGGCAGAGAGTTTAATTCGCTTTGGTGGACCTGCGGAGTGCAATGTGTGTTTGCAAGCGGGTTTGTTATTTGTGTATCCCACCGCGGTAACTTCACCGGGCTGGAACACGACATTAGTGAAGCCATAGACATAACCGTTAAACGGATTTGTGTTCTTTCCGAGGGATTTGCCATTCAGGAATAGTTCGACAGCCTCGCAATGGTTAGCGGCCACATAGATAGTCTTGACTGTATTAGTAGGGTATGACCAGTGGCCAATGATGTGGATGTCAGGGGTATCGTTTTGCATCACACGATAGACAAAGTATGCTTGTTTAGGAATTCGGACGGCGTCGACTTTGCCACTAACACGGCATACTTCGCTGTCTGGTTGGCGTCCATGCTGATTGCTGTCGGAGAACACGATCGAGGCATAACCAGACCATTTTGCTTTAGCTGGATCAGTGTTGGTGATGATTTTGGATCGGTATGCCCAGAACCGTTCGGCTGCGGCCAAGCAGAACGTTTCACTATTCCATGCGTAGGTGTCATTAGGCCCTTTTTTAAATCCAAAGTGTGGCGGGGAATAGTCGTCCCAGTATCTTCGCGCAGCTTCATCTCTAAAGTCTTCGGTTTCGAGTATCGGGGCGAGGTCGCGTCGTTCTTCGCTATAGCCGCGGAATAAGTCAGTATAACCTTTCCGGTTATCTTTTGCAGGATCTTCTCCGATCATAACACCAAAATATTCAGCTATCTTGGTGGTTTCTGGATCAGAAAGGCTTCGGCAACCCATGGCACGGTTGCCGTGTGGATCGAACCGTTTGCGTAGTTCAACCATTTCGCGCATGTGTGCCGCAGAAATTCCATTATTTCCTGCTTCCCAGAATAAGATGCTTGGAGAGTTACGATAATAAATTATTGTGGCACGCATAACTTCAACCCGCTGTTCCCATTGTCGGCCTTCAACGTCCTTTTCTTTATCGCCGGCAGGGCAAATTTGTACGATCCCGAATTTATCGCATGCACGCACATCTTGAGGATTAGGCGCAATGTGCATCCATCGTATAAGGTTTGCCTTACAAGCGCGGATCAACTGTGCATTGAACTCGTGTAACCAGTCGGGGTAGGCACCGCCGATGGCTGCCCATTCGTTGGCCGAGCGTTGTGCGAACCCTTGTAGATAGACAAATCGGCCATTAATGTATGCGCCACCGGTGCCTGATCCGCCTTTGAACTCCACTTTGCGGAAGCCAGTGACAGTTTTGAGAACGTCAATGACATCGTCTTCGTTTTTGAGGATTGTGTACACGGTGTACAGGTGGGGGGACTCAATATCCCAGAATTTGAGGTTTGTAACTTGGCCTGAGGCGAATAGTACCGCAGTCTCGCCATTAACCATGTCATAGGTGTCGCCTTCAAATTTGCCTGTTATTGTCCCTGATTGATCCACGAGGACGACTTCGAGGGTGACAGATTGTTGGGTTCCAGACTCGTTTTTTACCTGGGATTCTACACATATTGTGGCGGAGTGGTTTTCTAGATCGAAGTTTGTGGCATAAATGTAGACGCCGGTGGTTTGCAAATTTTCAAAAAGCGGCAGTGTTTGATATACTCGACCTGTAATGTGTAAGCGTGCGTTTCTATTAAGACCACCGAAGTTTGGGTTAAAGTCCCGTGATTGCCACTGGAAAGGCACACCGGTTGCGGCTTCTTTGTAATCCTGCGCGTTGGTGATGCGGACGGTTAAGACGTTCGTTTCAGGGGCAAACTTCACGTATTCAGACACGTCTAGTCCAAGCGGCGTAACACCATTTTCATACTTACCGACATGTTTGCCGTTCAAATAGAAATCTGCTGCTTGGCGCATGCCCTCGAACTCTAAAAATACTTTTTTGTTTTTGAATTCTACTGGCAGACAGAATTTTTTTCGATAGGTGGCGGGTCCCATGTACAGAGTTCTTTCTCCACTGCGTGTAATCAGCTCATCGAACGAATCCACATCATTGTACGTGTGCGGCAAACTTACCGTCTCCCAACTTGAATCGTCATAGTCGGGATCGATCGCTTCTGGAACGTCTGTTTTTTTGAATTTCCAATCGAGGTTGAAGTTGAAGGTTTGGCGTGGGCTAGGTGGTGGGGTGTAAACTGGGGCGGATGCCACTGGAATTTCACACACTAGGCCACTGATTAGGATGTTGAATAGCAACGTAAAGATCTTGGGAGGGTTTCTACGATGGATAATACATTTGCCACTCATAAGTTCGAGTAATGTATAACTGCAAGTGTGAACCTGCATCAATCGTAAAATGGCTTAATGTAGGCGGCAAGGACGGCTTTTGCATTACCACATTGCTTGTGGGAACTATTGGGGTTGTTCGAGGCTTTTTATCACTTTATGTTTTTTCAGTTATGATGTTGGAGGTAAGTGCCATGAGTGCCGAAATTGTGTGGGTAAGATTATCGCTTACCATCTTTGAACAGCGTGATGTGAAAAGTATACAGGGTATGTTTCAAAAGTGGCTGGGGTGAGTTTGGCAGTGTGCGCCAGTTCTTGTCTTTTTCCCATTTAGCACAACTTACTGAAAGAGGTGTGCCCGTTAATTTTGGAGGGGGGGCCTTGTCGGTTTGAGTGTTAAGGGAATCTCAGTGAGGCCCGGATTTTATGTCCAGGTTTTAGAAATGCAGGCGGGACAACGTGGTAATGTGGACAAGAAATCAGGCAGCTTTTGGCTGTAATGAATTCACTTTGCTAAGTAATTTCAAGTAGCGAGCACTAGTGGAGTTGCTGAGGTTTTATTCACTAAGGACTTCGGTGATGCTTTCCTCGAGAGCATCGATGATATGGCTGACTTGGTCTGCTGTGGTGCAATATGGTGGCATGATTACTATGACGTCGCCGATCGGGCGGGTGAGGACACCACGCTTGGCCATGGCTCGGCATACCCTAAACCCTACCTGATCCCGTAGGTCGAAAAGTTCACGGGTGTGCCAGTCTTTGACCAATTCGACCCCTGCGATAAGGCCCACCTGTCGAATGTCTCCAACGTGTTGGTTATTCCAAAGACGGCTGAGTTCCTTTTGCAGAGCAAGTTGAAGTTTGGCTCGTTGGTGGCGACTCTCCTTCTTGTCGAGTAATGCGATATTTGCGAGTGCGGCTGCTGCCCCAAGTTGATTGGCTGTGTAACTGTGTCCGTGGAAGAACGTTTTAAACTCCGAGTATTCTCCCAGAAATGCCTCAAAGATTTCCATTGTGGTTAAAGTGGCTGCCATTGGTAAGTATCCTCCCGTCATACCTTTTGCGAGGCAAAGCAAGTCTGGCATGACATCTTCGTGGTGGCATGCCAGCAAATAGTCTTTTAATTGGCCTGGTTGGCAGTCAAACCACTCTTCGGGGAAGCCGCATCGACCAAACCCTGTGAGTACTTCGTCTGCAGTTAGGAGAGCGGAGTAATGTCTGGTAATTTCGGCAATTTTGCGTAACCAGCCTCGTGGCTGAGGCACCATTCCCGCTGCACCTTGTATAAGTGGTTCGAGTACGAAGGCACTGTAAGGGCGGCCTTGTTTCTTTGCGTTTTCGAAAGCGCGTTCTACTTCATCCACGCATTCCCAATGACATTGCCGGTACAGTCGTGCGTCAGCGCGTTCTGGTTTTGCACGATTAAATCGACATCGATAACAATATGGAGACATCACTGCATCGGTACGGAAGGTCAGTCCTCGGAACGCGGCATGAAACAGGGGAATGTGTCCAAGGGAAACCGCTCCGATTGTGTCGCCATGATACGCTTGTGAAAGCGAGAGGAAGCGAGGTTGCTTGTTTAAACCAGATCGGCGGGCGAATTCGTATGCCATTTTTAGTGCGACTTCAATTGAGGTGGAGCCGTCGTCGGAATAGAACACTTTGCACAGAGGTTTTGTGGATTTCCGGTGTACTCTGAATTTTTCAATTGGCGAGTTGGCTATGCGAACCAGTTCTTTTGCAAGAAGTGAAGCTGGTTCATTGGCCAAGCCCAGCGCTGAGGAGTGAGCGATTTTTTTAAGTTGGGCCATTATTGCTTTGTTAATTACTGGGTGGTTGTGCCCGTGTAAATTCGTCCAGATCGAAGAGTTACCATCGAGGTACTTTCGTCCGTAGACGTCATAGATGAACGGTCCACGGCCCCGCACAATTACAATGGGTTCTTCGCGCAACCAGTCACGCATTTGCGTGAATGGATGCCAAACGTATAGGTGATCTAATTTAGCCAGCTTGTGCATGGGTGAGATGAATTACAAATTGCTTTCCTTGAGTGCAAGTGCGAGTCTGCGGATCTGATTGGGGGTGTGAGCGGCACTGATTGACACCCGTAGGCGTGCACTACCGTGCTTGACTGCGGGAAACCGGATCGCGGGTACATAAAATCCACGTTGGAGTAATTGATTTGAAAGGGACGTGGCTCGCTGTTCATTACCCACAACGATAGGGACAATAGCAGCAGGCATAATTGGCCGATTAATCATTTCACACAGGGTTGACACGTTGGTTTGCAGAGTCGCCCGCAGTTTATTGCCTTCCTCAGATTGGATTATTTCAAGGGCTGCTAGTGCTGCAGCTGCAATTGCAGGTGGCAGGCCGGTGGTGAAAATGAAAGAGCGGGCTCGATTTACAAGGAATTCTATTAATGGCCTTGTACCACATACGAAGCCGCCGAGGGCGCCAAATGCTTTACTGAGGGTGCCCATTTGGATTTCTACTCGAGAGGCTATCTGAAGCTGGTGCGCCAAACCGCGGCCGTTTGGGCCAAGCACGCCCGTAGCATGGGCTTCATCAAGCACTAAAATTGCCCCGTATTTTTCTTTCAATTCAACGATTTCTTTTAGTGGCGCCAGGTCACCGTCCATTGAGAACACTGATTCGGTTAGAATGCCCACTTTGTGTTTGTTGCCACCCCGGATGTGCGAGGTCGCCCACCGCAGCTTTTCTTCGAGGTCGTCAACGTCGTTGTGAGCGAACACCCGGATTGTGGCTCCGCTGAGCCGCGCTGCATCTATCATGCATGCATGAGCCAGGCGATCAAGAATCAGCACATCACCAGGGCCAAAGACACTGCAAACTATCCCTAGCATTGCGGAATACCCGCTGGGGAATACGAGAGCTGCTTCGGTTTGTTTAAACGCGGCAAGATTAGATTCGAGCTGATCTATGACACGTGAATGACCTGAGATCAGCCTGGATGCACCTGCACCGAAGCCGAATTTTTCGATTGTTTTGACGGCGGCTTCTTTGATTTTTGGGTGATTACATAAGCCGAGGTAGTCGTTTGACGAGAAATTGATGAGTTCATGGCCATCGAGATTTATCGTGGGGCCTTGTGGTGAATCCACTACACGTAACTGCCGCCAAAGTCCGGATGCGCGGATTCGGTCTAATTCGGCTTGGAGGAAATGATTAAAATGGAATTCTGGTGAATGATTCACAAGCTCAACTCTTTAGAATGGCTCGTTGGGATTGAACACCCATTGTCCATTGATCATTACTGCTGTGACTCGACCAATATGATACAGGAGCGATTCATGTGGATCGGCTGTTGGTACGTGATCGGGCACAACTACCAAATCGGCTATTGCCCCCGGGGTTATTGTCCCGAGTCGTTTTGCCCATTTAAACACTTTACATAATGTACCGGTGGCCATCATTACAATTTGTTTGGGTGGTACTTCTGGATGTGCGTCTGCAAAAGTACGCATTTCTTCAAACATATCAAGTTTCGGGGTTGCACTGCCTGTTTTTGGTGTGACGGAAGCAAGGCTATCGGTGCCAAGGCAAACGGGAATCCCAGCCTTTGAGAATTTATGCCACTGGAATGGGTGGTGGTTAAAGTACTTGTGGCTTCTGGGACAATGAACCACAGGAACGTAATTAGCAGCCAAGGTTTGAATATCGGAATCTGTCACGTAATTTGCGTGGATTAGTATAGTGTGTTGGAGCTTTGGCCAGTGCTTCGTTAAGTGTTGAACTGGAGTAACTCCGCCGCAATCGTACATGTCACGTTCATTCCTAGCTAGCCATTGATACATAGGGCCATCTGCGTGCAAAAACATTTCGAATTCCCCTTGTGATTCGGCTACGTGTATCATTGCTGGAACTTCGAGATCAGCGGTGGCGTTGGCTAACGCGCGTAAAAGCTGTGGAGTGGTAGCATACGGGGAGTGGGGACTTACCCCTACAAATCTTCCTTCACTCTGCCACTTGAGTAGGGTTTGTCTAACTTGGGCAGCGCTTTCATCAGGAGCGATCCTACTTTTGATTCCTGTGACTTCTAAAAATGGGATCACTCTCAGCGGGGTGATGTCTAGTATATCCGGGAAAAGCTCAGGAACACTTACTACGTCTAAAGTTGTTGTGACGCCGCTTTCGAGCAACATTTGGCATCCTGTGATCCAAGAGCGCAGGAATTTGTCGGGAGTCCATTTGGTTTTTTCGCAAGTTATGGCTTTGACCCATGAGTGAAACCCTTTGGAAGGGTCGAACATCCCTACCATGCCGGTAAAACAAAGGTGAGAGTGGGCGTTTATTAAGCCCGGCAATAATATTGAATGACCTACGTCAAAAGTTTTTCTGCTGCTGAAGGGAGCGTCTCGGTGCCACGTTCCGACTGCCTTAATGCGAGAACCCCAAATTGCAATATAACCATTCTCGATGTGGGCGCCGTTTCCTAACACGATCCGGCGCGCCCGAATGATAATCTCTCGCATTGCGTGCTTAACTAAGAATATTAAATTCCCTCTTCACGTAAAATTCTTTTACCAATCGACGCAGCTCGCTGTTTTTTAGCCAAACGCTTGTTGTGCCGGGTGCGAATCTGTTGCTCAATTTTTTTGGCGACTTTGTCTATAGCTTTGTAAAGATCGGATTCTGTGCCCTCCGCAAACAGGTCACGGCCGGGAATGCTTAAGCGTACGGCACACTTGAACTGTTTTTTCGGAATTCGAGCATGATCGTGCTCAAGTATCACCCGGGCATCAATTATCTGGGGATCATAATGGTCGAGTTTTTCTAGTCGGTCCCGGACATAGTTTTCAATGGCCCCTGTCAGGTCGATGTTATGCGTCGTAATGATTAACTTCATACTAGTAAAAATTTTGCCCCTAATTTGACGAAAATCCAGCGCAGTTATTCAAATGAAGGCCATGGTGGTTAGAAGGCAATTCATGCGTTCCGATCAGTAGGACAGCAATTGCGAGGAATGTGCAAGGAGAATCGCCAAGATGCAGGGGCCATGGATTTATGATTTTCCGATGACCGTGTGCTGGATCATAAAAAGCGTCTTTGCGCAAGAGCGACGAAAGTTTACTTTTGCGTATACTGAGGGTATAAGAGCCAAAATTTCCCCTGTCTTATGATTAGACCTATTGGGACTTTGGTTTTATTTGGTTTGTTGTTGCAGGGTTTATTGCAACCCTTAACACAAAGGATTACCAAAAAGTGGGTTTGTGTGTACGACGTGCAAATGAGGTGGCCAAGCTCGTTTCGGTTCGTCATGCAAGGCAGTGTTTGCAGCGTTTTGGCATCCAATAAACTGCGCGGCCTAGGCTGGTTAGTCTCTGCGTAGTAAGGGGAATTTTACTATGCAATCGCTACGTTACACAAATAATTTAGGCCAAACATGGGGTCTGGAGTCCACTTTACTTTTGTGGTTTTAATTACTAGCTTTTGCATGATGAGTCGGGCTTCACTCGATTTGAATACATGGCAGACGTTATCTGTCGGATTTTCCTGTGAGTCCTCGATTGGGATTGAAAGAGTGGATTAAAAAGTTGAAGCAACCACCCACCGTGTTTTTGTTGGTTGTGGTGGGGGTTTTTCTTTTGTGCGTGGCACCACTGTCCGGTGTATACTCGGTGTATTACTCAGATGAACGGCATTATACAGACGGGGCTTTGCAGATGTTGGCTACAGGTAATTGGTTGGTGCCGCACACAGCCGAGGGTGAACCGCGTTTAGTAAAGCCACCGATAACCTACTGGCTTACGGCTTTGAGTTTTAAGCTGCTTGGAGTCAACGTTTTCGCAGCGAGGCTGTCATTTATGATTTTATGTGCACTGATTTTGGTTTTGACTTATAGGTTGGGAACAGAACTCTCTAACAAACATGAGGTGGGATTATTAGCCACTACCATTTTGGCTGGGCATCCGCAGTTTATTTTGACGGCTTCCCGTTCCATGCCGGATTCTCCCTTGTTGCTTGGCATTACAGTGGGGTTGCTAGGGTTTGCTCGGATTATTTTTTTGGGGGGAAAGCGAGGCGATTGGTGGTTGGCATATGGTGGGGTGGCGATTGCTGCGTTAAGCAAGGGATTATGGGCGCTTGTATTGTTAGGATGGGTGATGTGTTACGTGGTGGTGAAGGAGAGATCGCTTTGGGCAATTAGAAAGTTGTTTTATTGGCCGGCTTTGTTCGTGTGTGGAGTAGTAGCGTTATCTTGGTTCGTTTCCATTAAGTTAAATCCTGAGGGCTCTGGCCTAGAAAGTTTTCTAAATGATCAGGTTACGGGACGAATAACCCATTCGTGGATTGTGTCAGTGGGGTTATTAGTAGTTAGTGTATTGGCAGTAGTGTTTAACTTTCTACCTTGGTCATTACCGGTCTTGGAGAGTATAAAAGCGGGGCGGTGTAGATCTAATTTGAGTGTACTTTCCCAGGAGGAGCTTGTGTTTCTTCTTGGTTGGGCAGTTGTAAACGTGGTGGTTGTGGCTTTAGGGAATAAGGCGTCACTTCGGTATTATCTTATTTCAGCGCCAGCTTTGTCGGTAGTAAGTTCGAGTATATTGGTGGCTTCTGTGCAATCCCTTAAGTTCTGGACGCTTCAAAGGGTTCTATACTTAACGAGTTGGGTGGTCGTCGGCGGCATTTTGGGATTAACCGGGTTCTATTTTGTGCGAATGGTACAAGCCGGCGGGTCAGGATTGCGTGAGATTATCTTCGGTTTGTTTACCTTAGTTTGCATAGGCATGGTCTGGTTTGTTAACGCTTCGCTGAGGGTTTGGATGCCGTTTAGGATTACGTGTTCTATTTTGTTTTTGTTCTCGGTGCTTGGTATGGCTCCTGTGGTTTCAGGTGTTCAAGACAAGGCCGTCCAGATTGCTGGAACCCTTAAAAGGTTAAAAATTTCTCCTTGTGAGTCTGTGCTTTTTGTAGGCAAGGCGTCGGTTGCCTCAAGGGTGCGCGTGTGTACAGGTGGGGGTTTCCCCATCCGTGGAGTAAAGGTGTTGGATCCGACAAACTTTGATAAATACCGAGTGGTAATTGGCGAGGTCGAGGTGTTGCGGCCTTTGGTTGATTTGGGGTATCGATTATATCCCGCTGGAGTCGGAGTGGAGATGGTAACACCTCGAGATTGGCCCTGGACGCGGCTATGGCACCCGTCTGAGTTTTTCAAACAAATAATATGGTTTGAGCAATACTTTGTTGCGGTTAAAGAGCAAAAGTAGTTTGTTGCGGGTACTAACCTTGGTGTTGGGAATTGTACCGAAGCGATTTTACTTATCAAATGTTATGGTAGGATTCGGGTGGGTTTACAGGGGTTAAGGCTGACGTTGCTACGTAAAGGCACTTTAGACGTGAAAATCAGAGTCATCGGTTGGAACGACAATGAACGACAGGATTAAAAAAAATCTTTTCGTGTTGTGTGTCTGTTTCCTTGTGGGTTATTACACTGCTGTTTTTGGTGAGCAAACGGAACATGGTAAAGCATTCTTGATCGATGTGTTAGAGGAAGAGCTTCCGCAGCGCTCGGTTATTTCGATTTATCAGGGCCGCAATGGATACCTGTGGTTTGGCACGCTCAATGGATTGGTGCGGTACGATGGCGTGAATTTGGACGTGATAGACGAAGCTGTGCTACCGGTTTTGGGGGACGCGCGCATAATTCGAATTTTCGAAGATAGTAGGACGAACTTATGGGTTGCTACTGATGGGGGGCGTGTGGTTTGCATTAAACCGACTGGGTTTTTGGGGTTCACCCTAAGCAAAGTAAACGATCGGGTTACCTCCATTGTGGAATCATGTTTTGAGCGAGTGTGGTTATACACTGCGCATGGTGAACTTTTCCAAATACTCGGCACAAATGTAACTGTTTGGGAGTTTGGAGCTCAGTATTCCAGCATGTACCGAGGTCTAATGGTGGAAGATAAACAACTGCTCTGGATAGGGGTCGATTGGGGAATGTATGGGTTTGATGTGGGAAGTACTAACGACACACGTGAGATAGGTGTGTTGCGATATGTGATCCCAACTAGGAAGTTGGATTATATGGTTTCCTCGCGTCAGGGTGGTTATTGGCGCTTGGCAGATGGGCGAATACAGCGCTGGAATACCAACGCGCTCTTGCGTGATTATGGGCCTTATCCATGGAAATATTCAGCCCGGGTCTCCACTGCGATTGAGGATAGCCGTGGTTGTTTGGTTGTGGGGACAATCAATGAAAACGACGGGGTCTACTGGATGCAGCCTGATGGCAAATGGATTCATATCTCGGTGGCTGATGGTTTGTCTCATGATGGCGTTTTATCTCTATGGCAAGATTTGGATGGGATACTGTGGGTAGGCACAGACGGCGGCGGTGTAAACAAAATCCGTCCTTGCATTTTCCGACCAGTGCCAGAGTCTCGTGAATGGGTTATACAGTCCGTGTGTAGCGATTCGGAGGGCAGGTTATGGATAGGCTTTGGAGGCGGTGGGGTGATGTATTGGGACGGGAAAAACACGAGAATGTTTGGTCCCAACCAAGGACTTTGGAACCAAGCCGTACGATCTATAGTGGTGGACAGGGATGGCCAGGTATGGGTTGGTACTTTGGGTGGGTTGTTCAGGTTGCGGGGTGATCGATTCGAGATTCAGCTTTTGCCGGGAGCATTATCTCCCTCGGTCAATTGCATGTATTTAGCACCCAATGGAACCCTATGGGTAGGGACAAGTGTAGGGCTTTATGTGAACCGTAATGGGGATTGGGAGCGGTTTAACTTGAACGGTATACCCCCACTTGCAATCACTGCAGTGGCAATGGATACCAGCACAAACCTTTGGTTGGGATCCCGTGGGGGAGGCGTGCTCAAGGTGGGCCCTGATGGGTCAATAAAGCTGTGGGGCATCACAAATGGGTTGCCAAGTCAAACGGTGACTGCTCTGGCGACTGATGGGGTCAGTGGGGTTTGGGTGGGCACCACGGCTGGTTTGGCGTTGATCGACCACGACATTGCTCGGCCAATCCCAGTACAACAGGGAAAGAGTATTTTCCCATTTAGAGGTGTAAACTATTTGTTGGTGGACCCACAGGGCTGGCTATGGATTGGTTCGAGTGTGGGTTTAGTGCGAGTCGATCCCCGTGAATTAGCAGCATTTGTTAGGGGGCAAACAGACTTTGTACATGGAAGGCATTATACTCGTGCGGATGGTTTACCCGTAAGTGAATGTTCGAGTGGCTCACAACCGGCTGCTGCGATTACACCTGATGGCACTTTGTGGTTCCCTACTATTAAAGGGCTTGCGAAGTTGGAGCTAGCTCGACTTCGAGTGAATACGAACCCGCCCCCTGTGGTAATTCGGTCAATTCGTCTTGATGGAGTTGATGTGATAACGAATTGGATTTCTGGACTTGTGCCTAGTGAGGTGGTAGTGAAGCCGGGTGTGGAACGAGTGGAACTTGAGTTTGCAGCACTTAGTTTCAACAGGCCTGATGCGATCAGGTTTCGTTACCGGTTGGAGGGACTTGAGAATAAATGGGTGGAAGACAGTGGCAATCGCCAAGCGCGGTATTCACGGCTGGCTCCAGGACGATATTTGTTCACTGTGACTGCATGTAACGAGGATGGGGTGTTAAATCCGTACGGAGCTCAAGTGTGGATTACCGTGGAGCCCCCGTTCTGGCGGCGCTGGTGGTTTATGGCTGGAAGTTGTGTTGCTGCAGTCGCGGGGTTGGGTGGGTTTGTGTATTGGATTTCAGCTATGAGGTACAAACGTCGTTTGCGTGCTCTTGAGCAACAGCGTGCGTTGGAACGCGAGCGTGCACGGATTGCACGTGATTTGCATGATCAGCTAGGAGCGAATCTTGCTCAAATTGCGCTTCTAGGTGAGTTGATTGAAACGAGTGCCGGATTATCAGAAGAAGTTGCGACACACGCAAAAGCTATTACAGAATCAGCCCGTCAAACTTCAGAGGCTTTGGATGAAATTGTTTGGGCAACCAACCCAGCTCACGACACACTAGAAAGTTTGATTACTTATGCCAGTAAACATTTCCAAGAGTATTTAGGTGCGGTGGGGATTGCAGCAAGACTCAGTGTACCATCCGGGATTCCGTCGGTGTATTTACCCCCTGAAGTCAGACACAACGTGTACTTGGCGTTAAGGGAAGCCGTCACGAACGTAGTTAAACATTCAAGAGCGTCCGAGGCATGGATGATTGTGGTGGTCCAAAGCGGGACCGTGACGATAGAGATCCGGGATAATGGTCGTGGGTTCGACCCCGAAAAGGAACTTTTGATCGGCCACGATGGGCTTAAAAACATGAACCGCAGGTTGGCTGCTATTGGAGGCGCGTGCCGAATTATAACGGCGTCGGGATCTGGGACAAGGGTAGTGATCCAGTTCCGCATCTTAGGAAAGAAAAATTAAAGTGTATAGAGTTTTGCTAGCTAGTTGGCGGCCCAAATCTGAAATAGTCAAACTCAGCCCATCCATCTGGGCCAGAGGTGCTGTTTCATAGGGGGAATTCCTACCCATATGCACCTATCCACGCCCTGGGAACGGGCAAGATTGGAAGCACCACGGGATTGAATTGGTCGAGATTTGGCTTAATAGCGTATGAAAATTTCAATATGCCTCGGGTGTTTACTTCCAAGCGAAGTCTTCCAAGGAATCCAATATTAGTTGCTATTATACCTTCTGGTTCATTTGATCTGAGTACAAGGCGTATACCTGAATTGGTGGACCTTAGCACGAGGGTCGTGGGCTGTTGAGTTGCTAACACGAGGCCGGTCTTTTCACCGATTTGTTTTGGGCGAAATTCTACCAAGGTTTCCACTACGAAGGCGTGGGCTGGGAATTTTTGAAGTAGCAGAGCAGGAGGTTGGGTTAATTTGCAGTTGGGAGCGTTTTGTGTGTAGAGTCGGGGCCAACCAGGCCGCGCAGTCAAAGACTACCACCCAGTCTGATGGTTTGGCTGCCAATGCTACTGCAATCAAAGTATGGGCGTGTCAAAGTCGTCCCTTGTTATAGGAGTTTGTGGAGGTGCGGTGATGTTGATTGGTTTTTTCCAACGTAGGACAGGTTCTCCGATCCCATTGTTGTCCTAGTCAATGCCGATTTCAGGCCAATTATCTTTTCATTGAACGGGTTGTAGGTGGAGAATGCGACCGCAGGCACCCACTTCTTGAAAATGAATAAACCACCATGAGCCTTCTGGTGTATCGACCAGCGTCCCTGAGGTGGGCCATTGATTGGGGTGATTCCTTGTTTCAATACGATTTTGTCTTCCTAGGGGCCAAACACGTGTTTGGATCTGAGGGCTACTTGCCACCGGTGGGCATCCCACCAGCCGGCGCCAAAATATAGTACCACCGGTCTTTTTTAGGAATTTTGGGCTTCGATTATCGAGTGGTGGATAGGGGCTTCAAAAAACGATTTCTCCATCGCCGAGAAGTTTGGAGGCGTCGGCAGCCATTGGACAGACTCGGAGTTTGTGTCAAATGTCCGGACGCGACCAGGCAAACGTATGCACAAGGTATGCGTGTTCATCGTCATCCAAAAGCGGGGATGGATCAATCAGTCCTTTTCCTGCTTGGACTAGGTGCGGCTCACTCCAAAGGCCCCTGATTTGGTTGGCGGTCGTTACGTAGATGCTTTCGTCCGGTGTAGCAAAAAACACCCAGAACTTGCCTGCGCGATATTGGAGGCTTGGAGCCTATACGCCACAACTGCGTTGCACGTCTTTGTAACGTAGATGGTGGGAGGTTTTAAATAGCATGGCCAATAAGGTGCCAGTTGACCAGGTCGTTCGAGTGCGGGATTGGTATAGGCTGGGGGTGCAGTTAAAACTGGAGGACACCAGGTAATAATCAGTGCCGACTCTAACAACGTCTGGATGGGGGTAATCCACACATAGAATCGGATTTTGGTAAGTACCGTCTCCCTGGTCAGGTACCCATGAATACACACAAGGTGGCGCTGCGAATCTCCCGTGTTGGTTTAGCTAAAGTAGTTGTTGGGCAAAGACGCACATTTTTTTTAATGATTATTCAGTTTTTGGGGTTGGATGTGGGGCACAAGGATGTGTAAGATCCCGAGTGACACCAGATACATCATTGAACCCCATAGGAACACTGGGAAATAGCTACCGGTGCGTTCAACTACTAATGGGATGGCTTCGCTCATTATTGCTCCGGAGAAGTAGGCTGTGAACCCGCTCAATCCCACAATAGCTCCTACCACGCTGCGTGGCATGGTATCAGAGATGAAAGTATAGGTGTTAGCGGACCACCCTTGGTGCGCCGAACCAGCGATACCGCAGATTATAGTAGCCAACAGAGGGCTGGGGGCTACCGGTGCTAGGAAAAGTGGTGTTATTGCGAGGGCACAGGTTAAAAGGGTTAGTTTACGGGCAGCGTTTAGTGAATAGTTGCGCTTCATCAATTGTCCAGCTAACCATCCAGCCCAAACCCCACCAAACGAAGCAATGAGATAAAACAGCCCATTTAACCACCCATTTTGTTCAAGGCTGATATCAAATTGTCGTTTTAGAAAGTCAGGTAGGAAGAATTGGTAGATATTCCACACCGGGCCTGCTAAGCAACCTGTAATAATGGCGGCCCAGACTGGGCGGTATTTTAGCAAGGATAACCACGAGACTCGAGTCGGTTTAGGATCCTCGCTGGATCGTCCAGAGAGAACATAATTCAGTTCCTGAAGTGTGATCCAAGGATGGTGTTCAGGAGGTTTATATAAGATGATCCATGCTACCACCCACAAAATTCCGAGTACCCCTGTTAAGTAAAAAATTGTGGGCCAGCTAAGCCATTTATATAGGTACGGCAGTGAAGTTAGACAAAAGATTGCTCCGAAATTGGTTCCGGCGTTAAACAGGCCAGTGGCAAGCGCTCGTTCCTTGATAGGGAACCATTCTGCAACAATTTTAATGGCGGCGGGAAAATTGCCGCCTTCAGCAAGGCCTAGTGCCACTCGGGCAGCTATAAATCCAAGCACAGTTCCTGGCACTGTAAACGACCATGCCCCTAGGTTTATACCTATTTTGGAGTCTACGGGTATAAAAACGCACAAGCCGTGGGCAGCTGAGGCCAAGCTCCATGCTAACACTATGAGTGGGAACCCAACCCGGACGCCAATTACGTCCATGAATCTTCCGCCTAGTAGATAACCGAAGGCGTATGCCAGTTGGAATGAAGCTATCACGTGCCCATAGTTGCTCAGGGTCCACCCTAATTCATGACTGAGAGGAATCTTTAAAATTGAGATGGCATTTCGGTCAACATAGTTTATCCCGACAGAGAAAAATAGTAGGCTACAGATTATCCATCGGAGCCCAAGAATGTTTTTGGAGGGTCGATGCTCGATTGGGGAGCACATGATGTGGCTAGTCGACTTGGTTATAAGAAGATTGCAATTCGGTAGAACCTTGCTGCAGTGTTCCGATCCAAAGGGATCCTAAAAGTACCTTCGGTATTAGGTGGGTTGGTGACCAGAATAGTCTCCCAATGGGTTAAGTTTGGGGAGGTTTGGATATGATACGCGAGACCAGGAACCACGGTGGTGAAGGATATTTCAATTTCTCCCCCCGAAATCCGGTAAGATGTAAGAATGGGTTGAGGGATCGGAAGAACGATTACTTTAAAGGTTTGGGTTGCGCTTGCGGGGGGTTCGCCATCGTCAGTGACTTGGACGGTTATTAAGTTCGTAGAAGGGGGCCAGGAGACTGGAATCTGCCAAGTAAACATTCCAGTACAAAGATCGATGGTTGCACCAGATGGAGGGTTTATTAGCGAGAAGGTAAGGTTTTGAGCTGGTATGTCTGAGTCATAGGCCACACACGCATTAGAAACGGTGTGCCCTGCAAAGGCGTGAAGGTCTGGGATGGGGTTGATAACAGGGGTAGAATTAGGTGTATTTGTGGTAGTAATTAACACCCTTACGGGGAAAGGACCTGCAGCAATTTGCCAGGCTCGATTTGTAATGGTTACTGAGAAGTTAGCTAACCCGGAGTACTTACGCGCAGCGATAAATTCGGCTGTATACCCGTCGGACTTAAGCGATACGGTACAGTTTGAGCCGGGGGATATGAGATAATCCAAGTTAGTGAGCCCTCCAAACATTTTTCTCAAGTTTAGGGTTGTCTTGCCATTCCGATCGCAAAGTGCGTGATGCGCAGCTTTCCAATCCAGGTATTCTTCCAGCATGGTGTATCCAAGCGCGTTGGTTAAATTGCGGTCATTAGGGTTTGATGGGTTGAGGCCCATGGCTAGTTCCCAGTAATCTGGCATTCCATCTTTATCAGTGTCGGTGGGTGCGGGTTCGGAGGCCAAAGTTGGCCACCCGCCAGCTTGGTCTGGAAAGTCGATTATCGAGCCAGTGCTACTAAACACATTGTGTGCTATGCGAGTGTCCAGACTATCACGTCGCCATGGCAATGCGCCTCCGAAGACCAGTACCTTCAACAATGCATTGCTTGGTGTATCAGTAGTAATCGGAGGGGCGTCAAAGGCTTTATTAGTGGGCGTGTAGGATCCAGAGAACATGCCCCAGCCGTTGTTGGTGGGGTTAAATCGCCCATCGAGCGTGAGATCAATGATGTTATGTTCTTGAAAGATCCAGGTGGTGGTGCCGCCTCCTTGGAACGCATAGTTGTAGGCTTTATTTGGGCCAGCTATCAACGCATTAGCTACGTAATTGATTCTGGCGAACTCGTTGGTATCACCGCTGTAACCAGCACGATTACCCCAGTTGTAAATTACGTTGTTCCGGAAATCTAAGGTCCAAAGTAGGTTTGGGACTTGGGAACCTACGCGTGGGCTTCTGCTATTGTGGTGTGCGTAGAGGTTGTGATGCCATGACCAGATGGTTGGTGAGTTAGGCGTCAGGAGAGACCCATAACCATGGGCCCCTTTACTGTGAATGGAGTTGTTGAGTGATTCGGTGATAAAGCACCATTGAACGGTTAAATCTTGGGGGCTGCCAGTGGCAGAAAATGTTTCGTCTACCGACCAAGAAGTAGAGCAATGGTCCACGATTATGCGTTGTCCCCCGGTGATCCATACGGAGTCGGCTTCCTGGAGTGCATTTGTTCCCAATCGCACCCTGATATGTCGTACGACTACGTCATTGGCACTGATTTCCAAGGTATAGTTGCGGAGGCAAATCCCGTCACCCGGTGCTGTTTGACCAGCAATCGTGATGTTTGTCTTGTTTATAGTCAGACGGGATTTGAGGTCGATGTAGCCAGAGACGGCAAACAAGATTGTTCTCGGTCCGGTGGCAGAGGCAATTCCATACCGTAGGGTACCAAATCGGTTTGGATCACTTGAGCTTGTGTAGTCATACAAGTTGGTTACGTAGTAAACGTCGCCACCGCGACCACCTTTTGCAAATGCACCAGCCCCTTCGGCTTGCGGGAAGGCCGGTTGGCCGTGGTGTGTAGTGGCACTCCAAAAAAGTACCCATAGCACGCAAGTGAATGTTATCTGAGGTGTTAAGCGTTTCACTTTTGAGGGTGTAGCGCGAGGTTTCATAACGCTTCCTTCCAAAATGGTGCAAATTTTTCGTGAGTGTTTTGCTTAGTAATGCCGGATCACCTGGTTTTTCGTTTTAATGGACCTCATGCCAAAAATTCCTCCAAGGCTAACGCACAAGAAAAGTAGTGTTAACGTCTATTGAGATGTGGATAAATCTTCAGTCTTCATGGATCCAATAAATTAATCGGATTCCAATCGTCATGACTACCGAGAACGCGCTTGATGGAAATTTGTCTTGCTTCGGGATCTGATAATTGTTTGGCCCATTTGACCCTTGCATTTGGTAAAGCTCCGGGGCCTGTAGATCGGTATTCCGCAAACCGGGCGGAGGTTTCGCGTTCCGGTCGACCCCAGTTATGCCAACCCTCCGGCCTCACGACTTCACTCATTTCGCATTCCAAAAAGGTAGCTGATCCATGGTCACGCCAGGGCCGTCCCAGGTAAACCATTGCGTTTGGGGCCCCGGTAATTTTGCATTTATGGAAAACAAACCCCCATGTTGTTTCCTTTGGAGTGGAGGGAGCTGTTATATAGCCGTTCCCACGTGCGTAAATGTGGCATTTTTCGAACCAGGCGGTAGCTCCGCCAAAAATGAAGTCTACGTGTCCTGCGATAAAGCAGCTTTCAAAGTATTGGCGACCACGGTTTAAGAGGACGGTGTCTTGCCATCCTAAAAATCTGCAGTTCCGAAATGCTACTCTGTCGCCGTCTACGCGGATTGCCAGGGCTTGGCCTACTGGGCCAGCCGAATTCTCTACAGTAAGGTTTTCCATTGCAAAATCGTCGGCGTCGATGCACATGGTAGGCGTGCGAAATGTGCCAAGTGGTTTCCCATCCGGGCCTGGAAGCATCGCGTGCAAGTCATAGGTAATCACTGTATTTGTGGAATTTTCGCCGAGTAGTTTTACGAATCGTTTTTCACGCTGCACATAAACCAGTTCTCGATAGGTTCCGGGTTTAATTAGGATTACCCACCTGTTAGTTTGGTTTGTATTTTGAGGGGCTGCGTTGATAGCTTCTTGGACGGATTTGAACTGCCCTGAACCATCGGCTGCCACAATAGCATTATAGTGTAGCTCTGCAGACTTCACTCCGATGGCTAGAACCATTAGCCACAAAATGTATGCCGTGCAACGCATGCAGGGTTTATATAACTTACCACGATCCATACCAAAATACACCTTCACCCTGGTATACCTAATTGAATTTTTCTGCAAACTTTTTTGAAAAAAGAGTGTGGCTCGACCGATAATGGCTCGCTTGATAAGATTGCGTCTAGACTTTCGAGGTAGCACTATATTGAGGGTGAAGCGACGGCGTGTGTTGTTGGCTATGGGATGGTATGACTACCGGGTGCACCGGGGAATAGAGAGGTACGCCGTCGAACATGACTGGCATCTTTATCCTGACGTTACAAAGGAAAAGGTGATTCCATGGGGGTGGGATGGCGACGGTGTACTTGCGTGGCTTGGTGCAGGGGATGATTTGGCAGAGTTTGTAATGCAGTTGCGGAAACCCACAGTTGACTTTAGCTATCGTCGGAAGCACTTGCCCTTACCAAGGGTGTTAGTGGATCATCGGGAAGTTGCTCGCATAGTGGCTGAATATTTTGTGGGCCGCGGTCTTCAGAATTTCATTTATTACAGCGACGTTGATAATTGGGCGTTCAATGAAAACGGCAACTGGTTTGATGAGTTTTTAAGGTTTTACGGATACAGTTGCAAGTGGCTAAAGTGGCACCAGTCCCCTGAGTTTACTGGGGGTAAATATCAATGGCGTGAGAAAATCCGCTGGCTAATCACTTGCCTACGAGCGGTTCCGAAACCGGTAGGAGTTTTTGCCGCAAACGACGACCGGGCAGTCGAAGTACTTGAGGCTTGCGAGTTAGCTCACTTGAGGGTACCAGAGGAGGTAGCAATTGTTGGGGTTGATAACTCGTTGCTTGCAGGAGATGCAATGAAGACCCCTATATCTTCGGTAGATACAAACCTGGAGTTAGTGGGTTACATTGGTGCTGCATTGTTGGATAAACTGATGAAAGGTGGACAACCTCCATCTGAACCAATACGTGTTCCCCCGCGCGGATTAATCACTCGAAAAAGCTCAGACATTTTAGCTGTACCACACCAAGGAGTGGCTCGGTCACTGCGGTATCTTTGGCAGAATTTTAATAAGCCTATCACAGTTGATGATCTTGCGAAAGTTGCCGGGATGTCACGCCGAAGTTACCACGAGGCCTTCGTAAAACATGTAAGGCGAACACCAGGAGAAGAAGTTCAAAGAGTGCGAATTGAGTATGCGAAAAAATTGTTGTTGGAGACCAATCTGAAGCTCGAGGTAATAGCTTCAGAAAGTGGTTATTCAAGTTTGAATAGTTTTGCTGTCGCTTTCAAAAACACCATTGGAATGGCCCCGGGTAGATTTCGCGCCAAATTTGGCGTGGGAGTGGGATTGCGTAGCTCGTACGCATAAATTTCAAATTTAATTGCAAAATCATTTAACCCGTCAAATTTGCTCGTGGGTTACCTCGAGGGCGAGAATGTAAAATGAGATGTTGTAGACACAATGGGGTTTGGTGTTGGAACCCGTTTGTGAAGCGTTCACTTTGCAAACTAATCCGGCAAACACGCGCATGCATATGAAAAAGCTAATGATTCTCGGAGCAGGTTTGCTTTTCGCATCAACCGCATTAGCCGATTCTCTGTTCTGGACGGGGATTACTGGTGACGGAAACTGGTTGAACGGAAACAATTGGACAAACGCTACCCAGGGGCAAATAGGCGGTCCACCCGGGGAAAACGATCGAGCATATTTAGGTGAAAGTTTACACACCTTTTTGACGTTGGGGAGCGATCAACGTGTTGGTAGCCTTTATTTTTGTGCCACTAACAATGATTATACCTTGGTGCTTGGCCCAAACGTAACGTTGACCATCCTGGGACCATTAAGGGTAGGGACACTGGCTGATCCTGGGGGGGCAATTCAACGCATGCATAGCGTTGTTGGGGGAGCTTTGGTTGTGACCAATCCAGACGCTTCTATTTCTATTGCTCAAGGTCAATATTCAGCAAACGGCTCAAAAGCCATATTAGATTTATCTGGGCTAGATTTCTTTGTAGTAAAGGCCCGTGGCCTGGGGATTGGTTCCGTACATTATGAGGTGCCGGTTGCGCAACGTAATGCAGGTACGTTGTACTTGGCAAAAACCAATCTCATAGCCCTTTCGAGTAGGTTGGATCGCGCGGTTTGTATTACTAACCCCGTGGTCACTAATTCCTTGGAAATGGTATATGTGGGAGCGGGTAACAACGCCGGCACTCTTAGCTTCCTTTACTTAGGGTTAAGCAATGCCTTCTTTGTGGATAGTATGGGCTTTGGTAAATCAAAAGCTTCAGCCAACTCAGCAGCCGTAATGATGTTTAACCCTGTGTTTATTGGGCAGTCTCCAGTGGCGTATTTCCGGGGCGCCGATGGGGATCAATCCCGTATCACATGGTGGGCGATCGGTGACATGGCTGATGCTGGTTCTTCCGCACAGTATGCTGTGGGGACAAACAATTTTACCGGAGGTTACGTAAACGCGCTGGTCGATATTATGAGTTTGGGTCGGGATTGTTCCGCTTCGCAGACTGGTACGGGTGGCGACCGAATAAATCGTGGTGTCCTACAGTTTGATAACGGTATCTTCGACGTGAACGTATTGATCCTGGGTAATCAATCCCTGGGTGGGGGTGCAAATACCACACCTAATGCAGGTTATGTTTTCATTACAAATGGATCTGCAATTTTGCGGGTAAATGAAGAGTTGCAGTTGGCTTATACTAAAGAGAATAGTACAAGCGCACGTAACACGTTCGGCCAAATCATAGTTGATGGTGCCACCTTGTGCCTCAACCAAGCTAACGTCGGCCAGTATTCTGTGTCGAACGCCGTGATTTGCGTCTTTAACGGCGGTAAAATGTATTTGACTAATACGATAGCATCGAAAAGCAAGCCTCTTGGGAGGCTTGAACTAGCAGACGCTACTTTGGGGGTTGAAATTAAGGGCACCAACCCGAAGATTTGGGTAACCAACCTTGTAACAGGCGGTTCTGCCAATACGATCGAAATCACTGCGGCTGCGACATTTGACGTTTATCCAGTTGTAATCCCACTCATCAAGTACGTATCACTGCAAGGAAACAGCAACAATTTTGTGCTTGGTTTAACGCCTCCCAATGTCCCAGGTGCGTACTTGACTAACAATCCAAATACTTCATCGATAGACCTTGTTATTCCCAACGATCCCAGGCCAGTGATAACCACTCAACCGAGTGGTTTTGCCGGGCCGGTTGGGTCGACGGTTGTGCTCTCGGTCATAGCTGCAGGTGTCGGAGAACTCTCATATCAATGGTATAAGAATGATACACCGTTGGTGGACGGAGGAAATGTTTCTGGTACTACTACGTCAACGCTTACCATTCTCAACGCGCAACTTGAAGACAGCGGAATTTACAAAGTGGTGATCAGCAACTCTTACGGAACGGCGGTAAGTATCCCGGTATCGGTGACGATTAGTACTGGTTATGTACCGCCGACTATTACTGGTTTGAGTGACCAAGTGGTTTTGCAAGGGCAAACGGCTACATTTACAGTCTCAGTGACTGGGGTTCCCACACCCTGGATACAGTGGTATAAGAACGGTTTGCCAATTGCCGGGGCTAATTCAACAACCTTGGTAATTTATAACTGCCAATATCCTGATGATGAAGCTGTCTATTCAGTGGTAGCAACAAATTTAGCAGGAGTAGCAAGCAATTACGCAACCTTGACAGTTATTGTGCCGCCTACAATCATCTCGCAGCCCTCGAGCGTTACATTACCAGTTGGTGGGACCCTGACGCTCGCAGTAAACGTGAATGCGCATCCGGCCCCAGCTTATCAATGGTACAAAGGGGCCGACCCAATCCCTAACGCTACAAATTCTTTTTTGGTCATTGCAAACGTTCAGCCCGGCCATGCGGGAGTTTACAAAGTCAAGATATGGAATGACGGAGGCACAGTCTGGAGTGATGACGCGGCGGTGGTTGTCACTTCTATCTCAGTGTCCTGGACAAACCTTGCGCCCAGTGGGACTGGAGATGTGTGCCTGGACACTCTTTTGCGCGTGAAATTTAACTCCGACCAAGTAACGCTTGGTACGGGAACGCTGCGAGTTTATGATAGCTCGGGAACGCTTGTTGAAACGATCGATCTTTCGCAAAACGCACCTAATAATGCTCAACTGCGGACTATTGGCGGTGGTACGTACTACGCTTACCCGGTAATTATCCGAAGTAACGTTGCAACTATTTATCTGCGATCAGGGGTACTTACCTCCAATACCACCTACTATGTGCTGATAGACACGGGATTCTTTAAGGATATGCAAGGTGCAAGTATTGTCGGGGTAACGGATCCGAACACTTGGAGGTTTACAACAAAGGTTGCTCTTCCAGATCCATATACTACCACCAACATTACAGTGGCGGCAGACGGCTCAGGTGATTTTGCTACCATTCAGGGCGCCATTGATTGGATACCCGTTGGTGCTGGTTTGCCATACACCGTCTTGATCAAGCGGGGCGTTTACGAGGAAATCAACCGTATACCTTCAGGTAAGAACAATATCACCTTTATCGGTGAAGGGTGGCGTGAAACGGTTATCACTTACGCCAACAATAACTCATTCCAACTACAGAATGCCAGCACCTCTACCCGGGTTATGTTCTACATCGGTGGCAATGACATAGTCTTCAAAAACATTACCTTTACAAATAGCACACCCCAAGGTGGGTCTCAGGCAGAGGCAGTCAGAGTCCAAGGGTCAAGAATATTGTTCGATAATTGCAATCTTTGCAGCTACCAAGACACGGTTCTCATTAACACAGCAATGGCAAGCGCAGGATATTTCAATAAGTGCCTGATACAAGGCGACGTCGATTTCATTTGGGGTTCGGGTATTGGATATTTCAAAGATTGTGAAGTCCGGGCTATGCGGCGTCCAAACAATGCCTCGGGTGTTTACACGCAGGCAAGAACAGATTCTTCTACTTACGGGTTTATATTTGTGGATTGTTGGGTGACTGCTTCGGCTCCCGGTATGACAAACTGGAGCCTCGGACGAGACGCGGGGAATTCGTATCCATACGGAAACGTTGCTTGGATAAATTGTCGCATGGATTCCCACATAAGCGCTGCTGGCTGGACGGATGGGGGATTAACAGATAAAACGACGCTTAGATTTTGGGAGTACAAGAGCACTGATCTGAGCGGTACAATCCCCATCCCTACCGAGCAACGCGTTTGGTGGTCTAGACAACTCACTGACGATGAAGCGGCGTTTTTGCGTGACCCAGTGAACGTATTTTCCCCGGTGAATTGGATACCGGCACTCCCAGCATACATAGCGACTCATCCGGTTGACCAGGCTGTATATGTGGGGCAGACATTGGTGCTCAGGGCAGCTATAGGTGGAGTACCCAAGCCAGCATGCCAGTGGTACAAGGACGGCGTGCCAATTCCAGGCGCTACAAACGAGACCCTGATTATACCGAGCGCCCAGCTTGGTGACGGGGGTGTCTATTCAATTGCCGTAAGTAATCCATATGGGAATGAGACCAGCCAAGGCGCGACCATTACGGTTTTGCCACTTCGTCCACCTGTAATCGGATCCATTGCACTTCTTTCAGACAAGACGTTGAGGTTCACTGTCAATGGCATACCCGGAATTCCATACCGTGTGTGGGCTTCAACTAACTTAGCATTGCAACCTATTACCGAGAAATGGACTTTGATTCAGAATGGAGTGTTTACCTCGAATTCTGTAGAGGTTATCGACCCGGCAGCTTCAACTTTGCCTCAACGGTTTTACATAATCACTACTCCTTGATTAGTTTAATGTTTATGGCTGGGTAGTGGGTGTACCCATCGCTCAGCTCATGAAGTTGAGGTGCAATTTTTTGAAATAAGAATGCAGAAAATCGGAATAACACTCGCATAAAGCCGGTGTATATTAAATTCTGGTATGCAAAGGGTGATAAAAGTAAGGTGCGATGAGAAAGGATTCACGCTTATCGAGTTGTTGGTGGTGATTTCCATTATTGCCATTCTAGCAGCGTTATTGATGCCGGCGCTTGCACGCGCAAAGGAACGAGCATTCCGAGTTTCATGCATGAACAATTTCAAACAGATCGGTACGGCAATTGTAATGTACCAAAATGATTACGAGGATTACTTCCCGCTATGTAATTGGCCAGAAGGGCAAAATCCGTGGCAAACTTACGAAGCGTGCCGCGCGCAGGGGTCAATTATCACCCGTGGACCGTACAATCTCGGGTTGTTGCATTATACGGGCTTTATAAAAGATCCTCGGGTTTTCTATTGCCCCAGCGCTGGAAGGATAAGTGATTCATGGCGGTACGATTACTATGCAGCTGCAGGGGTTTGGCCTAGTGCACCGGCTGGCGATGATAACGTGCGCACCTCATACAATTATTATCCCCAGCGCAAGGAAACAGAACGCGTGGGCAGTTACGAACTTCCCAAGCTTGTGTATACACGGGTCAAATATGCTGTAGGCGAATTGCAAAATGTGGCACCAATGAAATCTGCTGCGATTAACTATCAGAAGTCCATCTCGACGGATCTCGTCCATAGTTTAAAGGCCGCGCCGCATAAAGATGGGAGAATAGCCGGGTTAAACACGCTCTTCCCTGATGGCCACGTAGTATGGCAGACAGCCAGGCGCATGCCGGAGGCTTTCGATGACAAGCTTTGGGAGAATGTAGGTAGTAACCCACAGAATTTCCGGTACTTGATGAGCTTGTGGAGGCCATAACCGAGCACTGACGTTAGGTTGTGCGGTCTAAAGTTCACCGCCCTCTTCTCGAAACAAAAAGTGAGAAGGGGGCGGTTTCGTTTATGGTAGGTTTTTGCCCGTACGGGTAGTATTCTACTGGGACCGCTGTCCAAGCGATTTTGCGTTACAGAAAAAGCTTACAAAGGTGCCCCGGGCGCGGGTAAGAATTGGGGGGCGGGCGGAACTAAATCCATCCTACCTCTTGTTAATCCGAGAAAACTTTGAGCGGTCGCACTCCCTGTCTATAAAAGGTCAGCGTGCGTTCATAGTAGAATTTTGTTCGTCCAATGTAAACTGCTTGCCGTTTATTAATACGTTCACCGACTGCAAATTGCGCACGTATTTGATTATGGGACCACCGGAACTCACTTCAAGATCCACGTTTTCCAATTTTAAATTCTCAATCGGGCTATTGGTGAGACCTATAATTCGACCTGCGGAGGAGGACTTTTTTACTTTTAGGTTGCGGACGGTCACATTGCGGATTTTTGGTGTGCCTAATTCAGGTGGCACAAACTGCCTAAACTGTTCGGGTATCCACATCGAACCAAGTGCGTCCATGTTAAAACTGAACACTCGATCGACGCCCTCTCCAATAATATTTTCGTAGACGATGTTTTCCACAACGCCTCCTCGGCCCATCCGAGTTTTGAATCGCACAATTTCTTCGCATCCAGGGTCAGCTCGACAGTTATATATGTGTACGTTTTTTATGCCTCCGGAGGTTTCGCTTCCAAACACCACTAGTCCTGCAGCTGGGCCGACCCTACAGTCGCGAACTATGACGTTTTCAGTCGGTCTGTTTACGCGTAATCCATCGGCGTCGCGCCCACTTTTCATACAGATGGCATCATCAGCGCACTCAATATCGCACCTCTCGATTACTACATTGCAACTTGAATCGATGTCGATGCCATCGGAACTAGCTGCTCTGATTGGGGATTGGGGTGCGCGCACTGTTATGTCGGCGATGTAAACTTTGTCGCAGTAAGTAACTTGCAAGTGCCAAAACGGGGAGTTGATTAAATGGAGGCGCTGGACGGTGACATTGGTGCAATTAAGAATATGAACCAACCGTGGTCTGGCTACTTTAAAGTGGGGGTCCATGTGGTCGGGGTCACTTTCACGAGCAGTCCAGTATTCTTTCCACCAGCGTTCGCCGGAACCGTCAATTGTTCCAGGCCCTGTAATTGTAACATTGCTAAGACCTATGGCGTTGACTAACCCGGCAGGCCAAACCATTTCAAACCCAGCTATCCGGCTTTTGATCCACGGGTAATCGTTTGTGTCAGTGGAACCCTTCAAAATGGCACCCTGGCAAATTTTTAATGCCACACCTTGTCTCAGAAATATTGGGCCTGTCACAAACACACCCTCGGGTATTATTATGGTTCCGCCACCTATTTCCGCACAGTGGTCAATTGCGCGTTGGATGGCCAAAGTATTAACCGTTTTGCCATCATTTATTGCTCCGAAGTCCTTGATGTTGACCTGGTTGGTTTGGGCACTCTCAAGGCACGGCTTCGCCAAAAGGAAAAGAGCCAGGGTAATACACACCCTCCTAACCCACGCAAAGCCTTTCCGAAAACGCCTCATAATTTAATTGATGGGAGATTATCGCAACTTTGACCTGGGAATAAATAACCAGTTCTGGCTACTGGGAGTGTGTTTAGAAGGGTAATTTCGAGCTCGCCGAACCGGATTTGTCCTGGTTCATGTGGTCGATTTAGTAGCTACCGTTAAGTGTGGAATAGGTTTCGAATGATGCTTCTGAGCGAGTACGAGGCCAGGCTTTTAAAGAGAGCATCAATGAAACGCCATAGTCTTGTTTGCCTTCGTAAGTGTCCCGTACCCGGAATGCAAGAGCGGCCGTCCAGCTGCGGAGGTCGCGTTGGACAGTATAAACGTGTTCTTTTACTTCCCCGCTGTTTAGGTCGAAGTAGTGTGAAGTTCTGAACGACCAATTTTCGTCAAACCGATATTCTACTATGTTGTTTAGGGCATGCGTACCAGGTCCAAGTCCGGTAGGCCAAGGGTTTAGGTCGTCACGGAGGTAATAGTAAGTAATTGCCCATGCCCAGCGTGGTCCAGGCAACATCAAAACTGTATTTCTCACTAGGTTAAATCTGGATTGTTCAGTGTCATATCGCAGGTCGTTGTACAATTTAAGCCATGGCCTGGGCACAATCACTAAAGAAGAGTACAAATCTGAAAATGTGTTTTGGCCCGGATTCGGATCCAGTCGCCAGTCAATGAGCAGTTTCCATGAGAAAAAATCTTCTCCGACGCCGGTCCGCTTTGTTTGGAGGGTATTAGCGAGGCCTAGTCGGATAACGTTTTGCGAATCAATAGAGTCAATTGCAGAGTACTCGGGAAATTCGATAGGGGTCAGCATTTCTGAGGCAATAGCATAATCAAATTGTGGGAGCCTATCCGGTGTGCGATTGGGTTCTGGAACAAACACATAGGTGACGGAGGGCTCAATTATGTGTCGCAACCCGTCGAGTTGAAGAAGTCGATTTGTAAGGGTTGGCCAGGAACGCCATAACTTACAGTTTAGTTCCACGCCGGTATTGAACACGTTACGCCACTCTTCGGTTGTAACAGCCCCCGGCCCTTTGGTTTTACTGTACCAAGTGACGCGATCACCCATTTTGGGTGTCACGTTAAGCCACTGGAACAGCGTGAAAGGCGCAGAGATTTGATGGAAAGTGTCTGCGCGATTGCCTTCGTATCGGGGTAAAAGTGGACCGTTTGTTTCGGCAAACCTTCGGTGGAGATATGCAACGCTACTGTAGCTTTCGTAGTAGATTGGGGTATTAAAAATTCGCTGCGGGTATGCCGAGAACCGTATTTCAGGCAAGCGCTCGACAGTTTCCTGAAAGTCGTTTAAGCGCAAGCTTGCGCCTGCCGCCAAGCTGAAATTATCCCATGATTGGACGGCTTCGACGTAGGTAGGCGGTTTAGGGTTATCCCTGTATTTGCTTTCGAAAAATTCCCGCAACAGGCCTGAATCGCTTTGGTAAGAGAAGCTAGCACGCATTTCGCTATTTGATGCGGGCGTATAAAGGAAATTTCCGTAAGCGTAATGCCGGTCGCGGTCATACTGGCGACCAGTCAAGTCAAGTTCGGGTTCTTCATCCGAAAGGTAATAGTATCCTCCTGATAGAGTGAGCCAGGGCACACGATCCCAATCAAAGTCAAATCCAGTGCCGACCCCACGTTTGAGACGGTAATCCAACTTTATGGTTGCGTCCATGTTAGTGTTTATTGCCCAGTTGTAGGAACCGAGCAAGAACGGGCCGAACGCGCTTCTATATCCTGGTGTGACACTGAAGTGTGAAGAACGTGGCGCCAACTGACGGCTATAGTAAGGTGTGTAAAGGATTGGTATCCCACCGAGATATAGCACTGCGTTGTAAGCAACAATCTTTTCACCGGAAATGATTTTGATGTACCGTGCGGTGAGGTAAGTGTAAGGGGAATCCACATCGTCGGTCGTAACAATAGCGTTAGTGGCTATGTAGATTCGGTTGGTGATGTCTCCTGTGAGATTTGCTGCGGCAACAAACACAGGAAATTTCCCGGTACGAAACTGGCGCGTTTCCATTTGGCGGGTTTTGAAGTTGTATCGAACGGATTCAGCAACCCAAACCTGTTGGCCGTGATAGATTCGTACGTTTCCTTCCGCTTGTGCTTCTCCTGTGGATTGATCCAGGACCGCCTGATCTGCAACCAGTGTGGAATCACCGTATCTGACCACGACCCCGTTAGTTGCCACAAGCACATGGCGTTGGAGATCGTAACCCAGGATGCCATGGGGGGTATGGACTTCCCATGTCGGGGGGATTTCCGTGGCGTTGCATGGGATTATGCTCAGCAACCACACGTAAATCCCAACAAGCGAAATCCCTTGGGCTGCGTGTCTTGATAATTTACTTGCCGGACGCTTACAACTCACAGGTCAACAGGTAAACAGAAGGCTTCAAATGTGCCAAGCCGTAACTCTAGCATTTTTACATGAGTAAACCCAGTCTTAGGGATGCCGCTTAAACTGGTTATCGTAGCCCTCGCAATTATTTCTGGAATACGAAGATTTCGGTAAGCTTGGGTGCGTTTTTATTTGCCATCCTTAATTATGCCGACGGTTTTGAATCTATAGTTGATATACTTGAAGTGTGACTCAAGTGAACAAAGTGTTTCTAGTTCTGACGGTGCGAAAAATGCAGAGATATCTGGATCGGCCTTGATTGTTTGCAGGAAGTGCGCATCGTCTCGGCCGGCATGTTTCGCAGCCCATGTTTTCATGGCATTCCGCTGTACAATTTCATAGGCTTGTTCTCGGGTGAGACCTTTTCTTATGAGAGCCAGCATGATGGTTTGGCTATGCCAAAGGCCTAAGGACTCTTTCAAATTTTTGGCCATATTATCTGGATACACATTTAACCCGTCCATTAATTGGATTAACAGGTGGAGCATGTAATCTAAGAGCACGCACGAATCTGGGAAAATGATACGTTCCACCGAGCTATGGCTGATATCGCGTTCATGCCAAAGAGCAACGTTTTCTAGTGCGGCCCAGGCATTTCCTCGCAGTACACGGGCCAGTCCAGATAATCTTTCCCAAGTAATCGGATTCCGTTTATGTGGCATAGCGCTGCTGCCCTTTTGGCCTTTGGTAAAGGGTTCTTCAGTTTCAAGCACTTCAGTGCGTTGCAGGTGTCTAAATTCTATCGCCCACCTTTCGATACTTGTCCCAATAAGAGCTAGGGTGGTTTGGAATTCAGCGTGAATGTCGCGTGGCACAATTTGGGTGGATATCGAAGCAGGGCGCAGTCCGAGTTTCTTACAAACATAAGTTTCGATTTTAGGTGACAAGTGCGCGTTAGTGCCGACTGCACCGGAGATTTTGCCTACAGCAGCAATTTCTCGGGCCCGTTGCAGGCGTGCAAGCCCACGGCCGAACTCATCGTACATAACAGCCAGTTTAAATCCGAAGGTTATTGGTTCTGCGTGGATGCCATGTGTACGGCCGATGCACGGTGTATTCTTATATTGTTTAGCCCGCCTAGCGATTACAGGGAGGAGCTGTTTGACATCTTTTATCAGTAGGTCTGCGCTTTGGGTCGTTTGTACAGCAAATGCAGTATCTATTACGTCGCTGCTGGTTAACCCATAGTGTAACCAGCGGCTAGCCCGATTGTTGATTTTTTCCGCTACAGCAGTGGTGAAAGCAACAACATCGTGGTTAAGCGTTTTTTCAAGTTCACGCGCGCGCTCCAATAACTTTGGCACATCTTTCATGCATTCCTCAATTCCAGCTTTGAGGATTTTAAACTCTTGGGCTGGAATAACTTTCTCCTTTGCCAGGGCTTCTGCTGTCAATAGCTCAACTTTTAACCATAGGCGGAGTTTGTTTTCCTCCGACCAAATTTCACGCATTTCTGGTCTACTGTAGCGGGAAATCATGGGCGACATGATAAAAAGGTAGGTGGGAAAATGTCGAGAAAATGACAATGCCCTCTAGATTAATATGTGGTTTTGATTCCAATGATTGGAGTGTATGGTTAGACGCCCTGTCCTTACTTGTTGTCACCGAAGCACTCCCGTATAAATTCTCGAATTATCGAGAGTTCTGCCTCACCTGCGATTGTGTGGTCTTTTGGTAACTCAACCCATTTGATGTTTAAACCGGCTTGTTTGAGAAGGTTAATCTGTTTACGAACGTAATCGCACGGAATCAACGAATCGTAAGTACCATGGATTGCGAGGATCTTTTGTTGGCGTGCGACTGGAGAAAGTTCTTTGACCAGTTTCTCGGGCGTGCAAACAGCGCCGCTTACGGAGATTGCACCGGCTAGCTTGTGTGGATACCGAGCGGCAACCTCAATACTCATTAACCCCCCTTGGGAAAACCCACCAATTATTGTTTGCTCGGGGGAGAATCCCTTTTCTCGTTGGTGCTCAAGCAGTTCTGCAAGTAGCCGATAGCTTCGCCTGACACCAGGTTCGGGGTTATCCGGAAAATCAAACCAGGAATAACCCCCGAAGTACTCGTCTGGCGCGTTCACTAACAAATAATTTAGCCATGGCAGATGCATTGCGCCTGGCCACCAGAGGTAGCCCTCATAGCTATCCCCCAGTCCATGTAACATTATCATTAGACGTTTCGATTGCCTGTCTTCAGCTGGGATGAATAACGAATCCAGCATACTGTTTGGGAATGCTGTTATCAGAAAATTTGCTAGTTGTCAGCAATGAACCACTGCATTATTTCGTTATCCAGGGCTAACCGGGCTGTTGTGCCGGGTGAAAGAACACGTTGTCAGGTGGGCAGAGCCATTGGGTCCCAATTTGGTAAGGAATTGGTGCTTTGACTTGAAAAAGTGTTTAGAAAACCGCATTCTGCACGCTAGCTACAATCAGAGTTATGGGTGGCGTTCCAAAATCACAATGGACTCGAGCGGGGACAGTGGAAACAGTCATTGGGCTAGTTATTTTAGCCATTTTGGTAGCAGTAGCGGTTTGGGTGTTAGCTGTGCAAAATAAATTTAACCCTGCTGTTAAGGCTCTTTCACAAGGGCAATTTTACGGTCAGTCGTGGTCTGGTAGTGAAACACCCACTAGGGACGGAGGGGCAGCGGATACTAAGGGGTTTGAACAAATCGCGCCCGATAACCTTAAACCGATTGGGGCGGTAGAGCAGTTTGGCCCGGACACCCTTTCAGATAAAATCGATGGGAAGGCTGAGTTGTACCTTGTCTGTGGATTTGAAAGCTTGCGATGCCAACGGTTCGCTTTACGAACCGACCCGAACAAGTGGATGGAATGGTTCGAGTATGACATGGGTGATCAGTACAACGCTTTTGCTGTGTACAGTTTGCAACGGCGAGAAAGTGCTGTGCCCCTACATTTTGTACCGTATGCCTATCGCACTAAGAACGCGATCTTTTACGTTGCAGGTAAATCTTACATAGAGGCGGTGGCGGCGGAGCCAGACCCAACTTTAATTGAAGCAATGATTGAAATGGCAAAAGCTCATGTAGCGACTTTCCCGGAGACGCCCCAAGAGCTACCGGAGTTGAAGTGGTTCCCCTCCGAGGGACTTATCCCCCACAGTCATACTTTGCAAATTACTGGAGCGTTTGGATTCGAAAAGTTTACGCGCGTTTTTTCTGCCAAGTACAATGGAGAGGGGCGTGAAGTTAGAGCATTTATCACACAATGCGATGATTCAGCCAGCGCAAGTAACCTCGCAGCTGAGTATTGCAAGTTTTTATTGGACAACGGCGGTCAGCCAATTTCGTATGCCAGCCCGATGCCGGAACTTAAGATAATTAAATCTTATGATGGAGTAACCGCAGTTTTTGTGCAGGGTAGGTTTATAGCTGGTGTACAGGGTGCCGAGAGTGCCGAAATCGCAGTGCAGTTAGCGGCCCAACTTCAACGTCGTCTGTCTAATTGGCCATGAACCAGCATAATCAACACGGGCGATCTTCGAACGGCCATTCTTATCAAGTAGATTGGGAAGTACTGAAACGGCGCGATTTCTTGAAGAGACTTGTAAAGGCGGTTCTTGTGTCGGGTGTTATTGCGGGTGGAGCAAAGTGGTTGTATCGAGGCTCAGCGCTTTCAAATCAAGAACCAAAGCGGGTTGAAGGTGGTTTGCCGGATTTTTCTGTCTCTGGAGTTGGTCGGCGTATTGCGATTGTAACTGGAGGTGACAGGGCGAAAACTGTTGCTCGTGCTATAGAGGCTTTGGGTGGGATCGATAAGTTCATCAAAAAAGGAGACCGCGTGGTAATTAAAGTAAACGCTGCATTTGCTACCCCGCCTAGCATTGGTGCCACTACGCATCCCGACGTTCTAAAAGCTGTAATTAAGCTTTGTTATCAGGCTGGAGCTGAATCAGTGGTCGTAACTGATAATCCTATCAATGATCCTCCTACCTGTTTCCAATTCACAGGCATCGCCCAGGCGGCTGAAGAAACGGGCGCCCGGGTTGTGTTACCTCGACCGGAATACTTCGAACCAGTGACGTTGCCCGGAGCAAAACTTATTCTAAATTGGCCTGTTTTAGTTGGTCCTCTGAAGAACGCAACAAAACTTATTGGGATCGCCCCCGTAAAAGACCATCATCGAAGCGGTGCGTCTATGATAATGAAGAATTGGTACGGTTTGCTTGGGGGACGGCGTAACATGTTCCACCAGGATATCCATACCATTATTACCGAGCTTGCAATGATGGTTAAGCCGACTTTGGTGATTTTGGACGGCACGTTTAGCATGGTCACTAACGGGCCTACGGGTGGGTCACTGGACGATCTAAAACAAACAAACACAATGATTGTAAGCACTGATCAAGTTGCCGCTGATGCGGTTGGGGCTACACTGTTGGGGCGGCCGCTGTCGGCTTTACCGTTTATCACTAGGGCCGCAGCAGCAGGGGTAGGTACGGCCGACTACGAATCACTTAACCCTATAAGGGATTCGGTCTCATAACCTTTGATTGAGTGGATATGAAAATCGTATTTGTTAGGCGTATCTCCCAGGTGTTTTTCTTCCTGTTATTCATCTGGTTTTGTTTCGTATTGGTTCTAGGCGATCGATGGTATCAGTTGCGAGGATGGCCCGTTAACTGGTTCCTTGAACTCGATCCATTGGTCGCGATTGGTACTGTGCTCACCAGTGGTCAGCTTTACGGGGGACTACTTTGGGCGGTTGTTACCCTGGTGTTAACTGTCTTTCTCGGACGCGTTTTTTGTGGGTGGGTATGCCCATTTGGTACTATGCACCAATTCCTCGGTTGGGTATTCCACCGCGACAAGCGTACCCCTGAAAAAGCAGAGCTGAACAAGTACAGGCCTGCCCAGGCGATTAAATACTATATCTTGGCTGCTATGATTGGGGCTGCTGGTACCGGCCTAGTCTACCAAATCACTTCCTATCTGGGCTCACGGAAATGGGGGTGGATTACTATAGCCACAGTGATTGTTATTTGTGTCGGGTTACTTGTGGCTTACAGATTTCGAGTGTTACCATCGTTTTTAAAACGACGATACATCATGTGGGGGCTTGGTTTTGCAGTTGCAGTCGGCGTACTCTCAGCAATAGTGGGCCGTCGATTATGGGGTGACGGATTATTGCTCACGGGAATTTTGGACCCTATCCCGCTGGTATATAGGTCCGTAACGTTGTTTGTGCTCGGGATAGGGGAGGGTTTGACTCAAATGGAGCGTTATTATGTGGGTGCTTGGTTAATAGGGACTTTCTTTATCGCAGCGCTGTTGTTGAATGCCATCGCACCTAGGTTTTACTGCCGGTTTATTTGCCCCCTCGGGGCATTGTTTGGCCTGCTTGTTAGGTGGACTCCTTGTCGCATCGGTAAGACTCAGCCTAGATGTTCACAATGTGGGTTATGCCAAAAAGATTGCGAGGGAGCAAGTGACCCCCATGGCCGGTTCAGAGTCAGCGAATGCGTGCTGTGCATGAACTGTTTGCATGCATGTCCGCGAGAGTTAATTAAGTATGGACCAGATCGATCGGCCAGTGGTGAGTTTAATACTCCTAAGATAGATCGACGTGGATTCATCATAACCTTGGGTGCCGGTGTGTTATCAGTCCCTGCTTTACGATTAACGGGATTGACAGGTCCCAATTGGTCCCCAAGGGTCATCAGACCGCCGGGCGCATTAGCTGAGGCTGAGTTTCTGAAGCGATGCATTAAATGTGGTCAGTGCATGAAAATTTGCCCGTCAAACATTATACAGCCTGCCTTGCTTGAAGCGGGGGTAGAGGGAATATGGACTCCAATTTTGAATTTCCGGATAGGTACTAGCGGGTGTCAGTTGAATTGCGTAGCGTGCAGCAATGTGTGTCCAACAGGGGCTCTACGCCCATTAACAGTTGAAGAGAAACTCGGGCGGGGCCAGTTTGCGTCCCAGGGTCCCGTCAAATTAGGAACGGCTTCAGTGGATCATGGCAGGTGTTTGCCCTGGGCGAAGGATACCCCATGTATCGTGTGTCAGGAGGTGTGTCCGGTTACACCCAAAGCTATTTATGTCCGTGAAGTGTACCGAGAGCTTAGGGATGGGTTGTGCCATGTCGTCCAAGCTACAAATACCGAAATCGTAGTTGATGGTCCACAGCTTACCCCGGGTAAACTAGGCTCGGGTGATTATGCAGTGCGCCTTTTGGATGGGCCGGATCAGCGGCATAGGATGATTATTAATAACACAGCAAATGTCATTATTATTTCACCTTTGGATGGATGGGATGTCCCACCGAGTAAAAACACGCGTGTTGCTATTGAACTTAGACTACAATTGCCGTATGTTGATCCTAATCTGTGCATCGGATGCGGAATGTGTGAACATGAATGCCCGGTAAGCGGACTCCGCGCCATCCGCGTTACCGCTGAAAACGAATCGCGTGAGAAACGACATGCATTAACCATTTGAAACGACCCTGTGCAATAAGGAGGAAGCTATGATGCGACGATTAATTGACCGGCGTGAGTTTGTGCGGATCCTCGGTTTATCGGGCGCGGCTTTAGTTGTAGGGAGCAAAGCCGGTTTTGCCCAGGCAGGAACCACACAGCAAGACTCCACTAACGCTCCCACAAATCGACCCTCAATTCAACCGTCCCAGAAAGTCCCTAAGCGGAAGTTTGGCAAAACAGGGATAGAGGTACCGATCCTGGCCTTGGGTGGTATCTTCGATATACCTACCAATCAAATCGTTCTTGAACGCGCATATGAGTACGGCGTCACGTATTGGGATACAGCTTATTCGTACCAGGGTGGTAGAAGCGAGCAGGGAATGGGAATGTTCTTCGAGCGTCATCCAGAGCGCAGAAAAGAGATATTTCTGGTTACAAAGACGGGGGCACGAAGTCCACATGACATGACAGCCCAATTGAACGAATCCTTGGAACGGCTTAAAACTGATTACGTCGACCTTTATTTCCTGCATGGAATTTCGGACCCTAACGTACTGTCCAACGAGATAAAAGAGTGGGCAGAGAAGGCTAAAGCCGAGAAAAAGATCAGGTTTTTCGGCTTCAGCACCCACGCCAACATGGAAGTTTGCCTTGAAGCAGCAGCTAAGTTGGGATGGATCGATGGCATAATGCTTACTTACAATTATCGCGTGATGAATACCGATCGGATGAAAGCAGCAATTGAGGCTGCTGCAAAAGCTGGCATCGGCTTAACTGCAATGAAAACTCAGGCTCAACCACCGCGACGGAGAGGGCAACAATCTCAAGAGCAAGGCCAGGATCCCCAAGAGGCCATGCTTAAGCATTTCACAGAACGCGGTTTCACCCCCGAACAGGCAAGACTAAAAATCGTGTGGGAGAACGAACACATAGCGAGCATCTGTTCTGCCATGTATACAATCTCCGTATTGCAGGCTAATGTAGCAGCTGCGTTGGATAAGACCCAACTTAGCTGGGTGGATAAAACAGTGCTTTTTGCGGAAGCTGAGCAGAGCAAGTGTGAATACTGCGCAGGATGCACCCGATTTTGTGAAGCAGCAGTGCACCACGCAGTACCCATTGGCGATATAATGCGTGCCTTAATGTATAGAAACAGTTATGGTGACGAGTCTTTGGCTCGAGAGACACTATCCAGCTCTGTCAGCTTAGCTTGGTGGAAAATTAACCCTGCGATTCTAAAAGCAGCCGAGCAGGCCTGCCCAAATAGGTTGCCCATTGCGAGTCTTGTTCAGGAAGCCGCCACGCTCATAGCTTAAGTATAAGCTCATAGCGCAGATTTTTAAGACGCAAATGTTTCTTTTTTCTGCGCGAGGGAGAGAGGGGTATGGGTCGCAGCATTTTTTGAAGTGAACACCCACTAGGACCCCTTTAACGCACCCTCGTATTGCGCTGAGGCAGCTAAAACAAAGATTATTAGGCCTCTGCGGAATTTGAGCTTGGGAAACGTGATACTCTTATCTTTGAACGCGCGCGCTAGCTCCTTTCATTAACCTTTCCACTTCTTCTTTTGTGGCCATGGAAGTATCCCCAGGCGTAGTCATGGCCAGCGCACCGTGAGCTGCGCCATATTCGACAGCTTTCTGTGGATCTCCTGTGGTCATTAGTCCATAGATCAGCCCACTGGCAAAGCTGTCCCCACCCCCCACACGATCGTAGATTTCTAGGTCGATATACTTTCTACTCTCGTAGAAGCGGCCGTCCATCCAGCAAATAGCGCTCCAATCATTTCGTGTTGCTGATTTCGCGACGCGTAGGGTTGTGGCTACGACCTTGAAATTCGGATACAACTTAATGGCAGTCTCTATCATGCGTTTGTATGATTCCACTTCGATGTTAAGTAAGTGCTCATCAAGTCCCTCAACTTTTAGCCCCAAGCACGCAGTGAAATCCTCCTCGTTGCCAACCATGACATCCACAAACTTTGCAATTTCTTTGTTTACCTCTTGAGCCCGAGCTAGACCACCTATGGCTTTCCACAAGGAAGGACGGTAATTAAGGTCGTAAGACACTACTACACCATATTGCCTAGCCTTTTGAACCGCTTCGAGGACTAATTGATGAGTTGTGTCACTTAACGCCGCAAAAATCCCGCCGGTGTGAAACCATCGAACCCCAACTTTTCCGAAGATGTAATCCCAATCGAAGTCACCCGGTTTAAGCTGGCTTGCTGCAGTATGACCCCTGTCGGAAACACCCAACGGTGCTCTAACACCAAACCCTCGCTCAGTAAAGTTCAGTCCGTTCCTCACGGTACGGCCCACACCGTCGTACGGTACCCATTTAATAAATTCAGTGCTGACCCCACCTTGCAGAATGAAGTCCTCTATTAGTCTGCCCACATCGTTATCAGCAAATGCTGTACAGACTGCTGTGCGCATGCCAAAACATTTTCGTAGACCACGTGCTACGTTGTATTCGCCCCCACCCTCCCACGCGCGGAACCACCGGGCACACCTGATCCGCACGTCACCGGGATCCAGTCTTAACATGACTTCGCCAAGTGCTATCAAATCGTATTTGCAACTATCAGCTGACCTAATCTGCAACGTGCTCATGCCTGAAAATATGGGGTGATCAAGCCATCCCCAGCAAGTGGAGAAAGTCGATACTCTTAACCCGGGTGAACTTCAATCATCACACCGGGGCGCTTCTTAAAGCGTGCAGGATTTATTCGAGGGTTGTAACCGCCGACTGAGTTGAAATGGCTATTTCAAGAGTCTCTTACTACAAGACCTGCGTTGTAGTAGTTAAAACCGCAATTTCCGAGGATGTCTTTGAGGTAATTTGCAGATGGCCTGCAGCCTATTAGCTTTACCGCGGTGTGCTGACTGGTTTGTATAATGGAATAACCCGAATGATTTTAGCGTCGACACGCACTGCAAAATGGGGACACTGAGGCCTTACGCCTTTGCGTCTAATAACTAGCTCAGCAGTATAGCCAGGTGCAAGTTATTAGGACCAGAGTGATTGGCTTTCCAGAAATCGGAAGCAACAAATAGCTTTTGGGGACTTATCGCCGCGAGTGTTTGTGCACGAACCCATTGTTTTAACTGGGAATTGGAAATATAGTAGGCTTGGTACACCAGGAGAAAATATGAATTTACTGCAAGAAATGCCACATCGATTGGCAATCTGGTTATCAGGCAAGTTACATTGGGTTATTTAGAGGTGCTTGTTCTCGTTGTGTACAGTGTAGTAGTTGCTTGACTTATGCTGCGGAGTTGGTAGGCGTGGAAATCAGTGGAATTTGGAAAGGTTAGCACAGAACAGCGCCTTTTTAGGGTCCAGAGACGCCCCTGGAAAGTGGTTTTGGTTTCTAGTTGGCACTCCAGACTAAAGAATTTCTTACTCGGACTGTTGTTCGTGGTGGTTTTGTCTGGATGCACTTCAGGTAGTACACGGACCCGATTAGCTACGACAACTATTCCATCGCCAAGGCTAGGAGAGCCTTCCCTGCAACAAACCCAACTGAAGGGTCCGGAGTCCTTGCCCGGGCCGCTGACTAATTCGGTATCAACATGGCTAGCATTCTCAAGATGGTGTGTGGAGAATGGACTAGGAACGCCTGCAATTTTGTCCTCGCGCCCATTAAGGCTCGCAACCCTTACTGGACTTGGTGAAGTCGTCGTGGAAGGGGGCAAGCCGTATATGTTGTTAGGAGGGACGGCGGTGTTTCTTGCGTATCCACCTCGGGTTGTGAATAGTGAGTTGTTATTGAATGGGTTGGATTTGGAAAAAAAGCTCCGCCCATTGGCATGTAGCCGTCAGAATCCACAACCTATCCGTACTGTGGTTATTGATCCTGGGCACGGCGGTCGAAACCACGGAGCTACCAATGTTTGGGACGGCTCCTTAGAGAAAGATTTGACTCTGGATTGGGCGTACCGATTGGCTGAGCTCTTAGTAATGCGGGGATATCGGGTTTTTTTGACGCGTACCAATGATCAGGACCTCTCTATCGCAGCTAGGGTGGGGTACGCAAATTCTATCCATGCGGATCTATTTATTAGTCTACACTTTAACTCGGTGATCCCGGACCAGGGACAGGCGGGCATTGAAACATATTGTCTAACGCCACAAGGGTTACCCTCCACGTTAAATCGTGCTTTTGAGGATCCAATGGATTCTGCATACCCTAACAATGCCTTTGATGAATGGAATCTTTTCTGGGCATTTCGGATTCACCGGTCTTTGGTGACAGCCACTGGTGCACCAGACCGTGGAGTGCGTTATACTCGGTTCATGGCAGTATTGCGGGGACAACGATGTCCTGCTGTATTAGTCGAAGGTGGTTACCTTTCCAATCCGACGGAAGCTCGGAAGATTTCAAATCCAGCTTACCGCCAGCGGTTAGCAGCGGCAATAGCAGACGCAATAAACCAGTGACTGCACAGGCGTATTGAGTGGAAAGCACTCGCTGGCGGGCGTTTTGTGCCGGTCCCGGAAAATCTAGACAATTAGCAGTGCAACCGCCCGATAATTGTGTCTTTCAGGAGATAAGGGCCAACTCTAAATTTGGACTGTCCCGTTGGCGGCAAAAATACCTAAGCCTTCATTGGAGGAAGCGTGGCACTAAATGGGGGAAGATTCTTGCCCCTGGCCTTTAAAAGGGACAGAATTGGGTGGGTAGTTAATATTAGTGGCATGGTGAAGAGGCACTTTTTGCTATTCATAATATTATGTTTGGCTGCGTTGTTGGTAGGTTGTGCAACCTACACTGAGCGTGCGCGGCCTATTATCGCAGCGTGGTCTAGTGGGGATCTCAATAAGGCCACGCAAGAGGTGCTCAAGCGAGCGTACAGGGGTGTGGGTTCGAAGGATGAGTTAGTATGGCTTTTAGAAGCAGGGGCGGCGCTCAGAGCTCAAGGCGATTTTACCAACAGCCAACGGTATTTTGATCGTGCGGTTGCAGTGGCCCGGAAGTTCGACGAAGGTCCAGATATAATGCTAGCCCGTGAAACGTTCGGGATATTTTCTAACCCAGAGACATTACCATACCGTGGGCGTTGGTGTGAGAGAATCATGCTTCATACGTATCGCGCTTTAAATTGGCTTGCATTGGGTGAATTGGAACGGGCTCGTCCTGAATTGATAAAGGCATATCAATACCAGCAGGAGGCTGTTTATGAAAACGCGAAGCGAATTGAAAAGGCACGCGAAGCATTGAGGTCGGATCCGAACCGCTCAATAATCGAACGTACCATGGAGGATCCTGAGTTTCAGCGTAAACTCCAATCATTGTGTCCAATAGAAACCGAGTTTGAAGTGTATGCAGACTATGTGAACCCATTCACTGTGTATTTGGATGGCCTATATTTCATGTATGCGGGAAGTGGTGGATCTGATTTGGAGCGGGCGACTAAATCTTTAAGACGCGTGGCAGCACTTCCTACGTGTACGGCGCTGGTGAGAGGTGACTTGGACCAGCTGGAACGGATTGTTCGAGGTGAACCCCCGCAGTCGGTTACATATGTGATTTTTGAAACTGGCCAAGGCCCCATTTTAGTCCAGGAACGCATTGATATCCCAATAATCTTTTTGGATGTCTCCTATGTAGGCGTTGCGTTGCCTAAATTACAAACCCGAGAAAACCATTTGGCGCATCTTAGCATACAGTCGGGCGAGCTTAAAACAACCACTGTACCGGTAGCCAGCATGGACAGTATATTTGGACGTGAGTTTCGGGACGAATTAGATGTGATAGTGGCAAAGACACTTATATCGGTAGTAGCCAAGGGTACAGCAGCCTATTTTGTGAATCGCAGAGCCCGGGAGCATTCGGAGGATCTTGGTATGTTAGTGCGTGTGGTGACAGCTCTTGCCCAGATGGCGGTAAACATAGCGGACACACGGTGTTGGACTACTCTACCCAAAGAATTTCAAGTAGCGCGGGTGCCCACACCCTCAAATCGTCAAATAAACATCCATGCCTCAGGACATCCACCCGTCACAATCAATCTGCTGGACGGGACAATCAACGTGGTGTATGTAAAATCCGTAGCGCGGGATCTCCCGCTCAGGATACATCAGTTTGTTTTGCGATGAAGAACATACCTTTACTATTGGTTGTATGGATTTGGGTAGCCGCTGTTGGTTGCCAGACTACGGTTAACACAGTGGAGCCTGCTCAGCCATCGGCTCAGGCCCAAGAGTTGGTTATTAAAAAGACCCAGACCGACCCTTCTTTAAACCAACGAATTAAAGTATTGCGGGTGATTACTACTACAAGCCCGGGCGGTTACCTGAATGTCCAAGTCGACTTGCGGAACGCCTCGCAGTCATTGGTCCGATACACCTATAAAGTAGAATGGTTTGACGAGAAAGGCCTTCTAATTCAAACCCCTGCTGCAGGAGCTATCCCTAGGCAAATTGAGGGGGGCGAGATCCAATCCATTGTTCTAACCGCTCCAACACCTCTAGCAAAGGATTTCCGGATTAAGTTTCAAGAGCCAACAAACTAACCTGAACGTACTATGCGTAAATCGGAAATAGTATTGGTTGTGATTAGCCTGATTATAGGTGGTGCCTTCATCTCCGGTTGCGCCACGCGTGCAAAATACGTTTCGCCAGATAGTGGTCGGTTGATCGTGACCGTGGAGGACGTTAACATCCAAGATTTCCAACAGGCGGCTGATGCAATGATCGCCTCGCTCATAAAGAATTTTATCGATGCTGGTCGATTGCGGAGTAGTGTGGAGGGTGAACCTGCCTTGTTAGCAATCAGTAGGATTCAGAATAACACCGGCCAGCAGATCGACACAGATCTTCTGGTGAAGAAGATCCGCATAGCACTGAATCGTACGGGCAAGGTTTTAACAATGACCACATACGCATATGGTGGGCCAGAGGATCCATTGGCGGCTGAGCAGGCTTATATAAGTCCGGCACGGCGCGCGCGGCCGGATTACACTTTGTCTGGCAAGATCATAGAGTCTACCGCCCGAGCCGGCCGGGTCCGTCAGGCCGCGTACGTGTTCCAACTGACACTCAGTGACGCCAATGGCGTAGCGGTTTGGGAGGAAGAAACTACCATAGTCAAGCAAGGGACCAAGCCTGCTATTGGGTTTTAAATTAATTCTGCGTTTTTCCCTTGCGGAGCCACGACACATGAAATAACCAGCGGCTCAATAAACCGCTAGTGATTGTACCCAGCGCTAAGACTACGAGCTGTATTGACCCGACGGGAAGATCCAGCTCAAATGCAATTACAGTACCACCGGTTCCACAAACGGCGGCGAAAAGTAAAGCCAGCGTAACAAACGTTTTTACGCTTAGGCTTAAAAACCATGCTCCTAGTACTGGGCAGACGGAGTAGGCGAAAACAAGGGCTGGGCCCACAGTCACGGAAGCCACGCTCATTACCACACTGGCAGTAGTGAGGAACAAGGTTTCGTAAACGGTAACATGATGTCCAATAGCTAAAGTGAATTCAGAGTCGATACCGACTGCAAAGAGGGTTCTGTGGTTGGCAATTAGGAAGGCTGATGCGATGCCCAATGTGGCCATTAAAATAATCAAGTCCCACCCAGTTACAGCTAGGATTTGGCCTTGGAAAAGTTTAGGCACGTGATCTAGTGCATGTGGCCCAAGGGCAGTCAGAAGCAGAGAGCCTCCTACACCCAACACATAGACGGTTCCAAGAATTACCTCGATTGGGAGTCCTCGGAGGTGTCGTTTTATTCCAATCCAAAAGGCAATTGGTATGCTTGCGATTAGGGCGCCCGCAAAGGTTAAAGCCCAGATGCTGTCGGTCTGTCCCCCTTGGGTTTCCTTTTCAGTAAACCTCAGTAGTGGGGTTATCCATAAGATAAGCAGTCCACCTAAGAGTGAAACTTGAGGCATAACTAGGCCCAAAATCAGTAGCCTTCGCAGGAATAAATGCACCCCAATCAGAGCGGTTCCAACTCCTACAAATAACGATACCAACAGCGTTCTGAGGAAGTACTCGTCAGTGGGGTTCATGTTTAGTGGTGTTTTTGGTTTTGACGTCTCTCGGGAATGATTCTTTAAGCTCAATTGTGTTGAGCGTTCCATTTGAAATCTCCCACACTTTTGAAGCGGCGCTTATCAAATGTTCTGGATTGTGAGTTGAACAAATGATGGCAACCTCGTTAGAGCCAATCAGTTTTTTTAATGAGGCTACGACCTCTGCGGTAGCTTCGGGGTCTAGACCCGTTGTTATTTCGTCGCAGATTAGAATCCGGGGATTGCTAACTAATGCCCGTGCCAATAGCGCCCGGCGTTTTTGGCCGCCTGAAAGGGTATAAAATGGTTTTTTGCTGAGTGCTTCCAAACTAAGCCTTTCCAATACGGCCTGAATTTTTTGGTGTCCCCCAGCAGGGATAATACCTGGAAAGCTTCGACCATGAACGATCCCCATGCTTACAATTTCACTGACGTTTGCTGGTACGAGTGTCTCGATTTCTGGTGATTGTGGCATATAACTGATTTCCGATAACGTTAAGCCTTCTCCCAAGACTACTTCTCCGGAGACAGGGGTGAGTATGCCAGCAAGAGTTTTTAATAGGGTGGTTTTACCTGCACCATTGGGCCCAACTATTACTATTAATTCGCCTTTGCACACCGACTCGTTGAGCCCGGAGATTAAGGCTCTCCCATGATACCCCACCGCAAGATTTACAAGTCTTAAGTATTGTTGAAGCTCAATTTGCTGATTTAGTAAGTTCGTCATGTGCAGTAACAAGCCGATCGATAATCACATCGAATAAGTCGAAGTATCGATGAATATTGGGCTCGCCCCCTACCATTACAGGGACAGACACAACCTTCCCCCCGACTCGAGATGCAATATTGTTCGCAATTTTATGCGGACGAAAGTTTTCAATTAGGATGAGCTTTGTGCCAGTTTGTTGCATGGTTTTTATAAGTGACCGGGTGTGACCTGGGGTGGGTTCAATACCTGGTTTTGGTTCGAGTGTGCCCACTATTTCTAACCCAGACCAGCTTGCGAAATATTCGAAACTCTTGTGGTAAGTGACAATGCGAGTGCCTTTTAATCTGCTTAGGCGTTGTGTCCAGTGTTGTAGTTTTCGGTCCAGCAGATTGTTAAACACTGCCAGGTTCGATTTGTAGATTGCAGAATGAGAAGGGTCTAGCTCACACAATTTCTTGCAGATTTGCTCTGCCATGATGCGGCCATTAGTTGGATCTAACCAATAGTGTGGATTGCCATAAGGATGGACGTCGCCCTCAGCTCTGGAAATGTTTGGCCCAGGAACCTCCAAGAGTGTTATTCCGGTTGACATGTTTAAATATCCTCGGCCCCCAGGCCTTATAACATTGTTTCTTGAGTTTTGCACGAGCGGGGGTAACCATCCTTCTTCCAGTCCAAGCCCTCCCTCTAATAAAAGATCTGCATCCCGCAGCAATCGCACATAGCTCGGGCGAGGATCAACAAAGTGTGGGTCTTCGGTGCCACGACATAGGTTTTTTATTTTTACGAAGTCACCACCAATTTCAGACGCGATTGATCCAAAGTCCGGGATGGTGCTGACGATGGTTAGCGTCTGCGCAAGTAATTGCGTGCAAATTACACTTAATAAGATCGATGATGTGTAAGAAACAGGTTTCATGAGTTTCCCTAGGCAAGTTGTTGCTAGTTAAAATTTGTGAGCACCATGTTCCCCAAGCGAGAATTCCAATTGAAACCACATTGAATGGTCTTCGCCAAGATGCTTGCGATCGTCATAATTATACTGCAGGCGCAGTAGAGAAAATTCACTCAAATAGTGGGTTAGTGAGGGTGAAATCCGCCATCGTTCCACACGTTCAGGGTCTGGCCCGAGTATGTTTTCGTACCGTGCGGTTTCAACAGGTGCTACATATTCACCCCTTAGAGATGCAACCCAACCTTTTTTGAATCCCCAGGAAACTTGGGTATACAGCCCCCAATCTTTTACAGTTTCCGATGGTATGTTGTAAACATGGCCGGTTCCAAATACATCATCTTCGCCTGAGTCAAGGGTACCATTGCCGTTTAGATCATTTGAGAATTCATCTACCTCAGCTCGGCGAAGCAGTGCTTCCGTGGTGAAGCTCACAAACGGATACCCACCATGCTGGGTCCGCAGTTTCCATTTCCAAGTTAGATCAACCCCGTAAATTTCAGTTCGGGTACCATAACCGGCGTTGTTAGGGCCCAAAGCGGCAGATGCACCTAATAGAATCGTATGCGAGTCAGTGAGGTCGAACGATACAGCATACCTCGGCACAAAAAGTAGATCTCCAAAGCCACGAAGGTCCCGGTGGGCCCTCGGTCTCCCTAGGAATAAGGATGATTCAGATTCTCCCAAGAAACTATATGCGCCGTCACCGCGACTGTCTTGAACGGTGAAGAAAAGCTCAGAGTAGAATGGGGTGGGTGCCAACCACGAAACGCGCATTCCTGCGGCGTTTAATCCATGGGGACCAAGCAGTCGTGATAACACAAGCGGTGCATCCACAAAGTCCCACTGATGAGAATGTGTACTATTGTGTCGTCCAAATTCCGTTAAGAACTTCCCTGCTTTCAATTGGAATCCTCCTGGTATTGAGAATGTTTCTGCGTATGCTTCCTCCCATTCAAAGTGAAATTCACCGTGGGGATCGGTATGGGTGCTAAAGATCCCGGTACCTTGAAAATACGGGTCAACCGCGCCCTCTAAAGCTAGTTCTACATTTTGCAAAGTAAAGCCCCTTCGTTTGGGATTATGCGCACCCGGATTAAGTTCTGCTACCTCTGAAGTGGTGCTCCACCCGACCACAGAGGCCACTTCCAGCGAGAGACCGATGTAACCCCTCCCCCAACTATATTGGAATCGGGTGGTATCCCCAGTTGGGCTTACAGCTAAGTTCGTTTTAGACCCTGTGGATTGGATTTCTGCCAAGTGGGCAGTAGGTTGGTTAGAGCTCATCGCACCACCCTCAAGAGTTCGGATCGCCGATTCTAATTGATTAATCCGCTCTTGATACGTCCGAAGAGTTAATTGCATTTCCTGTGTGAGTCTGTTTAACTCGCTCCTGAGCCGTTCTACTTCTTCCTTGGTAACGGCGTTTGTTTGAGCTGTTACGAATACGCGGCCAACGGTGAAAATAACTGTTATCAATCCGATGGTTTTACGTGGTCTAGGTAAATTAGCGATTTTCATGGTGTACTTTTAGGTTTTTGAGTTTTCGATTTCCCTGACAGCCGAGGTTCTGGACAAGTAAGGCTCGCTTAGTCGAATGAGGGCTTGTATTTAGAAGACGTTGGTGACCCTAAACCGATTATATTACTCGCGGTAAAAGCGGTGTTAGATCTGAGTGATAGTGCTATCTGCAGATGTCGTTAACGCATTTACTGCAAGAACGGAGGCCCCCGCGGGGAATGTAAACTTGCCTTTGTAAGAGTGATTAGCTGATTTAATGGCAGGTTGGTTTCTGTGAGAGTAAGGGCGAAAGTCACAGGGACTACTAGGACGGTCGCGGTATCAGTTTGATTCTGCAGTAGGGTGCAAATTAGACATGTTTGGGCAGTCTCCTGAGTGCGGTCGTGTGAGTGAGAATGGACAGCTGGACTAAACCCCGCGATAAGAAGGATTAGAAAACCTAAGCTGAAAATTGCGATTAAAATCTTTTTTATGACCGCCTGCATCTTCCGCGGCACAAGTTAGGGGATTTAGACAGACACTGTCAAGCGCGATATCGTATTTATCCTAACTCTGTGATCGGGGAAAGAGTGATTTGCCTGGGAGAACCGCACCGAGCACTTATCTTACATAGATGTCTCTGGCAATTTTTGATCCTGAGCGTAACAATACAATTTAGGTCGGTGGCCGTAAGCACGTGTCCTGCATCTCAACATCAAAAGTTTGTGTGCCACGGGTATTTTATTGAGAGTGTTGAGCGATGCGTCCTTTTACCGACTTTTTCTGATTGGTAGATTGGCCTTGGGCGTGCCCTTAAGGTCGCCCATTTCGGCACGGAAAATTGCCAGTAACCCAACCAACTGTTAGTTTTTCATGTTCAGTGCGGTAGTTCTTGACAATTCTACAGAAGCCAAGTTTACGCTTGACTCACGTAGCCATGAAAGCTCCGACAACTTGGGTTACTTGCCAATTTTTACGAATATCACTCTGTGTGAGCGTGGTGGCGACGTGGATGGTTATTAGGTGTGAAGCAACCAACACTAACACAAACGTTGTTACAGTGAAACTGCCCCCAGCAAAAAAAGAGGGAGAAATCTCAGTCGAAGCAGCCCTAGCAAAACGCCGATTAGTTCGTAATTTCTCAACGGATCGGCTGACTTTGGCTGAAGTGGGGCAATTGTTATGGGCAGCTCAGGGAATAAGTTCACCAGATGGCCGCAGAACGGCACCATCGGCAGGAGCAACTTATCCTTTAGAAGTTTATTTAATTTGTGGGGCTGTATCCAATCTGCCTCCAGGTGTGTATCGGTATCAACCCGAATCTCACCAACTAGTACGGATTGTAGAGGGGGATAAAAGAAAGGAGCTTGCATTGGCATGTTTTAACCAGCCGTGGGTTGAAAATGCCCCGGCGAGTTTGGTGATAACGGCAGTATACGAACGCACCACGAAGCGGTACGGGGAGCGCGCTGTGCGATATGTGCATTTGGAGGCTGGCCATGCTATTGAAAATGCACATTTACAAGCTGTGGGGCTTGGTCTTGGAGGAGTTGTAATTGGTGCTTTCCAAGACGAAGCGGTAAGCAAAATACTTTCTTTGGGCCGGCATGAAAGCCCTATTTGCATTTTCACGTTTGGTAAGCCACGCTATTAATGAAATCCCCATGTTAGGTTCTGTTGTCTCAAACCCTTAATAGGGAGGGTGGACCAAGGGTATATGCATACTCGTGGGCGTTATTTTTATGCGATGGGCTAGAATGAAAGTGCAGCGGTATGTGACTGTGGTGCAATGTTTGAGTTCGGTTCAATGGAACCGGGGTGCAATGTATTGGGGGATGAGTTATCGATGTATGCCGAGTGCGTTTGAGGTGGATGGAACTGGGGCGGTGAGCATGTATCCGTTACAGTTGGCTGGGGGTAAGGCGGCTGCGTTGGCAGGTTGGAACAAACAATTATGGGCAAGAAGAGGATGAGTGTGCGATATTTCATTGTGGTAATTGGGCAAGGGGCATGATGAGTGGGATGCAGATGGGGGCGGCCCCGATTTTGGGCAGTTTATTAGGTAGGGTAAAAGGTATGGTGCATGAGTGGGGGCTGAGATTGGAGCGATGACGTTTTGTCGTGTCACCACGGCGGACAACGAGGGGGAGATACTAGCATATGTAGGAGATGGGGAGGTAACGGGTAAGGATTTAGATACATTTGGGTAGTGAGCTGTTGTGCGGGTGCCGCGTTTGCATGTGTTGATGCGGTATGTCTGTGGGCGTGGATTTTAGTATCCTGTGGCGGTAAGCTTGGCTCCCGTGGTGGCTATTCGGGATGGGGCTGTTGGTATTTACCTCGGTTGAGATGTCTACTACCTAAGAGTCTGTTTATGAGCTGAGGGAAGACTATCACTGATGTGCAAGGGTATTTTAAAAGGTGTTACACGGAGGTACTATCCACTATTTGAAAGATTGTTGATGCGTAGCCTGGTAAACGGTTCCGGAGAAAGAGAAACCCATAGGTTTGAAACGTTGCTGTTATTGGAAAATGTGGCTTTCGTATATCGAACTAATCGGGTTACTGCTTAAGGTAAGTTGAAAGCTAGGTTTACTGAAGTTTTCCTCAAAAGGCAGTTGGAAGCATGGCTGTTTCGGATTATGTTAAGCTCTGTAAATTAGTTTGTGGAGGAATATGGTGGTAGGTGACCGTGAGACAAAGGAGTTGGTGACCGCTCCAAGGATAGAGCCAAAGAGTTTTGACCCTCGGAGGCCTGACTTTGCCCCTTATGGTTTTACTTGTGAAATTTGGAGACCTGCGCGGATGCAACGCGCGGATAGGCATAATGAAATAGAGCTCAATTTTATTCAGGCGGGGTCACTCATTTATTTGTTGGGGGGGGTGCAAAGTTATTGTTCCCGCTGGTAAGTTAACAATTTTTTGGGCTGCCTATCCCCATCAAATAATTGATTACACAATGGAGCATGAATACTTTGTGGCCACAATTCCATTAGCGTGGTTCTTACAGGCTGGGTTTCCAAGAGAGTTTGTAGACGCGCTTATCCATGGTCAAATGTTGCTTGATCCCAGTGGTACGCTTCCAGAAGTAGAAATCCAAGCATTCAGACGATGGGTTCGTGACATTGACCAACAGGACCCTTACCGTAAAAAACTGGTGTTTTTGGAGATGGAGGCGCGGTTGTTACGACTGGCGCTTAACGTACGTAATGAAATGCAAAATGGCGGTGTCCGGTCTGGTAAACACTTGCCTGTACAACTTGGATGCGTCACTAATGCCGAAAAAATGTTGTGTTATATGGCGCAACATTATACGGAACGCTTAACTTCAGAACAAATAAGCAGGGAAGTTGGTTTACACCCGAATTATGCGATGTTTGTGTTTAAGAAAACATTTGGTATCACGTTGAACGAGTGCCTCACTCAATTGCGAGTGGCCCATGCCCAACGTTTGTTGGTAACCACCGACATGAAGATTCTGGATGTTGCACTTGAGTCGGGGTTTACATCGCTGAGCCGATTTTATGAGGCGTTCAAAAAAGTATGTGGCTCTTCGCCGACAGAATACCGCAAGAACCATGCCTTATTCTAGTGCGTTCGCAGGAGGTCTGAGTAGCTGTTATTTTATCGTCGGCGCCAATAGCGGTTTAACCCCCGGGATTAATTCTTTGTTGAGGTTGTAGCAAATCGTGTAAGATTCTTTCCATTGTTCACTGGTGGTAAGTCCCCAAGCACATACGAGTGGGAAATTTGTGCCATCCTGCATTCCTTGGCTTTCACTATGAACGCAGCTCTGTTCAAGGCTGGGCTGTTGCTTGCCCTGCGGTATCCTGCGTTACAAGAAATCACATGACCCAGAAACCCTTGGAAGATCCGAACCAAAGGAGCATGGGGCCGAGACTTTGTATCCTGCAGAAGGGGGTGATGCCGGCCTTTGTTTTGGCTTGGGCGAGCGACCTTAGGATTCAGGCTAAATTCAGCCTCAAAACAGGATGAACCCAAAAGATCAACCGCGTAATATGATTTTGGTATTTTGCGGGCTTAGAGACAAAACCAAAACAAATCAGCGCCATGAAAACATTAACTCGTTTATTAACATGTGCAGCGGTAGCCGCTGTCTCAGTAGCTCAGGTTGCGTCGGCGGGGGTTCTGTTCACCAACATCGTAGAAAACATAAAAGGCATGGGTGTGAGGGTAAACCCTCTTGGTGGGGCAAACCCAATATACTCACAAACCTACCCAAGAGCTTATACGAGGAACAATTCCAACGGTGATGTAGGTAAGGCGTGGATCCAGTTTGATTTGAGTGGCAGTTGGGACTTGTATGGGAAAAGCAACCTGGTTGCCGCAAACCTGTGGTTGTGGTGTTATAACGGTACCACACGTCAGTTTTGGGTTGCGAGTTTGGCGGACGAGGCCGGGCTCGAAGGTTGGGACATGTGGGAACTTTGGTGGACCAATGCACCAGGCAACGATGTAAATTCTGGATATAAGTTCGACTATACCAAGTGTTATGGTGGTACGAATATTTGGGAGAGGTGGTCAACTAACCCTCCGGGTATTGATGTGAGTATCCCAGGTCACCCCGATTACAATCAATCAGCCATTTATATCAGTCCAGATATCAGAAATGTGCTTGCAGCAGACACAGACGGTAAAGTGACGTTCATGATTTCAGGATCGCCAGTCAACAACAACCAAAACTGGTGGGTAGGCATTGCCGGCACATGGACGAATGAGCCGATTCACCCTGGCACCGGCCTTCCAGTACGCGCTTCGCCACGGTTAGTGCTTGTATTTGATGTTCGAGTCGCCTTGGCGGGTGGCGGAGTAGTTTGCCCGGGCGGTCAAGGAAAAGAAATTTACATGACAGGAACAGACGTAGGTTGTGACTACCTGCTTTACCGGGATGGCGAATACACTGGTCAAACAATATCCGGAACTGGGTCTGCAGTTAGCTTTGGAACGTACAATGTCCCTGGTGTTTACATGTGTGTCGAGTCGAACGTGACTACGGGTGTTACGCGGACCGTGCCTGGAACTGCGGTTATAAGTTACGCGCCGCCACCAACAGTTCCCGTTCAACCTCAATCAGTAACTGCGGCTACCAACAGCGTTGCCGTATTTTCTCTATCGGCACAAGGAGTAGGATTGACATATCAATGGTATCGCAATGGTGTGGCTTTGACTGACGACGGGCATTTCTGGGGTACTACGACCACACAACTTATGATTAACCCGGTGCTACCGAGTGATGCTGCGACCACGAGCGATGGGTACTATTGAATGATTGTGGATGCGTGTGGGCAGGTCGTTTATTCAGTGACGAATGCACTGACAATTCAGTGGCCACGCCCGCTCGTATGGATTGGAAGCCCGACAAATATTTGGGATATTGCAAACACGGTCAACTGGTCCAACACGGCTGCTGGAACAATGACCGCTTTCAATCAAGGAGACGATGTCGTACTAGATGACAGGGCGCAAAGTACGAGTGTGTTGCTGGCGAGCCCATATATTAGCCCAAACACAATTACGTTCAATGCAAGTGGCACAATGGGCATCGGATCACTTCCTGGAATCTCCCCGGCGGGCAATATCTACGGCCCCAATACGCGTTTAATTGTTAATGGTGTGACACCATATAGCAGGCTTGTCATTTCGAATGACAACAGTTTTGGTGGTGGGACGATTATTAACGATGGATGGGTGACTATCTTGCGAAATGGTTCTGTCGGATCGGGTACTATTACGCTTGCTGGTAGTGGTGCCTCTATACTTGAGGTGCAACCGACTGGTGGAACGTATATCGGGATTCCGGGAATACATGTAACTGCTGACAGTACGCTTCAGTTTAACGGCAGCGGTGCATACGCATGCGTCATTGTTGGGCCGATAACGGGTCTACCGGGCAAAAAGCTGACGATCAGCAAGCCAACTGGAACCTCATCGGATAACTTCCGCGTCTATCACACCAACTTCACCTGTGACGCTGACATCGAACTGAACATAGGTAGCGCCAATTTTGCCCCATACAACGAGGGAGGCACACAAATTTACAATGGTGTGATCTCAGGTTCAGGTGTGCTTTTCACACGGATGGGTGGCGGCACTATAATCTTGAATGGTGCAAATACGTATAATGGCGGAACCCGGTTAAGCATGGGCATAACTGGAGTTGGCATTGATTCAGTAGGTGTGGATTACGGTGTTACATCCGGGCCGTTCGGGACCGGCCCAATCACAATCGAGGGTAACGTCGCTCTGTTCGCCAGTGGTGGGCCGCGCACGGTTGGCAATTCGGTTGGCTATACTGCAAGTGGCGGCACGCTGACTTTCACTGGCACGAACGTGTTGACCATGGCCGGTACATTTGATTTGGGAAGCGGCGGTATCGTCACTGCAACAAACCGCACTATTTCAGTCGCCACTGATGCGCAGGCTATCATATCGGGTGTCATTGCCGACAGCAGCGGTCTCGGCTGCGGCCTCACTAAGTCTGGCGCTGGCACGTTGTATCTTAACGGAGCCAACACCTACACCGGTAACACAATAATTAACGCCGGTGTTCTGGCTGGCACGGGCAGCATCGCCGGTTCAGTGGTGGTTACAGGTGGCGGGCTGGGTGGCGGTTCGCCATCGGCAATCGGCACGCTGTCGGTGGGTGGAAATGTCACATTCAATGGCGGCGGGGCTTTCATCCGCGTCAACCGTTCAGGTTTGCAATGTGACAAGGTATCCGTCGGCGGGACGTTGACCGCCACTGCCCCCGGCACGATTACAGTGACCAATCTTGGCCCCGATCTCCAACCAGGAGACAAGTTTGTGTTATTCCCCGGCAAGACCGTTATAGGCGGGAGTGCATTGACAGTCACGGGTGCGGGCATGCTCTGGACAAACAAACTCGAGCTGGACGGTTCTATCGAAGTCTTGGGCGTTGCGCCACCGCCGGTGAATCCAAACCCGACCAACATCAGTTTCAGTGTTAGCGCAGGCACGCTGAATCTGTCCTGGCCAGCGAGCCACACCGGCTGGAGACTGCAGGTGCAGACCAATGCCCTTAACGTGGGCATCAGCACCAACTGGGTTGATGTACCTGGCTCAGAGAGTACAAACCAGGTTGCATTCCCGATTAATCCAACAAACGGTACGGTGTTCTTCCGGTTGATCTACCAGCGTCCGTAGCCGAGTTGTAAAACGAGCATACTCAATGGGTTGTGCGCTAAGGGCGAAGGCGCCCGGTGCGGGCGCCTTCGCCCGTGCACCAAAGAGGGTATTCTCACAACATTCGGCTACGGCAACCTGATCACTAGCTGGTCGGTTTTTAGCATTGTGATAATTGTGCGTGGACATAATACACGTTTCAATTGCCGGTGTTATGAGACGGGGCTTTGAAGGAACCGTCGGAAAGTAGTGAAAATTGCGACGTTAGAATTTAGGTCAAAATCCTTTAGAAAACCGGACGAAGCAATCACTTAACCATGCTAGACTGATTATAAGATGAATCGTGCGAAGCCATTATTTTTTGGGATGCCGTTTGGCAGAATCTTCAGCCTGGCCAAGAAGGTTGTGTTGTCGTGGGCGATCCTGGAAACGTTTTGGGCAACATGTTGTTCGTGGGCGCAGGTTGTCACCAACACAGTTACGGTGAAAAATTGCCAGGGTATGGGGGTGGCAATCGATTGGAGTACAGGGGCCTTGTCACAACGTTACGACAAGGCAAACACGCGGAACAACGGGACCAACAGCGCCGGAAAAGCTTGGATTCAGTTTGATCTAAGTGAGGTATGGGCGCGGTACGGGCGAACCAACCTTGTATCCGCCACACTCACACTTTGGGGCGAGAACGGCATCAGCCGGCAGTTCAATGTGGCCGGCCTGGCGGATAATCCCGCGCTGGAAAATTGGGAGATGTGGAACCTATGGTGGACCAATGCACCGGGTAACGATGTTACAAGTGGTTGGGCATTCGATTGGTCGAAGGTGTACGCCGGCACAAACTTATGGGAAGCACGCGGTACTACAGGCATTGACCTGGCGCGGCCAGACCTCGGCACTGACTTCGACCAGTGCGCGCGTTACACCAGCCCGGACATCAGCGCTTTTCTAAAGACCGATACGGATGGCAAGGTTAGCTTCATCATCTCCGGCTCGCCAATAAATAACAACCAAGCATGGTGGATCGGTACAAATGGGACATATGCTAATGACATAAACCTCGGTTACACCTCTACAAATCCGGCTACATACGGTGATGTCATCCGAGATTCGCCAACACTTACATTAACATTCGTGGGTGTAGCTGCGCCGGGCGCACTGCGCTTTACAAATGTGGCGGTGAGGGGCGAAGATGTGATCCTCCAGGGTTGCGGCGGGCCACCCCGGGGTGCATACGAGCTACTGGCTTCATCGGATTTGAGTGAACCAATTGGTGCCTGGGACAAGATCGGCATTGGAAGATTCAATCCCAACGGCAGTTTC